>Ga0210402_10006525_pt1 | contig 10330 bp, 10 predicted proteins | sample IncBWC7MmetaG_FD_161055 | JGI IMG/M metagenome (GOLD analysis project Ga0210402, IMG submission 161055) | Forest soil microbial communities from Barre Woods Harvard Forest LTER site, Petersham, Massachusetts, United States - Inc-BW-C-7-M | ecosystem: Environmental > Terrestrial > Soil >...
CCGGGTCCGGATCACGCGGTTGGACCAACATCGATTGCCGATAGCGGGTGCAGTCCATCATTCTGGCGGATCCAGCCTTGTATCCTCGCCGCATAGCACGCGCAGCTGTTTTCGCGCCCGAAACAAGCGCGTCAATACTGCAGCGGCGGACAGATTGAGTTCGCGCGCTATCTCCGTGGTGGACAAACCCATCAACACCTGCAGCACCAGCGGCTCACGGTACTCGTCGGGCAATTTGAACACCGCGGCGCGCAATTCGGCCAGGTCTTGCTCTTCTGCGGCGGCCAACATCGGCTCCTCGCGCGCGACCAACTCGTCGACATCCACGGTAACGAAGCGCTTGCGTTCGAAGCTGCGGGCATATTCCCGGCGGATGATGGTCAAGAACCAGGGTTTGGCCGCGGCCTCGTCCAGAAGCGAGTCCTGCGCTTTCCAGGCGCGCAGCATGGTTTCCTGGACCACATCCTCGGCCAACGCGCGGTCACGGGACAACCAGAAAGCGAAACGGAGCAGATCGGGCCGCAGGGATTGACACAACGCCTGGAAGCGGGCGCGCTTGTGATTTCCGCCAACCTGATCCTTCATGGTTAAATCAGCACCCGGCCTGAGATGTCTTCCCCGCGATATTACCGCGTTACGATAACGCCGGCCGCCCGGGGCCTGAAGCCGGAGCCGGCGAGCCGAATTCGCCGTGCTGAAGCAATGTTGAGGAGTCATATTCGACATGACCGGAATTACCGCCAATTCATTTCCAAATACCCGCCTGCGGCGCATGCGGCGCGACGAGTTTTCCCGCCGCTTGATGCGCGAGACTCACTTGAGCGTTGATTCGCTCATTTACCCGATTTTCGTGGTCGAAGGCCGCGGCGTGCGCCAGCCCGTCACTTCGATGCCGGGGATCGAACGGTTATCAATCGATCAATGCTTGCGGGAGTGCGAGACGCTGGTCCGTCTCAAGATCCCAGCCATCGCCCTGTTTCCCGTCACCCCAGCGGAGAAAAAAACTCTGGACGCCCGCGAGTCCTGGAATCCGAACGGAATCGCACAGGCCGCCGTGCGGGCAGTGAAAAAGGAATTTCCGGCCCTCGGCGTCATCACCGACGTCGCGCTCGATCCGTTTACGACGCACGGTCAGGACGGTCTGATCGATGACAAAGGGTACGTCCAAAACGATCTGACGGTGGAAACCCTGGTACGCCAGGCCCGATCCCATGCGGACGCCGGCGCCGATGTGGTTGCGCCGTCGGACATGATGGACGGACGCATTGCTGCGATTCGCAACGCGTTTGAAACCGCGGGCTTGGTCAATACTCGGATCTTGGCCTATGCGGCGAAGTATGCGTCGAGCTTTTACGCCCCGTTTCGCGAGGCCGTCGGCTCGGCCGCACAGCTCGGCGCCGGCAGCAAGCACACCTACCAAATGGACCCTTGCAACTCCGACGAAGCATTGCGCGAAGTGGCCCTCGACATCAGCGAAGGGGCCGATATGGTGATGGTCAAGCCGGCTCTGCCCTATCTCGATATTGTGCGGCGCATCAAGGAGCGCTTTGGGATGCCGACTTTCGTCTACCAGGTGAGCGGCGAGTACGCGATGATCATGGCCGCGGCCGGCAACGGTTGGGTGGAAGAGCGGGCCGTGGCCCTGGAGGCGCTGGTATCCATGAAGCGCGCGGGAGCGGACGGTATTTTGACCTATTTTGCCAAACGTGCGGCAGAGTGGCTCGCCGAGTGAGCTTGGCGCCAGACACGCCGGATCAATACGGAGTCGCGGGCCACCCCGTAGCCCATAGCTGGTCGCCTTTCATCCACGGAATGTTTGCGAAAGCGACCGCCCAGAATTTGGTGTACCGGCTATTCGACATCGCTCCGGATGATTTTAGGCGCGAAGCCCTGCGCTTGTTCGCGAGCGGCGTGCGCGGGCTGAACGTCACGCTTCCTCACAAGCAAGCGGCGGCCGAGCTCGTCAACGAGCTCACTCCACGCGCCGAGCGCGCACAGGCGGTGAACACGATTGCCTTTTTCAAGGAGACATCCCTCCTCGGCGACAACACCGACGGACTTGGGCTCACGGCCGATCTCGAGCACAACCTAGGGATCAATCTCGCCAACAAGAGAGTTCTGATTCTCGGCGCCGGCGGCGCGGTTCGCGGTGTTCTGGGACCCTTGTTGGAACGCGAACTAGCCGAGGTCGTCATTGCCAACCGCACACCCGATCGAGCTCGCAAACTCGCGGGCGAATTCGCCGACATGGGCCAAATATCGGGTTGCGGGTTCGCCGAAGTCGTGGGCCCGCCCTACGACCTCATCGTCAATGCCACGTCGGCGAGCCTGCACGACGGTGCAATGCCCGAGATGCCCGTGGGGCTCGTGGGCGAAGAGACTATTTGCTACGACATGGCGTATGGGCGCGGTCATACTCCGTTCACTCTGTGGGCGAAATCGTTGCATGCTGCGCGCACCACCAAGGGATGGGGAATGCTTGTCGAGCAAGCCGCGGAGTCATTTTTGCTCTGGCGCGGCATACGGCCGGACACCAAACCCGTTCTGCAAGCCCTGGCGCAGCACGCCTAGAAAGGAACTTCAGCGCATGGTGACAAGCTCTTCCGCGCTCGTCGGATGAATCGCCACGGTGTCGTCGAAGTCGCGCTTGGTGGCCCCCATGCGAATCGCCACCGCGAAACCCTGCAGCATCTCATCGGCGCCGGTGCCGATGATGTGACACCCGACGATCCTCTGTTCGGGCCCAACGCACACCAGCTTCATATCGGTGTGAGTCTTACGAGCCGTCAAGGCGTGGTACATCGGGGTGAAGTCGGCGACGTACACCTTAACGGCGTCCCCATACTGAGCGCGCGCTTCGGCTTCGCTCGCGCCTACGGTACCGATCGGCGGATGCGTGAACACCACGGTCGGAATCATGTTGTATTCCAAACGCCGATCAGGCTTGCTTCCGAACAACCTATCGCTCAAGCGCCTGCCGGCGGCGATGGCGACCGGCGTCAGGGCGGCCCGGCCCGTCACATCGCCGATCGCGTATATGCCGGGGACGCTGGCGTTCTGGAAGCCGTCGGTGACCACGAAATTGGCATCGTCTACCGCGACGCCGGCGTTTCCGAGGTCGAGGCCGGCCACATTGGCGCTACGCCCAACCGCCCACAGGAGGCAATCAAAGCCCGAAAATTCGCGGCCATCCGTCGCCGTCAGGGTCTTGAGGCCCGAGCGCTCGCGCACCGATGCCGGCACTACGTGTGGGTGAATCGTCATCCCCTGCTCGCGCATTTCGCGCATCAACGATCTCCCCAGCATGGCATCGAAGCTCATCAGCAAATGCTCCTTGCGTATGAATAGCTCCACTTCGCTGCCAAGTTCGTGGAACGCTCCGGCCAACTCGCAGGCGACGTAGCCGCTGCCGACCACAGCGACTCGCTTGGGCCGCCGCTCGAGCTCAAAGAAACCGTCCGAGACGATGCCGTGCTCCACCCCCGGCAAGTCCGGAAGCACGGGCTTGCCGCCGGTCGCGATCACGATGTGGCGAGCGCTCATCCGCTCACCGTTCACTGCGATGGTGCCCTTGTCCAAGAAGCGGGCGGCGCCTCGGATATCGGTCACCCCCTTGGCCGCCAGGTTGCGCTCGTAGATGCCGTTCAAGCGCAGCACATAGGCGTCGCGCTTCCCCTTCAGTGCCGCCCAATCGTTGCCGCCTACGGTGAGGTTGAAGCCGTAGTCGCTCGCATCGGCAAGTCCCAAGGCAACACTGACTGCGTTCCACATGACTTTCTTCGGAACGCAACCGACGTTGACGCAAGTCCCTCCCAAGCGGTGCGATTCTATGACCGCGGCCTTGGCGCCGAGCTCCGCCGCGCGCTGCGCACAAGCCAGGCCGCCGCTGCCGCCGCCGATGCTGATGAGATCGAAGGCTTGGTCCGACACTGTGAACTCCATTCAGAAGGGCAGATAAAACTCGATGATATACTGGCCGCGTATAAAAGCTTACGGATGAGGTGCTGCGGTGATAACTGTCGTCGTGATCCTCGCCTTGACAGTCGTATTGATCGCCTATTTCACCGGTATCTACAATGGACTGGTGAACTTGCGCGAAAACGTCAAAGTCGCTTGGGCGAATATCGACGTGCTGCTGAAACAGCGTCACGACGAGCTGCCGAAGCTCGTGGAAACCTGCAAGCGCTACATGCAATTCGAGCAGGAAACGCTCGAGAAAGTGATGCGAGCGCGAGCCTCGGTCAGCCAAGCGAGCACGTCGGGCGACGTCGCGGCCGTCGGCGCGGCCGAGCAGCAATTGCGCGCCGGCGTCGGACGGTTATTTGCGGTGGCCGAGAACTACCCGCAGCTCAAGACGGACGAAACATTCAAGCAATTGCAAGGAAGAATCACGGCCCTGGAAGAGTCCATAGCCGACCGGCGAGAGCTCTACAACGATCAGGTCAATCTGAACAACATTCGCGTCAAGGTCTTTCCGGACGTCTTGGTCGCGCAGAGATTCGGGTTCCAGACGGCGCAACTGCTCGAATTCTCCGCGGCGGAAAAGAGCGACGTGGAAATGGGCGCGCTCTTCAGCACTTAGGAGCCAATCGGGCTATTGGATCCGGCCATGTCCGGCAATCGACTCAAGTTTTGGCTCGCCCTCATCGGCCTCGCGGCGGCGGCGGTGTATTCGTTCTGGTACACCTTCAAGTCGTGGTCCAAGAATCGACTCATCGAGGACACGCCGACCTCGCGGGTCCGCTCCGCGGCCCAGGGCTACGTCGAGTTGACCGGGCGCGGAGCCCTGCCGCCGGACTCGAAGAATAAAGGCCCCCTGACCGGCATACCCTGCACCTGGTGGCGGTATAAGATCGAGGAGCGGCGTGCAGTCGGCCGATCGCGTTCCTGGACCACCCTGCAAAGTGACACCAGCGACGTGCCTTTTCTCCTCGACGACGGGACCGGTCAGTGTCTGATCGATCCGCGCGGCGCGGAGGTTTTTCCGCACGCCAGCGACGTCTGGTACGGGTCGTCCGAGTGGCCGGAGGTGCGCATTCCGAACGGAACCGGCGTGCTCGGATGGTTGGCCGATAATGTCCTTAGCGGCGGCAGATACCGCTACACGGAGCATCGCCTGGAGGAGCATGAGCAGCTCTACGCAATCGGCGCGTTTCGCAGCCTCGGTGGGGTCAGCGTGGAAAGCCCCGATGCTGCGATCGCAGAATTGCTGCGCGCGTGGAAGCAGGACCAGGCTTCACTGCTCGCACGCTTCGATACCAATCACGACGGGACCTTGAGCAGCGACGAGTGGGAAGAGGCCCGCGCGGCTGCGCGCCGGCAGATCCTCGATGGCCGCGCTGCCGAGGCGAAGCCCCCATCCCTGAATGTCCTGGCGGACCCTCCGGACGGGCGCTCATTCCTGTTGGCTGCATCCGACGGCGAATCCCTCGCCCAGCGCTTCCGCCGGCGCGCGCTGGCGGGAGTCGGCGGATTTGTCGGCAGCTGCGTCGCTCTGACCTGGATGTTGACGCACCTCTGATAGAATCGCCGCGGTGAACAACCCACTGCTGGAATTGGAATCGCTGCCCGCTTTCGGCCGCATCGAGGCGCGCCATGCGCGCCCCGCATTGGAAACGGTGCTCGCGGAGAATCGGGCGCGTCTGGCGGAACTGACGGCGAATCCCAGTCCGACGTTCGCCTCCCTGGTCATACCGGTGGAGGAGTTGAGCTATCGATTGAGCCGCGTCTGGAGCCCGATTGGCCACTTGAATTCGGTCGCTAATTCCGCGGAAGTCCGCGAGGCGTACAACGCATGCGTGCCGCTCTTGACGGCCTATTCCTCCGAACTCGGTCAGAACACTGCCCTGCAATCGGGATACGCTTACGTGTTGCAGCACGAGGGCAGCACGCTCGACCCGGCGCAGCGTAAGGTGGTGGAGAATGCTCTGCGCGATTTTCGGCTGGCCGGAGTCGATCTGCCGGCCGAGGAGAAAACCCTTTATCGTGAGGCCGCGCAGCGGCTGGCACAGTTGGCTACCAAGTTCTCCGAAAACGTGCTCGACGCGGGACGCGCCTACACGCGCAGCGTCACCGACGGCTCGGAGCTCGCGGGGTTGCCGGCAAATGCCATCGATCGCGCCGCGGCCGACGCCCGCGAGGCGAATCAGATCGGCTGGCTGTTCAAGCTGGATCAGCCCACCTACATGACGGTCATGGCCAGCGCCGAGAGCGAGCAACTCCGTCGGGACATCTATGAAGCATGGGTCACTCGGGCGTCCGAGTTGGGCCCCTCCGCCGGACGATTCGACAACAACCCCATCATCGCCGACATCCTGCCGCTACGTCACGAGCTGGCGCGTTTGGTCGGTTTCAAGAACTTCGCCGATTATGCTTTGGCCACGCGGATGGCGAAGAGCAGCAAGCAGGTGCTTGCCTTTTTGGACGACCTGGCGCGCCGTTGCCTGCCCGCGGCACGGCAGGAGTTTTCGGATCTCGAAGAATTTGCCGGCCGTAAGCTCAACGCGTGGGACATGGCGTTCTACAGCGAGCGCCTGCAGGAGAGCCGCTTTAAGGTATCGCAAGAGGCGCTCCGTCCGTATTTTCCGCTGCCCAAGGTGCTGCACGGATTGTTTGCCTTGATTCAGCGCCTCTACGGCATCAGCGTGCGGGAGCGGCCCGGCGTCGGCGTCTGGCATCCCTGCGTACGCTTTTACGATCTGCTCGATCAACACGACCGCGTCGTCGCCGGATTCTACCTCGATCCCTATTCGCGCAACGAAAAGCGCAGCGGCGCATGGATGGACGAATGCGTCATCGCCAAATCATTGCCCGCTGGAACCGCGCTCCCGGTGGCGCAGTTGGTGTGTAACTTTACGGCTCCCGTGGGTAGCGGACCCGCGCTGCTGACGCACGACGAAGTGACGACGCTGTTCCATGAATTCGGCCATGGATTGCACCACATGCTCACGCGCGTTGCATACCCCAGCATCGCCGGAATCAACGGCGTGGCCTGGGACGCGGTAGAGCTCCCGAGCCAGTTCATGGAGAACTTCGCTTGGCGTCCCGAGGTTCTGCCGCTGATATCCGCCCATGTAGATAGCGGCGAACCATTACCCGTCGATATGCTGCGGCGGCTGCTCGGCACGCGCACGTTCAATGCCGCGCTCGACACGCTTCGCCAAATCGAACTGGCGAGCTTCGATTTCGAATTGCACGCAAACTTCGACCCCTCAGTGGGCGCCAAAGTTACCGAAACGCTAGCCGGGGTGCGGCGGCGAGTGGCCGTGGTGCCGGCGGCACCCTTCAACAGAATGCCGGCAAGCTTCGCGCACATATTCGCAGGCGGATACGCTGCCGGGTATTACAGTTACAAATGGGCAGAGGTTCTTGCGGCCGACGCATTCGAGGCATTCGAAGAAGCCGGGGTATTCGACAGCGATACGGCAGCGCGCTTTCTCGATTCTATTCTCGCCCGCGGCGGTAGTTTGGATGCGATGGACGCCTTCGTTCGGTTTCGCGGACGCGAGCCCGACGTCCGCCCATTGCTCAAGCAAACGGGCATCGCGGCGTGAAACGCCTAAATTTGCTGATGCTGCTGCTGATGGCGGTGGATGCCGCGGCGGCGACCGCCTATGTCAGTGATGAACTCGTGCTTGGCGTCTACGCCGAGCAGAACAGCCAAGGTCAGCGCCTGGCCACCCTGCATTCCGGAGCGAGTGTGGAGACGCTGGCGGTCAATGGCGAGTTTACCCAGGTGCGCCTCAACGATGGAGCCGTCGGCTGGGTCAAGTCCGCCTACCTCACGACGCAAGAACCCGCCACCGTGCGGGTCAAGCGGCTGCAAGAGGAATTGGACCGCAGCCGCGCCACCACTCCGGCACTGGCGGAAGCGGCCGCCCGCAGCGAGGTCGAGCAGCTCAAACGCGAGCTGGCCAGCACGCAAACCGCACTCGACGCCGCACTCGACGCCGTACGCGGATCGGCGCCGTCGGCGGCTGCGGGCGGCGCCGAGGCTGCCGGCAACGGAAGCCCGGACATCCGCGGTGGCATCAGAGCGGCAGCGTCAGGCCGCGTGTGGATCGGGATTCTCGCTATTTTCGCAGCGCTCGCCTGCGGCTTCTGGCTGGGATACGCCACTCTGGCGCGCCGAGTCAGGCACAAATTCGGCGGCATCAAGGTCTATTGACCGGCTTTCCGCGGTGGAATTTGACAATAATCCGTGACTCGCGCACGCCGCGCTTTGCCTCAAAGGAGAACCACGCACGTAGCGTTATCGGGACTAAGAGCCTAGACTTCCTTGGATGCATGACCTTCGCCGTAACGATTATGACGTTACGAATTCCGTACAAGTGAGTTCCACTGCCGCGGTGACCGCCGCCGTGCGGGAACTGTTTACCGCCACGTTTCCGGGCGAGTCGTTCGACCGCGTCGCCGTCGCATTCGACCAGTTCGACAAGCTTTTCACGGGCCGCATGCCGGGCTATCACGGCGTCGATACCGTGTATCACGATCGCCAGCACTCCCTCGACATGACCTTGGCGATGGCGCGGCTGCTCGTCGGGTACGAGCGCACCGTCGAGACTCGGATGCGCTTCGGCGCCGAGCGGGCGGTCATGGCGCTGGTCACGTCGCTGTTTCACGATGCGGGCTATATTCGGGAATTCGGCGACCGGCAGCACCGCAATGGCGCAGAGTTCACGCTCTATCACGTGACTCGCAGCGCACGTTTCTTGGCGCGCTTCCTGCCGAGTATCGGCATGGAAAATTGGGTGCCGATCTCGACCCGAATCGTACATTTCACGGGGTATGAAATAAAACTCGACCAGATCCAGCTTGCCGATGCGCGCGATCGTAAGCTAGGGCATCTGCTCGGCACGGCGGATCTGATCGCGCAGATGGCGGATCGGTGTTATCTCGAGAAGTGCCGCGACCGGCTGTATCCGGAATTCGTGCTCGGCGGAATCGCCGCCGCGACCGGCACCGATGGCGCCCTTCAGGTTCGGTACAGTTCCGGCTTGGATTTGCTCCGACAGACCCCGGATTTCGTGCGCGAAACTCGCGTGCAGCGGCTGGAGGGAGAGTTCGAACACGCCTACCGGTATGTCGAACCTCTGTTCGGCGGCAAGAATCCCTACCTCGAGGCGATCGACCGCAACCTCGGGTACCTGCACCGCGTTCTGCGCACCGAGCGTTGGCCCATGTTGCGACGAAACCCCCCGCTGTTCACCTCGGGCGAGAATCAATTGGGCCAGGTCCGCGGCCTAATGCTGACTCATCTCAAAGCGCTCTGGGCCTAGGGGCAGGCCCTTAGGGCCAGTCGATCTTTACGACGTAGCGGGCATGCAGCTCGTCGAGCCGCGCGAGCACCTCGTTTTTGCCGAGGAGCGGCGCCGTGGCGACGGCCTCGCGCAACACGGCGGCGCTCAAATTGCGCCGAGCGCTCTCCGCAACCGGCGCGAAGCTGAAATGCCACGGTTCGGGTTGAACACCCGACAGTTCTCCACGAAACGGTCGGAAAAATCCGAACCGGTGCGCACTGGCGTCCAGCCATTCGGCAAGCGCAGCAAACGGTCCGCCGGGCGCGTACTCCTGTGTCGTTAGTTGCGCGCGATACCCCTTCGCGATGGCTCGAGCGTCGATGAGATCGACGTCCGTCCCCCAGTGATGCCGACTCGCCCCCGGGAGCGCCGACCAAAGCAGGATTGTCTCGATCCGCTCGAAGGGTGCGAGTTCGAGCGGATTGATTAGCTGGCCCGCGGCGTCGTACACCGGTCTCTCGCCGCTGAACTTTGCGTTCCAAATCGACAGCTGGCGGGAAAAGTCGCGAAAACTGCTGACAGGCACAATATCGAAACCGTCGTTCAGAGCGGCGCGGCGCAAGCTCGCGAAAGGAGCGACCACGTTCTTGTGCAGTGCACAAGCGGGCTCCGGGACGTCGACAATATGGGTGCGCACCTGGCCGGTGAGTTCGGCGTCATTCACGACGCGACGTCGCGAGCCGCGGCAAGATCGGCTACTTGATCGAAGACCTGGGCCAGGGTCCCCACATCCTGGGCGCCGGAAAGAGTGTATTGCCCGTCGAATATGAAGGTGGGGACGCCCGTTATGCCCAGCACTGCGGCGTGACGTTCCGCGGCGATCACACCGTCCTGGCCGGCCCGCAAAATGAGCGCCGAACGCGACTCGCGCTCGGCCAGACCTGCTTCGACCCCCAGGCGCACCAGTACCTCGATGTCCCCGATGTCCGCACCCTCCTCGAAATAGGCGCGCATGATTCGGTCGTTGACGGCCGCTTGGCGCCCGGAACGGGCCGCATGGGCTATCAGGAGGTGCGACCGGCGGGTATTCG
>Ga0210402_10006526_pt1 | contig 10329 bp, 11 predicted proteins | sample IncBWC7MmetaG_FD_161055 | JGI IMG/M metagenome (GOLD analysis project Ga0210402, IMG submission 161055) | Forest soil microbial communities from Barre Woods Harvard Forest LTER site, Petersham, Massachusetts, United States - Inc-BW-C-7-M | ecosystem: Environmental > Terrestrial > Soil >...
CATCCAGGTCGACCGCAGAATCAACGCCGAAACGAACAAAGAGAGAATCGGATCGATCGGGAGCCATCCCGTGGCGACGATCACTGCGCCGGCGACAACCGCCGCCACCGAGCCCAGCATGTCGCCCAGCACGTGCAGTAGCGCCGCGCGGCTATTAAGGCTGTGGTGTCCCGATAGCAGCCACGCCGACACCATATTGACCGCCAGGCCCGCCGCGGCAACGGCGACCACGATTCCGCCGCTGACAGGGCTCGGCGCGAGCAGGCGCCGGACCGCCTCCACCGCGATCCAGACGATCACCGCCAGCATGATCAGCGCGTTGATGAACGCCGCCAGCACCTCGGCCCGCGCATAACCGTAACTGGCGCGCCTGGAAGGCGGCCGCTGCGAAACGTGCTGGGCAAGAAGCGCGATCGCCAACGCGGCGCTATCGGTAATCATGTGGCCGGCGTCGGACAGCAAGGCGAGCGATCCGGCCACCCATCCTCCAGCCGCTTCGATCGCCGCAAAACCGAGCGTTAACGAAAGCGCGATCCATAGAGAACGGCGCTCGCGCGATGCCGCCATCCTCGCGGCCTGGCGCCGCGGCTCGAGCGAGGAGTGTTGATGGGCACTCATGGCGGCACGGCCTCTGCTCGAGCTCGTCGCAGCACAAAGCCGCGATGCGGGTCCGAACCGGGCGCGCAATGCTCGGGGCGACTTGGTCGAAAACGGGGCGCTGAGCGCATCGTCGCAGATTAAACCATGCGTGGCCGCTTTCCAATCGCCGCGGATGCGAGCGGCCCCCAAAACGGGGTGTGGCTACATCTGGCGGAATCGATGCGCGAACGCGCGGCTCACCAGCAGGGCTTCCGGACGCGCCTTGAGCTTGATGAGGGTGCGCCCTCCCAGATCGCGGGTGGTTGCGGCGACGTGTGCGACGTTGACGATGGTGCCGCGATGAATCTGCCAGAAACGCTGAGGGTCGAGCTGATCGCCCAGCTCGCGCAGCGACGTTCGGATCAGCGCCTCGCCGTCGGCGGTGAAGACGCTGGTATATTTATCGTTGGCCTGAAAATAGCTGACGTCGTCGACGGCGATCAGCCGTACCTGATTGCCGACCGAAGCGCGAATCCACGCCAGCCTCTCGGGCGCATCGCCGCCGGATCCGGCCAGCCCCGGCAGCACACGCGCCAGCGCGTCGAGCGTGCTTTTCAGCTCCGCCGAGGCGGCGGGCGTTTTCAGTCGCTCGCGCAAGCGGCGGATCGTTTCGACAAGCCGCTCGTCGGTGACCGGCTTCAACAGGTAATCGACCGCGGCATGCTCGAAGGCCTCGAGCGCGTACTGGTCGTACGCGGTGACGAACACGATATGAACGCCCTCCGCGGCGCGCCGCGCCACCTCCAGGCCGGTGAGGCCCGGCATGCGAATATCGAGGAACAGGATATCGGGATCATGGTCCTCGATGAGTCGCAGCGCCTCGGCACCATTGCCGGCAACTCCTACGACCTGCAGCTCGGGCCACGCCGTCGCAAGCTTTTCCGCCAGGTAGGACGCCAGCCGAGGTTCATCGTCGGCAATCAGGGCGCGCGGTGCGCCGTCACGCGCCGCGCTCATGCCGGCTGCTCTTCCGGCAGCATTGGCAGGTCGATCGTGACCCGCGTACCAGGCTGGCGGTCTTCGATGGCCAGCGTCGCGTGCGCGCCGTGCAGCGTCGAAAGCCGCTCCCGGAGATTGGCGAGCCCGAGCCCCGTCGAACCGGCGGCACGGGTCGTGCGAACGCCGAGCCCGTCGTCGGTCACCGCTAGCAGCAGCCTGTCACCCTGCCGCCGCGCCGTCACGCTGACTTCGCCGCCTGCGATCTTGGGCTCGATGCCGTGCTTGATGGCGTTCTCGACGACCGGCTGCAACAGCATCGGCGGCAGGGGCAGGCCGCTAAGCTCGGGCGGCACGTCGATCCGGTACGACAGCCGCGAGCCCATGCGCAGCACGATGAGATCGAGATACGCACGCAACAGCTCGACTTGTCGTCCCAATGTGGCGTCCGCGCCGCCGGCGATCACGGCGGCGCGGCGCAGGTAGTCGATCAGACGCTCGATCATGTGCTTGGCCGTCGCCGGCTCGGCGTCGATGAGGCTGATCACATTGGCCAGGGTGTTGTACAGGAAATGCGGCTCGATCTGCGCTTCGAGGAGCTGGAGCTGGGCCACCCGACTCTGTTTCTCGGCGGCCTCGACACGCGCACGCTCGCGTTGGAATTCCGCCTCCGCGTTTGCCTGCCGCTCACGCGCAAAAAAGATGGCTGCCAGGGTTGCCGAGATGATGACGGTCAACAGCAGAACGGTGGTCGCGCCCTGGGGCGAGAAGACCTGCGTCATCAGCTGCGGCCAGTCGAGCAACGCGGAGCCGAGCGCGTAGCCGGCGAAAACGCCGATGACGGAGACGATCGAATAGTAAAAGAAGCGCGCCCCGAACGAAGCGCCTTTTAGCCAGCGGCCGACGAGATGCTCGCCAAGCTCGAAACCGCCGTGAATGAAGAACCCGATGCAGTTGGCAAGGACCAGATTGACCCAAATGACCCGAGACACGCGGACGTGAGGCTCGAATAGAAGCCACAACACCGAGAACACCGCCGCGAAAAGCGTGTTCCAGATCAGTGTGTAGACGATGCCGCGCCCGGGAAAACGCCTGATGCGCCGGAAGAAGGGAATCGCTTCCAGGGGGTGGCCGGGCATTCCACTGTTTTGCGTACACCTTGCGTCGGATCGGTCGACTGTCATCATGGCTTTGCCTTTTGGTCTCAGGGCCGGGCTATGAGCCGCGTGGCCGGTAGTGAGTCCTCAGTGTCGGGTCGATGCGAGAGCCCCGCAAGCCCGAATGCGACAAACGGGCGGGCAAGGGCGCCAAAACCACATTTGCCGGCGCGGGCAGCAGCGTGGCCACGCACGAGCGGACGCCGCAGCCCATGCCCGCCCGGTCAGCCCCTGGGCGCGCGTGCTCGAAGCGGATAGGGCCCTGCAAGGGCGGGCTCTCCATCGAAGGCGCGCATGTGGGCAAACGGCGGAAGAGCTTGTTTGAGTCTAGCAAACGAAGGCCCCTACCGACGGTAGAATAACGCCATGCCCAGCGCTCTGTTTGGCCTCACCGCCGACGCCATCGATGCATTGCTGCCGCAGACGCAATGCCGCCGCTGCCGCTACGACAGCTGCCGCGCCTATGCTGAAGCCGTTGCCGCCGGCGACGCTCCGATCAATCGCTGTCCTCCGGGCGGAGATGCGACGGTCGCAGCCCTTGCGGATTTGCTCGGCAGCCCCGTGCTTGCGATCGACCGGAGCTGCGGCGTTACGACACCGCTCGCCATCGCCCGCATCGATGAGGGGACATGTATCGGATGCACGCTTTGCATCCAGGCGTGTCCGACCGACGCGATCGTCGGCGCAGCGAAGCTGATGCACACCGTCATTGCCGATCGCTGCACCGGATGCGGGCTGTGCCTGCCTCCCTGCCCCGTCGATTGCATCGCGATGCCGGCCGCGGCGCGGTTATGGAGCACCGCCGACGCCGAACGTGCGCGTCAGCACTTTTCGGCGCGCAATGCGCGCCTTGCGACCGGTTCGCGCAAGCGCGCGCAGGAGACTGCTCCGGTCGACGCAGCGCGGCGGCTTCGGCGGGCTGCGGTCGATGCCGCACTGGCGCGCGCCCGTAGGCGGCGTGCGGCTGGTTCAGTTCCGGGCGCGTGAATCGTTGGCGCAGCCACCGCTTTGCGTTGAAACGGCCGCCAAGCCCCGCTTCGCGTTGGCTTGCGCCGCGCCGGCCGCAGATCAGTGGCTTCAATCCCACGAAAGCGTCGTGCTCGAACGATTGCGCCGGCGCGGAGGCCTTCGGTGAACGCAGCAAAGCGTCTGGAAATCTACACCCGGCTGCGGCATCAGAATCCGAATCCGCGCAGCGAGCTCGAATACCGAACGCCTTTCGAGTTATTGGTCGCCGTGGTGCTCTCGGCGCAGGCGACCGACAAGAGCGTAAACCTCGCGACCGCCAAACTTTTCCGCGTGGCGAACACGCCCGCGGCGATGGTCAAGCTCGGCGAGGCGCGGCTCATTCCGTATATTCAAACCATCGGATTGTTTCGCACCAAGGCCAAGAATGTCGTCGCGCTGTCGCGGCAATTGATTGCCGAGCATGAAGGCAATGTGCCTTCCGACCGTGATGCCCTCACGAGGCTGCCTGGCGTCGGGAGGAAGACGGCAAACGTCGTCCTCAACGTCGCCTTCGGTCAGCCCACCATCGCCGTCGACACCCATGTCTTCCGCGTTGCCAACCGCACCGGTCTGGCGCCGGGCAAGACGCCGGAAGAGGTCGAGCGCAAGCTGGTCAAGTTCACGCCCGCCGAATTCCTGCACGATGCGCACCACTGGCTGATTCTGCACGGGCGCTACATCTGCCAGGCGCGGCTGCCCCGTTGCTGGGAATGCATCATCGTCGACCTGTGCGAATTCCGTCACAAGACGATCAGCCCGCCGACTGCGCCGGAGCGTCGTTGAAAATTGCCCACGACGGGCGGCATCAAGGAAATAAAAGAGGGGATTAAGAAAGGCGCCACGGCGCTTTCTCAGCTCCGTCGGCGCCTTAGTTCGCTGTCATTGCCTGGTGACGACCGTCGGCGCCTGGGACGAGTAATACGCGGCGAGGTTTTCGATGTCCTGCTTCGACAGCTTGTCGACGAATCCGGCCATGACCGGGTTCTTGCGCAATCCGGATTGGTAGTCACGCAGCGCCTTGGCCAGGTAATCCGGATACTGTCCGCCAAGCTTCGGATTGTCGGCGACCTGGCTGTTGCCATCCATCCCGTGGCACGCCTGGCAAACCTGTTCGACCCGGGCCAGCGCGGCCTTGGGGTCTGCGGCCTCGCAAGCGGCTCCCGAACAAAGTGCGCACAAGGCGAGCAGCGACCGGGGAATGGCTCTCATCATCGGCCTCATTTGCTGGCGGTCCTGGCGGGAGCGCGGGCGTAATAGGCCGCGAGGTCGGCGATATCCTGGTCCGACAGCGAGGTCGCGATGGCGCGCATCGACGGATGGCTGCGAGTCCCGCTTCGGTATTCCTGCAGCGCCTTGGCGAGGTAAGCCTCGTGCTGGCCTCCGAGCTTGGGCACCTTGTAAACCTCCGGAAACGCGGTGCGCCAGCCGGGTATACCGTGGCAGCCCGCGCACATCTGGGTCTTCTGCGATCCGGCAGCCGCGTCGCCCGCGGATGGGCTTCCTTGTGCGCAGGCCAGCGCCGGAAACATAAACGCGGCGGCAGCCAGGCGTAAAATCATCGCGCGAGTCATGTTCCGGAGTCTTCCTGACGCTTCCGCAGCGGAGCTCCCGCTAAGGGAGCAAGCCGACGCATTTTAGGGGCTCGCCGCGAGCGCGGTCAAACGCGCGAACGCCTTATCGCTCGAGGAGGTCGCGTTTGTCTTTCACCGACTTCCATTCGTCGGCGTCGGGCGGCGCCGGTTTGCGTTCGATAATCGGCTTCCAGAGTTTCGCGAGTTCCGCGTTCAGGCCCGTGTATGACTTCTGATCATCGGGAACGTCGTCCTCGGCGTAAATGGCTTCGACCGGGCACTCGGCGACGCAGAGGGTGCAATCGATGCATTCATCCGGATCGATAACCAGAAAATTGGGGCCCTCCCGGAAACAGTCGACCGGGCAGACGTCGACGCAGTCGGTATACTTGCAGCGGATGCAACTCTCGGTGACGACGTAGGTCATTGCCGCGAATCCCTTGCCGGTGCGGAGTGCCGATTTTACCAAATCGCGAACGAGGTCATGAGACAGATCGAGCTAGCCGCATTTCCCGCTACGCCGCTTTGCGCCGCTTGCACCGCGGGAATCTTTCCGCTAACGTACTTCGGGCAGCCTCTTCCGGTCGTTTTTTGACCCCGCGGGCAGCGCACCCCTTAGCGAGGACCCATGAGCGAGCATATCAAGCACATCACCGACGCCACATTTGACAGCGATGTGCTGAAGGCCGGCACGCCGGTGCTCGTCGATTACTGGGCCGAATGGTGCGGACCCTGCAAGATGATCGCTCCCATCCTCGAAGACGTGGCCAAGGATTACGCAGGCCGGCTGACCGTTGCCAAGATCGATATCGATTCCAACCCCGCCGCCCCTGCCAAGTACGGCATCCGTGGCATTCCGACGCTGATCCTGTTCAAGGGCGGCCAGGTCGCGGCACAAAAGGTCGGCGCCCTGTCCAAATCGCAGTTGACGGCGTTTATTGACAGCCACCTGTGAACCCGTTAGGCTTCTAACTCATTGAATTGCGTCCCGCGGCGCCTACGGCGCGCGTGACGTTTCACCAGCGCCGCCCAAGTGCTTCCCGGCGCCAACCTCCCAGAGTGATTCAAGCGGCCAAAAGCGCCGCGCCCGCTTCTCCCCCGTCCCCGGTCCAGCTATGCACCTGTCCGACCTCAAGTCCAAGCCCGTCACCGAACTCGTCGAGATCGCCAACACCAACGAGATCGACGGCGCGAACCGTTTGCGCAAGCATGACCTGATTTTCGCGCTGCTCAAGAACCAGGCGAAAAAGGGCGAAAGCATCTTCGGCGATGGAACGCTCGAGGTGCTGCCAGACGGATTCGGCTTCCTCCGCTCGCCCGACACCAGTTACCTCGCGGGCACCGACGACATCTATATCTCGCCCTCGCAGATCCGCCGCTTCAACCTTCACACCGGCGACACCATTGAAGGCGAGATCCGGACGCCCAAGGACGGCGAGCGATATTTCGCGCTGGTCAAGGTCGACAAAGTCAACGGGGAGCCTCCGGAAAACGCCAAAAGCAAGATTCTTTTCGAAAACCTCACGCCGCTGTTCCCCGACGAGCCCCTGATCCTGGAACGCGACATCAAAGCCGAGGAAAATATCACCGGCCGCATCATCGATATCGTCGCGCCCATCGGCAAAGGTCAGCGTGGACTGCTGGTTTCCTCGCCTAAATCCGGCAAAACGGTGATGCTGCAACACGTCGCACATTCGATCGCGGCCAACTACCCCGACGTGGTGCTGATCGTGCTCCTGATCGATGAACGCCCCGAGGAAGTGACCGAAATGCAGCGCTCGGTCCGCGGTGAGGTCGTGTCGTCGACCTTCGACGAGCCCGCCACCCGCCACGTGCAGGTTGCCGAGATGGTGATCGAGAAAGCCAAGCGGCTGGTCGAGCACAAGAAGGACGTGGTCATCCTCCTCGATTCGATTACCCGTCTGGCGCGTGCATACAACACCGTCGTTCCCGCATCGGGCAAAGTGCTCACCGGCGGCGTCGACGCCAATGCATTGCAACGGCCGAAGCGCTTCTTCGGCGCGGCGCGCAACATCGAGGAAGGCGGCTCGCTCACCATCATTGCGACCGCGCTGATCGATACCGGCTCGCGCATGGACGATGTGATCTACGAGGAATTCAAGGGCACCGGCAACATGGAAATCCATCTCGACCGGAGAATGGCCGAGAAGAGAACTTATCCGGCGATCAACGTCAACCGGTCGGGCACCCGAAAGGAAGAGCTGCTGCTCAAGCAGGACGTGCTGCAAAAAGTCTGGGTGCTGCGCAAGCTGCTTTATCCGATGGATGACCTCGAGGCCACCGAATTCCTGGTCGATAAGGTCAAGCAGACCAAGAACAATGCCGAATTCTTCGATTCCATGCGCAGAGGTTAGCGCCCCCGCACGGCGGGTGTAGGCTCGGCAGCGTTTTCGCCTCCGTTTACGCTGCACCCAAAATCGTGTCTTGCTCGTTTGAGTTCCGAAGCCTGGTCGATCGCGGGCGCTTCGTTGCCCTTGTGCGACGAAAGACATGAATTCGAGCGCTCACTCGTCCGCCCTCAGGTGCACTGATATTGTTGCGCCGGCTCCCATGACTGATGATCGGATCCAAAGACGCGTTTTTGCCGGCGGATTGCTCGCGGTTCTTGTCATCAGCTGGTCGTATCTGCTGTACCAGGACTGGACGATGCGGCACATGGACCTTGTCGACATGGCGATGCCCAGCGCCGGACCATGGTCATCCTCGGACTTCGTGCTGGTGTTCGTCTTGTGGGCAGTCATGATGGTCGCGATGATGCTTCCCTCGGTGTTGCCGACCTTGCGTGCATATCGAACCGTCGTCGCGAGGCGCGACCGGGAAAGAAGCCCGGATGCGCTGACTGCCGTCTTCGCCGCGGGTTATGTCTTCACGTGGACAATATTCAGCGCGATGGCGACCTTGATCCAGTCGGTACTGCACGCTTTCACGTTCGTGTCGCCAGCGATGCGCGCGGCCAGCCCGACCATCGCAGGAGCGCTGCTCATCGCAGCGGGCGTCTATCAGTGGACGCCGTTAAAGCACGCCTGCCTTGCCCGATGCGCATCGCCGCTGCAATTTCTCCTGCGCTACTGGCGCGCCGGCACCGCGGGGGCGTGGCGCCTGGGCATCATTCACGGCGCATACTGTGTCGGGTGCTGCTGGATGTTGATGGCACTTTTGTTCGTATACGGCATGATGAATCTGGCCTGGATCGTTGCCATCGCGACGTATGTGCTGGGCGAGAAGCTGCTGCCTGCGCAGAGGTGGCTGCCGCGAGTTGCGGGCGCGTTGCTGGTCCTTTGGGGAGGCACTGTCCTGTCGATCGGCTGGCGTTGACGCGACGGATATGCCCAAGGCCTTGAAAATCCACGAATCGGTCCTATTTGTCGCTGGTGGGAGTCCGTTGCATTGCACTGCAAAAAGATCCATAATTCCACGGTTTACGGCCCCAGGCCGAAGCGAGTCTTTGGGGGACTACGTTTACCGGCAGGAATTCGGACTCTACGATAGCGTGCCGGTCAGTGAGGTGTCCGATGAAAACCAGCATTCATCCGCAATACAGCGAAATCCAGGTAACGTGCAGCTGCGGCAACACGTTCGCCACCCGTTCGACCGTCAACAAGCCGCTGCACGTCGAAGTCTGTTCGGCGTGCCACCCGTTTTACACGGGCAAGCAGAAGATCGTCGACACCGCGGGGCGTGTCGAGAAATTCCGGCAACGCTACGCTTCCAAGACGACCGTGCCTTCGGCGTGACGGTCCAGATCAGAACCATCGCGTAAAGGCAGCTTCGGCTGCCTTTTTCATTCCGGCACCCCGATGCCCATTGCTGAACCCGTTGCCGACCCTATTGAGGAATCGGGTAACCCGGCCGAGTTGTCGCCCTCCGGCCCGTATCGAGCGTTCAAACAAGCCGGCCTGGTATTGCTTTGCGCAGCGTGGATAGGGCTCGGCCTATTCGGTCACGACCCGTGGAAACCCGACGATGCAACCAGCTTCGGCGTGACCCTGGAAATGCTCAAGCACGGCGACTGGCTCGTGCCGCATCTGGCCGGAAATGCCGTTCCGGATCGCCCGCCGCTTTTCTATGCGCTGGCGGCGGCCACGGCCACGGCGTTTGGCGGGCTCATGCCTCTGCACGACGCCGCGCGCATTGCGATTGCTGTCTGTCTCGGGCTGACGCTGTGGCTCCTGGCACTCGCCGGACGCGAGCTCTACGGTCGAGCTTTCCGCTGGTTGCCAGTGTTGATCTTCATCGGTTGCATCGGCCTATGGGATCGAGCGCACCAGCTCTCGCCCGATATCGGCCTGTTGGCGGCCTTCGCGCTGGCCCTTTACGCTTTGGCGCTGGCGCCGCGGCGCGCGATCATCGGCGGAACGCTGCTGGGCATTGCCGCCGGCGTCGCATTTTTGTGCAAGGGTTCGGCCGCGTCGGCGCTGATCGCGCTGACTGCCGTGCTGCTACCGCTTTTCGAACCCTGGCGCACCCGGCGATACCCGGTAACGCTTGGTGTCGCGCTACTCGTGGCAGCGCCCTTGCTGCTTGCCTGGCCGCTGGCGCTGTACCTGCGCGACCCGGGCTGGCTCGCGCAATGGCTGGAGACGCAGGATGTCGCACGCTACTTTGGCAGAACCTGGGATTCGCCTCCGACCGAGCCGTTTTATTATCTCAAGAATCTGCCCTGGTTCGCGTGGCCGGCGTTGCCGCTGGCGCTGTGGACCTTGCGGGTTCGCGCGCGCGGTTATGGCGGTGGCTTGACAGGAGCTGGCGTGGGGCTGCCGCTGACGATGATCGTCGTCGTGCTGGCGCTGATTTCGGCTGCCGCGGAGCCCCGCGCAACGCTCGCGCTGCCGCTATTGTTGCCGATGTCACTCCTGGCCGCGGCGGAGATCGATACGCTCAGGCGCGGGTACTCCGGCGCGCTCGACTGGTTTGGAATCCTGACCTTCGGCCTGCTGGGCATGCTGGTCTGGGGGCTCTGGCTCGAATCGCTGCTCAATGGCCTGCCCGAAGCGGTG
>Ga0210402_10006527_pt1 | contig 10329 bp, 10 predicted proteins | sample IncBWC7MmetaG_FD_161055 | JGI IMG/M metagenome (GOLD analysis project Ga0210402, IMG submission 161055) | Forest soil microbial communities from Barre Woods Harvard Forest LTER site, Petersham, Massachusetts, United States - Inc-BW-C-7-M | ecosystem: Environmental > Terrestrial > Soil >...
TACATCGAGTTCACGTCGGTCACGGTTTGGGGCGACCAATACCGCTCGGCAATTGCCGCGGATCTCGGCCAGATGCGCGAGTCGATATTTTCCCAGTTGACGTATTCCGACCACATGGTCGCTTCCCCGCCCAACACCAGCTGCTTTTGGTCCGCAGTTAGATCCGCAGCCGGCCCTCCCAGCGGGTCCACGGCATAGTGTCGCGCCGCGCTCCACATCAAGTCGATGTAATAACCGTTTGAGAGGATCCCGCGATATCCCTGCTTGGCGGCCGCGGCTAGCGACTCGGGTCCGCGCCAAGAGTGAATCACAATGTCCTTCGGCGCTCCTGGGACGAAAATCTCGTCCCAGCCAACGGCGGCCTTCCCATGTTTGTTGACGATTTTCTGCACGCGTTGACTGAAATACGCCTGCAATTCCTCATCCGACTTGTAATTGTGCGCTTTCTTGAACTCCTGAATCTTTGGATTCGCGTCCCAGGCTTTCCCGTTTACCTCATCTCCGCCGATGTGGAAATAATGATCCGGAAAAAGCTTGGCCATCTCTCCGATAAGCGTGTCCAGAAACTTGTAGGTTTTTTCGTTGGTCGGATCCATGGCCGGATCCAGCACGCCCCATTCCGCATCGATTTTGAAAGGCCCCGGAGTACTGGCGATTTCCGGATAACCGACAAACCAGGCCGAGCTGTGTCCCGGCATATCGAATTCCGGGACCACGCGAATTCCGCGATCGCGCGCGTATGCGATGACATCGCGAATCTCTTCCTGCGTGTAGTACTCACCGCCTGAACCCAGGGTTTGCAGCTTTGGCAGTTTTTTGCTCTCAACACGGAATCCTTGATTGTCCGAGAGATGCCAGTGGAAGACGTTCAATTTCACCGCTTCCACTCCATCGAGGTTTCGCTTCAGCACATCGAGTGGAGTGAAGTGCCGGCTCGAATCAATCATCAGGCCACGCCAGGTGAAACGCGGCTGGTCATGAATGGTCACGGCGGGTGCGGCAAAACCGTCAGGCGAGATCGTGACGAGTTGGAGGAGAGTTTGCAGGCCGCGGAGTACGCCTAGGGGATTTGCGGCGTTGAGTTTCGCCCCGGCGGGCGTGACTTCGAGGGTGTAGGACTCGTCTTCGCCGGGTTCCTGCACTTCTTTGCTGGCATGGTCGGCATGAACGACGAGTGTAGCTTCCGCGGCATCGCGTGAAGCTTTGGCGAGGAGCAAACCAGTCTGGCGATGAAGTTGAGTCAGGAAGCGATCACCGGCACTATCCAGCCGCGGCTCGGTATGGCCGGTAAACGCGATGGCGAAGTGTTCGTCAATGCGCAGCGCGCCGGGCCCGGGCTGTATATTCGACGGCAACGGCATAAGATTCATCGGGACCGCAGTCTGAGCCGATGATCGAGGAGAGAGCAAGCAAGCAGCCAGCAGCAATAGTGCGAAGAATCCAGCGAGGTTAAAAAATTGGTTGATGACGGCAGACCGCATGTTGGGAAACTCCTTCGTTAAGGCAAAACGTCCGCGAAACCGCTATGTAGCGGCGGAACGCCGATACTGGCACAGTTGATCAGGAATGCGAAGCGTAAAATCGCGGAGTGGGCCAAAACGGCTGGTCGCCTGAGCCAGTAGCGTGGCGTTTTGTGAGCCGGGATGACTCGGGCTGCGATACACTAGGAAAGAATTTCACCGCAGATGAAAACGTCCATCGCCATTTATCCGGGCTCGTTTGACCCGGTCACCAACGGCCACCTCGACCTGATCGAGCGCGGCGAGAAGATGTTCGACCTGCTGATTGTTTCGGTGCTGCAGAACGCGGAAAAGACACCGCTTTTTTCGGTGAAAGAACGCGTCGAGATGCTGCGCGAAGTCACCAAGAAGTGGAACGACGTGGAAATCGATGTGTTTGACGGTTTGCTGGTGGATTATGCGAGGCGCCGCGGCGCCGGAGTAATCCTGCGCGGGATTCGGGCGGTGAGCGACTACGAATATGAACTGCAGATGGCGCTGATGAACCGCAAACTGGAACCCCGCCTGGAAACGGTTTTTATGCTGCCCGGAGTTACCTACAGTTACTTGAGTTCGAAACTGGTGCGCGAAATCGCGCAGCTGGGTGCGCCGCTGAATGGGTTGGTGCCGCCGATTGTGGAAGAACGGCTGAAGGCAAAGATTTCGTAGGTAAATATCGAAGTATAGAACGTAATGAAATAAGGGGAGAAGCAGTGAAGCTCACAGACCGCATTAACCGCATACAAATCTCGCCGACGGCGGCGGTAATCTCGGCGGCGGATCAATTAAAAGCAAAAGGTGTGGACATCGCGGACTTCGGTCCGGGCGAGCCGGACTTTGCGACGCCGGATCACATCAAGCAGGCGGCGATCAAAGCCATCAACGAGAACAAGACCAAGTACACCGCGACGCCGGGGATCATGCCACTGCGCGAAGCAATCTGCGCGTGGCACAAGCGCGAATTGAAATCGAGCTACGAACCGAAAGAATGCGTCGTGAACGTCGGCGGCAAGCACGCGATTTTCAACGTGGCCAGCGTGCTGGTGCAGGCCGGCGACGAAGTGCTGATCCCCGCGCCATACTGGGTAAGTTTTCCGGACATCATCAAATACACCGGGGCGACGCCGGTTTACGTTCAGACAAGCGTTGACGACGGATTTGCGGTGCGCGCATCAGATATCGAGAAAGCGATCACCCCGAAAACGCGTTTGCTGATCCTGAATTCGCCGAGTAACCCATCGGGCGGAGTTACGCCTCCGGGCGAGTACGAAAAGATTTTGGCGGTCTGCAAAAAACACAACGTCTGGCTGATGGGCGATGAATGCTACTCACACTTCACATACGAACCTCATAGGCCATATTCGATCGCGAGCGCGGCGGCTTCGAAAGAAAATGTGATCATCATCGGCTCGGTTTCCAAAACGTTTGCGATGACCGGATGGCGCATCGGTTACACACTCGGACCGGCGGAACTGATCCAGGCGCTGGTGAAATTGCAGAGCCAGTCGACCTCCAATCCGACTTCGATCGCGCAGTACGCCGCGCTGGCCGCGATGACCGGCACCATGGATACCGTTCCGGTGATGCTCGCGGAATATGCCAAACGCCGCAAACGAATTGTCGAAGGCTTGAATGCGATTCCTGGAGTGACGTGCCAGCAGCCTGGCGGGGCTTTTTATGCGTTCCCGGATGTCTCCGCGCATTTGAGCGGGCCGCATGCCATTGCGAAAAACACCACCGAACTCGCGACGCTACTACTAGACAAGGCGCGGGTGGCGCTGGTCGGCGGCGACGCATTCGGAGCGCCGGGATATTTGCGCATTTCCTACGCAACATCGCTCGAACGAATCGAGGAAGGACTGCGACGGCTGAACAATTTTTTCTCCAGGGCCGAGGCCGCGGCGTAATTTGTGAAGCCCGCTCCGTTTCGAATCGTACCAACATTTAGTCCTCGGATCTGGGGCACGCGCTCGCTTGCGCCGCTTTTCCCGGACAAGGCGAGTCTTTCGGAGAAAATTGGTGAGGCTTGGCTGACTGACGTGCGGTGCTTAATCGCCAGTGGCCCGCACGCGACAAGAACTTTGGGCGAAGTCTGGCCGGAGCTTTCCGAGGAGTGGCGTGGGCCGCGCTGTGCTGCGATGAAAGACTTTCCGCTGCTCGTAAAATTCATTTTTCCGACCGACAAACTTTCCATCCAGGTACATCCGGACGACGATTTCGCCAGCGTGCACGAAGCCGCCGCCGGCGGCCGTGGAAAGACCGAAATGTGGCATGTGGTGTCGGCGGATCTCGGCGCGCAACTGCTGTTGGGATTGAAACCCGGCGTCACTAAACAGCGGTTTTCCGCGGCGATCGGGACAACATCGTTGGAAGACTTGCTCCAGACGCACCAGGTCGAAGAGAAAGATACATTTTTTGTTCCGGCAGGCACGCCTCACTCGATTGGCGGCGGAATGATAATCTGCGAAGTGCAGGAATATTGCGATTTGACCTACCGAATATATGACTACGGGAGACTGGATTCGGCGGGCAAACCACGAGAACTACACATCGAAAAGGCTCTGGACGTCATAAACTTTGGGAGGCCACAAACGACCCCAGTGCGGACCTTACAGTGGGGCTCGAAAAATATGGAGATCTCGCTGCTCGCCGCTTGCCGTTTTTTCGCGACGGAGCGATGGCACTTTGCCGAAACATTTACGGCGCGGCCGAAGACCGACGCGTTTAACCTGCTGGTGATTCTTTCCGGCCGCGGGATGATGCAGTGGGACACCGACAAGGCGCATTTTCAGCAAGGCGAGTGCTGGTTCGTGCCGGCATCGCTACGCAATTATGAGCTGATCCCGGAAAGCGAATGTTCGCTGATTCGAACGTATGTGCCGGATTTGCAGGCTTTACGCGGGAATTTGCGCCGCCTCGGCGTCAGTGACACCAAAATTTCTGACGTTGTATTCGATTAACACCAATGCCACGCGAAAAACTTCCAATCCACGCGGTGATTCTTGCCGGCGGGCGAGGCACGCGCTTTTGGCCGCGCAGCCGCACCAAAACTCCCAAGCAGCTTCTGCACATTTTTGGTGAAGGCACGATGCTGGAGCAAACAGTGGCGCGCCTGCGCCCGCTGGTTCCAGCGGACCGCATCTGGACGGTAACCAACGCGGAGCAGGTTTCTGAGTTGCGGAAGCAACTGCCAGCCGCGTCGCGAAAGCGCGCACTAGTCGAACCGGTCGGACGAAATACGGCTGCGGCCATCGCGCTGGCTGCATTTCACATTCGCCATGCCGCCAAAGGCGACGCGCCGATGGCGGTGCTTCCAGCGGACCACTACATTCGGGACACCTCTGCTTACCAAAAAATCGTCACCACGGCGCTAAACGTCGCAAGCGAGCCGGGCCGCATGGTGGTGCTGGGAATTCCGCCGACTCGCCCCGACACTGGCTTTGGCTACATTGAACGAATGGAGGCGACCATCGGAGCGCAAGGGATTCCGGTGTATCCGGTGCGCCGATTCACCGAGAAGCCCGCGCTCGAAACCGCGAAAGAATATCTCGCCTCGCGAAATTATCAGTGGAACGCGGGAATGTTTTTCTGGCGAGTCTCGACGTTTCTCGACGAACTGCAAAAGCATCTGCCCGAGACTTTCGACTTATTGGAAAAATTGGCCGCGCAGATTGGCACTAAGAGATACGCATCACAGCTTAATAAGATTTATCCCAAGCTCGAAAATATCTCGGTGGATTACGCCATCCTGGAGCGCGCCACCCGTGACGGCGGCAACCCCAAGGTATTTGTGATCCCTGCAGAAGTCGGCTGGAGTGACATCGGATCCTGGGCGGCCGTTTACGAACTATTGGCAAAACAATCCGAAGAAAATGTCTTTTCGGGCGCGGGCCACGCGATCGACGCTAGTGGAAATTTCATTTCCAGTGATGGGAAATTCGTCGCAGCCATCGGTGTCAATGACCTGGTAATCGTGGAAACCGCCGACGCGCTGCTCATTTGCCCTCGCGACCGGGCACAGGATGTCGGCAAGCTGGTGAAATGGTTGGAAGACCAGAAAATGAAAACTTTATTGTAGCTGTCGCGGCCTCAATCGCGCCGATATTCCCGGATCAATTGACAGGCCAATCCGGCTGTTTCCTCCCTTCGGCCCTCGCGTATACTTACCCAAATGGCGGCGATCAAATTCGGCACCGATGGATGGCGCGGCATCATTGCCGAGGATTTTACGTTTGCGAACGCGCGAATAGTCGCCGAAGCGATTGCGCGTTATGTAGTACGCGGCGAAGATGCTCGAAATGGCGTGATCGTTGGCTACGATCATCGCTTCGCGTCCGATACCGTGGCGCGCCGCGTCGCCGAAGTATTTTCCTCTACCGGTACGCCAGTGTGGCTCACGGACCGGCCTTGCCCTACACCAGCGGTCTCCCTCTTGGTGCGAGAGCGCAAAGCAGCAGGCGGCGTGGTAGTGACCGCAAGCCACAATCCATATCAATGGAATGGCATCAAATACAAAGCCAGCTATGGCAGCAGCGCGCTGCCTTCCATCGTCGCGCAAATTGAAAATGAACTGCAGTTTGTCGAGTCAGCGCAGGTTCCCCATCTGCCGCCGCGGGCCGAACTGATTCATTCGCTCGATCCGCGCAAGCCTTACCTCGATACTCTCGAAAAACTTGTCGATTGGGAGCGCATCCGCAAGTCAAAATTCCGGTTTGTATTTGACGCGATGCACGGCTCGGCGGCCGGACTTTTGCCGGAGCTCTTCCGCCGCCACGACATCACTTGCGAAGAAATCCGCGGCACTCGCGACCCGCGGTTTGGCGGCGCGCACCCTGAACCGATCGAGCCGCACATCGCGCCATTGCAAGAAGTGGTAACCGCGGGAAAATACGACGCTGGATTCGCGGCGGACGGCGACGGTGACCGCATCGGAGCCGTCGATCGCTCTGGTGCATTCGTAAACCCGCATCAGATTCTTGCGCTGCTGGTTTGGCATTTGGCCGGGATGCGCAATTTGCCAGGCGAAATCGCCAAGACTTTCTCCGTCACCAAATTAATCGACAAGTTGGCTGCCAAGCTCGGCCGCAAGCTGCATGAAGTCCCCATCGGGTTCAAGTACATATGCGAGCTGATGCTCGAACAAAATATATTGATTGGCGGCGAAGAAAGCGGTGGTATCGGCACCAGCCTGTATTTGCCGGAACGCGACGCCACGGTTTCCGCGCTTTTTCTTGCGGAATTAATGTCCTGGCATGGCAAAAGCCTCGGCGAATTGCTCGACGCACTTCACCGCGAATTCGGCGAATTCCACTACGGCCGTCTTGACCTGGACGTCACGCCAAAACAGAAAGAAAAGGCGGTTGCCTGGTTTTCCAGCGGAGACGCCAAGAAGATCCTCGAGTGGCCGGTGGTTCGCCGGGAAACCATGGATGGGATCAAGCTGTATCTGGGCGAAATTGGCTGGGTTTTGGTGCGCGCCTCTGGCACGGAAAACCTTTTGCGCGTCTATTCCGAGACTTCCGCGCGACAGTCCACGAGCAAGGTTTTAGCTGCGGTTACCGAACGGATTCACCAGTTCTAAGCAGAGGGCCAGATATGCACACCGTTAATATCGCAAACAGGTTTTCTCAATTCGACGAGATGTGGAGCCCGAAAATATTGGGCGAAGTGAATGACAGCTACGTCAAAGCCGTCAAGTTTCGCGGTGAATTTGTGTGGCATCATCACGATAACGAAGACGAAATGTTCCTGGTGGTGTCCGGCAGCTTACGTATGAAATTTCGCGATCACGAAGAATTGGTCGGCCCGGGTGAATTTATCATTGTCCCGCGCGGCGTCGAACATCTGCCGGTCGCTGAGGAAGAGACGCAAGTGCTGCTCTTCGAACCCAAATCGACTTTGAATACCGGAAATGTAATCAATGAAAGGACGCTGCCAGAGCTGGAAAAACTGTAATCCACTTCTGCGGCACATTGCCATGAGCCACCGCTTCTACACTCTCGATGTCTTTACCACCACGCGGTTCGAAGGAAATCCGCTGGCGGTTTTCACCGATGGCGACGGCTTGTCCGACAACGCCATGCAGGCGATTGCTCGCGAGATGAACCTTTCGGAAACCGTCTTCGTCCAGAAGCCGACCGACGACAGTGCGCTTGCCCGGCTGCGTATTTTCACCACCCGCGAAGAACTGAAACTCGCCGGACACCCGGTCATCGGCACATGGTTTCTGCTCGCGGAACTTGGCGTGGTGCCCGCTCGCGAGGGCGGCGTGCACATTCTGCAGCAAACTGGCGCGGGAATCCTCCCAGTCGAGATTCGATTCAAGGATGGCCGGCCGCAGCGTGTCACCATGACCCAGAAAGAAGCGTACTTCAAACCGCTAAAAATAAAGAAAGCAGCGCTGGCCAAGGCGCTTGGCCTTTCGCTGAAAGATTTTGATACAACCCTGGAGCCCACCTGCGTTTCCACCGGCGTCTTCAACTTGATGGTGCCGCTCAAGAACCGCGTCGCCCTTTCGAAAATCGAAATGAACATGCTGGAATTGCGGAAACTGATCGGGAAGAACGCCACCATGGCCTACTGTTTCGCGCTTTCGGGAAATGGAAAGGTCTTCACGCGCGGCATGCTGCCGTGGGAAATGTACGAGGATGCGGCCACAGGATCGGCCGCGGGCTCATTGGGAGCCTATCTCGTAAAAAACGGAGAGCTCGGCACCGGCCACACGCTAAGCATCGAACAAGGCGTGGAAATGGGACGCCCTAGTCAGATTGAAGTCGAAGTAACACAGTCGGGCAAAAAGTTGATCCCGCGCGTCAGCGGCGCAGCAGTGCGGGTGTTCGAAGGGACAATCTAGCTCGGCTGCGAGTCCGTTGCGGTCTTCGCCTTATTGTGTGGCGTGCGATGCGCCGAGTTTTTTGGCCGCGCTTTCACCGCTGCGTCCAAAATTCCATTTACAAAGGCCGCGGAGTCATCACTCGAATATTTTTTGGCCAGTTTGACGGCCTCGTTGATCACCGTCCGGGCTGGTGTTTTCCCAACCGCGATTTCGTGTAGTGCCAGCCGCAAAATTGCGCGGTCAATCGCGGCGATTCGATCGGCTCGCCAGTTCTGGCAGTGCCGCTCGATTGTCTCGTCGAGATCCTTCACCGTTCGAACCGTGGCGTGGAAAAGCTGATCCGCGAAAATTTCCGCGTCCTCGGAGGCCACCGCGCCCCTCCAGAATGTCGCCGCGAGTTTCTTCGAATCCTGCGGACTCATCTCCCACTGAAAAAGCATCTGCATGGCAAATTCGCGGGCCTTGCTGCGTAGCGAGTAGCTCATTTGCGCCGCGCTTTCTTCGTTGCGCTTACCGGCCTTGCTGCGGGCCGCAGTTTGCGCGAGAGCTGTGCCATTTCAATCGCGCCAAGGCCCGCTTCGAATCCCTTGTTGCCGCCTTTGAGTCCGGCGCGGTCAATCGCTTGCTCTAGAGTGTCACACGTCAGTACACAAAAAATCACCGGGACTCCCGTGTCCATCTGCGCCAGCTGCAAACCGCGCGAAGTTTCCGAGCAAACGTAGTCGTAATGCGTGGTTTCACCGCGCAGCACGCAGCCGATCGCGATCAGCGCGTCGTACTTCCCGGTCAGCGCCATTTTTTTTGTGGCAAGCGGCAACTCAAAAGCACCGGGAACGTGCACCACATCCACATCGCGGCTCTCCGCTCCGGATCGCTCCAGTGCGTCGACTGCCGCGCCGAGCAAGCGGTCGGTAATAAAACTGTTGAAGCGGCTGACTGCAATTCCAAATCGCAATCCTCGCGCGCTAAGTTCGCCGTGAATCTTGCCGGGTTGAAGTTTCTCCGCCATCAATAAATTCCGCTCAATTCCTTTTCTAGCGCGCCCATCCGATATTTTTTTCTACTTACCTTTGAACACCGCTGGCCGCTTCTCCAAAAATGCCTTCGTGCCTTCGCGCATGTCTTCCGTTGCGCAGGCCACTCCAAAAAGTGTTGCCTCTAGAAACAATCCTTCTTCCAGCGGCATCTCGATCCCGCGTTCAATCGCTTCCATCGTGAACTTCACAGCGAGCGGCCCGTTGGCGATTATTTTCTTGGCCATCGCTTCGGCAGCGGGCAACAGTTCCGCCAGTTCATAAACATGATTCACCAGGCCGATGCGCATCGCTTCTTCGGCGGTGATCATTTCGCCAGTCAAGCACAGCTCGTGCGCTACTCCTTTGCCGCACAAGCGCGTCAGCCGTTGCGAGCCGCCGTAGCCCGGCAAAATTCCCAGCTTCACTTCGGGCTGTCCGAGCTTGGCATTCTTGCTGGCGATTCGAATCGAGCAGCTCAACGCCAGCTCGCATCCGCCGCCCAACGCGAAGCCATTCATCGCACAGATCGATGGCTTGCCGATCGTCTCCAGCAAATGAAACACGCTCTGCCCAAACAGGGAAAAATCTTTTCCGTTCACCGGAGTCTGCTGCGAAAGCTCGCCGATATCCGCGCCTGCCACAAATGCCTTTTCGCCGGCTCCAGTCAGGATCAAAACCCGCACGCTTGCGTCATCACGCGCATCCAGCAGCGCGCCCTGCAATTCCTCCACGGTTTTGCGGTTCAGCGCGTTCAGTACCTTCGGCCGATTGAAGGTAATCGTCGCGATGCCGTCTTTCTTTTCGAACAAAATATTTTCGTAGCTCATTCACCCTTCTCGCTCTGCACGGCGCATGGTTCTTACTTGATTGTCTAGAATCTCTGCGCAACCGGTTTTTGCGGATCGCTGTAGTCGTAAAACCCGCGCCCCGCTTTGCGGCCATTCCATCCCGCCAGCACCATTCGCTTCAGCAACGGCGG
>Ga0210402_10006530_pt1 | contig 10327 bp, 9 predicted proteins | sample IncBWC7MmetaG_FD_161055 | JGI IMG/M metagenome (GOLD analysis project Ga0210402, IMG submission 161055) | Forest soil microbial communities from Barre Woods Harvard Forest LTER site, Petersham, Massachusetts, United States - Inc-BW-C-7-M | ecosystem: Environmental > Terrestrial > Soil >...
GCGGCGGCGTAGGCTGGGCCCGACGTGTTGCCGCGCGACAGCACGAAAACATGACCCTTGGAATTCAGCGCGACGCCGGACGCCTCGCCGAAATACATGTTGTGCGGCAGCTTGAGCGGATTGGGCACGGAGTCGAAATTGATGCTCGGCACAGTCTGCTGTGCCAGTGCCGGCGATGCGGCAAACAGCAACAATCCGATCAGCACAGGCTTCATGAAGTTTCTCCTTGGGACTCGTGTTTGAAGCGGCGCGGACGCTAGAGCATGATCCGGAAAAGTGGAAACCGATTTCCGAAAGATCATGCTCAAACAAAGAGCTAGAGCATGATGGCGAGTCCACCTAATCACATCATGCTCTAGTCGAGCGTCCGGTTCGGCGTCGAATGCCGCACGCGCGCTGCGGTTCGTCGCTGGATGCATGGCGAAGCCCGCGGACTTGTCCTATGAAGCAAGACGCGTGTTCACACTTCAAGCTACACATGGCAGTTGCATGCTTCCGAAAATGAATGCCAGCCCGAGCCGGCTCCTGTTCGCCCTTGCAGCATGCGTGCTTGCATGGATGCTGCCGAATGACGGCGCACTGGCCGTCTATCCGGAACGCATCGTGAAGATCGTGGTGCCCTTTGCGCCGGGTGGCGGCACGGATTCCGTGGCTCGGACGCTGGCCCAGGAACTGGCGAAGGATCTCGGACAGTCCGTCATCATCGAGAACAAGCCGGGGGCGGGGACAATCGTCGGCACGCAGGCGGTGGCGACGAGCGAAGGCGACGGCTACACGCTGCTGATGGGGACGTTTGCGAACGCGGTCAATCCGAGCCTGAACGCGAAGCTGCCCTACGATCCGCACAAGGATTTCGCGCCGGTCGCGCTGATCGCCCGCTCCTTCAATATCGTCGTGGTCAATGCGAAATCGCCGTATCGTTCGATCGTGGATCTGATCGCGGCCGCCAAGGCCGAGCCCGATAAATTGTCCTACGGCACCTACGGCACCGGTACGTCGGCGCATCTGGCGGGCGAATTGTTCAAGTCGCTGGCCAAGGTCAATCTGACCATGGTGCCCTACAAGGGCGCCGCGCCCGCCATCACCGATCTGCTCGGTGGCCAGATCCAGGTGATGTTCACCACCGTTGCAAGCGCGGCTTCGCTGATCGAGGGCGGCCAGTTGCGCGCGCTCGCAGTCACCTCGGCGGAGCGCTCGCCGGCTTTCCCCGACGTTCCGACCGTCGCCGAGGCCGGCGTTCCCGGCTATTCCGCCGAAAGCTGGTACGGCCTGTTCGCGCCCGCGAAGACGCCGCCGGAGATCATCGAGCGCCTCAACATTTCGGCCGCCGCCGCGATCAAGGCCGAGTCCTTCAAGAGGCTTGGCGTCAGCGAAGGGCTGGTGATGGTGGCGGGCCCGCCGGCAGAGCTCGATCGCTATGTCCGCGGCGAGGAAGAGCGCTGGCGCAAGGTGATCCAGGACGTTGGAATCAAGATCGAATAGCGCCAGGGAGCGGCGACTGGGTTTCTCGCCACGCAGGAATATTCCGATACGGTCGGGGTTGCTGGAGCATGCCTTCATTGAACTGACAGCGAAGGCAAACCAAGAAAAGCTTCAACCGGGAGGAATAGTATGCGTTCAATCGTTTCGTTGGCTCTGGCCACCTGTGCCATCGCGCTGATGAGTTCCTTGGCCTCGGCACAGTCGCCGACGCCATCGCCCGCAGCGTCGCCGGGCCCGCCATCGGCGGGCGGGACGCCTGATGCGATGCCGTTCGACATTCCGTACGGCCAGTCGATCGCGCTCGATCGCGCCAAGCAGGTGATGGCCGCAGCGGAGGCCGAAGCGAAAAAGCGGAACTGGAAGATGAACATTGCCGTGGTCGATACCAATGGCGAGCTCGTGCATTTCTCGCGCATGGAGGGCGCACAGATCGCATCCGGCACGATCTCGATCGGGAAGGCGCGCACGGCGGCCCGCTTCCGCCGCGAGTCGCGCCTGTTCTATAACGCCTTCGAGACGGGCCACAGCTATATCAGCACGCTCGATCCGACGCTCGTCGCAAGTCCCGGCGGCTTTCCGCTGGTCGAAGGCGGCAAGCTGATCGGCGCGGTCGGGTGCAGCGGCGGCACCGGCGATCAGGATGCGGCGGTCTGCAAGATGGGTGCCGAGGTCGTCAAATAGGCCGGGCTTTAGACAGGAGGGCTTTCGCCGTACACTGATAAGTTGATCCACGCTGGAATAATCGCGGGCTGGGGGTGTTGCAGGGGCATTGCAACAAAAATTCGGGAGGCCATCATGGTCGGATCGGTTCCGCGTGCCCTTGCCGCCTTCAGCTTCGCTGTTATTTGCAACACTTTGCCCGCGCTCGCGCAGGATACGGTGCGCGTGCGCGGCACGGTCCAGGGCATCGACGGGCCGGTCTATGTCGTCAAGACCCGCGACGGCTCCGAAGTGAAGCTGGCGGTGACCGACAAGCCGCTGTTTGTCGCGATCGTCCCGGCGACCATGGCCGACATCAAGCCGGGCATGTTCGTGGGCTCGGCCGGGATGATGCAGGAGGACGGCACGCAGAAGGCGATCGAGGTGCACATCTTTCCCGAGTCGATGCGCGGCACCGGCGAAGGCCATTACGATTGGGACCTCCTGCCCAAGAGCAAGATGACCAATGGCAATGTCGAGCAGGCCGTCACCGGCGTCGATGGGCCGGTACTGTCGGTCAAATACAAGGATGGCGAGAAGAAGCTGGTGGTGACGCCGCAGACCGTTGTGGTCACCTATGAGATCGGCAAGCGGGAAGAGGTGACGCCGGGCACCAAGATCTTCGTTGCCGCCGCCAAGAAGCAGCCTGACGGGACCTTGCTGACCCCGCGCATTACCTATGGCCGTAACGGCGCGGGCCCGGCATTCTGATCGGACGCTTTCGCTTCGAACCTTAATCACTTTCTTGCGTAGTGCATTGCAGCAACGCGGAAAATGGTTGGCGATGCAACCATGCCGCCGCTACAGGAGTTCCAGTAGCGGGAAGGCCGGAGCATGACACCGGTTTGAGGCTGGAGGTCGCCGATGTGGATAGTGTTGCTGCTGCCGTTTATCGGCCTGCTGTGGGTGCCGTTCTATAATTTCCTCGAGCCCGCGCTGTTCGGCTTTCCCTTCTTCTATTGGTATCAGCTTGCCTGGGTGCCGATCTCCTCGCTGCTGATCTGGCTGGTCTATCGCAGCCAGCCGCACGACGAAGCCCCGTAAGAGAGAGGGCTGCGTCATGACCGACCAGATCGAATGGATTGCGCTTTCGATTTTCATCTTCTTCTTCGCGCTCGTCACCGTGATGGGCTTTGTCGCCGCGCGCTGGAAGGCGGGCCCGGTCAACGAGCACCTCGACGAGTGGGGGCTGGGCGGACGGCAGTTCGGCACCTGGATCACCTGGTTCCTGGTCGGCGGCGATTTCTACACCGCCTATACCGTGATCGCAGTGCCGGCGCTGGTCTATGCGGTCGGCGCTTATGGCTTCTTCGCCCTGCCTTATACCATCATCGTCTATCCCTTCGTGTTTGCGGTGATGCCCCTCTTGTGGAAGGTGGCGCATCGCAACGGCTATGTCACCGCTGCGGATGTCGTCCACGGCACCTACGGTTCGAGGGCGCTGGAACTCGCGGTCGCGCTCACCGGCATGGTTGCGACCATGCCCTATATCGCGCTGCAACTTGTCGGCATGGGCGCTGTCATCAAGGCCATGGGACTGTCCGGCGAGCTGCCGATCGTCGCGGCCTTCATCATTCTCGCGCTCTATACCTATAACTCCGGCCTGCGCGCGCCCGCGCTGATCGCCTTCGTCAAGGACATCATGATTTATATCGTGGTGCTGGTCGCGGTCGTGATCGTGCCGGTGAAGCTTGGCGGCTATGCCGCGGTGTTTGCTGCTGCTGGCGACGCCTTCGCGGCCAAGGGCGGCGCCACCGGGCTGATCTTGAAGCCGGAGCAGATGCTGCCCTATGCGACCCTTGCCTTGGGCTCGGCGCTTGCCGCCTTCATGTACCCGCACACGCTGACCGGCATCTTCGCCGCCAGGTCCGCCGATACCATCCGCAAGAATGCGATCCTGCTGCCGGCCTATACGTTGCTGCTCGGGCTGATCGCGCTGCTCGGCTACATGGGCCATGCCGCACGCATCACGGTGTCCACGCCGAACGATGTGGTGCCCGTGCTGTTCAAGACGCTGTTCCCGTCGTGGTTTGCCGGATTCTCCTTCTCGGCGATCGCGATCGGCGCGCTGGTGCCGGCGGCCGTCATGAGCATCGGCGCCGCCAATGTTTTCACCCGCAATGTCTGGAAGGCCTATATCAACCCTGGCGTCAGCCATGCCGGCGAGGCGGCGGTCGCCAAGATCGCCTCGCTGGTGGTCAAGGTCGGCGCGCTCGCCTTCATCCTGTTCCTGCCGGTGCAGTATGCACTCGATCTGCAATTGCTCGGCGGTTTGTGGATTCTGCAGACATTTCCGGCACTGGTGTTCGCGCTGTTCACGCGCTGGTTCCGCGCCGAAGGTCTGCTGCTGGGTTGGGCCGCCGGCATCGGCTGGGGATCGTGGACCGCCTGGAGCAACGGGTTGAAGCCGATTGCGACGATTGCGATCGGCGATGCCAGCTACGCCTTCTATGTCGGGCTCGGCGCGCTGATCCTCAATGTCGCCGTCGCTGCGATCGCAACGGTCATCATCGGCTTGATCTCGCCGAACCCGCGGGGCGCTACGGCCCGGCCTTGATATTTGCGGCCCTGGCAACCTCGCTCCAGCGCGCGAGGTCGGCGCTAAGGATCTTCGAGAATTGAGCGGTCGAGCTGCCGACCGTCTCGACGCCGAGCGGCTTCAGCCGTCCGATCACGTCAGGCTGTTTCGCGATCTTGATGAACTCGGCCTCGAGCTTGCTCACGATCTCGGGCGGCGTTGCCTTCGGGGCAAAGATGCCGCTCCACAGGATCGCATCGACGTCGGCGCCCGCTTCCTTCATGGTCGGCACGTCGGGAAGATCGTCCAGGCGCTTGGGGGCTGCGACCGCCAGCGCGCGCACCGTGCCGGATTTGATCTGGCTGTAAACCGAACCGGCATCGGCGATGGTCGTCGTCACCTGGCCGGAGATCACCGCCAGCACCGACTCATTGGCGCTCTTGTAGGGAATGGCCTGCATCGGCGCGCCGGTCTTCAGCTTGAACAACTCGGTCACGAGCTGGAACGACGCAGACGAGCTTCCGTAATTTGTCTTCTCGGGATGGGCTTTTGCATAGGTGACCAGCTCGGCGACCGATTTGATCGGCGAGGACGCGTTGACCACCATGATCAGCGGGAACGAGCAGAGCTCGGACACCGCGACGAAATCGCGGATCGAATCGTAGGGAAGCTTGGCATAAAGCGCGTGATTGATGGCCATGCCGCTGGCGCCGACCAGGATCGTGTAGCCGTCGGGTGGCGCCTTGGCGACATATTCGGCCGCGACGATTGCGCCGCCGCCCGGCTTGTTCTCGACGATCACCGGTTGGCCGAAATCTTCCGACAGCTTCTGCCCGAAGACGCGCGCGATGATGTCGTTGCCGCCACCAGCCGCGAAGCCGACGATAATGTGGATCGGCCGCGCCGGATATTTCGCCGCATTGTCCAGCGCCAGCGCCGGGCGCGCACCGAGGGCAACGAGTGTGACGCAGATCGTTGTCAGCACGTGGCGCATTCGCATGACGTCGGCCCTCTCAAAGCCTTGTGACGTGAACATGCAGCACGGCGGCCTTGCCATCATCGAGCGCCGCAAGACAGCGATCGATCGCGGCGGCAAGCGCCTCCGGTTCGATGACGCATTCGCCATGCGCGCCGAACGCTTTCGCGACGTCGGAAAAGTCCCGCCGCTCGCCCTGGCGACCCGAGGTGAGGCGCGACAGGAACTGATCGGTCTCGGCCGCCATGCCTTTCGGATAGACGCGTTGCGTCGCCGACTTCACCGCCTGCCAGCCGCCATTGTCCACCACCACCGTGAAGATCGGAAGCTGATATTGCTGCGCGACCGCATAGACACTGTCGGGCGAGGAGAAATGGAAGCCGCCGTCGCCGATCACCTGCACTATGCGGCGATGTGGCTGGGCGAGCTTCAGGCCGAGCGCCATGCCGCCGCTGAAGCCGAGGCCGCCGCCCGCGAGCCCCACATAGCTGCGCGGGCGGGTGCGCGGCAGATGCTCCTGCAGGATGGGCGCGTTGCGGATCGCCTCGTTCAGCACGACGTCGTCCGGCGCCAGCTTGCGGCCGAGCGTTGCGAACACAAAAGCGGGGTTGAGCGCACCGGTGACGCCCTTGTTGGCACTGATCGCTGCGCGCCGTGAAGCCGCCTGTTCGTGTGCGCCGGACCAGTCCGCCATGCGCGTGACTACCCGCTTGCGATAAGCGTCGTCGGCGCGCGCTTCGACCGCGTCCAGCACCTGCCGTAGGATGATTGCGCTGTCGCCCTGGATCCGCATGTCGGTCGCAAATCCCCACATCGGAAAGTCCGACTTCAGGGGATCGATGTCGATCTGGATCCAATCGATCGCGCCGGCGCGCCTGGCGGATTGCGGCACGAAGGGCACATCGGTGTCGAGCAGAAGGCCAAGATCTGCCTGTGCCAGCAGGGGCAGGGGATCGATGCCGGCATGGCAGGGCGAATCCTGCGGGAGGTTGAGATCGATCGCATTGAACTCGGCGACGCGGATGCCGCAGGTGCGCGCCAGCCGGTCCAGCACCTCGACCGCGTGCGGCTTGCGGCCGAGATAGGCCGTGAACGCAACGGGATTCTCCGCCGCCATCACGCGTTCGGCAATCGCTTCCGCCCGCTTTGGCTCGATGCCGCCGGCCTGCACGCTGCCATAGCGCGACGCGGGATAGGCCGGCATCTCGGCCTCGTCCCATTCCTCGGCCAGCGTCTCGCGCGGCAGCATCATGTAGACCGGGCCAGGCGGATCGCTATGGGCGAACGCGCTCGCGCGGGCGAGCGCCTCCTTCACCACGATGCCGGATGGAAGCGAATATTCCCATTTCACATAGGGACGGACGATGCTGGCGATGTCGAACGGGTCTTGCACAAAATGCACATAGGTGTCACGCGAGCCCTTCAACTCGCCATGCAGCGTATGCGGCGCACGGCCGGCGAACAGCATTACCGGCAACCGATAGCGGAACAGGTTCTGAATCGCCATGCAGGCATTCGCGGTGCCGGCATCGACATGCACCAGCACGGCCTGAGATTTGCCGGTGGCGAGCGCGTAGCCGCCCGCCATATGCACGGCGACGACCTCGTGCGGACACAGGATGACGTCCGGGTGCTTGCGGCCGTCCTTGTCCCAGCGCGCCATCTCCTCGATCAGGGAGACATGGTCGGTGCCGAGATTGGCGAAGATGCAGTCGACGCCGAGATCGACCAGGCCTTCGAGGAAATAATGCGCGGCGCTGTGGCGGGCCATGCCTAACCCGAATTCATCGCGCTCTCACGCTGCTCGGCGACGAACTTGTTGCGCAAGGTGCCGATGCCGGTGATCTCGATCTCGACGACATCGCCGGCCTTCAGATCGGGGGAGGCGCCGTCGGTGCCCATCCAGATCACGTCACCCGGCCACAGCGTAAAATATTTGGTCAGCTCGACGATGAACGGCACGACGCCGAAGATCATCTCATTGGTGTGGAAGCGGCCGGTCTCCTTGCCGTTGACCTTGATGATGGTTTCCATCTTGTCGAGATCGGCGTCGGTTTCGATCCAGGGGCCCATCGGCTTGAAGGTGTCGCAATTCTTGGAGCGCCACAGGCTGCGATCGGCCTTCTGCCAACTCCGCTCGCTGACATCGTTGCCGATCGTGTAGCCGAACACGCAGGACATGGCATTCTCGGCGGTGAGATGCTTCACCTTCTTGCCGATGACGACGACGAGCTCGCCTTCGTAATGAATCTTCTCGGTCGCGGTCGCCGGGATCACTACGTCTTCATCATGCCCGATCAGCGCATTCTGCGCGCGATAGCCGATCTCGGGCCGGTCGGGCACGTTCGGCACTTCGCCGCGCTTGTCGGCGGCTTCCTTGAGATGCTTGAGGTAGTTCAGGCCGACGCAATAGAAGGTGCGCGGGATCAACGGGAGCTCGATCTTGACGTCCTTCAGCGCATGGGTTTGCGACGTGCGCTGCCATTCGCCGAAGGGATCGCCGCTGATTGCGACGACGCGATCGCCCTCGACGAGGCCCCAAGAGGTTGTTCCGGCGGTTGTTCCGGCGGCGGTGAATTTCAGCCAACGCATGGTATGTCCTCTTACTCTGCCGCGGCGCGCGGCGGGGTTTTCCAGGCGCCGGTCGCCGGGCGCTTCAATCCGAGATTTTCGCGCAGCGTGCTGCCCGCATAGTCCTTGTGAAAGAGTCCGCGCCGCTGCAATTCGGGCACCACGTGATTGACGAAATCGGCGTAGGAGCCCGGCACGTAGCTCGCGGCGATGACAAAGCCGTCGCAGCCCCGGCCGACGAACATCTCTTCAAGCTTGTCCGCGATCTCCTTCGGTCCGCCGACGATCGCGTCCTGGACCTGACCGCGGCCTGAGAAGGCGATGAAGTCGCGCGCCGACGGATTGGTCTTGCCCGAGGTTCGCAGCACGCCATCGCGGATGCCGAGCATGCCCTGCATGCCCTGCAGCTCATCGGTGGTCAGCGGCTCGTCGATGCCCTTGGCGGCGAAATCGAAATTGAGCCCTTCCGCAAGAAGTGAAAGCGCATCGATCTCCAGCGGCAGCTTCTGGATCAGCGCCATCCTGTCCTCGGCCTCCGACTTGGTCGCGCCGCAGACGGGCGTCGTCAGGTTGCAGAGGTACATCTGGTCGGGGTCGCGGCCGGCTTTGACGGCCTCGTTGCGGATTGCGTCATAGCCCTGCTTGCCACTTGTGAGATTGCGCGCGGCCGTGAAGATCACTTCGCCCCAGCGGCCGGCGAAGCGCTGGCCCCGGCCGGAGGCGCCGGCCTGGATGACGACGGGATGGCCCTGCGGCGAGCGCGGCACCGTGAACGGCCCGCGAGACTTGAAGAACGCTCCCTTATGGTCGAGCCGCTTGACCTTGGTTGGATCGGCAAACCGTCCACTCGTCTTGTCGATGATCAGCGCGCCGTCTTCCCAGGAGTCCCAATGGCCGAGCACGACTTCCATGAATTCGTCTGCGCGGTCATAACGCAGGTCATGTTCGAGATGCGCGTCCTTGCCCATGTTGAGCGCCTCGCCGTCGTTCACCGACGTGACGACATTCCAGGCGGCGCGGCCGCCCGTCATGAGATCGAGCGTCGCGAAGCGGCGCGCGACGTCGAACGGCTCGAAATAGGTGGTCGAGCAGGTCGAGGCGAGGCCGAGCTTCTCGGTGACCATGCCCATCGTGGTCAGCACCACGATCGGGTCCATCTTCACGCAGCGGATGCCGTATTCGACGGTGTGGGCGTGATCATTGCCATAGCGGTCCGGCATCGCCAGCCGATCGTCGAAGAAGGCCATGTGGAACTTGCCGGCTTCAAGGATGCGGGCGATCTCCTGATAGTAATCCGCCGACATCGAATCGTCGCGCGATTCGGGGTGACGCCACGAGCTCGGCAGGTTCGTGCAGTTCTGCGCCTGCAGGAAACCGACCATCGCCATTTGCCGCGTCATGCTGTTCTCCTGTCCCGCCGGTCAGTCAGTCCAGATCCAGTTGCGCGGCGATCTTGTATTCGCCGGCCAGCGTCCGCAATCTGTCCCAGGTCGCGTCCTCGATCTCGATGCCGTCCTTGCGGCGCTGCTGCTCGCGCAGATATTCGACCTCGCCGGGATAGAAAACACCGGGCGAGCCTTCCGAGGGCGGCGTCGATTTCAGATAGCGAGCGAACTCGGCGACTTCCCTTTTGAAATCCTTCAGCGGCCGGAAGGCGGCGACATTGAACACCGCCATGAACACGCCGTCATTGTGCCGGCCGCTCGGCTCGATGCCGAAGCCGAGCCCGGTCAAGAGTCCGCACAGCACCTCGACCATCGCGGCCAGGCCCGAGCCTTTGTAACCCTCGCTGCCGCCGAGCGGCAGCAGCGCGCCGCCCTTGCGATATTGCGTGGGGTCGGTGGTGTGCCGGCCCTCGGCGTCGATGATCCATCCTTTCGGAATTTCTTCTTTGCGCGCGACCGCGAGCGCGATCTTGCCGGCCGCGACCGCCGAGGTCGCCATATCAAGATAGAACGGCGCTTCGAGGTCGGACGGCACCGCGATCGATATCGGATTGGTGCCGAGCCGCGGCTCGCGGCCGCCGAAGGGCGCGACATGTTTCGGCGAGCGGCCGGAGTCGGCATGAGCCACTCCGATCA
>Ga0210402_10006531_pt1 | contig 10326 bp, 15 predicted proteins | sample IncBWC7MmetaG_FD_161055 | JGI IMG/M metagenome (GOLD analysis project Ga0210402, IMG submission 161055) | Forest soil microbial communities from Barre Woods Harvard Forest LTER site, Petersham, Massachusetts, United States - Inc-BW-C-7-M | ecosystem: Environmental > Terrestrial > Soil >...
TTCGCGACGTCCCGCTGCGCTGACGTTGGGCCGACTGGGAAGACAAGCAGCAAAGACAGCAGTCCGATCTTGGCCAGCAAGTGCATTGCGAGTTTCATTGAACATCCCCTGATCATTAACTCGAAGCCGACAACCTTCACCGAATTGGTGGCGCCCACCTGCAACCACGGCCAAGCGGCCGGCATTGTGGCTTTCACTCTATTGCGCCGACGCTAATGTGAGGCCCGAAACGCCAAGAGACAGGTTGATTCCCACAGATCCTTCGACGGAGAGCGGCTGCAGGGCGATCGAACGCCCCGTTCCACCGAACAAAAGATTGGCGCCTACGCCAACGCCAACGCCGATTGATCCACTGGCGCCAACATAAGTGCCGGCAAGTTTTCCGCGCAGGGGCCCCGTGCCCGGTGCAAATACGCCCCATGCCATTACTCCGCCGGCGGTAATGCCGACGTCGAGACCGATTGTGTTCATGACCCCGACATAGGCTTCGGGCGGGTACGGACCGTTCGGAACGAAGCGGCAGGCCATCCGTTGCCGCGATCCAAAGAGCAGACCAATGGAGGGCGCCATCTTGCAGGTGAGTACACCCGCGTTGGTCCCTGGCGGCGACTGAGCGCTCGCGGGTGAAACGCATGTCACGGCAAACCCAACCAGCACCAGTAGAACGGTTTGCTTAAGCATGAGCAGCCCCCCCGACTTGGAATTGAAGTTTTGCAGACTGGCGTCAAACTGACTATGCAATTTCGGCCGGTTGTTCTGGCTCGATCCATTGACTATCGCTGCGTCGACGGCTGCCAACCGAGGCGTTTCCTGCAACGACCTTCTCCGGGCTAGGCAAACACCCCAAGGGGCCGAATTCGCATTAGCCAAACTTTGCGACTTTTACGCGATGCTGCTGAGATGCCACGAATAAAGGCCGGGTCTGATTAGTATCCCCATCGGCTCGACCCGAATGAGTGACAATTCACCCTTAACGTCAAGGCTCCATCAGATCGATTTGGCGCCGATGATCCACTTCCTGTTGGTCCGCCGACAAACTTAATTTGCGGCTGTCAAAACCGTCTCCGCAACCAGGATCAGCTGCTCGAATTGGATCGACAGCCGCGCCACCTACGTACGCTGATCGCGGCGATGGCCGATATGGAATCTGCTCCCAGAACGAGCGCGCCGTCTCCGCTTTCACCAATGCGGAAACAGCCCGGGTACAATGACGCAGCGTCGCTGACCAACTGCGCTCAAAGCTGCCAAGGCTTGCCGCCTCAACCCGACGCGATCAATTCAGCTTGCGCGCAATCAAGGCCTTCATTGTTGCAAGGTCACGATAACTCTGCGCCAGATTCAACAGTGCTTCCTTTCTCGATCCGGGCGATAACAGGGCAGCTTCCCCAGCAATTGCGACGGTCAATTCTTCGCACTGTTCGACTGTCAAATTGCTCGATTCTTCTTCCTCAAACTTCATCAACTGCGCCGCCTGCTCGCATGTCGTCATCATTCACTATTCCAGGCGCGAATTTCGCCATCATGACGCGCTGCATGCCACTACCCTCATTACGGCGCGCTGGATGAAGAATTAAACTTTCGAAATGATGCGATTCGATTGGAACTCTATGCGCCGGCCGCCTTCAAGTTCTTCAAGGAGAACCGAATTGCAAATTGCCCGTTGCAAGACGGTGGAGCGTCGTGCGCCCATCGGGCCCGCCATCTGTCTCCGCATTAAGATCGGAGCCGTGCCTGCCGGCCTTAAGAGGACCGGTATATTCGTTGGGTCGGCTATTCTGCCAGCGACGAGAGGCGATTTCAGCTTGCCAGCCGGCAATGCCGCGGTCGCTGCAACGTTGTCGACGGCGGCTCTCCAAACAGTACACGATAAGCAACCGCGAAGCGTCCCAACTCCCAGAAGCCGTGGTCGGTGGCCACTCGTGTTATATTGGTTGAACGATGATCTGCTAGTAAGAGAGCGCGGCGGACAAGGTGCATTCTGCGCAAGGCGAGGTAACGGATTGGCCCCATTCCGAGATGCTCTTCGCAAGCCGCACGGAGTGTGCGTTCCGCCGCGCCAACGGCTGCGCAAATTTCCGGCAGATAGAGCGGCGTGTTCGGGTTCGCTTCCAGGAATTCTTCAAAGCGCGCCACGATCGCCTCATGGCGTTGACCGCTGTTGGTCGCTGTCGAAACAGCGCCCTCCGTTAAACATCTGACCATCACATGGATCGATTGCTGTTCGAGCGCCCGAACCACCTCGGGTAACTCGAAAAGTTCGGGCGTCGTGTTGGTGATTGTCTCGACCATTTTGTGCAGGTTCAACAACCGCATCATCAAGTCGGAGCTCGGCCGAAGAACGTTCTTGAACGAAGGTAGCGCGAACTGCTTGCCGGTTATAGCTTGGCAAGCAGCATCGAAATCTTCTTGTGGTAGAGACATGCCACCAGAACGGCAATCTCCTTCCCATCTCACGTGCATCGCGTCGGTGTTGACGACGATGTCATGTGGAGTAAGCTCGCGCCCGCCATGGTAGATCGCCGGCTGACTAGCTTCGGTGACAAAACCGATTACTTTACGATTCGGCGCTACCGCCCCGGTCTGAATTTGCGGTAGTTCGCAGTGAAAACTCTGCATCCAGAGCTGGTTCATGGTTATTTGGGTCAGCTTGGCTCGGAAGTTCCCTCCCTTCGTGGGATAGACTTCCCAGTCCGCACCACGGATCGCCGCTTGATAGTGCAGTGGATCGTCGAAGGCGAGGACTCTGCTCCAAGGCACTTTCCAGCCTCTACAGATGTTGCTTGGTTCATGCGTCGCGCATGAGATGATATCTATACCCACAAAATCGGCCAGGACTATGCAAAAACGGCAACAATGTGAGATTTTAGAAGAGCCGCATATGCATAGCTTCCGGCGACATGGGTATGCCAGACTTCTGCTGGCGGAGGCGTTCCCGGACGCGAGGACAGGCTCGGCTAGTGCCGACACTCTCTTCGCTCATATCCAGCAGATGATGTCCGACAATGAAATCGTAGGAAGCTTGGTCCGGCGCTCGCAAGTGTCGGCTAGTGATCTCCGAGTTGGGTGGCGCTTGGGACGCGGTCAATTCACTTTACGAAGAATTACCCTTTTCATATCGGCAAGGACGCGATAGCCCTTCGCCAGCTGCAATAAGTTCTCCTTATCCGATCCATGTGGTAAGCGCGCAGCATCTTCACGCAATGCTTTCGCTAATTCGTCGCACTGGTCGACCGTCAAATGGTCCTCATGCATCACGGCCCCCAGGCAATCAATTTAGTCGATTCCCAACTAATGCTGGCCCCGAGGCGCTCCCGGATGGCCGTCCCCTTGGAGCAGCCTGTCACACCCATGTCACCTGAAGCTATGCACATGCGGCAAGCTTTTCCAAATTCTCGCTTGCCGCCGTTTTTGCATAGTCGTCGCCGATTTTGTTGCCGAGGATAGCCGAACATTCCCACCTGTGGGGATGCGTCCTTTCTGAAAGGTCAAGGAAAGCCTGTCGAGAACTAAAGCGCAGTTTTCTAGCTCGAGGAAGACAAATATGCCTTGGATTAGAAGCCTGGAAATCGATGACCCGGCCGCTTGCCAAAGAGCTTTTGTAAATTCTGATTTTCGTGCGTTGCCCAAGCAGAAGGGTGCATTTCTTCTCAAGGTGACACAACTTGGCATGAATCGGCTCTGGACGACCCGATACAGCCTGTCCTTGCCGCAACTCAACGCCTTCACCATCAATCCTGAACGCACAGCGATTGGCTTTTTGACGGACTACGGTTCGTCAATTCGCTACTGCGGTACGCAGATATTCCCCGGTGACATCATTATCAACAGAGCTGGAGCCGAGGGACATCAACTGACCGATACGGCTCTTCACAGCGGCATGATGTCCCTCGCGACCGACGATCTCAACGCGGCACTCGAGGCAATCATCGGGTGCAATTTCTTGCAGAAGCTCACAAGACCTTTCATTCGGCCTAACCCAGCTTTGATGTCATCCTTGTTGAAGCTTCACAAGTTGCTTGGACAGTTGGCCCTTGACACTCCCGAAGTTATGGAATTGCCGGAAGTTTGCCGTGCGCTTGAAGAGCAATTGATTCATCTCATGGTGCGGTGCCTCGCAGAAGGTGCTGGCGTTGAAACCAGGCTCGGTGGTCGTCGCCACGGTGCGATCATTGCGAAGTTCGAGGAGTATTTGGCGGCTCATCCCGATCGGCCGCTCTATCTCACGGAAATCTGCGCGGCTATCGATGTTGCGGAGCGGACTCTTCGCGCTGCGTGTGAAGAACATCTGGGCATGGGGCCGATACGCTATCTCACCTTACGGCGAATGCATCTCGTGCGTCGAGCGCTTCTCAGTGCAGACGCCAGCGAGACAAACGTCACGCGCATCGTCACCGACCATGGCTTCTGGGAGCTTGGACGCTTTTCCGTCGCCTATCGCACACTATTCGGAGAATCGCCGTCGGAGGCGTTGCGGCGCCCCGCGGAGCAAGTGCCGACTGGCCGCGAACGCCCTCTTCGCTCCCGCCCAACCTAATTGCTCAAGGTCCGACCAGGTGTCAGCTTTGTCCAGGCTACATTCTGTGTCTTCGACGAACCGCGGCGCGCAAGTACTGAACGAGGCGCGGGGGTAGCCCCGCAACGATGTTACCGATCCAGTTAGCCGGTGTTCCTGACCGCCTCAGCCAGCATGGCGTAGAGCTGCTGCTTGCTGATTTCCTTACGTTGCGGCACAACCGGCTTGCGCCAGGCCACAACTTTTTTCGTAGGACGGGTACAAGCTACCGACGACGTCGTCTTTCGCCTCGGCACCGGCATGATCCTAGGCTTTGCTGTCGGTGGTTTGCGACCGCGTTTCCAGCCCAAACGCGTTAGTTTGGCACAGACCGCGTTACGGTTATGCCGGAGACGGCCAGCAATCTGCGCGGCGCTCTGTCCTGAGGCCAGAGCTTTTTGAGTAGTGCTAAATCTTCCGCACGCCAATTCATGAAGACACTATATTTCGACTGCCGCTTACGGGCTAGTGGCGCCTAGATGTTGCTGTTTGTCGATCATGGACTCCGCAGCGCAACGAAGAATACTGCGGATTAGCTTGCTGATGATGTTTTCGAATACGCCTTCGATATCGGCTATCGATCTCGACGCCTGGACAACAGCACGGCAGGGCCGTGCTGGCGATGAAGTATTTGGGCCCAATCGAGACCGCGAAATTGCCGACTCTGACGTCGATCGGCGCAGAGCAGGATTACGGTGGATCTATTCCCTGGGCCTCTCGCAGCGCACGGTTGCTCGAATATCGCGAGCCGGATTGTTGCGCAGGCGCCGCAGCTCGCCGAGTGGATGAAGCAGCATCCGGCCGAGCGCCTGGCGGCGTGGCGCTGCGTGATCGGCAAACAGGATAGCAGGGGAGCTTAGGGAGGGGAGCAGCTTGCCTTGCGGAACGACCGCATCAAGCGCGCTTGCGTATGCTGACGAGCTCCCTTTGCTCAATCGCGCCGACGAGGCATCTGTGCTGCGGCTGGCGACCAGCATCCATACCGGAATATCCGCCGGCTTCCAGTCCGAACCGCACAGAGGCCCTTGGGCGAAACTTTCGAGCATCCTGCCTCACACCGAGAGCGTCCACGCCCTTGCGTGTGCAGGCCGGCCTAAGCGCCGCGGCCGATGCGGAAGCGGTTTGCGAGGCGGTAACACGGCCTACGATGCGGTTCGTTCCCGTCAAGTCGCCCGAGCAGCAGGCGGCGCTATCGATGCACCGGACGCGCGATTTGCTGGTCAAACAGCGTACGCAGCTGATCAACATGATCCGCGGTCTACTGGCCGAAATGGCGTCGACATCCCCAGGGGGCTGGAACGGGCGTTGCTGATCGCGCGGCAGATCGTCGATGGCAAAGCGCCTGAGGTGCCGATGGAAGCTGCCAAGATCGCCGCTGCACTGTCACAGTAGGCGCTCGACATCCACGTTCGGCTCCGCGAGATGGATCTCGACCTGGCTGTTTGGCTACGCGGCAACGATGTCGCACGTTGTCTTACGACCATCCCCGGCATCGAGCCGGTTGGCGCGACGGCACTTGCCGCATCGGTTACCGATCCGCATCAGTTCCGCTCGGGGCAGTTCGCCGCCTGGTTGGGACTGACGCCACTTCAGAAGTCGAGCGGTGGCAAAGAGCGGCTCGGTTGTATGAGCAAGATGGGCGACAAATACCTGCGCAAGCTGCTCATTGTAGGGATGACGTCACCTGTACGCCGTGCAAAATACAATCCCGGTAAGATCGATTCACGCCTGGCGGATCTGCTGCCGCGAACGCCCACAAGGGTAGCCACCGTCGCGATGGCGAACAAGACCGCGCGGATCATCTGGGCGATCATGGCACGTGGCCAAACCTATCGTACGGGCCACCAGCCGGCACTGGCAGCATAAACGACAAAGGATTTAGCTGAAGAGGAGATCAGCTTCACGAGGTTGCGAGCGCGATGCGATGTGATGGCGGACCGGTCAGACCGGGAACAGGGACAACCTAACTTGAGTCTAAGGCGTCATAGCCTGACAAGCAGATGGGACCTTGTTCGCGGACTCCATCATGGCCAGCAGTCTCAACCGACCCGCATCAACAGGCCGGACAGAAGACCGCACCCGACCAATGCCACTGCGTCAATTTATCACTTGCAACGCGGGAGCCATCCACAGAGGACCCAAGTCGGACATTGCTGGTGGTCCGGTTCGTGCCAGAAAGCGACATCCCTACTGCAAGTCTGCCGAAGTTGCATAGTGCGCGAGCACAAAGGCACGTAAGGTTTTCAGCAATCAGCACACGCTTTGGCGGTCATTTTTCTTTCCCGGCTGAATTTCTGTCCCGGCCGAATAAAGGGTTCTTACCACCATGGTGAAATACGCGAAATGCTTTGTGGCGCTCTGCTTTAGCCTGATAATATTGCTCGTATGCGCAGCGTCATCTAATGCACAGCAAAACCCGCTTACCGCCATCGACATCGCGCTGGAGCCGGATGCTGCGATGTTGCGGCATGCGCGGGCCGATAATGCGCGGCTGCTAGAAAACTTCCCCAAGGGCTTCGCATTGGATGATACGCACCACCCGCACGTCACCATGCTGCAGCAGTTCGTCCGCACGGCGGACCTCGATAAGGTCTACGTTGCGCTCGACAAGGTGTTCGCCAGCGAGAAGCCATTGGGCTGGAAACTGAAGGCCTTCAAATACTACTACATCCCCTCGCCACCGATTGGGCTTGCCGGTATCGTCGTCGAGCCGACGGAAGACTTGCTGCGGTTACAGCAAAAAATTATCGACGCGGTGACGCCGTTCACGGAGAAGACCGGCACCGCGGCCGCGTTCATGAGCACCGAAGACGGCAAGGACATCCAGGGGTTCTTGATCGAGTACGTGGCCAATTTTGTGACAATCGCAGCAGGCAAGAAATTCAACCCGCATGTCACAACTGGGGTTGGTACCGAAGTCTTTTTAAAGGAGATGCTTGCGGAGCCGTTCGAGGCATTCACCTTCTCGCCGGCGAGCGCCTCAGTCTACCAACTTGGCAGTTATGGTACGGCGCGCAAGGAACTCAAGGCTTTGGTGCTGACGCCCTGAGGCTTTCTGCCGAAAAGGAGCCCAGACATGTCGCCGAAAGCGCGTATCCCCGGGCCTAGCCGTCGCCAAATGCTCTCGGTTTTGGCGGCGCTTCCGCTCGTTTCGGGAAGTCTGCTTCACCCAGAGGCTGCGTCGGCACAGGCGGCCACTACGGCTAACCCGCTCCCCTCATGGAACGATGGACCGACAAAGCAGTCGATACTGGATTTCGTCGCCGCCGTGACACGCGAAGGCTCGCCGGATATCGTGCCGCCTGCCGAGCGCATCGCGACCTTCGATAATGACGGGACGTTGTGGGTGGAACATCCGATGTACACCCAGTTGGCCTTTGCGCTCGACCGCGTGAAGGCGTTGGCTCCACAGCATCCCGAATGGAAGGACACACAGCCGTTCAAGGCGGCACTTGAAGGCGACATGAAAACGTTGGCGGAGACCGGCGAACATGGGCTGATGGCGCTTCTGATGGCAACGCACCCCGGCATGACGACAAATGAATTCCAGAAGATTGTGGTGGACTGGATCGCTACTGCTCGCGACCCCCGCTTCAAGCGGCCATACACCGAGCTTGCCTATCTGCCGATGATCGAATTGCTCGGCTTTCTGCGCGCGAGCGGGTTCAAGACCTTTATCGTCTCGGGCGGCGGTATCGAATTCATGCGCCCGTGGACCGAGCGCGTCTATGGCGTGCCGCCCGAGCAGGTCGTAGGCTCATCGATCAAGACCAAGTTCCAGATGCGCGACGGTAGGCCGGAACTGTTTCGTTTGGGCGAGATCAATTTCATCGACGACAACGTCGGCAAGCCAGTGGGCATCAACGAGTATATTGGTCGCCGACCGATCGCTGCGTTCGGCAACTCGGACGGTGACCTCGAAATGTTGCAATGGACGACGATGACTGGTGGACGTCGCCTTGGCCTCATTGTTCATCACACCGACGCGGAACGCGAATACGCCTATGACCGGGACACCTCCTTCGGTCGTCTCGACAAAGCCTTGGACGCTGCAGCAATAAATAAATGGACCGTCGTGGATATGAAGAACGACTGGAAGCGTATCTTTGCGTTTGAGTAGCGGCGATTCGACCGCGCTCCGGCTATTGACCATTCAATCGGAGAGTCTCATGAGAACTTTCAATCCGTTGATGCTGTTAGTACTTCTCGTTGCGCAATCGGCCTCGACACAGGCTGCGGATTTGAACGGAGCTTGGACGGTCGACGCCTCGGCCTGCGGCCAGATGTTTACCAAAGAGAATAACAAGCTTGCGTTCAAGAAGGATGCTGATCTCCACGCGGGCGGTTTGATCGTCCAGGGAAAGCAAATAACCGGCACATTTCAAAAATGCACTGTCAAATCGTTGCACGATGACGGGTCGAATGTGCGAGTGGTTGCGTCGTGCTCGGACGGTATCACATTTTCGGACGTACCATTTGAATTGAAAATCTCCGGCGAGAATAAGATCGCACTCAGCTCCAAGGAGCCGGTGCCAGTGGAAATGTCGTACGTTCGCTGCTCGATGTGAAGTCCGCGGCGGAGTTGAACGACGAGCCAAGCGGCCCGGTGGACTGCAACATCGTCTTCGAGCCCACGTAAAGATCGCGGTAGCGTTTGCATGGCGTCGTAGACTGGACGCCAGGCCGAGGTCGGCGCTGCAAGGACCATGATCGAACGGACAGAAGAGCGCTTCGGTCTCAAACCGGGGCGGCTGGCTGCCGATACCGCTTATGGGGCGGCCCCGATGCTGAACTGGCTGGTCGAGACGAAGGGCATCGCGCCACATATTCCGGTGAACGACAAGTCGAAGCGGGATGACGGCACCTTCTCGCGCAATGACTTTCAATATGATTCGACCAGTGACCTTTACCGCTGCCCGGGCGGAAAGCAGCTCAGAACGAGCGATACCGTGCATGAAGGCAAGACGCTTCTGTATCGCGCAAGCAAGCTCGACTGCGATGTATGCCCACTCAAACCGCAGTGCTGTCCAAAGGAACCACAGCGCAAGATCCCGCGCGACATTCATGAGCATGCCCGGGACGTTGCGCGGTCGTTCGCTGGCACTGAAGGCTTTGAGCAGTCGCGACGCGAGCGCAAGAAGATCGAGATGCGGTTCGCACACCTCAAGCGCATCCTGAGGCTCGGTCGACTACGATTGCGTGGCCCACGAGGCGCCCAGGATGAGTTCGTTCTGGCCGCCATCGCACGGAACCTGCGACGGCTCGCATCGCTGGTTGCTCGGCCACCACCCACTCAGGCTCTGTGCATCGCGTAGCGTTAGAGTGCGTAGAGGGCGTCAACGCCAGCGGATCAAAGCCGGCCGCCCGTAATGAGACGGCCGCCGCCTGTCAGCAGCAGCCGACTTTTGCAACACTATCCGATCAAGAGCGGACATGAAGCCTACCCCAGACGACGCGGCTGTGACGTGGCGTAGCTGCGGAGCTACCACGGTGCCGCCCATTCGTATGGCCACTCAGCGGCCCGCGTTGTGGGTTGTGGTTGGCCCACCATCACGATGAAAATTGGATTATGATCGGATGCGATTGACGGCGCGTCGGGATTTGGAGTGTCCCCGCCGGCCGCCATCGGTCATGCCCGATCCTGCGGCGTTTGCGAGATGGTGGCATCTGTCGCCCGTTCCACAGCGAATGCCTCCTTTCCCTTTGCGGCCCAGAGCGCTCGCGCCTGTTCGCCTTGATTGCTTTTGAGCTTGTCTGCCATCCAGAGCAGCGCG
>Ga0210402_10006532_pt1 | contig 10324 bp, 7 predicted proteins | sample IncBWC7MmetaG_FD_161055 | JGI IMG/M metagenome (GOLD analysis project Ga0210402, IMG submission 161055) | Forest soil microbial communities from Barre Woods Harvard Forest LTER site, Petersham, Massachusetts, United States - Inc-BW-C-7-M | ecosystem: Environmental > Terrestrial > Soil >...
TTCTACTGCCGGCCCTGGGCGTTGCTTTAAGACTCAGTCTTCCCTGGATCGTCTTGCTCTTGATCGCCGCCAGACTGATCGCTTTGATTTGTTGGTTTATCTTTTGTCTTAGGTTCTATCCGGTTCTCCGTCACTACCGTTCGGTCGATTGGAAGATTCTTCATCCACTCTTTTCATTTGGGGGTTGGGTTACCGTCACGAACGTTGTGGCTCCCCTGCTAACTCAGATCGATCGATTCTTCATTGGTTCGATATTGCCGCTTTCCGCGCTCGGTTACTATGCCGCACCGTACGAGGCCATCTCTAGAATTTGGGTTATTCCTGGAAGTCTTGTATCGACTCTCTTTCCCGCTTTTACGAGCCTAGAAGCCATGGCGTCCAAAAAACGGATTCAAGATCTCTGCATTAGATCCTTGAAATCGCTCTTGTTGATCCTGGCGCCGATTCTGTCTCTGATCATTTTCCTCGCGCACGACATTCTCCGGGTATTCCTAGGTGAAGAATTTGCATCTCACGGAACCTTAGTTCTTCAGATTCTTGCCCTTGGCGTGCTGGTCAACTCTTTGGGACTGATTCCGTTTAGCCTGCTTCAAGGATTGGGGCGCCCGGACATCACGGCAAAGCTCTCGCTGTTGGAGTTACCCCTCTATATTATCGCCCTCTGGTTTTTGGTGAAGTACATGGGCTTACCGGGCGCGGCGATTGCTTTTACGTTGCGTTGCGCGGTGGATACCTTTCTATTGTTTGGGGCTCTGGCTTGGCTCGACTCGGTTGGCATACGAAGCTTCCAAGACTCCGGCCTCCGTAGGTCTTTTGCCGCGATAGCGCTATTTGCTGCCGCTCTGCCTGCGGTCTGGACTGCAAGTAGTTCGCTCCTTCCCCGAACTCTGATGGCCGTCGCTCTGATGTTGTTGTTTGGCTGGGCTGCTTGGAGTTACGTGCTGGACGGACGTGAAAGGGGCTTGGTTCTGGCGACGGCGATTCAATTCCGCAATACGATATCTCGCACATCGTGAGACACCAGTCGGGCAATGAACTGGAGAGCTAAAATCGCGATTCAATCGGCACTCGCGCGTATTCCAGGGGGCCAACACGCCAACTACGGTCTGCAATGGCTTAATGGCAGCTACAGCAAAGAGCGAATGCATTCCAGACTCATTGAACAGACCACTAAACTAAAGAAGGTACTGTCAAGTATTGATGTCGGAGGGGCGACCGTTGTAGAAGTTGGTACGGGTTGGGAACTGGTTGCACCCATACTGTTTTACCTTTTTGGCGCTCATCGCACATATACCTACGACCATCTCCATCACCTCCGTTTTGATATCCCTCGAATCCTGATCAGCATGTTAGATGCGGATGAACTAAGCAGCATCAGTGGAATAAATGCGTCGGATTTGCAGGGACGCATTTCGAAGCTCAAGACCTGCCGCACACTGGATGACTTATTGGGTCTGGCTAATATCGCCTACCGCGCTCCAAGCGACGCCTGCCACACGGGACTGCCAGCCAACTCCGTGGACCTGTTTTTTACGCACGAAGTGCTAGAGCATGTGCCAGAAGCGGTGCTCGATGGGCTCGTGGCGGAATCAAAGCGAGTCCTGAAACCTAGTGGAGTGGCCTATCACGCTATTGAACCTGGGGACCACTACACGCGCGAAACGAGCCACATAAACCATTTTCGTTACCCAGAGTGGTTATGGTCGACGTTAAATAAGAATCACATTAGTTATCATAACCGGTTGTGCAGCCGGCACTTCCTTGAAGCGTTTGCGCGGCACGGTGCTCGAATTATGGCCCTTGAGAGCAGGATGTCTGAGCGGGACCTTGCCGATCTCCAGAACGGATTCAAACTGGACAAAAGATTCAAACATTTGCCCGTCGAAGAACTTGCCGTCTGGTATTTGGAAGTTCTGTACCAGTTTCGCTAGTTTCAGCAGTGAGGAACTCGACCGGCTGGCTTAATTCTTGTCGGCAAGCAGGTGGTCCTTTCCTGGGCCCAAAAAAATGAACCTTAAGATGACATATTCACCGCGGCTGTATCTGCTCGTGGGCGCGACGGCCGGGGCGCTGATTCTGCTGCTTTTGGCATTTACTCCGAAATGGCGGTTGCTGCCCAATTCGAGCTCCTTGCTAGTTGCGATAGTTGCCGGACTGGCTTTGCTCGCTGCGGTCGAATTCATCAAGCCTTTCGACGCATTACTAATTGCCGTGATCTTTCTCGCCAGCCCATTGCCTCTCGTTATGAGCCTCTCCGTTTCAGGAGCTATTGCCGCGTGTTTGCTTGCGATTGCGACGCTAGGGATGTTCCTGAATTCCCAGAGAGTGCTCAAGGGCAAATCAGATCGCGTGGTGCCCCTTTGCTGGGGCCTATTTGCTTACTCGATCCTCGAGGCAATATATGGGGCCTGGCGTGGGAACGATTCGCGTTTCGCGGCAGGTGATTTTTTCCAGCTTGCCGAGTTCACCTTGATCTATATCTTGGTGCAGACACTCGTCCAAGATCGACGTTCCCTTTATCGTATGTTGAAATGGCTTTCTGTTTCGGCAATTATCACCGTGGTATGGCAACTTCTGTTGTTTTTCTTCGGGGGAAGTGGGCTGCTACCCCAGTGGGAAGATGAGTTTGCGCGAACGATAGACCCGAACGTCATATTTGTAATTATTGTCCCGCTTGGCGTCTACCCGCTTCTGAAGAACCTGCGACAACGCACGTGGGCGTGGTTACTGCTCATTCCAGCTCTTCTGAACATTCTTTTCAGCCTGACGCGAAGCATTTGGCTGGGCTGCCTGGTCGCCATGGTGATTCTAGCCCTTCTTGCTGGGAAGGCTTATCGCGGCAAGTTGATAAGGACGGTTTTCGCCGTGACAACGGGTGCCATCGTAGTCGCGTCGCTTCTGCATTTCACAACAGGCGCCGGTACGAACTTGCTCGATATCCTGGAACAAAGAGTAGTATTCGCCGGGAGCCAAGTGGAGCAGGGACTGGAAGGAACGGATAGCCTTGCGGCGCGCCGGTTTATGGAGATTGCGCTTATCGGTCCGCAGACTTTGAATTCGCCGGTGCTTGGCAAAGGCCTTGGCGCGACCTATGAAATAGGCGGCTTTGCTGTGATTGATGCGGTTAGTAACGAGATAATTGACCATCACTATATTCACAATCTTTTTCTCTTTGTCGCGTACCGCATGGGTTTTGTCGGCCTTGCTCTATTTGTTTGGATCTTGATCCGTTATTTTCGGCAATCATTTGGGGTTTGGCAATCGTTGGAAGACGGACTGCCTCGAGTACTTGTCGCCGGATTCCTGGCGGCCAACGCAGGACAAGTGATCTTGTCGATGTCCTGGCCCACCGTCTTGAACCACCCTACAGGTGGCGTGATTGCGTGTGTAATGGCGCTCACCTTCTGCGTAGGGAACGCGCAAGATCTGCAGCAATCTGGGCGCTGTTAGGTTCAGCCCCGAATCAGGAACCCACCCGGAGTGCGCTGTTGCGTCTCCTGCCGCGCTTTGATGCGAGGGGAGCGACCGAGGATTTAGTATTGCGCCGTTGATCTTATCGTCAGCGCCCTGCCCGCAATGGAGGAGCTGACTCCAGCTGAAAAGGGAGGAGTTAAAAATGATGAACATACTCGTGCTCGGTGGAGACGGCTACTGCGGCTGGCCCACGGCACTGCATCTGTCGCAATCCGGACACAACGTCGCCGTGGTAGACAATTTCTGTCGGAGATTGTGGGACCATGAACTTGGCGCCCAGACCCTAACTCCTATTCGCCCTCTTCCCGAACGGATTAACGCCTGGGAACGTCTTTCCGGAAAAACTATCAAGACATTCGTGGGGGACGTCACAAACTTCCATTTCCTCTCTGATGTCATCGTGGAATGTGAGCCGGACGCGATTGTACATTTTGCGGAACAGCGAGCCGCGCCGTATTCCATGATCGATCGAGAGCACGCAATCTTCACGCAAGTGAGCAACGTGGTCGGCACCTTGAATGTCCTTTTTGCGATAAAAGAAGTTCAGCCTGCCTGTCACTTGGTTAAATTGGGGACCATGGGTGAATACGGAACTCCCAACATTGACATCGAGGAAGGATTCATAAGGATCCAGCACAATGGTCGGGAAGATCTGCTGCCCTTCCCTAAACAGCCCGGATCGTTCTATCACTTGTCCAAAGTCCACGACAGCCACAACATTGCATTTTGTTGCAAGATCTGGGGCATTCGCGCCACGGACCTGAATCAAGGTGTGGTGTATGGAACCCTCACGAGTGAAATCGAGCGGGATGAGGCCCTGATCAACCGCTTTGACTATGACGAAGTTTTTGGCACCGCACTCAACCGCTTTTGCGCCCAGGCGGCCGTCGGCCACCCTCTCACAGTATATGGAAAAGGCGGCCAGACGAGGGGTTTCTTGGATATTCGAGACACCGTCCGATGTATCGAGCTGGCCTGTTTGAATCCGCCTGCGCTAGGAGAATTTCGAGTCTTCAATCAGTTTACGGAGCAGTTCTCCGTTTTGCAGTTGGCGCAGATGGTGCAGACCGTCGGCAAGAAGTTTGGCTTGAATGTGTCAATTGACCATCTCCCCGATCCGCGTGTCGAAGCCGAGGAACATTATTACAATGCCAAGCACACAAAGCTGGTTGACCTTGGTCTTCGACCGCACCTTCTGTCTGAATCGCTCCTAGACTCCCTCGTGAACGTTGCGGTGCGTTATCAAGATCGAGTTGACCAATCCCTCTTCCTGCCCCGTGTAGACTGGCGCAAAACGCGCAATGATCGCAAGCGTAAGCCAACGCACGCGAAAGCGACCGCGGCCGGCGAGAGCGTATCTGCGGATTGAGTTTGGAGTGAATCCGACAGTCCCGGGTGGAGTCTTGTTCTAGATGCAGACCCTATTCTTTCTCAACGTTCTGATAGTTGCTTACACATGGATCGGGTATCCGGCGGTCTTACTTATTCTGCGGTGGAAATGGGCGCGGCCTAGCTTACAGACTGGGTCCGCCGCCCAGCCATCGGTTTCCATCATTGTCGCTGCACACAACGAAGAGAAAAGCATCGCGGAAAAACTCGAGGATACTCTTCGCCTCAGGTATCCGAGGGAGCTCTTGGAAATCATCGTCGCATCGGATGGGTCAACAGATCGTACTGAGGAGGCCGTGACAAGATTCGCCGTCAACGATTCACGCATCCGGCTGCTTCGCACGGAGCGCGCAGGGAAGAGTCACGCCCAGAACAACGCGGTCCGGGAGGCGAAGGGAGACATCATCTTCTTTACCGACGTGAATACCAGGACGCGGCCCGACCTGCTTGAGACGATAGTGAAGAACTTTATCGATCTAGAAGTCGGAATGGTAACGGTCACGGTTCACTTCGGACACCCTGGGGGTGCCATAGCGAGTGGACAAGGATTGTACTGGCGCTTTGAATTGTTTCTTCGCGCCGCCGAATCTGCGATCGGAATTCTAGCCGCGGGAAGTGGTCAAGGGCTGGCTCTTCGCCGTTCGCTCTTCAGGCCCATGCCATCTTTCTACGGAGATGACTGCGTTCTTCCGCTCGATGTCCGACTGCAAGGATACCGGGTGGTTCAGGACGCTCAAGCGGTCGTATTCGATGTGATGCCGCACAGCATCGAAGGGGAGCTGCGTGCTCGCGTCCGCATGACCGCGCGCAACTGGACCGGGACTTTGAGTCGGCCGGGTCTATTGAATCCATTCCGTTTTCCACTGACGGCGTGGGCACTGATTTCTCATAAACTCCTTCGTTGGCTGACGCCGCTTTTTCTTCTGTTCGCGTTGTTCTGCAACAGCCTGTTGTTTTTCAAGTGGCCATTCTGGCTCTTTTGGATTGGGCAGGTAGTCTTCTATATGGCAGCGCTGGTCGGGTGGCTTCGAACCCGTCGGTCACTGCGTGCATGGTTATTCGCCTATCCATTCTCGTTTTGCCTAGCGAACCTTGGCTTCTTGCTTGGACTTGTTAAGGTTGTTCGAAGCGAAAGAATTACGGCCTATCAATCGGACGGGTGAATGGAACCAACCCAGAAAGCTGCCATCACGACAGATGAAGGTCTTGTCGCGAAAGCATCCGATCGCGAGCTGGAACGAATTCGCAGCGTCTATGCGCGTCGTAGGAAAGAGATTTGCAGAGACCGATATAGCCTTCTCAACCCATTCGATCTTTTGAGTATGCAGGAACGAGAGGAGGGCATTGTTGCATTGTTGCGTGCATCCGGCATTCAGTCGCTTACAGGTCAAAGAATTCTAGATGTGGGGTGTGGACGGGGCAATTTGCTTCGTCGATTGCTGGAACTCGGTGCAGAACCCGGCCTGCTGCATGGCGTGGATTTCCTGCGCGAATACGTCCACGAAGCCCGCCGGCTCAGCCCGCATTTCGAGATCCTACAGTGTAATGCGGCCCAACTGCCGTTCGCCAATGCCAGTTTCGAGCTAGTGAACCAATCGACTGTCTTCAGCTCTATTCTCTGTCCCCAGATGAAGCAAGGGGTCGCATCCGAGATGCTTAGAGTTCTCAAGCCCGGCGGCTCGATGTTTTGGTACGACTTTTTTGTGGACAATCCGAGGAATTCTGATGTTCGCGGAGTCCGCAAGCAGGAAATCTATCGGCTGTATCCCGGTTGCGACATTCAACTGAGCCGCATAACTCTGGCGCCGCCGATCGGACGATTCGTGGCACCTTATTCATCATTGCTCTACGACTTGCTTTCAAGGACTAAGATCCTGTGCACACACTACCTAGGTCTCATCAAGAAAAAGTAAGTGACGCTTCCAAAGCACTTCAGATTCCTTTCCATCGCGCTTTCGTTGGGGAGGAAGAAGTGCAAGCCGTAAGTGAAGTGATTCGGTCCGGCTGGTTGACGATGGGGCCAAAGACAATCGAATTCGAGGCCCAGTTTGCTCGCTTCGTCGGCGTCGAGCATGCCGTAGCCGTTTCTTCCTGCACAGCGGGCATGCATCTCGCTCTAGAGGCAGCTGGCATCGGCGCAGGTGATGAAGTTCTTGTGCCCACAACCACCTTTACGGCGACTGCTGAGGCGGTTACCTATTTGGGGGCAAAGCCGGTTTTGGTCGACGTGGATGCGCGAACGCTGACGATGGATCCGGCAGATGCGGTTCGACGCATTACCTCTCGGACTCGTGCAATAATCCCAGTGCACTTCGCGGGTCATCCGTGCGAGATGACACCTATTCGCGAGATCGCTGAGAAGCACGGAATGCGCGTGATCGAAGATGCTGCACATTCACTGCCCGCCCGTTATCAGGGAGCGAATATTGGAACTCTCAGCGAATTTACCGCTTTTAGTTTCTACGCCACGAAAACCCTGACCACCGGCGAAGGGGGGATGATCACCACCAATAATGCGGCCTACGCTGATCGTATGCAGATCATGCGCTTGCACGGAATTGGGCGCGACGCTTGGAAGCGCTATAGCGCTGCGGGTTCCTGGTATTACGAGGTGCTCGAAGCGGGCTTTAAGTACAACATGACTGATATTCAGGCTGCGCTTGGCCTAGTCCAACTCGCAAAGTGCATCCCTATGCGAGAGCAAAGGTGTCAGATCGCTGCTCGCTACACCTCCGCCTTTCAGACTATAGAGGCGCTGGCGTTGCCGACCATTCTTGCGGATTGTGAGCCATCCTGGCATCTCTACGTCCTCCGCCTTAACAACGATCGTTTGACGATCGGACGTGACGACTTCATCGCCGAGCTTGGGAAAAGAGGGGTCGGAACCAGCGTACATTTCATTCCGCTGCATTTGCATCCCTACTATCAGAATGCTTTTGGTTACCGTCGTGGAGATTTCCCGGTTGCCGAGCACGAATACGAACGTTGCCTCTCCTTACCCATCTATCCCGGTATGACTTCCGAAGAAGTCAATTATGTTATTGGGGCAGTTTCCGCAATTATTGAGGGCAATCTTGCCTGATCGCGCTGATTGTCCGAGAAGTGCCGTGGCCGCCGCAAACCTCCCGTCCGCAGAGAGCTTGCCCCAAAGTGGGGATTACTCACCGCTGGACCAAGAAGGCTTTTATGTGGCGGTGGGGAAGCGTTTCGTCGACATCGGTGTATCCCTTTTTGGGCTGATCTTCTTCTTACCTATTCTTTTGACGATTGGTGTGCTCATAAAGCTCACTTCGCGGGGCCCGGCTCTTTTCCATCAGCAGCGAGTAGGCAAAGATGAAAAGCTATTTAGGATCGTGAAGTTTCGCACGATGGTTAACGGCGCCGAGAAAATGGGTGGAGGAATCACCCCCAGAAACGATCCTCGCGTTACGCCGCTGGGGGTTTTCCTCAGGCAGTGGAAGCTCGATGAACTCCCCCAACTGTGGAACGTGCTGAGGGGCCAAATGAGCATCGTTGGGCCGCGCCCAGAACTGCCCCTGTATGTAGCCCTTTATACTGACGAACAAAGGGCCGTGCTTCGCGTGAAGCCTGGAATTACGGATCTCGCCTCGCTTCGTTACCGCAACGAGGATTGTCTCCTCAAGAAGAATGCAGATCCTGAATTGTTCTACCGCAAGAGACTCATGCCCGACAAACTTGACCTCAACTTGCAATACCTGAAGAACATCTCCTTTGGTCGCGACCTCCATCTAGTCTTGTCCACCGTTAGGTCTATCATGCGGCTTTCGAAGCCCCAGGAATTCGATTGAGATCTGTGATCGCTGTTAGCGTTGGGCAGTTAGTTCCGACATATCTTAGTTCTAATCCGCGGTTGTAGTTCCTTCAAAGTTCAAATCCTTTTATGACGACTCGACATCTGATTCGGTTCTCAATGTTGCTTTTGCAGCGCCGGACTCTGTTCATCGCGACGTTCCAGGCGCTTCTCGTACTTTGTTCACTTCTTCTTGCCTGGCTGCTGAGGTTCGATTTCTCTCTTCCTTACCCCAGCGCCCTTCTTACTGCTGCCATCGTGTTGCCGATAATTCGCCTCGCTGTTTTTGCCAAATTCGATCTTCTTCACGGTTGGTGGCAGTACACGGATGTTAGCGACGCGTGGGACATCACCAAGGCGACCGTATCCGGCACAATAATATTTGGGATTGTTATGCGCGCCTTGCCCGGAGGCGATGGATTTCCTCGCTCCGTATTCATTCTCGAGATGGTATTGAGTGGCGTCTTTCTCGCCGGAGTCCGATTGCTATCCCGCGTCGTTGCCGAGTCCGTTCGCAAGGATGAGGCTTCGGGGAAGAGGGTCATCCTCATCGGAGCGGGTTTTGCCGCGCAGATGATCATTCGAGAATTCGTGCGTCCTGGGAGCGGTTATCGGGCCGTCGGCTGCCTGGACGACGACCGGACCAAAGAAGGAATCAAGCTTCATGGAGTGCCCGTGTTGGGCACCGTCGATCACCTGAAGAGAATCACTGAGGAATATCCTGTGGACGAAGTTCTGATTGCAGTTCCGTCGGCTACAGGAAGACAAATGCGCAGGTTCGTCGAGATCTGCAATCAGGCAAATGTGAAATTCCGAACGGTCCCGGCGATTAGGGATATTATCGCGGGCCAAGTAACAGTCAGTCAGTTGCGTGAAGTCAGCCTAGAGGACCTGCTCGGCCGTGATCCTGTGGAGATCGATCTCGACGCTGTCCGCAGAGAAATTGTGGGACGGATTGTGCTTGTGACGGGCGCCGCAGGCTCGATTGGCTCTGAACTTTGCCGTCAGATACTGAGCTACCGACCAAAGCAACTGTTATGCCTGGATCAAAGTGAGACGGGCCTGTTCCATCTGGAGCTCGATCTGAAGAAAAACGAGAACTGTGCAGAGATCGTCTTTCGCGTTGCTGACGTGACCGACAGTGAACACGTGCGAAGCCTTCTATTGGGCGGTAAACCGGAGATTATCTTTCATGCGGCCGCATACAAGCATGTGCCGATGATGGAATCCAATGTTCACATGGCTGTGAAGAATAACGTACTCGGCTTGCTAAGTCTGCTCGCACTTGCCGAGGAGTTAGGCTGCAAGAGCTTTGTCCTGATTTCTTCCGACAAAGCTGTGAATCCAACAAATATCATGGGGGCGACGAAACGAGTCTGCGAATTGATTCTGTCCTCTCGTCCGCCTAATGGGATGCGTTGTGTGTCGGTGCGCTTTGGAAATGTTCTCGGATCCAATGGAAGCGTGATTCCGGTGCTGACTCAGCAACTACATAACCATGAACCACTGACGGTCACTCATCCGGAGATCAGGCGCTTCTTCATGATAACGCGCGAGGCTGTAGCCTTGGTCCTGCAGGCGTCCGCCATTGGTACGCATCGCGACATTCTGGTGCTGGATATGGGTACGCCGGTAAAGATTGTGGATCTC
>Ga0210402_10006534_pt1 | contig 10324 bp, 9 predicted proteins | sample IncBWC7MmetaG_FD_161055 | JGI IMG/M metagenome (GOLD analysis project Ga0210402, IMG submission 161055) | Forest soil microbial communities from Barre Woods Harvard Forest LTER site, Petersham, Massachusetts, United States - Inc-BW-C-7-M | ecosystem: Environmental > Terrestrial > Soil >...
ACCACTGGCTGGCCCGCTGCATTGGCACGCCGCCGGAACGGCCCGGGGCGGGGGGAACGCTTTGCGACATGGTCCACTCTGTCACCATCGCCGCTACCGGCGCAGCCCCGCCGGATCCTCCCAGATCACCTCAGGTGCACCGGCGGGCCCTGGCTAGGCTGGCCTGGTGGCTAGGTACACCGACAGCAGGGCTGCCGACTCCCGCACGGTGCCGGCCGCGATGCGGCGCGACGTCCGGCTGCTGGGCGAGATACTCGGTCAGGTCATCGCCGAGTCAGGCGGGAAGGATCTGCTCGACGATGTCGAGGACCTGCGTCATCGCGTGATCGCCGCCCGCCGGCACGGCTACGGCGCGGCGGCCGACCAGGAGATAGCGGCGCTCGTTGCTAGCTGGCCACTAGCTCGCGCCGAAACCGTAGCCCGCGCGTTCACTGTGTACTTTCATCTCGCCAACCTCGCCGAAGAGCACCAGCGGATCCGGACGTTGCGCGAGCGCGACTCCGGCACCGAGCCGGTGCGCGAATCGCTGGCAGCGGCCATCGCCAGGCTCGGCGAGTCGCTTGATCCTCGCAGAATCCGGGAGTTGCTCGGGATCCTCGAGGTGCATCCCGTGCTCACCGCCCATCCGACCGAGGCCCGGCGCCGCGCCGTCACCGAGGCGCTGCGCCGCATCGGCACGCAACTGGATGCGCTCGACGACAACCGCTGGGGCTCAGCGGCCCGGGCCGAATCGCGGCGCCGTCTTCGCGAAGAGATCGATCTCTTGTGGCGCACATCGGCGCTGCGCAGTCAGGCGATGCAGCCGCTCGACGAAGTACGGACCGGCGCAGGGGTCTTTGACGAGACGCTGTTCAGGCTCGCGCCGACTGTGTACCGCGCACTCGACGTGGCACTGCAAGGCGACGAATCCGGGCTGGCTCCTCCCCTGGCGCCGGCGTTCCTGCGCTTCGGTAGCTGGATCGGCGCCGATCGTGACGGTAACCCGTTCGTCACGGCTGCTATCACTGAGCAGGCCGCGAACATCCAGGCCGAGCACGCGCTGCTGGCGCTGGAGAACGCGACGACCCGGATCGGGCGCTCGCTGACCATCGACGCAGCTCTGCTCGCGGAGTCCGGCTCGGGGCCGGGCCAGCCGCAGACACTCGCGACCGCGCTCGCCGCGGCGGCGCAGCGCCATCCGGTGACCGTCGCCGAGCTCATGTCGCGTTCGCCGGGCGAGCCGTTCCGCGTTTACCTGCTGCTGGCCGCGCACCGGCTCCAAGCGACCAGGCTGGCCCTGCTGGCCGGGCGTGCCTGCGACGATGGCTTGGCCTATGCGTCGGCGGCCGATTTCACCACTGATCTGCGGATCGTCCAGCGTGCGCTCGCGGCCGCCGGTGCCGTCCGGCAGGCGTTCGGCGAGCTTCAGCACCTCGTCTGGCAGGCCGAGACGTTCGGCTTTCACTGGGCCGAGCTCGAGGTCCGCCAGCACAGCAGCGTGCACGCGTCGGCCCTGCGGGAGCTGCGCGAGGCAGGCGACGATCAGGAACTCTCCGCGATGACCCGCGAGGTACTCGACACGCTGGCAGCGATGGCGACGATCCAGCGCCGATACGGCGTCGATGCATGCCGTCGCTACGTTGTCAGCTTCACTACGTCGGCGGCGGACGTCGCGGCCGTGCACGAACTCGCGGCTGTGGCCTGTCCGGATGATCGTCCCGTGCTCGACGTCGTTCCGCTCTTCGAGAGCGGCGACGACCTGGAGCGCGCCGTCGCGATCCTGGACGACATGATCACGCTGCCGCCTGTCGCTGAGCGCCTCGCCGAGACCGAACGTCGGCTCGAGGTCATGCTCGGCTACTCCGACTCCGCCAAGGAACTCGGCATGGTGAGCGCGACGCTGCGGCTGTTTGACGTGCAGCTGCGGCTGGCGCGCTGGGCGCGTGAGCGGGATGTGTCGTTGGTGCTGTTCCACGGCCGGGGTGGCGCCCTGGGCCGTGGTGGCGGTCCAGCTGGCCGCGCCGTACTGGCGCAGGCGCCCGGATCTGTCGCCGGCCGGTTCAAGGTGACCGAGCAGGGCGAGGTCATCTTCGCCCGGTACGGGGACCCGATCATTGGCCAGCGGCATCTCGAGCAAGTGACGTCCGCCGTCCTGCTCGCGACGGTGACGCCCCTGGTCGCGCCCGGCAATCTAGCTGGCTCATCGGAGGCGTTTGGCGCCGTCGTGCGTGCACTCGAGGCGGGCGCCCTGGCCGCGTACCGGTCGCTGGTGATGGCCGACGGATTCGCCGAGTGGTTCGCCCGGCTCAGTCCCCTGGCCGAGATCGGAGGCATGCGGCTCGGCTCGCGCCCGGCCCGCCGCGGTCTGGCGCCACCTGTCGGCCTCGCCGACCTGCGCGCGATCCCGTGGGTCTTTGCCTGGGCCCAGACCAGGGTCAACTTGCCTGGCTGGTACGGCCTTGGCAGCGGTCTCGCCGCGGCCATCGAATGCGCCGGGGGGCTGCCCGCAGTCCAGGCCGCCTATCGCAACTGGCCGCTGCTAGCCGTTCTGCTCGACAACGCGGAGATGAGCCTGGCCAAGACGAACCGCCGCATCGCCGTGCGCTACCTGGCCCTCGGCGGCGACGAAGACCTGGCGGTGAGCGTGCTGGCGGAGTACGACCTGACCAGGCAGCTCGTACTGGACGTCACCGGCCACGACCGGCTGCTCGCCGCCCGGCCAGTCCTATCTCGCGCGGTTGCGCTGCGCGATCCTTATGTCGACGCGCTGTCGCACCTGCAGCTGCGCGCGCTAGCCGAGCTGCGCGCGAGCGAGGACCCCGTCGAGCGGACCGACCTAGAGCGGTTGCTGCTGCTGACCGTCAACGGCGTGGCGGCTGGCCTGCAGAACACGGGCTGACTTGCTGCGCTAGCTGGCGTCGGTGGCGGCTGCGAGCGCGGCTGCTGTCATGACTCGGGCGGCGCGTACAGCGCTGGCGATCGCCTCGTCCGGCGACAGGCCGCACAGATCGGTGAGGGTGAAGAGCGCCTCCGCGCTCACCGGGATGGCGAGATCCTGCTTGAGCTGCGCGAGAGCCTCGGGCCGAAGCGTGCCGCTCACGGCGATCGGGGCGAGCGCCTGATCGATGAGACCGAAGCGAAGGCCGGGCCGCATCGCCTCCGAGCCGGGCCTGACGATTGACGCTGCGATCGTGGCCCTGACCGCGCCCTGGTACCGCTGAACGTGACGCAGCAGGTGCTCGGTCGCGAATCCGATCCGCTCGACCGGATCGTCGCAATCCTGAACGGGTGCGAGCGCTGCTGCCGGGCTCAGCCAGGTCCCGTCCACAGCTTCGCGCAGGAGTGAAACTAGATCCGGAAAATACCGGTAAGCGGTCGCCTCTGAGACCAGCGCCGCCCTTGCCACGGCGGGCATGGTCACCTCGGCGCTGGTGCTGATCAGTTCGCGCGCCGCGTCAACTATGGCCGTCCTGGTGCGCTGCTTCTGGTTCGCCCGCCCCGCCGGGCCCTGAGTGGTCATCTTCCAACTGTGTAGGGCAGGGCATCATTAGTCAAGTCAACTATCGTTATGAGAGTTCACTTGCACAACTACCGCCGATTCTCTAGGGTGCTGTTTATGAGAGTGAACTCTTACAACCAAGTGAACCCGAGGAGACCTTCATGACCACAACAACACAGACCGTCAGCGTAGGGGCGCTCGGCTCGGTGGCGGTCACCTTCGCCGCGAGCGGCAGCGGCAGGCCAGTGCTGCTGCTTCATGGCGGCGCGGGTCCCAGCTCCGTCGCTGGGTTCGGCCAGCTGCTTTCTGCCACAAAGACCGTCCGCGTGATCGTCCCGGTGCATCCTGGCTTTGACGGCACGCCGCGCCCGGATCGGCTAGACAGCATCGCGTCGCTCGCCGCCGTCTACGCGCAGCTGCTCCGCGACCTCAGCCTGAGCGACGTGTGCGTGATCGGTAACTCCGTCGGCGGCTGGATCGCCGCGGAGCTCGCTCTCGCCGAGAGCGCAGCGCCGGACTGCCGCGTCAGCTCGCTCGTGATCGTCGACGCCGCCGGGCTCCAAATCGACACGGCGCCCATCCCGGACTTCTTCTCGCTGACCTTGGACCAGGTGTTCGATCTCAGCTACTTCGATCCGGACGCGTTCCGGATCGACCCGTCGACGCTGCCGGACGAGCGCAAGGCGGCGCAGGCGGCCAACCGCGCAGTACTGCTGGTATATGGGGGCCACGCGATGGGAGACCCGACACTGGCCGGGCGGCTGCCAGGCATCCGCGTTCCGACCCTTGTTGTCTGGGGCACCGCCGACCGCATGATCCCGATCGAGCACGGCTATGCATACGCCGATGCCATCCCGGGCGCGGAATTGCACTTGGTGCCCGAGGCGGGCCATCTACCTCAGCTCGAAGCGCCGGCCGAGTTGCTGGCGACGGTCTCCGATTTCGCCCGTAGCCACACAGCTGAGACAACCATCGAAGCCGGACCGGCGTCGGCATGAAGGCCATCTCGATCGTCGGTCCGGGCGGGGGCGAGGTCGCGCTCATGGGGCCGACGGCGCTGCGCATTCTCGAGGATGGCACCACGACCTCGCATCGCCTCGGCGTCGCGGAGATCACGATCGCGCCGCACACCGCCGGGCCGCCTCAGCATCGGCACGCTCGCCATGACGAGGGCTTCTACGTCGTATCGGGCACCGCTGCGTTCACCGTGGGTGAGACGACGTATGCGGCTGGTCCGCGGACGCTGTTGATGGTGCCGCCGGGTGCGCCGCACACGTTTGCCAACCCTGGCGACGAGCCGCTGATCCTGCTCAACACGTTCACGCCGGATGAGTACGTGCAGTACTTCCGCGACCTGCGCGACATGATCGCCGCAGGCCAGCCGATGACAGGGGACGCAATCCAGGCCGTCATGGCGCGGTATGGCACCGAAGCGGCCACTACGTACGCGACCTAGACGCAGACGCGCCGGGAACGGTTAGGTTTGTACACAGACTCCGGTCGGCGCTAGGGAGGATAGTCATGGCGGGACAGGTGCCGTACGTCGCCTATCTCAGCCTCGGCAGCGACCCGCACCTGGTCGCCAACGAGTGCACCTCCTGCGGAGCGCTCTTCTTCGACCGCCGCAACGCGTGCGCGAACTGCGGAGCTCGTGACTTCGGCACCCGGCGGCTCGCCAACAACGGTGTCTTGCGCGCGTTCACGATCGTGCACCGCGCCGGCCCGGACGTGCAGGTGCCGTACATCTCGGGGATTGTCGACCTCGAGGGCGGCGGCGTGGTGAAGGCCAACATCGTCGGAATCGATCCAGAGCCGGGCAAGCTGTCGCTCGGCATGAAAGTCAGGCTGACCACGTTCCCTATCAGCACGGACACGACGGGAACAGAGGCGGTCGCGTTCGCGTACGAGCCGGCGTAGTACCTACAGGCGCGGCTGGCCGAGGCTGAAAGGCACGTCGGCCAGGCGCGCGGCCTGATCTTGTAGCTCCGCGACCGTCCACCGGCCATCCTTGCTGATGCGGTCGATGATGGCGAACGGCTGGAACAGGCGGATGTCGCCGCCGGCCACGAAGAAGACGCGTCCGGAGATCGGGCAGTCGGCGGTCGCGAGGTAAGCGACGAACGGCGCCACGTTCGCCGGGTCCATCGCGTCGAATCCCTCCTCGGGCACGTGCAGGATCGAGTCTGCGATGCCGGGCGTGGCGAGCGTCAGCCTGGTCCGCGCAGCCGGAGCGATGGCGTTGACCCTGACGCCGTACCGCTGGAGCTCGCGCTGGGCGATGATCGTCAGCGTCGCGATGCCCGTCTTGGCCGCGCCGTAGTTGGCCTGGCCGGGATTGTTGTAGAGGCCGGACGTCGAGGTCGTGTTGATGACAGCCGGCTGGAGCGCGTGGCCGCCCTTGGACTGCTCGCGCCAGTAGCGAGCCGCCGCCCGCAGCGGCATGAAGTGTCCGCGCAGGTGGACGCGGATGACGTCGTCCCACTCGCCGTCGGTCATGTTGATGATCGTGCGGTCGCGCAGGATGCCGGCGTTGTTGACGAGCACGTGCAGGGCGCCGAACTCATCGATGGCCTGCTGGATAAGCCTGTTCGCGCCTTCGGCAGACGTGACATCGTCGCTGTTGGCGATCGCGTCGCCACCAGCCGCCGTGATCTCGGCGACCACCCGCTGCGCGGGCGTCGCGTCGCTCCCGGAGCCGTCTGGTCCGCCGCCGACGTCGTTGACGACGACCTTGCCGCCTTCGGCGGCAAACAGCAGCGCATGCTCGCGGCCAAGGCCACGGCCAGCCCCGGTGATGATGGCAACGCGGTCGTCCAGCGCGCCCATATGCGGTCCTTTCGTCGCAGCCTGACCGCAGCGTACCGACAAATCCGGCGCCACAGCGGCCCGGCGACCTTGTGATATCAATGGCCCATGCCGAGCCTGACTGACCCCGTGACCGGGACCGCCGAGACCGGCCTGCCCGAGTTGCTCTCCCTTGAGCGCATCGAGGACAACTTGTTCAGGACCGTCGTGGTGAGCGCCGAGCCGGCCGGGCTGTTCGGCGGACAGGTCGCTGCGCAGGCGCTCAGGGCGGCGGCGGAGACCGTGGGCGACGGTCGGCATCCGCACTCGCTGCATGGCTACTTTCTCAGCCGCGGTGACGCGTCGCGACGGGTGCTGCTGACCGTCCACCGTGATCGCGACGGCGGGTCCTACTCAAACCGCCGGGTGATCGCCGTACAGAACGGCACCGTCATCTTCAACATGGCCGCGTCGTTTCATGTGAGCGAGGATGGCTCGGACTGCCAGGCGCACAGTATTCCGGACGTCCAGGTGCCCGAGGAGCTGCCGGATCAGCCGCGCTGGCACCGGATGCATGGCGTCGAGATCCGGTTGCCGCGCCAGCCGCAGCCAGGTCAGGAGTGGCCCTCCCGCATGTGGATCAGGTCCCGGCACAAACTGGACGGCGACATGGCGCACGCGTGCGCGCTGGCTTACGTCTCGGACATGTTCACTGGACTCGCGGCCGCGCCGGGCATCGCCATAGCCGGACCACTCACCAGCATCGATCACTCCGTCTGGTTCTTCCGGAAGGCGGCGGCAGATGACTGGGTGCTGATGGACCTGCAACCCGAGTCCACAGCGGGCGGCCGCGGCATGTACACCGGCCGGATCTTCAGCCGAGACGGCACCCTCGCAGCTGGGATCGCGCAGGAGACTCTCTTCCGTCCCGCCCGCGCGCACACCTGACGCGCTCGCGGCCGTGACTGCGAGCCGCGCGGAGCTAGGAGCGCAGCGGCCGAGCTAGTAGCCTGCTTTCAAGTACTTTGCGCCGCTTCGCAGGAGGACCTGTCATGTCCGACTCGCTCTGGGTCATCGGCGTCGCGATGACCAAGTTCATGCGCTACAAGGACAAGGACCTCATCGATCTCGGCAGCGAGGCGGTGACAGCGGCCCTCGCCGACGCTGGCCTGACGATCTTTGATGCGGACATCCTGGCGGCCGGGTGCCTGTACGACACGAACGGCATCGGCCAGCGATTGCAGAAGCAGATCGGGCAGACCGGAATCCCGGTCTACAACGTCACCAATGCATGCGCGACAGGAGCGACGGCCTTCCGCGTCGCGGCGATGGCGATCAAGGCCGGTGAGGCGAGCATCGGGCTCGCGGTCGGGCTGGAGCAGATGGGCAAGGTCGGCCTCTTGGGCGCCCGGCCGGCCCCAAAGGACAGGGCGTATGAGCCCGCCGGGCGGTACGGGGCCGTGGGTCCGGTCGAGGGAGTGCTAGGTACCAGCCTGATGCCAGGCACGTTCGCGCAGTCCGGCATGGAGTACGCCTACCTCCACGATGGCGTCGGGTTCGAGCAGTTCGCCAGCGTCGCGGAGAAGAACCACGCCCACTCGACGCTCAATCCGCTGGCCCAGTACCAGAAGGCGTTCTCCCTCGAGGAGATCATGGCCGCCGAGATGATCGCCTACCCGAACACACTCCTCATGTGCTGCCCCACCGGCGACGGCGCGGCCGCCGCCGTGCTGTGCAGCGGCGAGCGGCTGAAGTCGCTGCCCGCCGACGTCCAGAAACGCGCTGTCAAGGTGTCGGCGTCGGTCATGACCAGCGACCCGTACGTGGACGGCGGTTCGGTCCAGTTCGACGTGAACACCCTGACCCGCCAGGCTGCTGACAAAGCGTACGAGCAGGCCGGGGTCAGCCCGCAGGACCTGGATCTGGTCGAACTGCATGACTGCTTCGCCACCGCCGAGCTCCGGCACTACGACAACCTGCGGCTGTGCCCCGACGGCGGCGCCGGCGAATGGATCGACAAGCGCGGCCCGTGGCGCGACGGGCAGATCCCGGTGAACGTGTCCGGCGGCCTGCTGTCGAAGGGGCATCCGCTCGGCGCCACGGGCATCGCCAACATCTACGAGGTAGCCACGCACCTACGCGGCGAGGCGGGCGACCGGCAGATCGAAGGCGCCAAAGTGGGCCTCACGCACGTCATCGGCCTCGGCAGCGCCTGCGCGGTGCACATCCTGGAGAAGGCGGCCGCGTGACCGCGGGACCCGCGACACTAAGGCCGATACCTGGCCGGGTCCCGGACCCGGCGGGCGCGTACGACCTGGCCGCGCTGGGCTACAGCGAGCAAGAGTTCCTGCTCGAAGGCACCGCCAACCGCTACCGCATGACCAGTGAGCGCGCCTGCGACGGGCGCTGGTCGGTGGAACCGATCGATCCCGCGGCGTTCGCGACCAGGGTTCTGCTGCGCCGCCCGGCCGATGACGCTCACTACAGCGGCACCGTGGTGGTCGAGTGGCTGAACGTCTCGGGCGGACTTGACGCCGCGCCCGACTGGATGCTGGCGCACACGCACCTCCTGCGCCGGGGTCACGCCTGGGCTGGAGTTTCGGCGCAGCGGGCCGGGATCGAAGGCGGCGGCCTCGTGCCCGGCATGCATCTGAAGGCCGCCCACCCGGACCGATACGAGGCGCTGTCGCATCCCGGCGATGCGTGGTCGTTCGACATCTTCAGCCAGGCAGGCTCCGCGCTCGCCGGGCTACCCGAGTTGTCGTCGGCCCGGACCGGCATGGCCTCCCCGCGCCTGCTGGCCGGTGGCCATTCCCAGTCGGGCACGTTCCTGGTGACCTACGTGAATGCGGTCGATCCGCTTGCGGGCGTGTTCGACGGCTTCCTCGTGCACGGGCGAATGGGTGTCGGTGCTGCACTCGATACTGGCTTTAATCCCGCGGCCCGGACTCCGGCCGAGCGGATCCGCGACGATCTGCGCGTCCCGGTGATCGTCCTTCAGACCGAGACGGACGTGACGCTCCTCGGCAGCGGGCGTGCCGAGCAGCCCGATTACGACCTGCTACGGAACTGGGAGATCGCCGGCGCGGCACACGCCGACACGTATCTGCTGTTCGCGAGCGGCCAGGACGACGGCGCGCTCGCGCCGACCAGGCTCGCCGAGCTCATGCGGCCAACGACCGACGTCCTGATGGGCCACACGGACTCCCCGGTGAACAGCGGCCCGCAGCATCACTACGTGGAGTGCGCTGCTATCGAGCAGCTGAACGGCTGGGTGGCCGGGCACACCAAGCCCCCCGCGGCGCCGCGCCTGGCCATCACCGCCGACGGCCGCGACCTGCGCCGAGATGACCTCGGCGTCGCGATCGGCGGCATCCGCACGCCCTGGACCGACGTGCCGCTCGCCATCTTGTCGGGAACGGGGCAGGGCGGCGAGATGTTCGCGTTCCTGTTCGGGACGACGAGGCCGATCACCGACGCCGACCTCGCGCGCCTTTATCCGGGCGGCGAAGCCGACTACCTGGCTAAGTTCGAGGCCTCGCTCGAATCGGCCATCGCGGCCGGCTTCCTGCTGCCTGATGACCGGGCCGAGATCCTCGCGGTCGCGGTCGCCTCGTGGGCTCAGTGATCGGCGACTGCGTTGTATGCTTATCATGATTAGTCGGGTATAAGTAGTTCGGCTCCCAAGGTCAGCAGATTCTCACCCTCCGTAGTGCTGACATTCCAGCTTTAGCCCGTATTCTGGTCTGGACGGAGTAAAAAGCCCAGGTTAAAGGCACGGCCTTACGCCAGGCGGACACGGAGCGGAGGTCGGATGCGCCTGGGCAGGTTCAGGCTCTTGGCCCCGATTCTGGCCGTTATCACCGTGATTGGCGGGATCACCGCAGGTTTCAGCCTGGGCTCCGCCGCTGGCCGCGCAGCGGATACGACGGCCACCAAGACATCGACGGTCGGCGCCCTCTTCGTCCGAACGACTTCCGGTCGGCTCACGACCCACTTCTGCACCGGGAGCGTTGTCAACAGTCCGGCGGGCGACCTGGTCATTACGGCCGCCCACTGTCT
>Ga0210402_10006535_pt1 | contig 10323 bp, 12 predicted proteins | sample IncBWC7MmetaG_FD_161055 | JGI IMG/M metagenome (GOLD analysis project Ga0210402, IMG submission 161055) | Forest soil microbial communities from Barre Woods Harvard Forest LTER site, Petersham, Massachusetts, United States - Inc-BW-C-7-M | ecosystem: Environmental > Terrestrial > Soil >...
GCCTGCATGAAAGCGCTCTTCATACCGGAAGCACGCCTGATCGTCGTTTCAGTCGGCGCGGATGGCGCGCCGGCCTACACGATTCTCACGCTGGACGACTGGATTGCGCGCGCCAAGGCGCGCGGCCACGCGATGCTCGAAGAGAAGCAACTGAAGTTTCACTTCCAAAGCTACGGCAACATCGTGCATCTATGGAGCACGTATGCGCTGCACAGCGACGGCAAACAAGTCGCACGCGGCATCAATAGCATTCAAGCGATCAAAGAGGCGGGCGGCTGGCGAGTGATGGGGATCATGTGGCAGGCCGAATCAGCCGCAGCGCCGCTCCCCAAGGAATATCTACCTTAAGCGAATTTTTGCGTCAGGGACATTTCGGAGGCGAGCCGGCTGTTGCCGGCTCGCACTCAAAGCCGCAGCACTACTCCTTGACGGCCTTCACGGACTGCGCGGCCGCTTTGGCATTGGCCTTCGCTGCATCGAAGTCGGCTTGAGCCTGATCCTTGCAGGCCTTCTGAGCGTCGCCGCCCAGGGATAGACAATTCGCCAAAGCGACTTTTCGATCGCCATCGGCTTTGGCGACGGCGAGGTCGTACGCATCTTTGGCCGCGGCATTGTTGAAGGCAATCAGCTTGTCATCGACTTTTTCCGCTGCCTTGTTCAAGTCCTTTTCGGCCGCCTTTTCGCTGTTGGCCACTTCCGTCGCGGCCTTTTGTTGGGCTGCGGTCACGTCCTTGGCGACGGTCTCCGGAGACTTGGCGCTGTCGCAGCCCGCGGCCAGCAAAACTGCCATCGCAATGGCCGAAGTTAAAAACGTACGCATGTCTATCCCCTGATCTAATGTGAATGGACGCGCAGTTTAACACCACCGCTTGGATTGGATTCTTTGACAAGCCCGGCGCGCTGGACCAACCTTGTCCCAAAGCCGGAGAACAAGATGCGGAAGAGGATGAACCCCTTGGGCTGGACCGGACTGGCATTCACGCTGCTGGCGCTGAACGCGCCGGCCGCGACCTCAACGGCGGTCCCGGAACAGAATTGGAACGTTGCCGGCCTGAACGCGCCGGCCGACATCGTTATCGATCACTGGGGCATCGCGCATATATTCGCCGCGAACATCCATGATGCTTTTTTCTTGCAGGGCTACAACGCCGCGCGCGACCGACTCTGGCAGATCGATCTGTGGCGCAAGCGCGGCTTGGGGTTGCTGGCGAAGTCCTTCGGAGCCGCGTACGTCGATCAGGACCGCGCGGCGCGCCTGTTCATCTATCGCGGCGACATGGAAAAAGAGTGGGCATCCTACGCGCCGGATTCGCGGCAGTGGGTCGCTGCGTTTGTCGATGGCGTGAACGCCTATGTCGCGCAGGTGGGCCGCGGCGATAGGCCGCTGCCGATTGAATTCAAACTCACCGACAGTCGGCCGGAGAGCTGGCAAGTCGACGACTTGCTGCGCGTCCGCAGCCACGCGCTGGTGTCGAACGTCACCTCGGAAGTCGCGCGCGCCCGCGTCGTGTGCGCGGGCGGGCTCAAGGCGGACGAGTTGCGCCGCAAGATTGAACCGCAGGGGCACAAAGTGACGGTGCCGCCGGGCCTCAATCCCTGCGATGTGCCCGCCGACGTGCTCAAGGACTATGTGTTGGCGACCAAGCAAGTCGACTTCAACGCGCTGTCAGGCAGGGAACAGCACGCCGATATTTCCGCGGAGCGGCAGCTGACGATGGCGATGGATGCGCAATCCATGGAAGGCTCCAACAACTGGGCGATTGCACCATCGCGCACGGAAACCGGCCGGCCGATCGTAGCCAACGATCCGCATCGCCAGCTTGGCGTGCCGTCGCTGCGCTACATCGTGGGCTTGAACGCCCCTGGGCTCGACATCATCGGTGCGGGCGAACCCGCATTGCCGGGCATTTCCCTCGGACACAACGAAAACATTGCCTTCGGCATCACCATATTCGCAGTCGATCAAGAAGATCTCTATGTGTACGAACTGAATACCGCCGATCCGGATAGCTATCGCTACAAATCCGGCTGGGAGAAAGTGAAGGTCGTGCACGAATCGATCGATGTGAAGGGCGGCGCCGCGCGCGAGGTCGAACTGCGTTTCACCCGCCACGGCCCGGTGCTTGCCGTGGACGCGGCGAGGCATCGGGCCTTTGCCATGCGCACTGTGTGGAACGAGCCGGGCCTGGCGGGCTACTTCGGCTCATCGCGCCTGCTCATGGCGAAGAATTGGGATGACTTCAGGGCGGCCGGCAATGCCTGGGGTGCGCCGCCGCTGAACATCATCTACGGCGACATCCAGGGAAATATCGGCTGGGCGGCGTCAGGTCGTTCGCCGGTGCGCAAGAATTGGGATGGCCTCATGCCCGTGCCGGGCGACGGCCGCTACGAGTGGGGGGGCTTCCATGGCAAGGATGTCCTGCCCTCGCTGCTCAATCCGCCGGAAGGCTACTTCGGCACCGCGAACGAGATGAATCTGCCCGCAGGTTTTCCAAACGAAAAGAATAAAATCGCATTCGAATGGAATGATCGCTCGCGCATCGATCGGATCAACGAGATGTTGCGCGCGAAAAGCAAAATGACTCTCGCCGATTCGATGGCGATTCAGACAGACGCGATGAGCACACAGTCGCATCGCGCGGTGGCGCTGCTCGAGTCCCTATCGTCGCAGGAACCGCAGATCGACCAGGCCCTGCACTTGCTGAAGGAGTGGAATCACGAGGAGAGTACATCGAGCGCGGCGGCCGCGATCTACGAGGTGTGGGCGACCAAGCACTTGGGCAAGGCGACCGTTGCGAGAGCGACGCCCGAATCGGCGCATAAGCTGATCGACAATCCGCAGCTCCAGGCGATCATCGAATTTCTCGAGCATCCCGACGGCGCGCTGGGCGCCGATCCGGTGGCGGCGCGCGACGCGATCCTCGCGCAGAGCATGAAAGGCGCCCTCACGGAGATCGGCGAGCGGCTGGGACCCGACATGAAGACGTGGACTTGGGGCCGGCTGCACCGCGCGACCTTCGAGCCGGCTGTCGGCGTCCTGGCCGATCCGGAGTTGCGGGCGCAGATGTCCGTAGGACCGTTGGAAACGCCGGGTTCCGCTTCGACGCCGCGCGCGCAGTCGTACCGCGCCGCCGATTTCTCGGTGATCTCAGGCGCCTCCGTGCGTCTGGTGATGGACGTGGGGGCGTGGGACAATTCGGTGGCGATGAATACCCCGGGCCAGTCGGATGATCCGATGAGCGCGCACTATCGCGACCTGTTTCCGATGTGGGCGCAAGGATCTTACGTGCCCTTGAGATTCAGCCGCGCGGCGGTCGAGCGCGACGCCGAAAGTCTCATTCACGTATCGCCCGGCCGCTAGAGACTGCCGGCATGAAGAAGCTCAAGCACGAATCGGAGTTGTTCAAGGCGGCGCTGCTCGCGGGCGTCAAATATGCGGAAGGGCGCAAGGCGGTGGAGTTCGAAGCCACCGATTCGGCCAGCCTCAAGGCGCTGTACGTATATCGCTTGCTCGTGCACGACAAGGTGATTGCGCCAATGCCGGAGGATCAGGTCAGCGAAAAAACGATCCGGCACCGGCTCGCGACATGGTATGCGCACCAATTGCCGAAGGGACATCCGCTGACGGAATAGACTCGCGAGCCTAGGCGAACGGCGAGAAGGACTGCGGCCGACGGTCGAATGGGTTGCGCTCCGTCAAGATCAAGAGCCGGCGCGCGCCTGCCCGGCGCAGGAATACGAATCCGAATTCATGGCTGCTCTCCGTCTGCCATCCTTTGGCCGTATGCCGTTCGATCGCGGCGGCCATGGCCGCCGACAGATCAGCCGCCGGTTCCAGTTTTACGCTTTCCACCACCCGCCATTGCAGATCGAAAACAACACAGAAGCGCGCGCTCTTGGCGGGGGCATAGAGCTGGTGACGATAGCGGCCCATGGGTCGATTCTGATCGCCGCCTCGCAAGCGCGTCCATTCAGTGCAAGACGGCCGGGGACACTGTATGGGAACGCGGGAAAGGCATGCGGCATCTAATGCCATAGCCGCACCTACAAGCATGCGGAGAGGAATTCGTGCACCATCCCTTTTGTCCAGGAGATTGAAAATGAAGCTTACACTTACCGCCTTGGGCGGATTCCTTGGTCTGGCTTTTGCAATGAGTGCGGCTCAGGCCGCCGCTCCCACCGATCCGCAGATCGCCGCCATCGTCGTCACCGCCAATCAAGTGGATATCGACGCGGGAAAATTGGCTTTGAGCAAGGCGTCATCGCCCGACGTGAAAAAATTCGCGCAACTGATGATTACCGATCACAGCGGCGTGAATAAATCCGCCACGGAACTCGTGACCAAATTGCACGTCACGCCCGAGAGCAATCCGACCAGCCAATCGCTGCAAAAAGGCGGCGATGACAATGTCGCTGCGCTCAAAAAGCTCAGCGGCAGCGCTTTCGACCGCGCCTACGTTGATCATGAAGTCGCCTACCATCAGGCGGTCTTGGACGCCGTCGACACGACCCTCATCCCCAACGCGCAAAACGCTGAACTCAAGGCGCTGCTGGTTAAAGTGAGGCCGGCATTTGTCGCTCATTTGGATCATGCGAAACATCTGCAAGGCGAGCTCGGGAAATAATGCCGGGAATCCGCTTCTGGATGCAGGTCCCGGGAGCCGCAGTCGTCAGCCTTGCATTGGCCGGCGCTGCGGCCACGACCGGCCAACCGAAGACATTTGTAGTCAGCATGCAAATAGCGGGCTTCGAGCCGGCGATGCTGACGGTCAAACGCGGTGATCGGGTCGAATGGGTGAACCAAGATCTGTTTCCCCACACGGCGACCTCAGACGACAAGGCGTTCGATTCTCACAGCGTCGCGCCGGCCGGCACGTGGACGTTTGTGGCTGGCAAGGCCGGCACCTATACGTACGCGTGCACTTTTCACCCTACAATGAAGGGAACGATCAAGGTGCAATGAGGCGCAGCAATGGAGCAGATGGCGGCAGGTTCGGCAGCGACATTGGACCGCTCGACGGCGAGCAGTATCGCAGCCGGCGACATCTCCGCATTCGAGGGCTTGATGCGCCAGTACAACCGCCGCTTGTACCGTCTGGCCCGCGCCACGTTGCGGGATCGAACCGAGGCGGAAGACGCGCTCCAAGACGCGTATATCTGTGCGTTCCGGTCAATGGGGAGTTTTCGCGGTGATGCGTCCTTGAGTACCTGGCTTTCAAGGCTTGTGCTCAATGAATGCTACGCCAGAATGCGCCGGACCCTGCGCCGCGAGAATGTCGCGCCGATGGTGAGTGCGGACGGGCATGCGGAATCAATGCATTGGATTGTCGATCAATCCGATTCGCCCGATCGCGCCCTGGGGCGTGGGCAGATGCGCGAACTGCTGGAGCGCAAAGTGGACGAATTGCCTGAAAGTTATCGCACCGTCTTCGTTCTGCGCTCGGTCGAGGAATTGACGGTGGAGGAAACCGCAGAAACGCTCGGGATCTTGGAAGAGACGGTCAGAAGCCGTCACTTTCGTGCGAAGAACTTATTGCGCGAATCTCTCGCTCAAGAATTGGACCTGGAGCCTGACATTTTTGATTTCGGCGGAGATCATTGCGATCGGATGGTAGCTAGGGTCTTGGCGCGCATCGGTAATTGACCACCAAATCCGGATAATAGGGTCTCAATGGCTCGATTTGTAGTTATGACATCATGATGTCATAATGACTAAGTGGCCCTGAATCCTCAGTCGCATATGCCTCTTCACGCGCAGGTCGAGGAGGCCCTGCTTCGGGACATCGAAACTGCCTTGCCGGGTTGGCGGCTGCCTTCCGAGGATCAACTGGTTGCGCAGTATGAGGTCAGCCGTACGACCGTTCGCACTGCAATACAAAGCCTGCTGGCCCGGGGTCTGGTTGAAATCCGACGCGGCAAGGGTACCTTCGCCACGCGACCAACCATCACGCAGGAACTCACCGAGCTCACGGGCTTCGTCGAGGATATGCAGGCAATCGGACGCGAGCCTTCCGCGTTGGTGCTGGATCGGCGCCTCGTCGCGGCCAGCGAAACCGTGGCGCGCCAGCTCTCGATGCAACGTGGCGCGGCAGTGGCGCGAATTCAGCGCGTGCGGATGGCCGATGGGAATCCCTTGTCATTCGACGAGACTTACCTGCCGCAAGAGCTGGGCGAGAAGATCATGGCCGAAGACTTGGAGAATCAACCCATTTTTTCGTTGCTCGAGCACAAGTACGCCACGCCGCTATTCGAGGCTGAGTACCGTCTCGCGGCGGTCGCCTCGCATGGCACTGTGGCGCGAGCGCTGGGAATCGAAGCCGGCAGCCCGATTTTTCTGATCGAGCGGACCACTTTTTCAAGCGCGCATCGGCCGGTCGACTACGAAAGACTGTACTACCGGGGTGATCACATCCGCTTTGTCACGCGCTTGACGCGCCGGCAACCGAAGACGGCGATGCCCGGCTAAAGATGCAATTCGGCCCTGAACTATGGCTATTCGCGGCGGCGCTCGGCACCAGCCTGCTCGGCGGGGTGCTGGGAATGGCCAGCGGCATTTTCATCGTGCCGCTACTGACCATGTTCGGCCGCGTCGATATTCATACCGCCATCGGCGCGAGCCTCATTTCGGTGATCGCATGTTCCTGCGGAAGTGCCGCGCCATTTTTAAAGCAGCGGCTGACCAACATACGCCTGGCGATTCTGCTGGAGACCGCAACCACATCCGGCGCCCTGTGCGGCGTTTTCCTGGCCGGACTGATCCCCACCGAATACTTATTCTTTCTCTTCGCATTGATACTTTTGTTGTCCGCGCAGCAAATGCTGACGCGGCGCAAGGAATCCGCGCCGGCGCAGGACTCCTATGCGGCGCGGCGCGTCCCGCTTGGCATGATTCTGATGTACGGCGCCGGACTGATTTCGGCCCTGCTGGGCATCGGCAGCGGCGTGCTGAAGATTCCCGCCATGGACACGGCGCTGCGGCTGCCCATCAAGGTCTCTTCGGCAACATCCAATTTCATGATCGGCGTGACGGCGGCCGCCAGCGCGGCCGCATACTTTGCCCGCGGCGAGATCGCCACTTCGGTGGCGGCGCCGATCGCCTTGGGTTCCGTGGTCGGCGCCGTGCTTGGCGCGCGAGTACTGATGGGTGTGCCTGCCCCACGGCTGCGCGTGATGTTCATCGGCATACTGCTGCTGCTGGCGGCGCAAATGCTGCTGGCGGCCTTCGGCATCAATCTCATCGGGCGCGGATCTTGATAAACCAGGACGAATTGCCCGATCAATTGGAACAGCAACTGGGAAGATTGCTGCACTATGGGACTCTGGCCGCGGCCGCCGTCGTTGCAGCGGGACTGGCGATAGCTTTCGCTTCAGACGCGCTTGGATTGCCCATCGCCACCGCCGGCATCGCACTGTTCATCTTGCTTCCGGTGCTGCGCGTCGCAGCCATGCTGATTTTCTTCCTACGCGCGCGGGACTATCGCTACGGCGCCATCGCCGCGTTGGTTCTGTTCATCATTCTCATCAGCTTTTTCATCGGTGCCCGCTGAGGAGACTCAGCCATAAAGGTAGGTCATCGGCAGTCCGAGACGAATGCAGGATTGCACCGCGGGGCTCGCGGGCAACACGACCCGGTCCGCGCATGCGCCAATCCATTTCACCAGCCGGCGCTCGCCGCCGCGCAAGCCATAGTATTCCGACAGCCCCAAGCGCTCTCTGACCCAGTTTGGAATCAGATCCACCGCGGCGCGCAGCAGCGTGGGCTGCATCCAACGAAGCGGCCGGGGAAAGGCGGGTGTTTCGCGCATGATCCTCAGGAACTCAAAAATGACGGGAGAGGGGGCGAGTCGAGGACGCGTCGATTCAAACAACGCGTCCATTTCGACGGTGGACTGCGGCGCGTCGATCGCGCCATACAGGCGCGAGAGCGGCGCGCCCTCTGCGTAGAATTCATCAAAATTCTGCGCGCTCAGGGGAGCCACGTACCGGTCATAGGCCTCCGCAAATCCGAAAGCCGCCGTGGCATGGACCCAGGTAAGCAGCCGCGGATCGTTGGCGGAATAGTAGATGCCCGCGGGGGTCGTTCCCTGAACCGAGGCGTGCATCCGAACGACGCGCGCGATCATCGGCTCGGCCACGCTGCGTGCGCCGTACACGCTGATCATTGCGGCCAATCCGGTGCGCCTGAGCCGGCCCAGGGGATCCTTGCGGAACGAAGAGTGCTCCCAGACCCCCGCGCGTACCTCGGGCTCCGACAGTTCAAGCATCACCGCCGCGGTGCCGCCAATGAACAGGCCGATGGGATTTTTCAATACGCGCCACGACAACGAATCCGCGGGCAACAAGGCTTCTTCGCGCAACGGTGCCGTAAAGTCCTTGCAGCGACCGGATTCCCCGCCGAGTAAGACGTCAACGGCACCGTTCAGGTAGCGCTGCAATGCACCAGGCAGGCGTATGGCAGAACTCATGGAGCAAAGTATACGGCTTCGAATCGCCATCGACCCGCTTGCTTCTGCGGCGAGTCGGGTTGCTATGCGAGCGAGCGCCCAATGCTCAGCAAAATATCGCTGTATCCGCCGCGACGGATGTTCAGCGCCTCAAGGGCCGCGTGCACGCGAGGACTCTGCAGCGCGGCGAATTCGTCGGCATGGCGGTATCCGGACATGCTTGGGGCAACGGTACTGCCCGACACCACCGCCGGGTGCAGGTAAATCTCGGTTACGCCTCGCGGCAGCCGCGCCAGGATTGCAAGCAGGGCTGCTTCATCCATCGACCCGCTATGGGCGATTCCAAACACGCGATCGCTGTGGAATATGCCGGCAACCCGGAGCCGATGCCTCATAAACATCAGCCACGGCGAGAGGAAGATGTTGCCGATGACGGCATCCCACCGCCCGCCGCGGGCCGCGAACCAGAGGGGCTCGTCCGGCACGCGCATGGCGCGCGCGCCGCATTCGCGAGCGACCCGAATCAAGATACCCAAAATCGTGGGATGTAAATGAAAATGCTTGTGCGCGTTGACATGATCAAGAGGCAGCCCGGTGCGCGTAAATGCCGCGAACTGTGCGCGGATCTCGGCCTCGAGCTGCCGGCGAACCGGGGCGCTTGAAAAATACCGCACTCCGCGGATAAACATTTCTCCGTCCATGCGTCCGTCGTCATCGACGATGCCCGGAATCTGCCGCTGCGGCAGTGATGCCCAGCCATCCGTCAGAACGAGGTGCAAGCCGACACGAAGATTCGGCAGCCGTTGCGCGCGCCGGACCGCGTCGGCAGCCGCCGGCGCAGATACCATCAGGCTGGCCGCTGTCAGAATGCCGCCGCGGCTCGCCCGCTCGACTGCCTCATTCACGTCCTCGTGCAGACCGAAATCATCAGCGGTAACGATCAACTGCCGTTGCATTCGCGCTGGCTTCGAAAAGCGTCAGGCCGCGCGGGACTCAATGGGCTGAGCGGCGCCATCGCGGGTCACGTGATAGTGATCGTTGCGCCACTGCACACGCCGCGTGGCGAAACTCCAGACCCAAAGGCCGAAATGCAACAGGTCGCGAAACGGCACGAGCAACAATCGCCGCATCGGAGCGCCGGGCAGCCGTGCGTTGAGATGAATCAAGATGCTCGCCAGAGAAGTGGCGCCGAAAATTGCCGCCGCCGGCACGGCTCCCTGCGCGAACAGCAGTTGCAACGCAGTGACCGGTAGGCCGAGCGTCAGGAAGGAAAAACCGTATCCATAGGGGCTTAGGTTGCGTATCGTGCGCCGCCACCGCAACTCATGCGCGACGAGCTCCGCAGCCGTGCGTTCTCCCACAAACGTGGAGACCTCAACCCGGGACAAAACAGTGCGAAGGCCGAGGCGGCGGGTCAACTCTCCTAGGCGATAGTCGTCGGCGAGCTGGCTCGAAACTGCATCGAAGCCGCCGATTTTCGCGAGAGTCTCGCGTCGGATCCCGATCGTGACACCAAAGGCAAATGATCGGTAGCCCATCATGGCGGCGACGCGCACCGAGGGCATGAACCATTCATTGATGTACATCGACCCCAGCAAAGACCAGATCCCCGCCCGCGGGATGCCACGGTAGGCGCAAGTGACGATTCCAACGCCGGCGTCCAGCAGCGGCGGAATCAGGCTGGCCAGATAATTTCGGTCGACCTTCACGTCGCTGTCCGAGAGGATGAGATAGTCATGGCGGGCAAAGGCCATCATATTGATGAGATTGTTGACCTTGCGGTTGCTGCCGTGCTGTCGGCGCTCCGCTGCCAGGACTAAATCCAGACGCGGGAACTCTCTTTGCAGCCGGTGGACTATCGCGACGGCGGGATCCTGCG
>Ga0210402_10006536_pt1 | contig 10323 bp, 7 predicted proteins | sample IncBWC7MmetaG_FD_161055 | JGI IMG/M metagenome (GOLD analysis project Ga0210402, IMG submission 161055) | Forest soil microbial communities from Barre Woods Harvard Forest LTER site, Petersham, Massachusetts, United States - Inc-BW-C-7-M | ecosystem: Environmental > Terrestrial > Soil >...
GGAGAGGCAACGAAGCGAACCGGCATAGCCAAAAGAATAACGCAAACGAGGGCGCGTTTCACCGTCAGCTTGCAACCCTGGTTCCGACTCAATGGCGTGCGGCCTCGGTGCAGAGCGCGAAAACTTCCGCATCGGAGAGCACGCGCGGGGACTGCTTGGCAGCGTCAAGGATGCGCGTGACGGTGGCTTCCTCCGAGGGAACGCCGTGCTTCTCGAGCCAGAACAACACATTGGATTTTCCGCTCATCGGACCGATTTCAATTACTTGATCGAGGCCAAACAGATGCGCGGGCACGCCGCTATAAACCGCATTGGCAAGCTCCAGATCATTTTTTCGGAACGCTTTGATGAGCGCGGCAGCGTGAACGCCTGTGGCGGTCCGGAAAGCATCATGGCCGACGACGGGATAGTTTGGGGGAATCAGCGTGTGGGTGGCGCTGGCAACTTTTTCGCAATACTCCTTGAGACGGGAAAGGTCCTGCTGGATGAGTCCCATGAGGCGAAGATTGACGAGCATCAATTCCATGGGCGTGTTGCCGACGCGTTCTCCGAGAGCGTTGGCGGCGGCATGGACCTGGTGAGCGCCGGCAGCCACGGCGGCCAGCGAATTGGCAATGGAGAGGCCGCGATCGTTGTGGCCGTGCCAATCCACGCGAATTTTCACTCCGGACGGCTTTACGACTTCGTCGATTGCGAATTTGACTAGATTGAAAGCGCCATTCGGCGTTGCGTGGCCGACGGTGTCGCAGAGAACAATGGCGCGGGCCCCGTTTCGAATGGCGCTGGAATACAGGCGCTTGACGGTGTCGGGATCGGTTCGCATGGTGTCTTCCGTGACGTACATCGACGGGAGACCATTTTCGACCGCGAACTTCACGGCCTTTTCCGTTGTGCGCTCGAGGTGATCTACCGTCCAGTCTTCTACGAGACGGCGGATGGGGCTGGAGCCAAGGAACGTTGCGGCTTCAATCGCAATGCCAACCTTTTGGGAGATTTCCACGATGGGGCGGATATCATTTTCATGCGTGCGAGCGGCGCAGTTGGGCTTGATCTTCATGCCATGCCTGGCGATTTCGCGGGCCAGCGCTTCCGTGTGCGCAAAGGCGCGCGGCCCGGCGCCGGGCAGGCCGATATTGACCGCATCGATTCCCAGCGATTCCATTAGATGCAGGATTTCAATTTTTTCTTCGATACTGGGGTCGAAGACGGAAGGATTTTGCAGACCGTCGCGCAATGTTTCATCATTCATCAGCACGCGCGTGCCCGCGGTAATGGCCGGCGGCGTAGCCAAGTTCCAGTCGTAGATCCATTCGTTCTGCTGCAAGGCAGGCCTCGTCTAGTAAGAAATGTGCACTCTAATTGCGCAAAGTATAGCTTTGCGGCTGCTGCGCGGGATCAGGGCGATAGAGCGTCTTGCAGAATTCGCAGCGGTAAATTTCCGCTTTCGAACCGATGACCGCCGCGACTTCCTTCGGATAATCGTAGTAGCGCTTCAGGTGGCCGTTACAGAGCTTGCCCTTCTCGTCCTTTTCGTCGCAAGCGCGCTGCTTGGGCTTGCGTGTTTTTACTTTGGGTGAAGCCGCGGTCTCGTCAGGCATGGAGCTCCTCTCTACAATCCGTGGTCACGGAAAAACGTTTTCATGGCACTGCGGGCGTTGCGCAATTTCGCTCCCATGCCGCCGGAAAATTCAAATTGCAGAAAAGCATCCGCGGCGCTTTCCAAATCCAGTCCATAGCGGTACCACCAGGGCTTTTCGCTTCCGGGCAAGCCGTCCACATCAATATATTTCATTTGGACCATTTCGAGCAGCCCCGCCTGCCCATGCGTGCGGCCCCAGCCGCTGGCGCCGCAACCGCCGTGCGGCGCTTCCGCGATGCCGAAGTAGCTGATGGCGTCGTTCACCATGACCGCACCAGCTTTCAATTCCCCGGCAAGAGCCATTCCACGAGTCTTGTTCTTCGTCCAAATACTCGCGGCCAGCGCGAACGGTGAATCGTTAGCTTGGGCCATCGCTTCTTTCTCATCTTTCACTACTTGAATCGCCAGAATCGGCCCGAAGGTCTCTTCTTGGAACAGTCTCATGGTGGAATCGACACCAACGATGACCGTGGGCTCGAAAAAATTGGGGCCAAGTTCAGAGCGCGGGTTGCCGCCACACATTGCTTTGGCGCCGCGCGAGACGGCATCGTGGATCAAATCACTCATTCGTTGCACGTGCTGCGGCCGAATGAGTGGGCCGACGTCAGTAGCCGGATCGCTTCCCGGCCCGAGGCGCAATTTTTTTGTCTTTTCAATGCAGAGCTCGATAAATTTCTCCGCCGCAGCTTGCTCAACGAACAAGCGCTCCACGGAAAGGCAGACTTGACCACAATTCGTGTAGCTGCCCCAGACGGCCGCGCTGGAGGCCACTTCCAGATTAGCGTCCGCCAGAACGATCATGGCATCTTTGCCGCCGAGCTCGAGCACGGAAGGGATTAGCTTCACTGCGCAGGCTTCCGCGACGCGGCGCCCTGTAGCGACGCTGCCGGTGAACATGACTTTGTCCGGCGAGGCGTCGATCAACGCCTGACCTAGTTCCCCGCCCCCCTGCACCACGGTGACGAGACCTAGGGGAAAGTCTGCGTCGAGGAACAGCTTTTCGATCAGCGCGCCGCATTGCGGCGTGAAGTCGCTGGTCTTGCACACCACGGCGTTTCCTGCCGCGACTGCCGGAATGATCTGGCTGAGTGGGATGGCCAGCGGATAGTTCCAGGAAGAAATGATGGCGATGACACCGAGCGGGTCGTAAGCCAGGTATCCGCGCTTGGCTTTCGCTGCGGTGCTGTGATGCGGGACTCGTCGAGTGCGCAGCGCCCGCGCCGCATTTCTGGACCAGTATTCCGCTGAATCAAGCGCCACGAAAATATCCGCGAAGAGGGCTTCCACGCGGGGCTTGCCGGATTCGCGCACAACGGCATCGGCCAGTTCGCTTCGCGAAGCCATGATCCGTTCCCGAAGCTGGCGCAATTTTGCGCAGCGGTCGCGGATCGGAAGCTTAGCCCATCCGCTCTGTGCACGGCGCGCACTGGAAACAATCTCTGGTAGCGAGGACGCCAGCGTTCTTTCAAAATGCGCCAGTACTTCCCCGTTGGCCGGGTTGATCGAAGGAATCGTATCGATGGGAATGGCCGTCGCCGCCATAAGCGGGATTCTAACCGATTTTGGCGCACGAAGGTGGCCGCTCGATTCTTGCTCCTGCCGATTGTTCACTTTCCGGCAGGAGCGCCGTCCGCGAGGCTAGTGCTCCGGCTTTGGCGTGGACCACTGCAAGTTTTCCGCTTTCCAGCGCATCGCATCGTGGATTCGATTCCGCCCGCTGGGATGGTCGAAGAAAATCCACTCCTCCACCGGCCCTGGGCTCATCTTGCGATATTCGCCAAGATGAATGGCGGCTTGCGCGAAGCCGTCAGGCTGGCGGCTCGCGTTCAGGCCGTACATATCCGCTTCATGTTCGTTCGTGCGGATGTGGGTGTTGAAGAATGGTGTGTATACAAATCCGAGCAACGTCCCAATGAGGAAGACAAGCGGAACGATGGCGGTATCGCCGATTCCGCGAATCTTCCAGCGTTCCCCCCAACGCGCGAGGGCGCGCTCCAGCGACCAGTGCAGGAAGGCGAAGAAAATCACGATGACCAGAGAGAAGTACAGAATGTCCTTGGCAATGTGATGGAGAACGTAGTGCCCCATCTCATGGCCCATTACGGACTGAATTTCCTCGCGCGAGCCGCGCCGCAATAGATTGTCGTTCAACGTGATACGCATGGTTTGGCCGTAGCCGCTGACGTTGGCGCTCATCCGCGTGGTCTGCCGCGAGGCATCCATCCGGTAAACCTTTTGAGCAGGAATCCCGTTGGCGCGCGCGAGGCTCAGGATGGGCTGCGTTATTTTCGGATCATCCAGAACCGTGTATTTATTGAGCAGTGGAAAGAGGAAGACCGGCGCAATCATAATGAAGAAAATCATAAAGACCATAGACGCGCTGGCGCACCAGATCCACCACGTCCGGGGAAACCGCCGAACCAGCCCGAACAGCACCATTGCGAGAATTCCGCCGAGGACGAGGTTCACGATAAGAACGATGAGTTGGTCTCCGAGCCATGGCCCGAGGGTCTGCGTCGCCAGCCCATATTGCCGCTCACGGTAGAAACCCTCGTAGATCGCCAAGGGAGCGCCAAGAATCGTCGTTGCAATTAGAAACTCGGTCCAATATAGGAACGTCTGCAAAGGCTTGAAACGCGTCAAAAGCTCGGCGAAATTCCTCATGGCCGCAGACCAACCGATTTTCAGAAGCAAAGTGTAGATCGCCACCCCATAGAGAAAATCCCAAAGGATCAGCCAGTACCCGCCTTCGAAGTAGGCGTCCGAGCGCGAGCGCGCGATAACAGGAATCTGCGCGAGGTATGCTTCCGTCGCCGCATCCGCGTCGAAATGCTCTGAAGGCTGCGCCGCTGCGGGGACTTGAATCACGTCCGGCATGGCCGTCGCGGGCTTCGCGCCGGGGCCGGGGGCTTGCTGCGCGTGGGAAACACCCACGCAAGCCAGTAACCCAAGGATGACCAATCCGGCGAAGATCGTCTTGCGCAGAATCATCTTTTCTCCTGCAAATCTAGTCTTGTGAGACCTGTCACACTGTGTGGCGAACCAATCGCAAGCCTTCATTTTTTCGGTTTTGTTCAGGGCTCCAAGCCAAGTACGGAACAAGGCCGAAAATAGTTTCCCTCGTGTACGGAAATCTCAGGGCTTGCCCAGCCGCCACGCTTCTTCGTGTTCGACTTCGACCATCACGAGGCCGTGGGGAGGCACCGTGGGGCCAGATTTGGAGCGGTCCCGCAGTTCAAACAATCGATTGATATCCGGGGGGGCAAGCTTTCCGCGCCCGACATCGAGCAAAGTCCCTACCATCTTGCGGACCATGTAGCGCAGAAACGAAAGCCCGCGCACGGTGAAAACCAACTCTTCGTTGTCAGGAGTTCGCACCAACTCGGTGGAGTAGATTTCGCGCTCGGTAGCTCTCTCTTTGTCGTCTTCTTCAGAACCTGTGGAAGCCGCAAACGAAGCAAAATCGTGCGTACCGACAAAACGGGCCGCGGCGTCGCGCATGGCATCTTCATCGAGCGGGAACGGATAGTGCAGGACGTAACGCCAGATCATCGGCGGAACTATTCGCCCCCGGTACAAACGGTATCGGTACGTCTTGCCGCGCGCCGACCAACGCGCGTTGAAATCCGGGCCGACTTCCTCCGCGCCAACGATTCGAATGCTCGGCGGAAGCAGAGCGTTCAGCGCGCGCTGAAAACCCTGCGCCGAAAGATGCGATTGCGTTCGAAAGCTGCCGACTTGACCGAGTGCGTGAACCCCGGCATCGGTGCGCCCGGTGCCATGCAAAACGACCTGCTCCTGCGTGAGCCGGCGGAGCACATGCACGATTTCCCCCTGAATCGTAGGCTTGCCAGTCTGAACCTGCCAGCCGTGGAAATCCGTGCCGTCGTACGCGATGGTGAGTTTGAAATAGCGCATGGGGAGCACGTTATTAGTTCAGTTTTGAGTATTCAGAAGAGGAATGAAATTTGGCAAGTTTTTGATTGGGCTCTACATGGCGCTGCGAACGAAGCGGCTCCCGGGCTTTACGGCCACGCTGCCGCCGCGGCAGAGCGGGCAATCCTCTTCCTCATAGCTGGCGATGGGCAGTTGAATCAGCGACTGCGTTTCCACATCGAAATCTATCTTTCCGCCGCTTCGGTCGATTAACGCGCCGGCGGCAACGACGCGCGCGCCAGCCTCTTCCACCACGCGAATGGCTTCCTGGGTTGATCCACCGGTGGTCCAGACGTCTTCGACCACCAGCACATGCTGCTCGGGAGCGAGCGAGAACCCTCGGCGCAGCGTCATCATGCCACTGGCATCGCGCTCCACGAAAAGTGCCGGGATCCCCCCGCCGGCCGAACTCTTCAGCTCCGGCAGAGCCCGGGCCACTTCTTGCCCGATGATCAGCCCACCCATCGCCGGCGACACCACTGCTTGGATCTTCGCATCCGAAAAAAGAGCCGCCAGCGCCTGCCCCAGTTTTTCGGCAAATCGCGGATATTGCAGCACCAGCGCGCACTGGACATACGTGCCGCTGTGCAGCCCGCTGGACAGCTCAAAGTGCCCATGACGGATAGCGCCAGCCGTCTCGAACAGCTTTAGCAATTCTTCCCGTTTCAGCATGCCGTCCAGGTAACCCCTGGTAGCTCCTAACCGTCGAAACCTCTGCAGCCTAGCCGCCGTCTCACTCGTTGTCAAGGAATCGAGCCCTTGTTAGACTGCCTTTTCCGTTTCCGGCCGGCGCAAAAAAGATGAACACTTTGTGACCGCCATCCGAGCCAAATTTCGATGGCTGCTCTCGGAATGGTTCCATCTCCCGGTCGCTCTCCAGGATTCATCCATTCCTGCCGCAGCACCTCGGCCAGATCCATGCAACAGCACGGCTTCGCGGCGTGTCCCGCGAATTCGTGAAATCCAGATGTCCCGCTGGGACAGAATCTCGAGGAGTAATACGATCATGACGACTCACTGGGGTATCACCAAGCGCTTCACCCTTCCGAACACAATTCAGCAACGCAAATCGCTGGCCGCGCCAAGACATCCGGCTTTCTCAGGCGCCCGGTCATTGCTTGCCGCACTGCTGGCACTCTTGCTTGCAACGGGCCCCATCTCGCCAGCATTCGCACAGAATCCGGCGCAAGATCCGGCGACGAATTCTGTCCCGGCCTCGACGATCGCTCCGGTCGCTTCCCTCGGACTCGCCAAACACGATTTCACGCATGGCCCCCGCGCATTTCCCACTCTGCTCAAACCCTACCAGACCATTTCCATCGAAGCGCCCGAGCTCACGAATTCGCCGAGGCTTGAACAGTTGATTCATGACGGGAAACTCATGCTCAGCCTGCAAGACGCGGTCGAACTGGCGCTCGAGAACAACCTCGATATCGCCGTCCAGCGATACTACCCGTGGGTCGCCGATGCCAGCATCCTCAAGGCCAAGGCGGGCGGCGCCGGCTACAGCACTCCCGGAGGGACCTTCGCATCATCGACAGCCAACCTAAACTCGTTTGCCTACGATCCCCTGTTCACCAGCGGCGTGTCCGTCGATGATCGCTCGACGCCAATCAACAACCCGTTCATCTCAGGCACCGGCGCAGCCAATCTTGCAGGACTGATCACGCATACGACTACTTTCACGAACCAGTATTCGCAAAGTTTTGAGACCGGAACGAACTTCACCGCGAGTTGGAACAACACCCGGAGCAGTTCGACTTCTTCCGCCAACTTCTTCAACCCCGCCGTCCAATCCACGCTCTCGCTGGGGTTTTCTCAATCGCTGCTGAACGGCTTTGGGATCACTGTGAATACTCGCAACCTGCGCATCGCGAAAAATAACCGCCGCATCGCGGATTGGGCCTTCGCGCTGCAAGCCATCACCACGATTACAAATACCATCACGGCATACTGGGAACTCGTCTACGCGCGGGCAAACGTCAAAGTCGAGGAACAGGCCGTCACCGTGTCGGAAAAGCTTTACAACGACAACAAAAAGCAACTCGGCGTCGGCACCATGGCGCCCCTCGATGTGACCCGCGCCGAGTCCGAGCTCGCTACCGATCGCCAAAATCTAATCGTGGCTCAAACTGTCCAGCTCCAGGACGAACAAATCCTGTTGAACGCCATCTCGAAAGACCCGATGGCTTCAAACCTGATTCACGTGGAAATTATCACCACGGACCAGCCGAAGCAGCCGGAAGCAATTGAATCCGCCTCCTTCGAGGACTCCATCAAGGAAGCCTTTGCCAAGCGTCCTGACCTGCAGGAGCAAGCCCTCAATCTGAATAATGCTGGGATTGACGTGCAAGCCACGCGCAAGGCTTTGCTGCCTACTGCGACTCTCTCCGCGCAATACAGCTCGGTTGGACTGGCAGGCAACTCTCCAATTAAGGGTGCTTCCACCGTAGTTAGCAGCGGCATTCCGATCGTGGATGCCAATGGCAACCCCATCTCGGTGAATGGCGTGCCGGTCTTCGAGCCGCTGACCGTCACACCCCGGACGGGCACCAATCAGGACGGCTTCACCTCGGCGCAAAGCCAAATCTTTCATAGCCAATTCCCGGAATTCTTGGCGCAGCTCACCTTAAACCTCCCGCTGCGCAACCGCGCGGCTCAAGCCGACAGCGCCCGCGCTTTGCTAACCCAACGCCAGCTTGAAACGCAGCTGCAACTATTGAAAAATGCTGCGCTTCTCGACGTGCGCAATACCTACATCGCACTCACTCAAGACCGCGCGCAAGTGGCAGCCGCCAGCAAGGCTCGCGAACTCCAGCAGCAGACTTTTGACGCCGAGCAGAAAAAATACCGGCTCGGCGCTTCCACGGTTTACAACGTCATACTCACTCAGCGCGATCTCATCACGGCTCAGGGGACGGAGCTGCGTGCCCTTGCCAACCTGGAAGAAGCCAAAGCCAACTACGAGCGCGCCCTGGGCCGTACACTGGAGGTCAACCACGTCACCATCGCCGATGCCAAGTCCGGCGAGGTCGAGCGCGAAACGCTCATCCCGGGAACTCTTCATGGCGTGGTTGTCGGAACGGAAGACCTTTTCCGCGACCGCGGCCGTCGCTAGTTTCCCGTCCGGGGCCGTACTCTGTGGTCTTGATTCCGGTCCCCATTTCAGGTTCCTTTTTCTTCGCGGCGCATCTCCCGCCGTCGGCGCTGCTCCCGGGCCTTTGCCGGATTGCGTGCCCCTGCTAAACTGTCTCCTCAGTTTGTGAATTGCGTAAACCTTGTCATGGCCCTCTAATTTATCGGTTCGGAACCTCTTCCAGGTGGCCGCGATTCTGGCTCACTTCACAAGGTTTATGACTGTACCTGCTCCCAAACAGGCTGGCTTCGTGAAACAAATTCACTAGTTCTAGCGTTTTACAGAGTTAGGCCAAAATGAAAACGTCCCAAAGGGACAGAAATATCGAGGGGGGAATATCATTATGAGAATTCTCAGGGGGACCGCCCAGGGGTCCATTCTGCTGCCGGCGGTCAAAGGGCCTGGATTCTTTGGTGCGACCAAGCGGGTAGTTTCACAGTTGGCGAGGCCTCTGCTTGCTGCCCTGCTGGCGGTTTTGCTTGCGGTGGGTCCCACCTCGCCCGCGTTCGCGCAAAATCCACCTTCGAATCCTGCACCCGCAGCGTCCTCGGCCCCGCAGGGCTCGACGATTGCTCCCGTCGCTTCCCTGGGCCTCGGGAAGCACAGTTTCAGTAAAGGCCCGCGCGCTTTTCCCAATATCTTTAGGCCTTACCAGTCTAACCACGTCGAACCAACCGTGCTCACCAATTCCCCGCGCATCGATCAGCTCATCGTCGATGGCAAGCTGCATATCAGCCTTCAGGATGCCGTCGAACTCGCGCTGGAAAACAGCTTGGACATCGCCGTGCAACGGTATTATCCCTGGATCGCCGACGACAGCATTCTCAAGGCCAATTCCGGGGGGTTTGGCTACGGCACTCCCGGAGGGGCGTTCGCGTCGTCCAGTGCCAACATCAACCCGTTTTCCCAAAACCTTGTGACCTACGACCCCATTGTCACGAGCAGCGTCTCCATCGCGGACATCTCGGTACCCGTCAACAACCCCTTTATTTCCGGTACTGGCGCAGCCGGTCTCACCGGTCTTAAATCGCACTCCTCGCAGTTCAACAATCAGTATTCGCAGACCTTCGAGACGGGCACGAACCTTACCGTGAGCTGGAATAACACGCGCAGCTCTTCGGCCGCCGCGAACTTTTTCAACCCTGCGGTTCAATCCAACCTGTCGGTTTCCTTTTCACAGCCGTTGTTGAACGGTTTCGGCCTCGCCGTTGGCACCCGCAACATCCGCATCGCAAAGAACAATCGCAAAATTGCGGATTTGGCTTTCGCACAACAAGCTATCGTTACCGTTACCAACACCATCACCGCTTATTGGGAATTGGCCTATGCCCGGGAAAACGTCAAGGTACAGCAGCAGGCCGTGACCGTTGCTCAAAAATTGTACGAGGACAACAAGAAGCAGCTCGAAATCGGCAGCATGGCGCCCCTGGAAGTAACTCGCGCCGAATCCGAGGTCGCCAGTGACCGGCAGAACCTTATCGTCGCGCAGACCGTGCAGTTGCAGGATGAACAGATCCTGAAGAACGCCATATCAAAAGATCCCTTGGCGCCAAACCTGATCAACGTTGAAATCATTACTACGGATCAGCCGAAGCAGCCTGCAGCCATCGAG
>Ga0210402_10006537_pt1 | contig 10322 bp, 7 predicted proteins | sample IncBWC7MmetaG_FD_161055 | JGI IMG/M metagenome (GOLD analysis project Ga0210402, IMG submission 161055) | Forest soil microbial communities from Barre Woods Harvard Forest LTER site, Petersham, Massachusetts, United States - Inc-BW-C-7-M | ecosystem: Environmental > Terrestrial > Soil >...
TTGTTTTTCACGGGCGACGTTTGTTTTCACGACCAGACGATTTTGCGCGCGGCACGGTTTGAGGACGTGAAGGCGGACGTGCTGATCATGGAAACGACGCGCGGCAACCGTGAAGTGCCAGCAAGATTCACGCGCGAAAGTGAAATTGAACGGCTCGTGGCGGCGATCCACAACGCGCTCAAACGCAAAGGCTGCGTTTTGATTCCGGCGTTCGCGCTGGGCCGCACGCAGGAAATCTTGGCGATGCTGGCGTTGCTCATGCGCGAGGGGAAATTGAAGCCGCAGCCGATTTACATCGGCGGGCTGGGCCGCGTATTCACGGAGATTTATGACCTGGAGGCGCACCGCACGCATCGTCAGCACACGAATCTGCAATTGAACCAGGCGCTGCAACTGGTCGTGCTGGAAAAAGGCCAGTCGGAGAACATGAAGCTGACCTGCGGCAAAATTTTCGTCATCACCGCCGGCATGATGAGCGAGAACACGGCGGCGCATAATCTGGCCATGCGCATGGTGGAGGATGAAAAGCAGGCGATTTTCTTCGTGGGTTACGCCGATCCGAGCACGCCGGGCGGACGCTTGAAGGCGGCGAAGCAAGGCGAGACGTTTGTGTTCAGCCCGAGTGCGGGACGGTTGACGCGCAAATGCGAGATTCAGGATTTTGATCTGACGGCGCACGCCAACCGCGAGGATTTGCTGGATTTTGTCGGACAGGTTTCACCGCGCGCGGTTCTGCTCGGCCACGGCGATGACGAGGCGCGCGGCTGGTTTGAGGAGCAGATCCGTTCACGCCATCCTAAAATAAAAATCATCCAGCCGCAACCGGGCAAATCCGTGCAGGTGTAATTTCCCGATCGGGAAAATCAAAACCGCCGGATGAAAAATTCATCCGGCGGTTTTTTGCTTTTCAAATTGTTCAGTGCCCGCCGTTGACGATGTTTGCAAGGTTGAAAATCGGCAGGAACATGCAGATGACCATGGCACCGATGACGACGCCGAGAAAAACGATCAACATCGGTTCGATGAGCGACATCAGGCCGGAAAGAGTGGCTTCGATTTCTTCATCGAGGAAGTTCGATACGCGTTCGAGCATGTTGTCAATATTACCGGTTTGTTCGCCCGCGCTCAACATGCGGATGACCATGCTCGGGAAAATCGGATTTTTGCCCAGGGCGGCGGAAATGCCCTCGCCGCGCTCGATGTCCACGGCGGCGTTCTTGATGGCTTTTTCCATGACAACGTTGCCGACCGTCTGGGAAACAATTTGCAGGACTTCCAAGATTGGCACACCGCTGCGGACGAGCGAGGCGAGCGTCCGGGTGAAACGCGCGAGGCAAATCTTGTGCGCGATCGGGCCAAAAATCGGCAGTTTGATACGCCGACCGTCCCAAAATTCGCGTCCAGATTTGGTTTTGATGAAATACAGCCAGCCCCAGCCCGCCGCCCCCGCGGCGATGAGGAGCACAATCAAGTAGTGTTTCACCAAATCGCTGATGTCCATCAAAACCTGGGTCGGTCCCGGCAATTGGGCACCGAAGCCGGAGTAGACATCTTTAAACGTCGGGATGACTTTGACCAGCAGAAAGGTTGTGATGCCGATTGCCACAACCGTCACGGCGATCGGATACATCAGGGCGGTTTTAACTTTTTTGCGGAGGCGCTCCGTCTTTTCGAGATAGGTGGCCAGGCGCGCCATGATTTCTGCGAGCAAGCCGCCCTTTTCACCCGCCGCAATCATGGAACAATACAGCTTGTTAAAGGTTTTGGGGTGCTTTAGCAGCGCGTCGGAAAAACTCTCGCCACTCTCCACGCGCGAACAGACATCGCGAATCACATCGCGCATGACCTTGTTCGGGGTCTGTTCAGCCAGCGCCTGGAGCGCCTGCACGATGGCGATGCCCGCTTCAATCATCGTGGCCAGTTGCCGCGTGAATACCACCAAATCGCCCAAGGCGACTTTTCCGCCCTGGGATTTGCCTTTTTTGGAGATCTTTTCCTGGATGGAGACGACGAGCAGGTTGCGGTTGAGCAATGCGGCGATGGCCGTTTGTTCGTTTGCCGCTTCGACTGAGTTGCGGATTTCACGGCCGGTGGCCGTTTCTCTGGCTGTGTAAGCAAATGATGGCATACTTTTATTCCCTTCAAACTTGATCCAATGTAAAAAAACTCAAATTGCAATCCGGCAATCCGGCTTTCGGAATGGATTTAAGCACCAATTGTTCCATTCCAGCAATTCTAAATGTTTTGGGCAGGAATCAGTTTTGACAGGATTTGAAGTGTCCAAATTTGAAACAACCGCCACCCAAAATGGGCATTAATCGCTGGGCAATGATGCAACGCGCTTTTAATGAGCAATTTACAGCCTTAAATTTACTTAAAATTTTTTGTTGTCAAATCCTCGGATTTTCAATAGCGTCAATATCAATCGCACCTCATTGGTGCTGGGGCAAAAGGTTTTGTCCCGTAAATGCAGGTATAACAAACAAATAACCAAACAACATCGGAGGAACCAGATGAAGTTTAATAAATGGACATTGGGTCTCGCGGCAGTCGGCGTGGTCAGTTTGACCTCGGCGGCGCGTGCAGACGAAACAAAAGTCAGCCAGTTGAACACTGCGCTGTCGAACACCACCATCAGCGGCTACGTTGATACGTCGGCGCAATTCACACCCCAGAGCGTCGGCAACGGTGCTGCACCGAATTACTACTACAACGCTCCTGGGAACAGCATCAACCTGAATGTGGTTGATATCGCCATTGACAAGCCGATGGACGAAAGCCCGTGGGCTTCCGGCTACCACGTTGAATTCTTCGTGGGGCCAGTCGCTCAATCCATGGGGCTGAACAACGACATCCGTCAGGCCTACGTTGCCCTGCGCACGCCGGTGGGCAATGGCATTGACTGGAAAATCGGTGTTTTCGACACCATTGTCGGCTATGAAAGCACGACTACCGCTAACAATCCGAATTATAGCAAATCCTACGGCTATAACATGGAACCGACAACCCATACTGGCATATTGGCCAACTACAAGGCGACCGACTGGTTGTCAGCTCAATTCGGTGTGGCTGACGAATCTTACATTGGTGCCGGTGCTTACAATGCCTATTCGACTGCTGGCTTATATCATCCAAGCTTCATGTGGGGTCCGACCTTGACCGCGCCTGATAGTTTTGGCTGGGCCAAAGGGGCGACATTGTCTGCTGCCACAATCATCACTGGTAACAACACGTCTGGTAACGTTAGCGGTAGCGGTCACAGTGGCAAGACCATCTATGTTGGTGCCACGTTGCCAACCCCGATCGCTGCGTTGAAGTTCGGTGCTGCATTCGATTATATGAATGCGGCCGACGTTGCCGCGAATGAATGGGATGCTGCAATCTACAGCACCTATCAGTTCAACGACAAATTAAGCCTCAACCTGCGTGCTGAATATCTTGAGGCCAAACCGCTTAACACCGCTGGTGCATTCAATCCTGCACCTAATTTGCCACCGGCTAGCGGCAATGATGCTCAAGAAATCACGGCCACGCTTCAATATGCCCTCTGGGCGAATGTGTTGACCCGCTTGGAAGTTCGTTGGGATCATTCCAACAGCACCAGCGCTGGCTACGTCACCCCTGCCGGGAGCTTTCAAGAGAATGCGTTCCTGCTCGCGGCACAGGCCGTCTATACATTCTAATCTGACTTGAATCACAAGCCCCTTTCGGGAAACCGAAAGGGGCTTTTTGTTTTCCCTTCTCAATCTTTTCCGGCACAATCCGCGCTCCAAATGGAATTCATTCGCGACATCTATGCGGCGAAGCGCGCGGCCAACCAGCCGGTCATCTCCTTTGAATTTTTCCCGCCCAAAACGGACGAGGGCGACCGCAATCTTCTTGAAAAATCCATCCCAGCACTGTTGCAGACCAGGCCGGATTTTTGCTCGGTGACTTACGGCGCGGGCGGCAGCACGCGTGAAAAGACCTTGATGATCGTGGATCGCATCCAGCGCGAGCACGAACTGACCGCGCTCGCGCATCTTACCTGCGTCAACCACACGCGTGATGAAGTGCGCGTGCTGCTCGGAAAAATCCGCGCGCTCGGCTGCAAAAACATCCTCGCACTGCGCGGCGATCCGCCCGGCGGCGGCGAATTTCAACCCACTCCCGGCGGTTTTGAATTTTCCTCGCAACTCGTCCAATTCATCCGCGAGTCCGGCGATTTTTCCATCGGCGTCGCCGGCTTTCCCGAAGGCCACGTCGCCTGCAAAGAAGGAAAATTTGCCGACTGGGAACACTTGAAAACAAAAGTGGACGCGGGCGCGGATTTTGTCCTGACCCAGTTGTTTTTTGACAACGCGGACTTTTTTGAATTTCGCGATTACGTCGCCGGCAAGCTGGGCGTGCGTGTGCCGATTGTGCCCGGTGTCGTCGCGATTTTGAACGCGACGCAGATAATCAAATTTACCCAACTCTGCGGCTCCAAAATTCCGCCGCCGCTCCGGGCAAAACTGGATGCACTGGGAAATGATGAGGAAGCCGCGATTGAATTCGGCATCGAATACGCCACAAGGCAGTGCGAGGAATTGTTGCGTGCCGGCGTGCCGGGGCTGCATTTCTACACGTTGAACAAATCGCGTTCAACGGTTCAGGTCTTGAAAAATCTTGGTTTGGCTTGAACGCGGCGCGGAGGTTGCCGCCTAAAACAATTGTCCGGCTATGATGCCGACGACGCTCAACGGTCCGGTGTCTTCCAGACTGTCGGCGGCCTTGTCCAGTTTTTGCAGCGAGAGCTTGGCGTTCTTGTAAAATTCCTGGTCGTTGACCAGCTTGCCAATCGTGCCGTCCCCGTGGTTGATCTTGAACAGAATCTGGTTCAGGTTCGTCATGGAAGCCTCGGTGGAATTGTAAAGCGCGTCATCCGTGGCGAGTTTGCCGAGCGTGCCCTGGCCGCTGCTGATGCCGTTGACAAGTTGTTTCGCCTCGGTCACGGCGTCCTGCAGATTTGTCACGGTCGAGAGCGCGGAAGTGTAAAGTGTCTGGTCGTAAATGACCTTGCCCACAGTGCCTTGTCCGCTCGCAATCTGCCCGGAAATGTTTGCCATGTTTGAAAGCGTGACGGAAATGCGCCCGCTGTTTTGCTTGATCAAATCCGTCATCGGGCCGAGCAGGTTGTTGATGGAGTCGCCGGAGAAACTGTTGGCCACGTTCGCGATGCCCGCCGCCGCTTTGTCGAGCTTGGTCATGATGGCGCTCAAGTCGGGCTGTTCCGCCGATTGCAGCAGCGCGCCGTCAACGGCCTTCGGGGCGTCGGGCGTGCCGAAGCTGATGGAAACAAAATTCTGGCCCATCAAGCCCGCGAATTTTATGACCGCCTGGCTGTCCGTTTTGACGACAGCATCGGGATGAAGTTTCATAGTCACTGCGACCTTGCCGTCGGCGAGCGCGATTTTCGCGACGCGGCCGATTTCGACGCCGGCCATTTTGACGCTGTCGCCCACCTTCAATTCCTGCACGGTGTCGAACTGCGCGTTGACGCGGTAGCCGCGCTGGAAAATATCCGCGCCGCCGACCATTTCAATGATCACGATGGCGGCGATGACTGCGAGGGCGACAAAAATGCCGAGCCGGGTTTCGAGCGAGTTTTTCATATGTTTTTATTTTTGAGGTTCGCGTTTGAAATCTGCGCGTAAAAATTTTTGGACAAGCGGGTCGTTGAACCGTTTCACCTCGTCGGGCGTGCCGATGGTGATGATGCGGCCTTCGTTGATGATGGCGATGCGGTCGGCCACGCCAAACGCCAGTTCGCGGTCGTGCGAAACCACGACGGACGTGACGCGAATCTGTTTTTTAAGCTCCAGAATTTCCTCGCCGACGACCACGGCGGAAAGCGGGTCAAGCTCGCTCGTGGGTTCGTCGTAAAGGATCAATTGCGGTTCGATCACCAGCGCGCGGGCGATGGCGGCGCGTTTCTTCATGCCGCCGGAAAGTTCGCCGGGCATTTTATCCACGGCATCCGTGAGGCCGACGGCCTGCAATTTTTCGGCGACGATGCGGTCAATTTCTTCCGGCGATTTCAGCCGGTGTTCGGCGAGATAAAGCCCGACGTTTTCGCCGACCGTGAGCGAATTCAGCAGCGCGCCGGATTGGAACACGAGCGCCATGCGATATTTGGCCGCGATTTCAGCCGATTCAACGGATTCGCCATTGATCAAAATTTCCCCGTCATCCGGCGCTTCGAGGCCGATGAGATGTTTGAGCAAAACACTTTTGCCGCTGCCGCTCGGCCCCATGATGACAAAAATTTCCCCGGGCTGGACGTCCAGATCAATGCCTTTGAGCACTTCCTGCCCGCCGAAACTTTTGCGGAGGCCGCGCACTTGCAGGCTGACGCCGGAGTTGTTGTCCGAGTTGTTCATCATTTCAAAAGGAAGCGTGTCAGGATGTAGTCAAAAATCACGATGAGGACGATGGAATTCACCACGGCCTTCGTGACGGAACGTCCGATGCCGCGCGGTCCACCGATGGTCACCAGACCTTGATGACAGGAAACCGCGCCGATGATCACCGCGAAACAAAAACTTTTGAACACGCCGTTGGCCACATCCTTGAGGTCAACCGTGTCCCGCAGGCCGTCAAAAAAAGCCTGGAACGGAACGCCGATATGGCTGTTCGTTTCGGCCACGACCGCGCCGCCGAACCAGCCGACAAGAATGGCAAAAACCACCAGCAGCGGCAGCGCAACGGCCATGGCGAGCACGCGCGGCAGGACCAGATAATGAATCGGATTGATGTTCATCGTGCGCAGCGCGTCAATTTCCTGATACACGCGCATCGAGCCGATTTCCGCCGCCATCGCCGAACCGATGCGCCCGGCAATCAGAATGGCCATCATGACCGGTGCCAGCTCCTTCGCGACCGAAATGCCGACAATGCCGCCGACCGCACTGGCCAGGCCGCGTTCCACCAGAACCGGGCCGGTTTGCAGCGCGATGACCGCGCCGATGAAAAATGACAGCACGCAGACCATCAGCAGACTGGCGTTGCCGATCTCAAAAAACTGGTCGAAGACCTTCTGCCGCTGCCGCCACGCGAAGGGCATGGCACACAGCGTGCGCCAGAAGAGCAGGACGATTTCACCGATGTTTTGAAACATAACTTGGGCGCGTTATAAATTTGCCAGCCGGCCTGTCTTGGGATGCGTTTTGAACACCGGGATGTAAAACAGGCGCAACCTTTTCATTTCCGTGTCAGATTGATACTGGAAAAGGCCGAACAGGAGCGAGCATTTTTTAGATGTGGGCGTTCTTTCATGACGATACAGATTCCACAAAAACGACTGGCTGCTCGCGCCGGCTTTCGGATTGTTTTCCGAAACCCAGATGGACCAGAGTGGCGACCAGTTGCGCTCGATGCCACGGTTGTTCGGCACGGCCGGTTCGACCGGCGCGAGGATTTGCAGTCGGTTGTTGCCGTTGAAATCGCGGTGATAAGTAAAAAACGGCCACGCATCCACGCGCCGCTTGTCAACGCCGGTCGCCGTGTTTTTCTCCACCGTGTTTTCATACAAATAAAGCAGGATACGCGTGCGCCGCAGATCCAGCGGGTCGGAATGCGTGCGCCTGAACGTATAAACCGGCCAGAGATAGGAATCGCTCTCCAGAATGTCATTATGCGACTGGCTGAACAGCGGCCAGACGCGGTCGGTGGTCTTGCCTGCGCCGCGCGCAAAGATCACAAACGGCCATGGTCCCTGCCATTCATGATATTTTTTCCCGCGATCATCAATCCAACTAAAAAACGGCCACAGCACGGTGGTGGAATCTCGCTTGGGCGAGCGCGTTTGCAGGTAAAGCGGCCACATGGCCCAGAATTTTTCCGGGTCGTCCGTGCCGATGCCGGTGGCGTCATTGAAGTAAACCGGCCAGAGCGCGAAAAATTTGTCGTGGCCGCCGACAATGGAGGTGTCGCCGAAGCCGTTGGTCTGGGTGGTCACGTCCTTGTGTTCCTTGCCGATCAGCGGCCAGAATTGCCAGCCAAACAAACCATCGCCGTGCCGGACATGAAAAAAAGGAAAAAGATAATTGTCGGTGACCACGTCTCTTTTTTGTGACTGGCCGTAAATCGGGAACATGACGAAAAAGATTTTGTCGCGGAACAGGCGGTGCTGGAGATGGCCGTAAAATGGAATGAGCGCGGTGTAGTTTTCGTCCGGCACCGGCGAGCGTTGCTGGAAATAGAGCGGAAAAATCGTGAACCGTTTCTGACGGGATTCCTGCTGGGTGTTCCCGCCGGCAAAGCTCCACAACTCGAAAAGCTGCCAGCGATATTCCTGGCCGTAGGATTCGTAGGTGAGCAATGGATAAAGAAAATCGTCCTCGTGCGATTCAACGGACGGATCGGTGTCGTGGGAAAAAAATGGCGGGAATGCCCAGGTTTTTTCCGAATCCTTCTCTTGGTCGTAGAAAAGTGGCCCGACGGCTTCGGTGCGCCGCCCGGAATCCAAAGTCAACGGGAATTGATCGTAAAGCGGTCCGGCATGAAATCCGTCTTCCGCTAAACCGACGGAGGAAAATCCCAACAAAAAAATCAAAAAGACGATTCGTAGACAGCAAAAAATATTTCCGAAATCGTTCAAGGCATTCGGTGCACGATAATTTGATTTTAAAAATCGGTTCAAGCTACATTATCGTTATTGCCAGACTGTTTAACCGCATTTTGGCATCGTTAAAAGTTGATTTTAACATTGATGTTGACTTTTTGGTGTTTTCCATTAATCTTCCCGGACTTGAGGTTTTACCTCGGTTCCTCCTGACCCGATGTCGGCGATGTTTTGTCGGCATCGGGTTTTTCTATCAAAGGTCGTTTGCGACCGAGCAAATTCAGCAGCGCCGGCAAAAATGCCAGTGCCGCAATCATGCAAGTCGCGATGCCCGTCGCCATCACGCAGCCCAGGCTGTGGATGCCGCGATGTTTGGCAAGCATGAGGCTGCCGAATCCGGCGATGGCCGTCAATCCTGACACGAGCACGGCCTTGCCAGTGCTGCGCGACAAAATGCTGGGCGTGCGTTCCTCGGCAAAGCGGTTCAAAATGTGAATGCCGTTCGTCACACCAATGCCGATAACCAGCGGCAGCGTCATGATGTTCGCCGGATTAAAGGGGATTTTCAGCCAGCCCATCAGGCCGACCAACCACAGCGTGCCGATGCCGACTGGCAGCAGCGATAAAATCACCGCGCTGAAACTGCGGAAATGGATGAAGACCAAAAGCGCAATCGCCGCGAGCGAATACCAGGCGGCTGTTTCATAACTGTTTTTCAGCAAAGTCGTGTATTCGTAAAGCTGGACGGGCGTGCCGGTGACATTAGGATCAACTGTTCGCAGGTCGGCGATAAATTTTTCCTGGTTGTCACGCTGCCACACATCATATCTGGGATAAACCTGCAAAAGGAATTTGCCGCTGACGCCGACAAAGCGGTTGCGCAACGCCGCTGGCAAATCCTCGACGTGCAACGGTGCGCGGTCGTCCTGATTTTGCAAAGTCAGAAATGTCTCGCGGATATCGTTGAACAACGCCCGCTGAAATTCCGCCAGCTTGTCCGCGTGCGCGGCGCGCGCTGTGGCATCGCCGCCCAACATTTCCTTGCGCAGATTATTGATCGCTTCCCGCAGCGAAACCAGTTGCGCGGTCAGGTTTGGATTGCTGTTCTTGATTTCGTCCAGCGCCGCGCCCAGATAACCATAAAGCGAATACAGCGTGCTGCTGAAATTCTCAACATTGACCGGTTGCAAGTCGGTCGTGCCAAATTGCAGCGGCGCGACTTGCTGTTTGATCTGGCCGATGAGCTTGAGTTTTTCCGTCTGGTCTTCATTAAGAAAAAAGGCGATGGACTGGACGCCGTTGGACGCGACGGTCGGCAGTTTTTCAATCTGTTTCTGAAGCTCGACGGCCTGCTGCAATGAATCGGCGACCACCGCGCCGTATAGCACCGATTTGTCCGCCGAATCGATCAGCTTTTGCTCAAACACGACTGCGGGCATCCCCGCGCTCTGCATGTTCAGCAGGTTGTAATCGAAATAAACCTTGCGCGCCTCCGTCAAGGCCAGCGCGCACAACGCGGCCACGATCACCGTCACCAGCACGGGCCGCTCCAGCCAGACGTTTTCAATGCGCGCGCGGCGGTTCACGTCGCCGGTTTTATGGTCAAGCACGTTTTGCCGTCCGCGCAGCAGCAGCACCGGCAGCAGCGTAATCATCGGAATGAAACAGACCAGCAGACCGCCGCCGCAGATGATGCCCATTTCCTGGATGCCCTTGAAATTGGTGAACCACATCGCCA
>Ga0210402_10006541_pt1 | contig 10313 bp, 15 predicted proteins | sample IncBWC7MmetaG_FD_161055 | JGI IMG/M metagenome (GOLD analysis project Ga0210402, IMG submission 161055) | Forest soil microbial communities from Barre Woods Harvard Forest LTER site, Petersham, Massachusetts, United States - Inc-BW-C-7-M | ecosystem: Environmental > Terrestrial > Soil >...
TCTTCAACTCTCATGACATCAGCACCTACACCCTGCACACTATCCTCTCTTCCTCCCACCTGTTCAAAAAGTTAGTAACACTCAGGGAAAACATTAGCAAAACATCACTTTGCCGCCTAGGGTTTCGGTAACCTTGGTTGCCCAAGTCCGTGCATCAACTCCTTTCGCTATCATCGAGGGTGGGACATAGTTAATGTGGGCAACTTTCCCAGCTCCACAATTGACACTGAAGACATGCACAGCCTTGCCGAGCTTCTTCCCTTGTAAAACGATATTCTGGAGGATCTGGTGTAGAGAATGAGCATCTGTGATGGCTGGTGGCAGCCATGTTAAAATACCTTAGTGTTACCGCCGACATCTAAGATTGCGAGGTATGCCTCTGATTTTTCTTCTGCCCTGAAATGCTGCAGAATCTTATCGGTAGCCTAAACGCAATGATATCAGACAACCATTCAAAAAGCAAGCCAGAATCCAGGCAATTCACTTCTTTGTTGATCACCACTTCTTTCTCCTTGATCTGCTTGTCGAAAGCCTTGCAGGCAATTGCCAAGCAGTCTTTGAGCTCTGCTTTTTTGATCACAGAAATGTCAGCCTCCCCAAGCTCCTGTGGACATGAAATCTTGAATATCAGTATTGTAAAGAAAAAGAAAAATCATACCACGCTAAGAGCCTTCAAACCCACATCCTTTTCGTTTTCAGTGGTCTCCATGAGTTGATCGAGTTTTGCTTCAAGAGATTGCGCGACACGGGTGACACTCTGCGCTTCACGTCCGGTAACGGCAGTGATGCATTGAATACCTTTCACGATACCCAACTCTTCTGTGATGGCAAAGTTCTTGATGTCCCCAGTTCTTGAAACATGACTGGATAATTGTTGATAGATAAAGTCTCAGTTAATAATATCTCACGGAAAAAAAGAGGGGAAAGAAACTCGCGTTCCACCACAGAATTCGATGCTGATACCGTGCCACTTTGGATTCTCAATATCTTTGGCAATCTCGTCAGCGTCGTACTCTAGAGTAACCACCCGAACAGGATCAGGATATGATTCGCCAAATCACGGCCCGCAATCCAGGGATCTTCTGCGCGGTCTGCATATCGAGATTTTTGCTATATACCTTGACGTTCTTCTTGATCCAGTCAATGCTCATCGACTCGATCTTGGAGAGCTCAGGTAGGGCGATTTGGGCTTTATGGGAAAAATCGAATCATAGTTTCATTGGAGCAACAAGAGACCTCGCACTCCTTTGGAGAGTGTAGGGTTGTGGTAGGGCGCAGAGCGGAGAGTGGTGGTAGTGTGTGAGGGTGTCGGCAAAAGCCCTCACGCTCTTTTGGACAGCGGAGGGTGGTGTTAGAGGGTGTGGGGGTGTCGACGGAGGCCCTCGCACTCCTTTGGAGAGTGTAGGGTCGTGGTAGGGCACAGAGCGGAGAGTGGTGGTAGTGCGTGAGGGTGTCGACAAAAGCCTTCGCACTGATTTGGAGAGTTGTGGGCAGCCCTCTGGGCACTGGGGGCCACAGCACCATGATCGATGCAAACACCAAAAACAACACCAGGAGGTGGAACACCTGCACCCCCTCGTGCCAGCTCCATCCCCCTTCCACTGGTAAGCGTGTGGGGGCGTGCGATAGCATGGTCCCTGTATGTGCATGTGGGGAATGCGGTGATGAGCGCGAGGTTAGCGGGGAGTTGAAGAAGGAGAAGAGGGCGAATGTCGCTAGGAGGTATTGCTACGGTTGTGAGGTATGCTGCGGGGCAGGTTCTACTATTTGCGTTTGTTGGAGGGGTTGGTCGATGAATGAAGAGTCCGTATCCATATCGAGAGTATTTGTCGTTGGATTCTCAACTTTCATCGCAGAAACAGGAGCGGGAGGGGCCCCTCCCTCTACCCCAAACTACCCCCGCCTCATCGCCCTTCTCGCCTTTCCCACCCTTCCCCTTCTTCCCCCCACACTCCTCAAGCACCCTATGCCGGCACCGCCATCCGCAGACCCAGGATCCTCGCATTGAGGTTTGTGCGGTATCGCCCTTCGATGGTTGTGTGGCTCGTTTTCGGATGGGAGGTTAAGCCGGCCGTTGCCTGCGCACCCCCACCACCACCAACCCCTCCATTCACATGGAGGAGGGGTGGCAGAGGGCGGTGTTGATGCTGCTGAGGAGTTGGTGGATGATTTGGTGGGTGGATGATTTGGTGTGGTGAATGATTTGGTGGATGGGGAGGGAGGAGCGGGAACGGGGCGGGGATTGCTTCCTTCTACATGTGAGTCGCCATTAGGCATGACCTGAGTGAGCAGTCAAACAAAACGAGCCTTGAAATAGTCACCGAACGACCAGTTTCCCAGCATTTCAAAAAATGTATGATGATAACGAGTCTTTCCCGACATCATCCAAGTCTACAACCAATATTCGGTTTGACGCAAGACTTGTCACAGCGTGAAGACATACCATTGTGCTTTCCGCCGGCCCTAATACATTTTTGAGCGTTGAAAGCACGCTTCAATTTGGACATGTCGGAATGTGGATCAACATTGCCCAAAAAGATGGATTTGTACTGATCGAGCGATCAGGCAAGGATATCTCGTTCTATAAGATTGAAAGTTACTTGGTTCATCCCAGCATTCGCAAAGAGCAGAGTGGGATCATCATAAGGTACGGTAGGGGTGATAGTATACTGGAATAGCTCCTCCGGCTCATGCCGGAATTGCTGGAATACGAGGGAGGGAAAGGGGTGGCTGGATTGCCTCGAGCATTTCTCGTCATAGAGTTATCGCCATGCAGGTCCTTGAATCGAGATCGAGGCAGCTCGATCGCGGACCGTTGAGTGTTGTTGTGGGTCAAATTTGGGTAGACAGGTTGGGATTGCGAGGGAGGAGAGAATGGCGGGGAAAAGAGAAGAGCTTGGTTTGCGTAGTATCCCCTAGGAGTGGAAGAGAACATAATACTTTGTGAATTGGACCTGAGGCAAAGGATCAGTCAAAACTGAAGAGGTAAACAAATTGCTCGAGATGGGCACGACATCCTCAGCGCATTCGAAACCCTGGCCCTACAGAAAGCCATCCCAACCTCGCACAACTACTGACTAGCAAGGGCGTTGTGTTTGCGGATGAAAGCGCACCGTCACGACTTGCCACAACAACCAGAACTATAGGGGCTGTCCAACTCACCGTTATCCGAAACGCCCACCTCAAATGACACCTGACCTACAGCCAAGATCCCTCCGCTGCCAAACACGTCCGTCCAATTCCCGTGGCCTCCATTCACTGCAATCTCAAACACGTCGGTCCCACCACCAGACCCATGGTGTCGACAGTGGAGCTATTTGTCACGAAAAATCTTGGTGTCGATCCCCCGCTGTTACTTGAGCAGAGAGCGATTGATGCTGTGAGCTTATTTGATGTTGGGAGAGTGAATGATGGAGGATTCGAGAGTGAGTGGATTAAATGAGGACACGGCCATTGAGGGCAAGCTGCTGCCTTGGCTGGGCAAGGACAATGGCAGCATTTAGTAGACAAAGCAGAGTTTCAGGAAGCATTATGAAAGCTAATTAGCAGCGCCAGAACTAAAAAGCAGAATCAAAGATTGACACTAAATCTGTTGTTGGATGTACCATGTGACTCGTGTACTACTTATAAATCTCGAACTCACCTTGGCGACCACGAAAAAATTGCGATGTCATAAATACAACAATCCACCCAATTGTACAAGGTCTGTAACTATACCAGTATATATACCAGGTAAGTTTCCAATGACTAACGGGAGGATCTAATTATAAGATAGTAATACTCTGCTAGCTTCCCAAAAACATTTCACGTTGCCTGCTATGTACTCAGAAGCGCTCTGTTGCCTACTCTTAACCATCCTCATAGGAATAGAACTCGACGAGCCTGTCGCGGGCAATGGATGTTAACTGATACTTGCCTGATACGGTACAGAATAAAGGAAAAAAATGGTGGACCCTTACGATTCAGATATCACGTAATTCAGCGATCGCGAATGGTATGTTGAAATTAGAAACATGCAACTGGAAAAAAAAACAAGTATTTGATGCTGTACTATCGATAATCCTTCAGCCATCAAAGGCCTCAGGGGTAACATCAACCCCAAAAGTGCTCTTTGCAAGCTCCCGCATCGACCTCTCCAACTCATCCTCGAAGCCCTCAGACCCAAGTCTCAGCCTCCCCCGCACCCATTGTTTCACTCTACTCGTCCAGAACATGACATCGAGGGAAAGCATCACACTGCAGAAAACGATGTAGTACCAGTATTCCCGGGCACATTGTGGCAAGGACAGGTTGGATGCCCGAGTTAGGGAGTGTGACGCCCAGTAGCCCGAAATTTTGATACGGTTTACGGGAGAACCGAGGGATTGATTGTTTCCTTATTCAGAAAAGTTATCAGTTCTTTGGTTGAGGAACAAAAAAAGTCCTTATTACAAACCTTGTACCATTCTTTGGTTGGTTCAAAATTCAATCCGTTCTGAGCGACGGTTCTATGCGACACCATCTAACTGTGAAAGACTCACCGCATATTCCGCCCAAGGAAGATCAACTCTTTCGGTATCCTATCCGTATCAGTCAGAAACCCTTTCAGCCTCTCCTTCATCCTCACGCTCTGCTCATACTGAGTCAGTTCCTTCTCCGCAACGCCCGTCTTCTGCTTATCCTCTTCACCACCCTTCAACTCCACGGGTCTCATCAATGTTGCACTCGCGAATAGATCTGGGGCCCCAATCCCCCACTCCTTTGTCACTCCCTCCACAGCCCTGAAATTCGTAGCCAACAGCCCCTTCCAAAGCGTGGCATACTGCTTCCTAAAATCCTCGGTTAAGCGCACGTACAGTCCATGGTCTAAAAGGATGAGTTGCGGGACGTCCGGGATGGTGGGGTGTGGGCGAATAATGACGTTTCCTGGGTGGGGGTCGCAGTGGACCCAGCCCCAGCTGAATATCTGTGCGCTGAACAGTTCGACCATGGTTTGCATTATGGATTTTACCCCACCCTTGAGTTGGGGACGGAGGGTACTGGACGATTCGGAAGGCGATGCAGGAAAGGGAGACGAGGGCAATGGGGGGTAATTGTGTTCACGCTCACCCAGTAATCGTAGAATGGCAGGCCTGTCGCTGAGTCGGACTCCGTCGATCCATTCGGCTGTCATGACTTTCTTAGTCGATAACTCCGGGTATACTTTTGGGATGTAAACACTGTCGGCGAGCCGCGGTTCCGTTGCGATAAATTCCGCCGTCTGTTTGGCGTTTGCAGCTTCCTGGGCGAAATCAAGTTCACGCCGGAGGTGGTCCGATACGAAATCTATTTGGAAGTTATTACCCGAGAATTCATAGACGTTGTCAGAGTATAACGCACCAACGACAAAATAAACAGGCAAATCAAACGCCCAATGCTCAAACATCCACATAACAATCCTGTACGCCCCCAAATCCCACTCCATTTGCTTTCCCACATCCGGTTTCTGCGTGCCATGTCATTTACGTAGCTGCTCGTCCTATGGGAGGGGGTGGGTTTGCAAACTGGGTTGGGCGCCAAGGTCAAGACCGCGGAAATGCTCGGAACACTACTGGTTCGAAGACAGCTGGCGGTGGCCGTAGATCATCACTATTCGTGTTGAGGTGATGCTCAAGTTGAGCTGCATAAGCGGCTCCTCATCTCGCGATTGGGTGCGAGGGAAGCGAGCCATAATGTTCTAGACTCATTGTGAGGCTTGCGTGTGAGTGCAGTGGGCGTGGTCATGGTGATGAGAGATGCAGGTGGTCGAAGATTGAGTCAAAATGTTTTGTTTGGCAACGTGAGCATTAGGAAAAATTGAGATAGGAAAACGCACCCCCGGAAGCGCGCACACGCATGACTACTTCCAGCATGATAGGCATCACCAGTACCTCCCCAAACTCATGTGCGAACTTAAGCACATCCTCCGATCGTACAGCATTGAATGCGGGGTAGTAGTACGTCTGTGCCGAGGTGTCACCAGACTGAATGGCGGTGTGGCTGACATCGATCAAGAAAATGTATACCGCGACTGGGAGGGAAAACCATGTACTCATCCATCAAATACTCCAGTGCTATCACATCCTTGCAGTTGACGACCTGTTCTAGTATACTTGGCAGGATCGTCCGTTGGTACATGTTGAGATCGACTCCATCGAGTTGGCCGAGACAAACAAGATTGGTGCCAACAAGGATACGGAGTTCGCGTCGCTCCATCTCACGCTTCTCGCGGTCCCGTGAATGTCCCCGATGTTGCAGCCGTACCCAGAGCTTGTTCATCTCGATGAAATTAGTGAGCACGAAGGAGATGGAGTCTTGCAGGTTGTCAGAAGGCCTATGGAAGACTGGTGAGCCAATACGGTACATTTAGGATAGTAGATTGTAAAAAAACATACCCCGAGTCGATTCCAACAGGTAGATGATCTCTCGTCTGCCCGCTGAGATAGTGGCGGAGGAAAAGACCACGAATGGGATGAGAACGCCCTGCGACATTTCCATCATGTCCTTCATGATTTCCTTGACGGGGGCTTCCGGGATTGACATGTAGACAGAGCCAATGGTGATCATGAGGGATAGTCGGGGAATGATGTTTCCAGCATATTGAACCAATTGAGGTAGGTCAGCGTCGAGGCAAATATAAAATGAATGTGGCAGCATGCTGCATAGTTCTAGTTGCCGTTCATCCGTTTAAATGCCATGCGAGGTATCGAAGATGCTATGCGAGGTATTGGAGATGCTAGGTGAATATGTCAGGCCAATCTTTGGACATTGTCAGAGTGTAAGGAAATAAAATAATTTTCGTAACTCACCTGTTGGCCAAATCTCCGCAAAAAAGCTTCCAATCCCACAAAAGGGCCTTTCTAAACAACATCCCAGTTGAATTTGGGCGCCAGGTAGAGTCGTGGTCCCACGTCGTCCATGTTTCATGTCGAAGTAGTGATGGTGGAGTCAAGCCATGTACATGGCACCTCCATCTTGCGTTTGGGTGCAAGGGATGCCAGTCGTGCCCACCAGGTGTCCCGTTGAACTCCGGCTACTAACCCTTTCTAAGGGTTGTCCCACTTGTTTCCGGGTGCGAAGGATGGCGACTGTGGCCACAGGTCATCGCAATTCATGTTGGGGTGTTGTTTTAGTCAAACGGCGTAAGCGGGGACTCCATCTCACGCTTGGGTATGAGGGAGCTTGTCGTAGTCGCCTAACGTGCCGTCGAATTCCGTCTCGTGATTATGAGTAAGGGATGAGTCGAAGGTGAGGAGACTTGAACTTGGTGACTTCGTTACTGACAATCACATGATCAAATTAGAAAAGCACTTTGAAAACGAGTTCACACTCGTTCTCATGATCAGTTGGGTTCAAATATTTATTCCATTTAGTGTGTTTAATCTACAGGTATTATTATAATTTATCATTTCGTGTCTTGTTCATGTCAGTGGCCATAAATCAATTGTGGCGAGTTGTTTGTTTGGCAACGTCCTGTTTGGCAACGACTTGTTTGTCAAACCGAAATGCTTACTAGTATAGGAATTCAATGACGAAGCTGAAGCAATATATATTTTAGTATTTCGGAACAGTGACACTGTGAGCTGGGGAAGCTTACATTGTATATCTGTATCAAATTGCACGGAATAAATAGAGGTTTGTGTCAAGGGAGTGTGAGGGCATTTCGAGCCCATGTAAACGAACGCGGCAGTGTGAGGTGTCGTTTTTGCTGAGGACTGTCCATTTGGATGCCTAACAGGTGGAGTGAGTCAGAAAACAATTGTTCTTGGGGCTGTGGGTGTCGGGATGGTTGAGTTTGGGGAAAGGGAGCGTTTTGGGCCAGCATAAATGAATGCGGCATTGCGTGGTGTCGTTTTTGCTGCGGATTGTCCGTTCGGATGTCTGGGAGATGGGGTGAAGTGGAAAATAATTGTTGGAGGACCGTACTTGGTGTTGCATTAGATAGAACACGGAAGAAAATAAATTTAAATGAAACTTACTGCTTCATGATACCCTATAACGACACCTCTCCTCCGAAGATATGCATAATTTATGCTGTGCTTTGTCCCATCGGATCCGGAGGAAGTGAGGCAAGCCGAGGAAGCTGTCATGCGGAGCATGGCCAATGTTGGGGATCTTGAGTTTGAGAGTGTGGCATGTTGATGGCTATGTAGATGGTGTGTGGCTGTGTGTTTGGTCCATGGAGAGTTGTGTGGGTCGAAAAATGAAGGGCCGGAACCATGTCGGGTGAAAGAGCCATTGCGTTGGAAGTGTATGGAGGTTGGCCGGAACTAAGGGAGCTTAGCACGCTCGATCAATCCTGACTCGAGTCAACGTCGACGTGAACTTTCTTTTAGACTTGAGACTTGCATTAGGATTTCGAGTTGTGCGTGATGGTAAGACCTAAGACACCTGCCATCCAATCGGCTTGCAATATGCCCCAGGAGTAGACACGACCCCCCACCACATCGCCGCGTCAACTAACAGCTGCTCCGCTGGTTCCACGGCGAAGTCTCCGGGAATGAGCCCGCCACCATCCCCAGCACCCACATCCGCCACACAACCGCTATGTGTAGGGGAACCCGAGAAGTCCAACCTGTCCAATGGCAGTTCCCCGATCAGATCTCATGAGGATGGGGGTAACACTGACACTCGTATTGGGGAGTCCATCGTCTGCTTCGACCCTTTTCTTCTCTCGCCTGCTGAGCTCAGTCCCAAGTCACTGCATGGCCTCGGCGATGGTCAATTCATCTTCGTGCGGGTTCAAGTTGTGGCAGGTGAAAAACAAGTTGGCGCTGGTGCACGCGAGAATGAAACGAGAGCATCGAGCATGGAGGTGAGTTCTAGGTGGGAGAGTTTGCCGGTGTCATCTGTGTAGTATTTGCTGAGATACTAGTACCAGAAATGCGACGGAAGGCTGGTACTTGGCGCTGACGTCACAATCATCCAGTTAGTCTGCAAATTGGACAGGAAAGATGAAAACATTAAAATGACTCACTGGAAAGTGATAACAGGGGGGATGGCTTGATGATGCACATTAAGCCAACTACACAAGAAAAGATGAATGAAGCTGCACCGAGCAGGTCCCCAATGGCCAAGCTCCCAGAATTCGCGCGCATAGCAGAAAAGGTGGAGAAGACATCTGGACTGCCATTTCCAAAGTCAATTGAACTCATTGAAACACCCCCACGCACCAACCTGACACAGTCCAACGAAAATACGTCCCATAGCCTGGAAATCGAACGTTTCGTCACAACAAAACACCAAAACAAATCAACCGAGCTGTACACTGAGTGCCTTCACGGACTCGGTTTTGCCTACGCAATCAAAAACTCAGACCACACAACAAAACCCAAAGGATGAGTAGAGGGACACTCACCAGTACCCGCAGGCCCAAACGGCGCCCTATCTAACTGATTATCCAATGCCTGCGTCAAAGTCAAATACACATGATCCGTCAACGGCGTCTGCACAAGCCTATCCGGCACTCCAAGGTACTCCCACCATATGGGGATGACACATCTGCAACCTTAATCGACAACCTCTCCAACGGATTTTCCACAGCCCTATCCAAATAAAATCGCATCTGGGACAACGAAGTGAACCCTTTGGTATTGAGCACGCGCTGGTGGATAAGGCTCCGCGTAACGTCACGCTGTTGGATGTGATCAGATGTTCGCATTTCCTGCGTGTGACAGGGCTCAGTTCTTGGAGCATGAGGCCGGTGAGGAGATCGAGGGCTTGGTGGATTGTATCGAGTGGTCCTTCTGGGAGCTGGGAAAATTCGAAGGCGGCTTCCACTGAGGCTGTCCATGTAGCGAGAACTGCTGGGCCAAGTCTATATACACACCAAAACAACATCAACATCAGAAAGAAAACATCGATTACCGAGCTTACCAGACTCACAGGCCAGCGGCGAACAATACGAGTTCCCAAACCCACCACTCAGACATGGTTTGGGCTAGCGTAAACGAATGTGACATTGTGTGGCGTCGTTTTTGCTGCGGATTGTCCATTTGGGTGCCTTGGATGTAGGGTAAGCCTGGAAACGAGCGGTTATGGAGCCATGTGGATTAGGATGGGCGGGTTTGAGGTTGGGGGGGATCAGAGAAGTAGTGGATGATCATAAACGATCACAGAATTTTACCACATCGTTTTTGGTGCCATACATCCAAAAAGGTCCATGGGGAGTCATGTATGTCAAAAATCAAGTTCCCAGAGGTACATTGGGGTAAGGGAGACTGTGAATCATGAGTTGTAGTGTGAATATAAAGAAAATAATTTTCACTGCTTACCTGTGGGCAGAATCACCATAAAAAAGACTCCATCCCAACACC
>Ga0210402_10006542_pt1 | contig 10313 bp, 6 predicted proteins | sample IncBWC7MmetaG_FD_161055 | JGI IMG/M metagenome (GOLD analysis project Ga0210402, IMG submission 161055) | Forest soil microbial communities from Barre Woods Harvard Forest LTER site, Petersham, Massachusetts, United States - Inc-BW-C-7-M | ecosystem: Environmental > Terrestrial > Soil >...
CCGTCGGTGGAAGCTATTGAGCAGTTCTCGGTGGACACCAACGGTTTTAAGGCCGAATTTGGCCACGCCGGCGGCGGGAACCTGACCTACGTATCCAAGTCCGGCACCAATCAATTCCACGGTTCGGCGTACGAGTTCCTTCGCAACAACGACTTCGACGCCAACAACTTCTTCAACAATCAGGCCGGTATTGCGAATTCGATTTACAAGCAGAACGATTTCGGTGTCACCGTCGGCGGACCGGTCTGGATTCCGAAGGTTTATCACGGCAAGGAAAAGACGTTTTTCTTTTTCTCCTACGAAGGTTTTCGCAACCGCACCGGGGCCAATGGCGCCAGTTTCACGGTTCCGACCCCGGAAATGTACAACGGCGACTTCAGCAAATGGGTCACCTCGGCCGGCGTGCAGATTCCGGTTTACAACCCGCTCAGCCAAACCCAGAATGCGGATGGAACTTACACGCGCGTGGTCTTTCCGGGTAACGTGATCCCGAAGAGCCTGTTCAGCGCCGCTTCAACCAAGGCCCTGGGCGTTTTCCAGGCCGGCGGAGCGCTGACGCCCAACAACGGCGCCGCTCCGGGCACGGTGCAGTACGTGACGAACAATTTTCTGGAGACGTCCGGTACCCAGGTTTACCCGGTCAACAAGGAAAGCATAAAAGGCGACCATATTTTCAGCCCGAAACACCGCATTTCCGGTTACTACGGGCATGACCGGGAGCATCAGACTTTTGGCGCCGATGGTCCACCCACGCTGCCGGGGCTGTACTCCACCTACAACGACCTGGTGCAGGCCACCGACGTGGTTCGGTTCAGTTGGGACTGGACTTTTGGCGCCAACAAACTGAACCATTTCTTCGCCGGCGGAAACAACTGGCGGCAGGATCACAAACCCCCGCAGGAATACATTGGCAACTGGAAAAGCAAGTTCTGCCTCACTAATGTGCCGAACTGCGATGAGAACCTGGTGAACCTGTTCTCGGGCGGCACCGGCGACAACTACAGCACCTGGGGCGGCCAAGCCGACAACGGCTCCGAGAATACGGTCTACGCTTACAACGACGACTTCACCTGGAGCAAAGGCCATCACACCATCAAGCTCGGCGGAATGTTCCAGATCAACCACTACAACGGGTTCGGCCGCCAGTGCGAGGCCGGTTGCTCGGGCTTCAGCTACCAGGAAACAGGCGTTCCCGGCGGCTCCAATCCAAACGCCGGCGGTAACGCTTTCGCCTCGTTCCTGCTGGGTCAGGCCGACAGCGGCCAGATCGATACGGTGCGTTTTATCGGCCAGCAATTCTCTTACTTCAGCGGTTATATCCAGGACGACTGGCGCATCACTCCCAAGCTGGTGTTGAACCTGGGCCTCCGCTATGACATCAACCTGCCGCCCACCGGGCTGAACGACAGTTGGTCCGACTTCGGACCCACCACGCCGAACCCGGCCGCCGGCGGCATTCCGGGCGCAGTCCTGTTCGCGGGCAGCGGCACCGGCCGCGTTGGCAGCCGCACTCTGGCAGACATGTGGACGAAAGGCATTGGTCCGCACATCGGTTTGGCCTACTCAAAAGACGCCAAGACCGTGTTTCGCGCTTCTTATTCGCGGTCATTCGGCTCGCTGGTGTCGGTCAGCGGATCCACTCACAACTCGGGATTCACGCTGACCCAGAGCTTCAGCAACGGCACCTCCGGCGTTCTTCCCACGTACACGCTGGACCAGGGCATGCCTCCGTGGACGGCGCCTCCCTTCATCAACCCGTCGGTTTCGAATGGGGCGGGCGTCGCCTGGTTCCAGGGCAACGAGACCACCAAGCTTCCCGCTTACGACAATTTCACTTTCTCGGTGCAGCGGCAGCTCACCAATTCGATGGTGGCCGAGATTGGCTACAACGGCGTGTTGGGCTCACACCTGCAGACGGAACTGTTGCAGTACAACCAGCTCAACCCGAGTTATTTGACGGCATTCGGCACGGTGGCGCAAAGCGTCACGCTGCTCAACAGCCTGGTTGGATCGCCGGCTGCGAACGCGGCTGGGATTAAGGCGCCCTTCCCCGGCTTCAACGCGCTTTGGGGCTCGCGCGCCACCGTGGCGCAGGCTTTGCGCCCGTTCCCGCAATACACGGTAATCGACACGTATGCAGGCCAGGGCGACCATAGCGGCCATTCCACCTATCATGCGCTGATTACGAAGTTCACCAAGCGCGTGAGTTCCGGTTTGACGTTCCAGACTTCCTATGTCTTCTCGAAGATCCTGACGGACTCCGATACGGCGTGGGGCACCCAATACGCCGCCGACTTTTTCAACCGCGGTCTGGAGAAATCCATCGGCGCGTTCGACGTGACCCACGATTTCAAATTCTCCGGTGTCTACGATCTGCCGTTCGGCAGGGGCCAACGTTGGCTGGCTAGAGGCCCGGCCTCCTGGATCGTCGGGAATTGGCGCCTGGCCAGCATCAACGTATACGATAGCGGCACGCCGGTGGGCATCGGCAGTTCGTTGACGCTTCCAATCTACTCCCTGGGCGCGGGCGGGCGCGTGTCGCCTTACGTTACCTCGTACAGCGGCTGGCAGCCGAGCTATAGCGGCAGCTTCGACCCTGGCAAGGACAATTTCTTCGCACCGTACGGAAGCGGCCCGTTCCCAATCCAGGGCAGCGGCACCGCTCTGAACAGCATCGGAAACTCGACCCGTCTCAATCCCAAGCTGCGGCTGTTCCCGAACCTGAATGAGAACCTGTCGCTCACCCGCACCTTCCCGATCCGCGAGGCCGTCCGCCTGGAATTCCGCGCGGAAGCCTTCAATGTTTTCAACCGCGTGCGATTTGGAACGGGCTCCACCACGCTCCAGAGCCAGAGTTTCGGCGTGCTGACGGGCGCCGGCAGCCAGATCAACTCGCCCAGAGCATTGCAGTTCGCCGCGAAGTTATATTTCTGAGCCGCTATAAACCTCCGATATGGCAATCGCGCGTCGCAATCTTTTGCAGGCAATCGGGACGGCGGGGCTGTTAGGCCTCGCCAGCCCGCGGGAACAGAAAGCGCAGGAGCAAGTGGCCCGCGCCACCCGCGCCCTGCCCATTCCGAAAATCAAAGACGTCAGTGTGATTGAATGCCAGCCCGCCGGCGTGCGGCTCACCGTGGTCAAGATCACAACCGACCAGGATGGCCTCTACGGCTACGGCTGCGCCACCTTCACGCAGCGCGCCGACCTGGTGAAGCCGGCCGTGGAGCGGTACCTCAGGCCGTTTCTTTTGGGCAAGACCACGGACCGGATCGAAGATATCTGGCAATCCTGCTACGACAGTTCGTACTGGAAGAACGGCCCGGTGCTGAACAACGCCATCAGCGGCGTGGACCAGGCGCTGTGGGACATCAAGGGCCGCCAGGCGGGGATGCCGGTTTACCAACTGGCCGGTGGTAAGTGCCGGGAAGCCGTGGACTGCTACACGCATGCCGACGGCGCCGAGCCTGCCAATACCGTGGAATCGGCGAAGCGGTTTATCGCCCAGGGCTTCCGCCACGTGCGCGTGCAGGTGGGTGTTCCCGGAATGGCGGGCTACGGCAGCTCGCGCGGCGACACGCCGATCAAGGCGCTGCATGACAAGCCGGTCTTCGAGCCGGCCTATTACATCAGGCGCGCGCTCAAGCTGTTCGAAGTCTGCCGCAAGGAACTGGGCGACGAAATCGAACTGCTGCACGATATGCACGAGCGCGTCTCGCCCAACCAGGCCGTGCAGTTCGTCAAGGACGCCGAGAAGTTCAAGATGTTCTTCATGGAAGACCCGCTGTCACCGGAAGACATTGCGTACTTCCGGCAGATCCGGCAGCAGTGCGCCACGCCGATCGCCATGGGAGAACTGTTCAACAGCCCGCACGAATGGCAGCCGCTGATCGCGGAACGGCTGATCGATTACATCCGGGTGCACGTTTCGCAAGCGGGTGGATTCACGCCGTCGCGCAAGATTGCGATCCTGGCGGAGAATTTCGGGGTCAAGACGGCCTGGCACGGCCCCGGCGACGTCTCACCAATCGGCCACATGGCCAACGTCACGCTCGATCTGGTCAGCTACAACTTCGGCATCCAGGAATACTCGCCATTCAACGAGCGCTCGCAAGAAATTTTCCAGGGCTGTCCGGTGATGAAGGACGGCTATCTGTGGGCCAATGAGAAGCCGGGCTGGGGCATCGAGGTGGATGAAAAAGCCGCGGCGAAGGCGCCGTTCACAGGCGGCCGGGGCAATCTGAACGGAGGTTGGGGCGAGATCCGCAGGCGCGACGGGACGGTGATCAAGCAGTAGGATGGGCCAACAAGCCGCTTACCTGGGCGGTTTGGTTTCGGTTTTTGCCGGCTCAGGGGCCGCGCCCGAACTCCCGGGCCGGCGTGATTTCGTGGAATGCAGCGTCACGCCTATGGCTGCTGCCACGGGCACGGCGGCCAACGCCGCACATTTCAGTTTGGTTTTCAGTGGGACGGGCATTTTCTCGGGCAGGACGCTGGCTTCGTGAGACTGGTCAATCGGCTTGCCGATCCGCATCGCGTCGAGGTCATAAATGAACTGCTTCCCGCAGTCAAGGCAGACGACATAGGAAGCCCCTTCCCGGCCGCCCGTTTCACCCACCCGAGTGAGCGGACGAGTAAGATGGCGGTGGGAACACCGGAATAGCATATTCAGCAGTGTGTCGATCACTAGAACCTCCCCATTCGGCGCAATTCCTCCACCGAATCATTGTGGCAGAAATACCGGTAAGTCCGCCGATGTCAGGGTGCGGATTCAAACCAACGCGTTGATTGTGGAGAACATCGCCAAAGGTTGGTTGGGGGATGTTGTTTAAGCCTGCGGCGGATTTGGCGATCTCGGTGTCGCAGCCGCGGGCGGGGTTAACACCGCGGGCTGGCTCGCTGCCGCATCGCGCAGGCGGATTAACAATCCGCGGGCTGGCTCGCTGCCGCATCGCCCGGGCGGATTAACAATCCGCCGCAGGTTACCAACCTGCCCCACAAGGTTCTATGCTTGGCGCGCCAATGCCAGATTCCGCTGCTTGAGCCACTGCAGTTTCGATTGGTATTCCTGATACAACGTCGAAAACCCCGCCCAGTAGTAGCCGAACACAAACAGCGTCAGGAACGGAATCGAGAGGTAATTATAGGTCTCGATGGCGAACGCCACCATCCCCAGGAAGTATGTGCCCACCGCCAGCTCCGCATAGGGCAGCCAACCGCTGCGGCGTCGATAGTTCTTGTTTTCCAGCTTCATCGGCCGGTCGCCAATGGCGTACTTGGGCGTCCGCACAAAACCGCTCTCCACACCGAACAGCGCCTCCAGCACCGCGCGCGTGTTGACGATCGTCAGGCCCACCCCTACCGCCATCAACATGGGCAGCAGGAAGATCGTGCGCTTCCAGTTCTTCGGATACAATTCCCGCTGCGCCACTACGTAGAAAAGCGAAATCGACCAGAAGGACGCGGCAATCAGCGGCAGATCGAGGAACACCATCTGCCACACGCCCATGTAGAACCGCACGATCATCACCGGCAGCATCAGCGCCGATATTACAATCATCAGCGGATACGAAATATTCGGCGTCAGGTGCATGAAGGCCTCGGCCTTCACCCGCTTGGAAATGTCCGCCTTCAGGATGGCCGGCAGCAGCTTCTTGGCCACCTGCGTCAGTCCCTTGGCCCAACGCGATTGCTGAACCTGGAAGCCATGCATCTCCACCGGCAGCTCAGACGGGCACTCCAGGCCCGGCATGTAGACAAAGCGCCAGCCCTTGAGCTGCGCGCGATAGCTCAGGTCGGAATCCTCGGTGAGCGTATCGTGCTGCCAGCCGCCCGCGTCGTCGATCATCTTTTTGCGCAGAATGCCGGCCGTGCCGTTGAAGTTGAAAAAGTAGCCCGCCCGCGAGCGCGCCCCATGTTCCAGAATGAAATGGCCATCCAGCAGGATCGCCTCCACCTCGGTCAGGAAATTATAGTCGCGGTTGAGGTAGCTCCAGCGAGTCTGCACCACGCCCACCGCGGGGTCGGTGAAGTGATGGATGGTGCGGGTGAGAAAATCCGCGGGCGGGCAGAAATCGGCGTCGAACACCGCCACCATTTCCCCGGTGGCCGTCTGCAGGCCTTCCTGTAGAGCCCCCGCCTTGTAACCGTGACGGTTGGGCCGGTGATGATACTCGATCGGGCAGCCCAGCGCCCGGTACCGTTCCACCAGCGCTTCGGCAAAGGGCGCGGTGTCATCGGTGGAATCGTCCAGAACCTGGATCTGCAGCAGTTCCTTCGGGTACTCGATCTTGACCACTTCATCGATCAACCGCTCCACCACATACCGCTCGTTGTAGAGCGGGAGTTGAATGGTTACCGGCGGCAACTGTTGGTAGCGCTTGGGTACGGCGCCGGTGTTCTTCCGGTGTTTGAAGTAGGTGCGGATGAGGTCGTAACGATGCAATCCGTAGACCGACAGAACCGCCAGGACCGTGAAGTAGGGAATCAACAGCGCCCAGTCGAACCAGGCCAGTTGATGAATATCGGCAAACGGGTTGTTCCAGAAGCTCTGAATCAGGCGGTCGGCGGCCGACCGGTGAATCAGCAACGCCAACGGCACACTCAGTAGCATAGGCGGGGAGGCCGTACTCATGTTATCAAATCCGATACTCCCGTGTAGCACCGTGTCAACACACCGTGTCAAACGCCAGGGCAGGCGGATTAACAATCCGCCGGACCCATTGGGTGCCCCTAACAACCGGCCCCACAAATGTTAAGCACCTGACCGCGAATTCCGTTGGCGTGGGGAACGTTTCGCGGGCTTGGCTTTGGGCTTACGTTTGGCCTGGGCCCGCCGGCCGCATTCCACCGCGGCCCGGCCCCATTCGGCCATCACGTCCGAATCCTCGAAAAACTCGGCCGGCGGAGGGTAATACTGCATGGTCCCGGGCTGATCGGGAAAGGGCTGAAACGGTTTCAGGCCGAGCGCCTCGAATCGCGGCCTCGTCAAATCGTCAACCTTCAAGTGGAGCGTGTTGTTGGCCAGCAGCGCGAACACCGTGCCCCCACAATAGAGCACGTATCCGCCCATCATGCTGCGCGAAGAGATCTCGCCCAACGGCGACAACCAGTCCACCACGAAATCCAGGTACTCCTTCTTGCTAGCCATCTTGCTCGCCATCTTGTTCGCCATCAGATTTTACCGTTTCGGAAAACTATTCCGTCCCGCATCACGAAGAAGACCTTCTCCACCACGCGGATGCTCTCCTCGGGATTGCCCGGACACGCCACAATGTCGGCCAGTTTCCCTGCCTCCAGCGTGCCGGTAAGGTCCGCGATGCCCAGCAGGTCCGCGTCCGCCGACGTGCCGGCTTTCAGCGCGTCCACCGGTTTCATCCCCAGATCCACCAACAGATGGAACTCTTCGGCATTGCGGCCGTGCGGATACACGGCGGCATCGGTGCCCAGCCCGATCTTGACGCCGCGCGCGATGGCCTTGCGGACCGTGGCGTTCAACGAGGCCATCGCCAGGCGCGCTTTCTTCTCGATCGGCGGGGGCACGAACCCATCGCTCAGCATTTCCTTCACGCCTTCGAGCGCCATCAGGGTGGGAACGTAATACGTGCCCTTCGCCTTCATCATGTCGAGCGCCTCATCGTCCAGGAAGCTTCCGTGTTCTATGGAATCGATCCCGGCGCGAATAGCCCTTTTGGCGCCGGTGGCCCCATGGGCGTGGGCGGCCGTCTTGCGGCGCAGCGCGTGGGCTTCGTCCACCAGCGCGTCCAGTTCGGCCTGGGTCAACTGCGGCGTATCCACGTCATCGGTCAGCGAAAACACCCCGCCCGTGGCGCACGTCTTGATCACGTCGGCGCCCTGCTTGATGTTGAAGCGCACCGCCGCCCGCGCCTCGTCGGGACTGTTGATGACGCCATCGGTGATCCCGGGCTCCCGGCCAAATAGCATCGGCGCAAATCCGGCTGTCGGGTCGCAGTGGCCGGCCGTGGCCCCCAGCGCATGCACCGCCACCAGCATTCGGGGGCCGGGGATTTTGCCGTCGCGGATGGCGTTGCGCAGCCCGACGTCGATGTAGTCGGACGAGCCCACGTCGCGCACCGTGGTGAAGCCCGCCATCAAGGTCTTGCGCGCGTTCTCCGCCGCATCCAGGGCGCGCTCGGCCACGGTCTTTTTCAGCAGCGCCTGCTCCGCCACCCGGTAGTCGCGTTCGAATGGCATCGAGAGGTGCGTATGCGCGTCCATGAATCCCGGCAGCAACGTGGCATCGCCCAGATCGATGGTAACGGCGCCCGCCGGGATGGCCGCGTCCTTTCCCACCGCCATGATTTTTCCCGCGCTAACCACCACCAGGCCCGGCGAGCTGACGTGGCCGTGGGCGCCGTCAAACAGCCGCGCCGCTTTGATCACCGTCACCTGGTCGGCGGCGGTCAACGCCGCAGCCATCATCAGGACCGCGAAACCAATTCGGATCATTGGTGTATTTTAACTTGTGCGGCGCGGACAAGCCATCGACCAGTCGTGTCCGGCGGTTGCATCCTGTCAGGCGGGAAAGCCTGGATTACCGGGGAGGTAGAATCAGGTATGCCACGGGGTGTTACAGAAGTCTTGAGAGATGCGCTGGCCTTGCCGGCTGAAGCTCGCGCCGCGCTCGTCGACTCGCTAATCGGGAGCCTGGATTCCTCAATTGACGATGGGGCGGAGGAGGCCTGGCGGGAGGAGGAGATCCACCGTCGTCTCCTGGAGATCGACTCCGGAGCCGTTCGGCTCATCCCGTGGGAGGACGCGCGTCGGCGCCTCCGGGCCCGGCTGAAAGCGTGAGCCGAGGATCCGTTCGGATGCACCCCGCTGCTTTGGAGGAAGCGGAAATGGCGCTCGACTGGTACGCACGGCACAGCACGCGGGCCGCAGAGATGTTCGCGAATGACCTCGAGTGGGCCACCGCGCGAATAGCCACCCCGCCAAACAATCAGTGCGGTTTCGCATTCGTGAAGACACTCCCTCACGGTCGTGGCTCTGAACCGGGTCGTGGCTCTGAACCGGGTCGTGGCTCTGTACCGGGTCGTAGCTCTGTACCGGGTCGTGGCTCCGTACTGAGCCGCGCGCCTCAGCAAGCGGTATTTCGTGACTTAGGGTAGTTTACCCAACATGGAACAACACGTCCTAGCCTGGATTACTCAGTACGGCTACCTGGCGATTTTCTCGCTGCTGGTGTTCGGCATTGTCGGCCTTCCGGTCCCCGATGAAACGCTGCTCACGTTCACCGGCTACCTGGTGTTCAAAGGCCATCTCTCGCCGCTGCCCGCGTTCCTATCGGCCTTTAGCGGCAGCGCCTGCGGAATCACCCTCAGTTACACTCTGGGGCGCACGTTCGGTCTCACGCTGATCCACCGTTATGGCCGCTACGTTCGCATCACGGAAGAGCACATCAACAAGGCGCACGCCTGGTTCGCCCGCGTGGGCCACTGGGGGCTGACGTTCGGCTATTTCATCCCCGGCGTGCGGCACTTCACGGCGTACGCCGCCGGCATGAGTGCGGTGGAAGCGCCTCAGTTCTGTCTCTTCGCCTATAGCGGCGCGGCCCTGTGGGCGGCGAGTTTTATCAGCCTGGGCTATTTCCTGGGTGAGCGCTGGCAGGATGTACAGAAGGATGTCGACCAATACCTGGTCGGCGTCACCATTGCGCTTGTCATCCTCGCGGCTGGGTATCTGGTGTGGCGGAAATGGTTCCGGGCACGGCATACGTGATCGCGAGCGCGGTCCCAACAACCACCACGCAGCCGATCACGTTGTACCAGAGCCAGGAAACATCCGTGAAAACCGCCGTCGCCAGGATGGCCGCTTCCCCGGCCAGCATCCCCACAAAAGCAGCGGTCCCGCGCACCCGCCGCGCGGCGAAGGCCAGCACGAAGCAGCCCAGCAGCGAGCCGTAAAACAGCGAACCCACCTTGTTCACCGCTACAATCAAACTCCCCAGCCTTCCCGCCCATCCGGCAAATACCACCGCGTAAACGCCCCAGAACAGCGTGGCCCAGCGCGATGCCAGTAGATAATGATGGTCGCTGCCTTCACGGTGAACGTACCGTTTATAAATGTCGATCACCGCCACTGTGGCCAGCGAATTGACTTCTCCCGAACTGGCCGACATGGTGGCGGCGAAAATCACCGCGATCACCAGGCCGACGATTCCCACCGGCAGGTACCGCGTCACGAACGAAAGGAAAATGTAGTTGGTGTCGGTGAATCCTTTCTCGCCGCCGGCAAGTTCCACCATCTTGGATGCCTGGGTGCGCGCATCGTTAATCTGCTGCTGTGCCGCCCGA
>Ga0210402_10006544_pt1 | contig 10313 bp, 9 predicted proteins | sample IncBWC7MmetaG_FD_161055 | JGI IMG/M metagenome (GOLD analysis project Ga0210402, IMG submission 161055) | Forest soil microbial communities from Barre Woods Harvard Forest LTER site, Petersham, Massachusetts, United States - Inc-BW-C-7-M | ecosystem: Environmental > Terrestrial > Soil >...
AACGACTGCTTGTATCAATTGCCACACCGTCTCGGGAACCGTGGCAAACGGAAACTTTGGGCCGGACCTGACGCATTTAATGAGCCGCGACACAATCGCCGCCGGCGCCGCGACGAACACTCCGGAAAATCTCCGCGACTGGATTCGGGACCCGGACAGCATCAAACCAGGCTCGCTGATGCCTGCGATGAAGCTGAATGACCAGGATTTGAACGCACTCACAGAGTACTTGGAGACTCTCCAATGAGGGAGGGGGCATAACTGGATGGCCTCTGAATCGATCCCCGTCAATGCCGTCGGTGAGGCCTTTCGACCAATCAGCTCGAGGCTCCACGAATGGGTGGTCACCGTCGATCACAAGAAGCTGGGCATCCTTTATATCCTTTACGCGCTTGTATTTCTCGTGGTCGGCGGGATCGAAGCGACGATCATGCGCATACAGCTGATCGTTCCGCATAACCATTTCGTTTCGCCTCAAGTTTTCAACCGCATGTTCACCATGCATGGTACGACCATGATTTTTTTCGTGGCCATGCCGATTCTTTTTGGCTTCGGTAATTTTCTGGTCCCCCTGATGATTGGCGCGCGTGATATGGCATTTCCGCGGCTGAATGCCTGGAGTTTTTGGCTCACCGCGTTCGGAGGATTGCTCCTTTATTTCAGCTTTGTCGGCGGCTACGGTCTTTACGGCGCCGGAAACGCTCCGGATGTCGGATGGTTCGCGTATGCTCCGCTCACATCGCCAGTCTTCTCAAAGGGACATAGCACCGATTTCTGGACAATTGCTTTGCTCGTCTCTGGAATTGGAAGTATCGGGACAGCCATTAATTTTATATCGACGATTGTTTGCATGCGTTGCCCGGGGATGACGCTCGGGAAAATGCCGCTCCTGGCCTGGTTGAATCTGGTAATGGCCGGCCTAGTGCTCCTGGCAGTGTCGCCTCTGACCGCAGCTCAAATCATGCTTTCCCTGGATCGATATCTGGGTGCCCACTTCTTTGACACTCAGGCGGGTGGCTCTGCCGTAATATGGATGCACTTCTTCTGGATTTTTGGTCATCCGGAAGTTTACGTTTTGGTTCTTCCGGCCTTTGCTTTCGCTTCTGAAATCATTCCAGTTTTTTCCCGCAAGCCCATTTTCGGTTATCCGGTGATGGTTGCAGCAACGGTTGCGATCGGATTCGTTGGTTTCAGCGTATGGGCGCACCACATGTTCACGATTGGAATGAACTCCTACGCAAACAGTTTTTTTGCAATCACCACGATGGTCGTGGGCGTTCCGACCGGGATCAAGATATTCAATTGGATCGGGACGATGTGGGGAGGAAAGATTCAATTCAAGACCCCCATGCTTTTCTGTATTGCGTTCCTGTTCCAGTTCCTGGTTGCGGGCTTGACCGGGATCATGCTGGGGGTCGCCCCATTCGACTGGCAACTTGGCAACTCCTACTTTGTGGTTGCGCATTTTCACTATGTGATCGTGGGAGGGATTCTCTTTACGTTGTTCGGCGCCTTCTACTATTGGTTCCCCAAAATGAGCGGAAGGATGTACAACGAGGCTCTCGGTAAATTGCACTTCTGGCTTTTCGTTATCGGCTTCCATCTTACATTCGATTTCATGCACATCCCGGGCATTTTGGGCATGCCGAGGCGGATCTACACCTATGAGCCCGGGCGCGGATGGGAAATGTGGAACTTGATCTGCACCATCGGCGTGCTCTTCCAGATCGCGGCGATTGTCGTCTTCATTAGCAATCTGTTGCGGTCTCTCCGCAAGGGCAAGCTAGCCGGCAACGATCCTTGGGACGCCTGGACGCTCGAATGGTCCACGAACTCGCCACCACCGGAATACAACTTTGCCAGGATTCCGGTGGTCAGGAGCCGGCGTCCATTGTGGGACCTCAAGCATCCGGAAGATCCCGATTGGAAGTACGAATAACGAGGAGAGCCACTTGAGCAGTGTTGCATTCGAACCACCACAAATAGAGACACAGTGGACCCTGCCTTACCGCGGGCGCGTGGGGATGTTTACGTTGATTGCTGCCGAGTCGGCGATTTTCACGATCTTCGTGGTTGCGTACGTGTTCTATCTCGGTAGGAGTCTGGCAGGTCCCATGCCAAAGGATGTGCTCGAGCTTCCAATCTTCGCCACAGTCTGTCTGTTGTCCAGCAGCCTTACGATTCATTTTGCTGTTGGGGCATTGCGAGATGCGAGGGTCGGCGCCTTTGGGATGTGGTGGTTCGCAACGATCGCGCTTGGCGGGATTTTTTTGGTGGAGACAGGCCGGGAGTGGCATCACTTGATTTTCGAAAAAGGACTGACGATCAGCACAAATCTTTTTGGCACGACGTATTACTCGCTCGTGGGCCTGCACGCATTTCACGTCATTGTAGGTCTGATCGGCCTCACCATCGGCATGGTCTTAACCTTACTCCGAATGGTCAAACAGGAACACAGCGAGAGGGCCGGTGTCTTCTCTTTGTACTGGCACTTCGTAGATATGGTCTGGGTCGTGGTGTTCACGGTGGTTTACGTCATCGGTCGCTAGAAGGCGAAATCATATGGCCTCTCCTCGTTTACAACCGGAAGCACCACGGCCCATGCCGGCCACAGTGAAGCTGCCATCACCGACTGCGTGGCCAATTGTTCTCGCCTTCGGAACCACCCTGGTATCTGCCGGTTTAGTAACCGATGTTTCGCTCAGCCTTCTGGGCGGGGTTTTGATCATCTTCGGATGCGTCGGATGGTTTTGCGACGTCCTCCCTCACGAAAAGCATGTGGAGATTCTAATTGAGGAAGAAGCGCCGGTAATCTCCACATCGCGGCTTGAAGTTGCGCGGTTGCGCGTCGCGCCCGATCTCTCCCGAGCGAACCTGCCTTTGGAAACTTACCCGGTCTCCGCCGGGATAAAGGGAGGATTCGCCGGTAGTGTGAGCATGGCGGTGTGCGCGTGCCTCTATGGAATTCTTAAGCAGGGAAGCATCTGGTATCCGATTAATCTGCTCGCCGCAAGTGTCTATTCCCAGACCCTCAAGCTCGGTTCCGAATCGCTGAACGCGTTCCACCTAAGTACCTTCTTGCTCGCCGGTGTCCTACACCTAGTTACATCTCTCCTAGTGGGTCTTCTGTATGGTGCGATGCTGCCAATGTTTCCCCGCCGCCCAATTCTTCTTGGAGGCGTCATTGCGCCGCTGATGTGGAGCGGATTGATCCACAGCATTCTTGGACTGATCAACCCGCTTCTCGACGAGCGCATCGATTGGCGGTGGTTCATCGTTTCGCAGTTTGCCTTCGGTATCGTTGCGGGGCTGGTGGTGGTGCGTCAGGAGCGAGTGCGCACGCGCCAGTTCGTGCCATTCGCGATGCGCGCTGGTATTGAAGTCCCGGGAGCGATGGAAGATTACCGAAAGAAGGATGGCCGGAGATGAATCCTCGCCTGTCCACTTCCCGAGTCTTGATTCTCGCTACAGCTTGTTTGTGGGGATGCTCAAGCGCACCCGGAAGGCCCAAGTCGGATTCGATTCACCTCGACCCGGATCAGAATTTGAATTTTGGCTCTCTGTTTAGTCAAAACTGCGCCGGATGCCACGGGCCCGACGGAAAAGGCGGACCCGCGATGGCCCTTGACGACCCGGTGTACCTCGCCATCGCCAACGATTCCGTTTTGCGTGGTGTAACCACCGATGGGGACGGAACCGCGATGCCGGCATTCGCAAAGAGCGCCGGCGGAATGCTCACTGATCAACAAATCGACGTAATTGTCCGAGGAATGCGCGAGCGCTGGTCAAAGCCTGATCTCTTCAGCGAGACAATTCCGCCGCCGTACGCCTCCTCAACTCCCGGCGATCCCTCTCGCGGCGCCCAAGTTTTTGGGACCTATTGCTCTTCGTGCCATGGCTCTGATGGGACGGGAGGGCGGCACGCGGGCGCGATCTCCAATGGATCCTATCTGGCGTTGGTCAGCGATCAAGATCTTCGAACCATCGTGATCGTTGGCCGGCCTGAACTGGGCGCGCCGGATTGGCGAGCTGACGTGGCGGGGAACCCGATGTCTCCGCAGGATGTTTCCGACGTCACGGCGTGGCTCGCCTCCTTGCGACCCAAACTTCCTGGCCAACCGTATTCCACTGCCTTCAATTCGAAGGGAGAAATCCAATGAGTCTCTCGGACGCCTTCACCCGGCGAGGTTTTCTCATGAAGCTGGGAATTCTGTTCAATGGAATTGTCGGCGTGATTCTGGCCGTGCCCATCATGCGTTACATACTGTCTCCGGTGAGTCATGCCCGAAAGTTCGGTTATGAATCCTGGCTCTCCCTCGGCGACATGGATAAGTTTCCTCCCGGTCAGACTCGCTTGGCCACGTACCGCAATCCCGTGGTCAATCCTTGGGACGGCGACACTGCGGACATCGCCTGCTGGGTCCGAAACTTGGATGGGCAGAATTTTCAGGTCTTTGCGATCAATTGCGCGCACCTCGGATGTCCGGTTCGATGGTTTCCGCAATCCAGCCTGTTCATGTGCCCCTGTCATGGCGGGGTCTACTACGAGGACGGCTCCCGTGCTTCCGGACCTCCGGAGCGAGGCCTATTTCTCTACCACCATAAAATCGAAGATGGGAAGATTTTCATAAAGGCCGGTGAAGTGCCAACGCCGGGTTCTTCCTCCCTCATCAATGCAGGAATACAAAAATGCGTCTGATTAAGACGATTGGCAATTGGCTCGATGCTCGCCTGCAGGTGGGTGCCTCCCTTCGCGAAACTGCGGAGCATCCCGTCCCGCGCGAAACCGCCAGCTGGTTCTACGTGTTTGGCAGCGCCGCGTTCGTTGTTTTTATCCTCCAAATTGTCACCGGAATCCTGTTGGCGCTGATTTACGTGCCCTCCGCCGGGGAGGCCTGGAATAGCCTTCAAACTTTGAATCACGAAATTGTGCTCGGCTGGTTCGTTCGAGGTCTTCATGGCTGGGGCTCAGACTTCATGGTAGCGATCGTTCTGATCCACATGGTGCAGGTTTTTCTTTTCGGAGCTTACAAGTATCCGCGGGAGCTGACCTGGATGGTGGGAGTCCTGCTGCTGCTCGTAACTCTTGGCATGGCCTTCACGGGACAAGTGATGAGATTCGACCAAGATGCCTACTGGGGTTTGGGTATTGGCGTATCGATTGCGAGCCGCGTGCCATTGATGGGACCTCGAATTGTCAACTTGTTGCTCGGTGGCCCGATCATCGCAGGGGCGACGCTCTCGCGCTTTTTCGCGCTGCACGTTTTTGTGATTCCCGGTCTTTTAATCGCGTTTGTCGCCGTGCACCTCTTGATGGTCATCAAACTTGGAATTAACGAGTGGCCGATGCCCGGACGCGTCGTCCGCAAAGCAACATACGTGAAGGAATACCACGAACTAACAAGAAAAGATGGCGTGCCGTTTGTCCCCTCCGCGGTCTGGAAGGATCTTTTCTTCTCCGGCTTGATCCTGCTTTCGGTGGCTGCTTGCGCCTTATACTTTGGTCCTTTTGGCCCTTCCGGCCGTCCGGATCCCACCATTATTCAGACGGCCCCGGCTCCTGACTTCTTTTTCTTGTGGCTGTACGCAGTTCTCTCGCTTTTGCCACCTTCCATGGAAACTCCTGCGCTGCTTATCGGCCCCGTCGTTGTAATCCTCGCCCTCCTGTTCCTCCCGTTTATTTTTGGAGAGGGCGAAAAAAGCTGGCAGCGCAGGCCCGTTGCGGTGCTTACCATTTTATTGGTGGCCGTGGCGCTGGGAACGTTTACGCACCTTGCCGGATACACTCCCTGGAGCCCCGTAATGGACGCCTGGAGTTCCTTGCCAATTCCGGCGCAGTATTTGCACAACAGGTCCGCTCTCGAGCGGCAAGGCGCCCTCGTCTTTCAGTTGAAGCAATGCCATAACTGCCACGCGCTAGATAACCAGGGCGGAAAGCGTGGCCCTGCCCTCGACGCCGTTGCCGTACGGCTCACTCATGACCAACTGATTCGTCAGGTGATCCAGGGTGGAGGAAACATGCCGGCTTACGGAAAGAATCTGAGTCCTGCCGAGACGACGGCCCTGGTTGCGTTTCTTGACACATTGCATCCCCCGGATCAACCGCCGGCTCGGGACGCCTCGCGCGATGTCTCACTCGCGCCGGTATCGGCCGGTCTGCCTGGGACTCAACCTTAGTGCTGCGATGTCCAATAGAACGCAGGTAGTTCTCGACGCGTGGTCCATTCCTCTGGGAGTGAATCTGAGTCTTTGCCTCACCGCTCTTTTTTATATCGTAGGTTGGCTACGAGTCCGAAAAGCCTTCCTCCATTTAATTCCTGCATGGCGGCTTGCAGCCTTCCTTATAGGACTGGCATCCATCTGGATCGCGATCGGCTCTCCTCTTGCGGCCTTTGATGACATTTCGTTCTCGGTTCATATGGTGCAGCACCTGCTCCTGATTGCCGTAGCCCCTCCCCTAATTCTGCTTGGCGCGCCGTCGCTTCCGATTTTGTGTGGAATTCCCAAGTGGATCCTCCACGGTGCAGGTGGCGAAGTTCTCCGCTGGGCTCCACTCCAGAGGTTCGGGCGTTTCGTGACAAATCCGGCGGTTTGCTGGATTGTCGCCTCGGTCGCTCTACTTGGATGGCATGTTCCCGCGGCGTTTGAGTTGGCATTGCGCTCGGAACCCTGGCACGAAGTCGAACATGCTTTCTTCTTTACGACATCGATCTTATTCTGGTGGCCTGTTATTCAGCCTTTCCCGAGCGTCGCCCGATGGCCTCAATGGTCCCTCCCCGTTTATCTTTTCATCGGGATGCTTCCCGGTGGCGCTTTGGCAGCGTTCCTAACGTTTTGTGATCGGGTTCCCTATCCAACGTATGCGGCTGGATCCCCGCTCTTCGGTTTTTCGCCGCTTGAGGACCAAATTTGTGGGGGCGCCCTGATGTGGGTTGCCGGAACAATCGCCTATGTCGTTCCAGCGGTTCTCCTGATCTGCCGACTCCTCTCGCTTCCGGAGACACTTCCCCAAGGGACACCAGGAATTGTGCCTCCCCGAATCGTTTCACCCTCTTTTAACGCCTCTAGAGAAGAGATCGTCTAGTGACTGCAACCCATCGCACCATAGCGGCGCTCGATCCTTCCGTGCCGCCGATTCGGGGAAGTGTTCGCCGAAGCATTTCTGAGGTCGTGGCGGATTATTGGGCATTGACGAAGCCCGAAGTGAATTTCCTCATTCTCATCACGACCTTTGCAGGATTCTATCTGGCGACTCCCGCGGGACCGAGCCGGTTCATGTTTGTCCTGATGCTTCACACCATAGTCGGTACCTCTCTCGTCGCTAGCGGGGCGGCGGCACTAAACCAATTCATTGAGCGCCTCTACGACGCCCAAATGCGGCGTACATCGAGGCGCCCAGTCGCGTCGGGGAGAATAGAGCCGATCCAAGCTCTCTGGTTCGGGATTTCACTATCGGGCGTAGGAGCTGCGTACTTAGCCCTGGCGGTGAATGTCCTTGTTTGTTTTTTGGCCGTGCTGACACTATTTACGTACCTGTTCATATATACCCCACTGAAAAGGACAACGTCACTCTGCACATTGGCGGGCGCCTTTCCGGGGGCTGCGCCTCCACTGATTGGATGGGCCGCGGCGCGCGGAAAATTGGATCCCGAGGCCTGGGTGCTTTATGCACTGGTTTTTCTGTGGCAATTTCCACATTTCATGGCCATCGCTTGGATGTATCGCGAGGACTACGCACGGGCAGGATACTTGGTTCTTCCTCAAGGGCACAGAAGAGACTCCCTGGTGGCTTGGCAGACATGGGTGCCTTCCTTGGCGGTTATCCCCGTAGTTCTGACGCCAACGCTGGCAGGCAAAGCCGGGCTGATGTACGTTGCCGCGGCCTTCGTTCTGAGCTCCGGCTTTTTCTATTACGGGGCCTCCTTGGCTCTTCACCGATCGAATGTCGCCGCGCGCCGCCTTCTGATTGCTTCAATCATCTATCTTCCATCCGCATTTTTCCTGATGATGCTTTTTAAAATCTGACGACGATCTTCGGCTATCACCTCGCGCCAACCGAGGACCCGTGGCCCCATGGCGACACAGTCTCCAGTGGAAGAGGCTCGCGCATATTTCCACAGGAGAAATCGTTTTGCACAGCCCCGCTACTCGATTCTGATTGTTTTTGGGAATGAATACTTTAAACTGACGTGCTTTTGATTTCAGCCGTCCTGGCCCGGCAGTTTCCGTGGAGCGTGAATGTCCAAAGCGAAGCCAACCGCACTCCTGGCCGACGATCATCCTGCGATCCTAGAAAAAGTTTCACGACTTCTGTCGAGTGACTTTGATGTAGTGGGCGTCGTCAAGGATGGTGCGGCAGCAGTGGAAGCTGTAATGAGACTAAAACCAGATGTCGTTGTCATGGACATCTCAATGCCCATCCTGAATGGAATTCAAGCGATGCGTAGATTTCGGGAAGCGGGAGTAAAGTCTAAAATCGTCATTTTAACGGCAAATGCCGACCCGGATTTCGCAACCAGCGTTTTTGAAGCCGGCGCGAGCGGTTACGTCTTGAAATCCCGCATGAATACCGACCTGCTTTCCGCGCTGGAGGAAGTCCTCACCGAGGGCGTCTTTTCATCGCTCAACCCAGCAACCTCAGTGGCCTACGGCGCCTAAACTCAACCCAATCGCCCCTGAAAGACGTGCGTCTCTCGCGGCAGGTTTTTCAGGAGGGCTAATGGTTGCGTTCTAGCGCCAATCAATTTAGAATCGACCCTTTGAGGCCGGTCTTTCATCTAGCCTCATAGCATCCTTAATAACTTGATCAATAGCGGAATCATGTGAGGTGCCGTGTCCCCGCCCATCTCACGCAAGTGCCGAAAAATACGGGTTGTATTCTCTCAAGTGTTTCTCGGGGTGCTTGCGATCTTTCTAGTTGTGCCTTTTCTGCTGGGCAACGATAGTCGTACATCCGACCCTGCTGAACCCTTGGCTCAAGGGTCGGTCAAGCACGTTCTGTTGCTTTATTCGGATAGCGTGCAAACGTCCTATGGGAAGGCGCAGGACAGCGTCTTTCGCCAGACACTCGGCGATCTGAAGGAACCAATTGAAATCTTCACCGAAAGTCTCGACAACAACCGCATCGGCGAAGAGACGTATGACAAACTCGTGGCGGATTTCTACCGGAAGAAGTACGAGAATGTAAACTTCGATGTGGTTATCGCCATCAAGCCTGCTGCGCTCGGTTTCCTCATAAATCATCGAGCTGACGTCTTCGGAAATCCTGACATTGTCTTTTGCAATGTTGGAGGGCATGAAAAGGTCCTAGAGCGGATTGGACCGGGGATCCCTGGTGCCATAGAGGACTACGATATTCGCCCGTCGCTAGAGTTGATCCAGAGACTCCAACCTGATACGGAGCGAGTCGCCGTCATATTCGGCTCTTCGCCGATTGAGACTGGGTGGCTGAAATTGGCCCAAAGCCATGTCGACTCTGCCAGTGCAACATTCCCCATCGAATACTGGGTAGGGTTGACCATCCATGAGATGCAAACCAGACTTGCGAGTTTGCCTCCACACTTCGCGGTACTCTATGTAAGCGAATTCTCTGACCGAGAAGGCCGTTACTTCACTCCGACGGATTTCCTGGGGCAAGTAGCCTCCGCATCAGAAGTCCCGATCTACTCCATGTCGTATACCTACCTGGGCACAGGAACGGTTGGCGGCAGGGTTAGTGATCCATACACGGATGCGAACATTGCAGCCAATTTCGCCGTGCGTATTCTAAAGGGAGAGAGCCCTGCAACGCTCAAGTCAATCATCGAGTCACCCACCCTTGTGTTCGATGCACGTGCGCTGCAGCGATTTGGAATTTCTACTTCACGCCTTCCGGCCGGCAGCGTTGTCATGTTTCGCGAGCCTTCGATTTGGAGCCAATACCGTAAGCAGATTGTAATTGCCGCGGCTTTCGTCGTCTTGCAAACCGTTTTGATCCTCTTCCTCCTATTAGAAGCTAGGGCACGCAAGCGAGCCGAGGAATCGCTGGCCCATCGGCTTGTGCTTGAGGGGGCGATTTCGTCCCTATCTACGCGTCTGGCTGCCAGTCCGCCAGAAAGGATCGACTCCGAAATCGAGAGTGGCCTGCGGAGAATCCTGGAAATCGAGAGCGCGGACTGTATTTGCTGGTACGTTAAGTGGGAGGGCGCTGCAAGCCTGGTACGCATGTATTCGGCAACAGCGCCGGGCATATCGCAGTCGCCTGCCGCGATAAGCCCGGAACAGATCCCGCGCACGGCGGAACGACTGCTACGCGGAGAAGCAGTCATTCTGAG
>Ga0210402_10006545_pt1 | contig 10313 bp, 8 predicted proteins | sample IncBWC7MmetaG_FD_161055 | JGI IMG/M metagenome (GOLD analysis project Ga0210402, IMG submission 161055) | Forest soil microbial communities from Barre Woods Harvard Forest LTER site, Petersham, Massachusetts, United States - Inc-BW-C-7-M | ecosystem: Environmental > Terrestrial > Soil >...
TGAATGCGTCCCATGTTGCCGTGATATCCGAGGACCAGAAGATGGCGCTGTTTCTTTGCGCGCCCAGATATACGTCACGCGACAGGACCAGCGCGCGGTGTGGCGTATCGCGACGGAAACCGTCAGCGATTACGCCAGTGTGGAAGAGCGGGTAGACGTTGAAGACTTGCGTGCCGGGGCCGATGCTTAGGTAACTGCCGTTTGGTGGCAGGTCAGGCTCGGTTTCGTCAGCCCAGATGGAGTCGAAGCCCTTGCTCAGTATATTCTCCTTGATCGTGTTCCAGTACCAGTGCGCGGCGTCGGGATTCGTCGTGTCGATGTCGGAGCCGGCTTTGTCATAGGGCAGACCGTTCGTCGGCGTGCCGTCGGCGAGTTGCTCGAACCAGCCCTTCTGCTGCACCAAATCGTAATAGCGCGATCCCTGCTCGAAGCGCGGCCACACGCTGATCATCGTCTGGAAGCCCATTTGATGCAGTTGCTGGTTCATCGCGGTGGGATCCGGCCAGAGATCGGGCACGAAGTCCATCTGCCCCATCTTCGAGTAGTAAAGCCAGTCTACGACGATCACATCGGCAGGCAGATGCCGCTCGCGATAGCCTTTCGCGACGGCCATCACTTCATCCTGCGAGCGGTAACGCTGCTTGCTCTGGATGTAGCCGTATGCGGCTTTGGGAAGAAGCGGCGTAGCTCCGGTCAACTGGCGATAACCGGCGTAGATTTCGTCCGTTGTTTTTCCGGCGATGAGGAAGAACGAAACACGATTGCCTACTTGCGAGATCCAGCTGGTGCGCTCATTGAAGTGCGCAGCTACGGTGGTCTTTGAAGGATTGTCCCAGACAATACCATAGCCGTAATTTGTAACCATGAAAGGCACACATACGCTCTGGCCGCCGGGAGCGTTGTAGTCGTGCCAGCAGTGAACGACGTGGCCGCGATGATCGAGGTAGCCTTCCTGGTTCTGGCCGAGGCCGTAGTAGTGCTCGTCGTCGGGCGAGGCAAAGTCCGCCCCTACCTGATAGAAATCCGAGTCCGTCGGTCTACGGTCATAGTTGATCTGCGAATTGCCGTCCTTGTGATTCAGCACGGACATCGACCAACCGTTCAACTCGGCAATCTTCTTCCCTTCCGGAGTTGCGAAGGTGATATCAGCGCCTGGAGTCGAGCCACTGAAATATTTGCCGGGATCCATGACGGATTGCGGCGGAGGCGTGCTGCCCTTGCGCCACCCTTTCAGCGTCACAACGAGACGCGATGATTTGTAGACCTCGTCTACGCCGTCCTGCGTATGGCTCCAGCCCTCGGCGGAAGGCGTTGCGACGAAGCCGTATCCGGGCGCGGCGAGCGCAGGGTCTTTAAGCAGGCCGAGCGTCACACGAATGATGTTCGGAGCATAGGGTTCAAAGACGATGGTCGACTTGCCACGTTCGAGGATGATGCGTTGATTGTCTGCCTGAGCATTCGCGAACGTCGCAACGATGATGGCGAGCGCGGCAATGAAAATTGCGGAAGAGAAGATTCTGCGAATCATTTTCGTACCAATATATCCGGTTTATTCTTCGTTGGGCTCTTTGCGCAGATGAGTATGAAGCGATTTAGCAGAGGGTGTCTTTACACTTTGCTGGCGACGACGCGCATCTGTTCACGTAACCATTGCTGTGCGGGCTCGGCTGTCAGACGTGGATGCCACGCCATCATGTAGTTGAATTTCGGCAACTCAACGGGAGCTTCGACGGTGCGCACGGTCTGCATGGGCGCAACGATCTTTGCCAGACGGCGTGGGACGGTGACGAGGTAGTTTGTTCCCGCGATCGCTAGCACGGCCGGGATAAAGTAGGGGACGATGAGGGCGACCTGCCGCCGTAGTCCGAGGTCGGCTAACGGCCGGTCTACCAACGTTTGCTGACCGGCGCGGACGTTGACAACGACATGCGGGAGCTTCAGGTATTCAATCAGGGTGATACGATTTCTGGGTTTCAGCTGCGAGGCGCATTGCAGGCAGACGAAGTCTTCCTCGAAGATAACCTGAGACTCGAGTCCCGGCGTGAGCATGGCAACTTCCATCGCGAGGTCGATTTTGCCTGCCTCCACATCTTCGAACACATTGTCGTGGTGAGGGACGATTTCGAGCTTGGCTTTGGGAGCGGCTTTGTTCAGTCTGCGGACGAGCCCGGGGAGCAGCACGATGCAGGCATTGTCGGTCATCGAGATGCGGAAGCGCTCCTGGCTCTGGACGGGATCGAAGCTTTCGCCGCGCACCATGGCGTCGATGCGCGGCAGAATTCCTTCCAATTCATGCAGCAGGCGCTCGCCGCGTACAGTGCGCTCATAGCCGCGTCCGGAGCGGATCAGCAGTTCGTCCTGAAATGTTTCGCGCAGACGGTCAAGGGCGCGACTCATCGCCGGCTGGCTCAGGAAACAACGCTGTGCGGCGCGGGTGATGTGCCGCTCTTCGAGCAGCGCCTGCAATGCAATCAGCAGGTTCAGGTCGATCTTCGAGAGATGTGTTTCCTGCATGGCGATCATTCTAACAATGCATGAATCAAATGATCGATCTTCGGGCTCTATTACGTGGAAGCAGAAAGGAAGGCTCAAAATGAACGATACACAGAAAGTAGCGATCGTAACCGGAGCATCCCGCGGAATTGGGCGTGCAGTAGCCGCTAGGCTCGCGCGCGAAGGGTTTGCCGTGGCGGTGAATTATGCCAGCAATCAGGCAGAGGCCGCGAAGGTGGTCGAAGAAATCGAAAACACCGGCGGTAAGGCCATTGCAGTGCAGGCAGATGTGTCGAAGACGGCGGATGTGGCGCGGCTTTTCGATGAAACAGAGAAGGCCTTCGGCGGCGTCGACGTGCTGGTGAATAACGCAGGAATTATGGCGATCAAGCCCATTGTGGAATTCGACGACGAGACGTTTGACCGCATCTTTGCGATCAATGTGCGTGGCACGTTCAACACTATGAAGCAGGGGGCAAAGAGAATTCGCAGGGGCGGACGCATCATCAACTTTTCCACCAGCGTGACTCCGCTTACGCTGCCCGGATACGCGCCCTATAGCGCTTCGAAGGCCGCGGTCGAAGTACTGACGACTCACCTAACGAAGGAGCTTCGCGGACGGAATGTGGCGGTGAACACAGTCGCGCCCGGTCCGGTTGCAACGGAGCTGTTTCTCGATGGGAAAACACCCGAGCAGGTGGATCGCTTGGCGAAGCTGAATCCATTCGAGCGCCTCGGCCAGCCGGATGACATCGCGAACGTAGTCGCGTTTCTTGCCGGACCGGACGGCGTATGGGTCAACGGACAGACGCTGCGCGCCAACGGCGGTATGGTCTAAGCCTCGCAGCGAAACATCGGGAAAAGGAGATTCATTATGCGTATTTTCATGACGGGAGCTAGTGGGTACATCGGCAACGCGGTTGCCGAGAAGGCGGTCGGGCAGGGTCATACGGTGGTCGGGCTTGCACGCAGTGAGGCTTCGCAACAGAAGCTGCAGGAGATAGGTGTGACGCCACTGCCGGGCGATCTTGAATCTTTGGATTTGTTGACACGTGCGGCTGCAGATTCCGATGTCGTGCTGCATCTTGGTTTCGTGCACGAATTTCACCGTCCGTACGATGAGCTGCTCGCCATCGACATAGCGGCAATCCGCGCCATGGGCCAAGGTATTGCAGGAACGGGCAAACCGCTCATCATGACGTCGGGGACTGGCGTGACGGAGCCTGATTCTAATGGTGGCGAGACGAATGAGGAGTCACCCATAACGGAAACGCCATTGAAGGCGCGTGTCGCAGCAGAACAGGCGGCGCTGGAGCTTGCCAGCATTGGCGTGCGCCCGATCGTTATGAGGCTGGCTCCCTATGTCTATGGCCGCGGCGGCAGCGTATTTGTTCCGGCGCTGCTGAAGGCTGCCATTGCAAATGGCGTGTCGCCTTATGTCGGCGATGGCACGCAGCTGACCTCGTCAGCCGACGTGGATGCTGCGGCGGAACTCTACCTGTTGGCGGCAGAGAAAGCCGAAGCGGGCTCCATCTTCAACTGCACGACGGAAACCGACATCCAGCTGCGTGATTTGGCGGAGGCGATCGGGACGGCCGCTGGCGTTCCTGCGAAAAGCGTCTCGCACGAGGAAGCGCAGAAGCTGGTGGTGCCGTTTATCGCAACGTTCCTGGAAATCTCAAACCGCGGCTCCAGCGAAAAGGCGCGCCATGTTCTGGGATGGAATCCGCAGCCGAAGCGTGGACTGCTTGAGGACATCACGAATGGCTCGTATCGTGAAGTTGCGGCGAGCCTGAGATTCCGCAGCCACACTTGCGCGGGGTCGTCGTTTCGCTGACGGTGCCAGACCATTCTGAGCACAAAAGGCGGAAGGCTGAGAGGCTCGGGGCGGGAAACCAGGCCGAGACTCCGGCCAAAGGCGTGTACGACGGACTCCTGAATGCACGCGACGAGATCGCTGGACGCCACGGCATGCAACACCGAAAGGCAATGCGGGAGCGCCAGCCTGAGACGGCGGCGCAGCCCGCGTGCGGCGAGTTCGTTGTCGATCAGGCCCCAGGGTTGATTGCGATACATCACAGCCGCATGGTCTAGCCGTGTAAACCTCTCAAGGGTGAGCCTGCGCTTCAAGGCGCTATGCCCACGGCGGGCGATTACGACGTTGTTCTCCTCCGAGAGCGGCTCCATGATGAAGCCCGGTGAGAGGTAGCGCGCGTCCGGGAAATATCCTATGGCGATGTCGAGCGTTCCATTGCGGAGGTCACTTTCGGGCACGGTAAAGAGCCAGTCCAGGCGACGGGTCTGCAATTGCAGATCCCCCGAAAGCATGGATCGGGCCAGAAGCGGCGCGAGGCGCAGCTCGATATCATCGCTCAAACCAATGCGGAAGCGCTGCGCGCTGGCTGATGGATCGAAGGTCTGCGGCGCTTCAAACGTCTGCCGGAGCTGGGCCAGAGCGGCGCGGATGGGGCCTGCGAGGCGCTCTGCGCGTGGCGTAGGCACCATGCCTTGTGAGGTACGCACGAAGAGCGGATCTTCGAGCCGGGTACGCAGACGGGCAATTGCATTGCTGAATGCCGGCTGGCTGAGACCGACCCGCTTCGCCGCTCGGCCTACGTGCCGCTCGTCCGCCAGCGACTCGAAGGCGAGCAAAAGGTTTAGGTCGATTCCATTGATATTCACACATTGAATAATACACATTACCAATATCCACTTCACGAATGAATGGAGATTCGGCTATACCAGCATCATGCTTAAGCGCGTCGCCATCGTCTTCGTTCTCATGTTTGCGGTTGCCTTGTCTGCAGCGCATGCCGACAGTCCGGTCCTTCAGGTCTTCAAGCAATGGCTGGATGTCTTCAACTCCGCCGATGCTGCGAAGATGGCCGCCTTCTGGAAGAAATATGGAAAGAATGCGGCGGATGATCACTCGCCGAGCGACTTGCGCCTGCGGCAAATGACGCAAGGCATGACGATCTTCAAGGTCGTTGAGGATACGGGCACGCATCTTGTAGTGCTGATGAAGGAAGGACGCGGCATCTATTCGGAATCGACCATGGATCTCGCTACGACCAATCCTCCGACGGTTGATCGCATTTCAGGGCACCCAGTTCCACCGCCTGTCGAAAAGGGCGACATAGCCACCAGCGATGAGGACCTGGCGAAGAAAGTGCGGGAGCGCGTGGCTGCGACGCAGGGACCGAATGCGTTTTCCGGCGCGGTCTTGATCGCGCACAACGGCAAAGTGGTTCTCGATCAGGCATGGGGCATGGCCGATGACAGCAAGCAGATTCCGAATACAGTCGATACGCAATTCTGCCTCGGATCGATGAACAAGATGTTCACCTCGGTCGCGATTCTTCAGCTCGTTGAGAAGGGCAAGCTGTCGCTGGACAAGCCGATAGCCACCTACTGGCCCGACTATCCGAATAAAGACCTCGCTGCTAAGGTGACTATCCGCGAGTTGCTGAGCCACACGGGCGGCACCGGCGATATTTTTACGCCGGAGTATGAGGCGCATCGCGAAGAGATACGGACGCCTGCGGATTACGTGAAACTCTTCGGAAACCGGGGCGTCCGCTTTGAGCCCGGGACGCGGATGGAGTACTCAAACTACGGTTTCATTCTGCTGGGGCGAATCATTGAGCTGGTCAGTGGGGAACCCTATCAGGATTATGTCCGGAAGCATGTCTATCTGCCTGCCGGGATGCTGCACACCGACTCGCGTCCGGAGAGCGAGCATGTGCAGGGCCGGGCAATGGGCTACACCCACGGCCCGAATGGACTGACGCCCAACACAGACACCATGCCCTGGAGCGGGACATCGGCTGGAGGCGGGTACTCCACCGTTGGCGATCTGATGTTGTTTGCGGAAGCGCTCCAGTCAGGCAAGCTGCTCGCCCCTGAGTTTCTGAAGGAAGCGACGACGGATGATCCGACGCACCGTGACTATGGGCTGGGATTTTACGTGCTCAGGAATGGAGCCTATGGCCATGGCGGCGGGGCGCCGGGGATCAATGGCGAGCTGCATGTATTGCCGAAGACGGATTATGTGCTGGTGGCGCTCGTGAACCGCGACCCGCCGATGGCCAGCGATATGGTGAACGTGATCGCAGAGATTCTTCCCCCGCAACCGGGCAACTGAGTCTAGGGCTGAATCTTGGTCGCCGCCAGTTTCTCGGCTGTATCGAGCGCGTCCGATGCTTTTACTGCGACGTCAGGCATAACGCCCGTTCCTTCCCAGTTGGTCTTTGAAATGGGGTTGATGGCGCGCGCGAATGGAACGGCGATCGAGAAATGGTCGTCGATGCGATGCCCCGCGACAGGTGCGCTCCTCCGCCGGTTGTTTCACCTACTATCGTCGCGCGCTTCAGGTTCTTCAGGTTGTAGGTGAATTCCTCGGCGCCGGAAAAAGTAGACTTCGATGTGAGGACAAAGGCCGGCGTGTCGGCCAATCTGGTTCCGGGAACATAAGGCAGCGTCCAGTACTGTGTCGTTTCGTCTTTCTTGCGGTCGTAGAGATCGTTCAGGTGGGTAGGCTTATCGAAGAGGTAGCTGGAGATAAACGCCACCATCTTCGGGTCACCTCCGCCATTCTCGCGCAGATCGAAGATGATCGCGTCGACATGCGACAGGAAGTTCATTGCCGCGACAACTGTGGGTCCGCAAACTGACGGGTCGGCGAACATGTTGAACTTTACATAGCCGATATTGCCGGACAGGATCTCGACTTTGTCGAATCCGCAGTTCATGTGCACCATCTGCTTCTGCATGCGCGCCAGGTCTTCGGGGCTGGGGCCGGTAGACTCGCCGCGGTCAGGCGGCAGCTTGAAGGGGCTGTAGCGCACGCCGAGATGCTTGTCGTGGCTGACCTCCCGCAGATGGTCCGTAAGCAGGTCGGCAAAAGCATCGCCATCGGTGACGGCCGCGTAGTCGCCGTGCTTCTGATGTGCTTCTACGGAATCCGCCATTTTCTGCGCAATGTCGGGGTAAACCGTAGTACTCCCTCAGATTTGCCACGACGCCGGCGACTACACGCTGGCGCTCCGCATCGTCAGGCTTGACATTCTCGACTGTGGCGCCCGGAGGCATGGCACGCAGGCCAAAATGTTCGACGGTGGCAGGCTGCGCGTCCATTACCTGCAGGTTTCCGAATGCGGTGGTCGGGCTGGCCTTTTCTTTAACGCGGAACTTGATCAGCAGCGGCTCGCAGCTTTCGATCGAGAGCAGGTCGAATCCGCCAGTCTGATTGCGGAACCCCATCACGGATTCGACTGTCTGGTTGGGGTCGAATGTTTTGATGTACGTCTCGATTTTCGCGCGGTCGCCGCTATTGAAGGCATCGAGCCACGCCTGCAGGGTCTGCCCAGCCGGTGTACTGGGGATGGCGGTCTGGCCGAATGCACACCCGACGATCAGGAACAACAGCACACAGAGTCTACGGAGCATGCCGTTTGGACGTACAAGCCGCTACTTTCGCTTGTCTTTTTCGGCCAAAACCGGCCCTAGAAAACGTGCTTTGACGATTTCGCCCCCACCCCGTCCCCATGCGATACTCAAAAGGAATGTATAACCGCGTCGTTCTTAAGCTTTCAGGGGAAGCGCTGGCCGCAGGACGCGGCTTTGGCGTCGATGTAGATCGTGTGCACCAGATTGCCGGCGAGCTTTCCGAGGTTCGCGACCTGGGCGTCGACGTAGCCATTGTCGTTGGCGGAGGCAATTTCTTTCGCGGCGTTGCCGAGCAGGCCAAGGAAATGGACCGCGTCTCCGCGGACCACATGGGCATGCTGGGCACGGTCATCAATGCGCTGGCGATTCAGGACGCTCTGGAGAAGACTGGCGTGCATGCGCGCGTGATGTCTGCGATTGAGATGCACCAGGTTTGCGAGCCGTACATCCGCCGCAGAGCGATCCGACACCTCGAAAAAGGCCGCGTGGTGATTTTTGCCGCCGGGACTGGAAATCCGTACTTTTCCACAGATACGGCGGCCTCGTTGCGCGCCATGGAGATCAAAGCGGACGTCTTATTGAAAGCGACCAAAGTGGAAGGCATCTACGATGCTGACCCGGTCATCAAAACCGATGCGGTCAAATTCGAGCAGATTACGTACATGGAAATCCTGCGGCTGGGGTTAAAGGTCATGGACACAACCGCGGTGAGCATGTGCAAAGACAACAATCTGCCCATGATCATCTTCAATATGAACCGGCCAGGGAATATCCGCCGCGTAATCAGCGGGGAGAAGGTCGGGTCGCTGGTGACGGCCTGAGTGTAGAGACGCAAAACGTATCCTCGGCTGCGGTACTGGAATCGCCCGCAGAAATGCCGCATCCCTCTCCCAAGACCAGTGCCCCCGTAACAATCAAGAAGCCGGAGAAGAAGTCGCTGCTTCCGGCGCTGTCCGGGCTGCGCGCCTTTGCCGCACTGAATATTGTTTTCTACCACTTCTCCAATCCCAAGTGGTTCGGGCCCTTCGCTCCGATCGTGGACAACGGCTACACCTCGGTCAGCTTTTTCCTGCTGATGTCGGGCTTCATTCTGGCCTATAACTACAGCGACCGCGCGCAGAACGGCCAACTGAACGTCAAGCACTTCTGGATTGCGCGCTTCTCGCGGCTCTACCCGGTGTACATCTTCGGGCTGATCGTTTCGCTCGGCATGCTGATGGCAGAATGGCATGTTCGCACGCACGGCGAGTTTGCGCTGGGGGTGGTGCTCACTCCCCTGCTGCTGCAAGGCTGGGTGCCGAATCTGGCGACATTCTGGAACACTCCGGCATGGACGATGTGCACGGAAGCCTTCTTCTACGTGATCTTCCCCGTCGTGGTCTGCTGGAAGCGTCCGAAGAGTTGGCGCGGGTTGATTGGCCTGCTCGCGCTGTTGTGGATCGCGGGCATGGTGCTGCCGACGCTATATACGGTCCTCCAACCGGATGGTCCGCATCCTGGCCGCTATACGGAAGGCTTCTGGATGCGCGCGCTCAAGTTCTCGCCGCCGCCGCATGTGCCGTCATTTCTGTTTGGGATTGTGCTGGCAGACGTGGATGCACGCATCGCACGCGACAGCAGATGGCGGCTGCTGCTGGGCATTCTAGGAGTAGGTGCAATCTATACCGTGCTCTATTACGGCGATCACATGCCCTTTGCCCTGATGCACGACGGCCTGATGATGCCACTTTTCGGCCTCGCCATTCTCGGGCTTGCCGGGCACAACCTGATTGCCCGCTTTTTCGGCTTTTGGCCTTTCGTCGCTGTAGGCCAGGCGAGCTACTGCCTCTACATCCTGCACTTCAATCTGTGGGACCTGATCCACAAATCGCATCTGCTGGAAGCGACGCATCTCATTGTGTTCGATCCTTGGATCAGCTACGTCCTGCTGGTAACGGCGGCGCTGCTGACGATGAAGTTTATCGAGAAGCCGGTGCAGCGGTGGATTCGCGGGTCAGTCCGCGAATAAGAGTCGCGAATAGTTTTTAGGCTGTTGCGAGAGATGCATCGGCCATCACTACCTGGTTCCGGCCATTGTGCTTCGCCATGTAAAGGGCGCGATCTGCGGCGCGCAGTATCTCTTCCAGATTGGCGCCTGAGTGCGGGAAGGCGGCAACGCCGATCGAAATCGTTATCCCGCTCAGAGCTTCGCTGCGGAAACGAACTCTGAGCTGGCTTATCCGTTCGCGAATGGTTTCTGCCCGATCGAGCGCAGCTCCCTGCAAAGTTTCCGGAATGATGATGACGAACTCTTCGCCGCCGTAGCGGCAGATAATGTCTTCCAGCCTTACCGACTGACGGAAGGTTTCGGCAACCTCGCGCAGAATACAGTC
>Ga0210402_10006546_pt1 | contig 10312 bp, 8 predicted proteins | sample IncBWC7MmetaG_FD_161055 | JGI IMG/M metagenome (GOLD analysis project Ga0210402, IMG submission 161055) | Forest soil microbial communities from Barre Woods Harvard Forest LTER site, Petersham, Massachusetts, United States - Inc-BW-C-7-M | ecosystem: Environmental > Terrestrial > Soil >...
GACCGCTGAGCATCTCCCACAGCTCCTTGACGAGCAGAGGGCGCAGGGAAGCGCGGTGGAATGCAGCAAGCTCAGGTGAGCGCAAGGAACACGTCCTCCAATCGCCCCGAGGCCTCTTTGGTCTGTTCGCAAAGCTGATCGAGCGTCCCGACGCCGCGAACCCGACCCTCGGCGAGGAGCACAAACCGGTCGCAGACATGCTCGGCATCACCGAGCTGGTGGATCGCAAGCACGAGAGTGCGCCCCCGGCCGGTGACCTCACGCAGGAGTCCCATCATCTCGCGGGTCTGCCGCAGGTCGAAGCCATCGAACGGCTCGTCCATGAGAAGGACGGGCTGCGGCGTCAGCAGCGCGAGAGCGAGCATCAGTCGGTGACCGTAACCCTTCGATAGGGTGCTGATACGCTTGCTCAGAACCGGCGAAAGACCGACGGCATGAACAGTTTCGACTACACGGGTTTCGGCGCAGCCGTAAACGGCTGCAAAGAACTCAACGCTGCGAATGACGAATTGATCGTCCCATGGCCGCAGTCCGTCGGGAAGGTAGAAGACAGCATCTCGGCGATCAGCCAGAGACAGCGGCGCACCGCGCCAGAGGATCTCGCCGCCATCGGCCGGAAGAATGCCGGCTAGGGTTTCCAGCAGCGTTGTCTTTCCCGCCCCATTGGGGCCGATCAGGCCGAGCACTTCCCTGGAGCGCACGTCGAACGAGACTTCGGCCAAGGCCCGCTGCTCGCCATAACGTTTGCTCAATCCGGAAATCTGCATCAGCGCATCCGCAGGCTGCGCATTCTGCAGGGTGGCAATGTCAGACGATGTTGCCATCCTAGTACCTTAGCTTCTGCGGACAAACAGGATGAGGCGGACCACTTGGAATTTCTCGTCGATTTGATCTGTGCTCAGCGTGATTGAAATCGGGTGCTTCGCATGCTGGAGAACAGCGTAGCCGGCAGAAGAGCGATCCTTGGCCTCCATCCAGCCCTCACCGAGACAAGCTCGGATGTTTTGCAACATCCTTGCCTGCTGTTGCTTGGCCTCTTGCACAGTTTGGAAATGTCGTGAATCGCAGGTATAGGTCCCTGCTCCATAGAGCGAGCATTCGCTCCAACCCTTCAACACCAGACGGGCCTCAGAAAAATTTCCCTCCCGTGATTTTCCAACAATCGACGAGAACCTCTCCTTGGTTGTCGCAATGGGCACAACCTGCTTCAATTCCGAGCAGAACGGCGCAATGGATTCCTGACATCTGAGAGCGGAGGGTGCTACCAGTGTTCCTGCAATGCACATTGCGGCGAGAACCAAGGCGGTTGCATTCGGGAGGATTGCGAACGATTTCGTGTGCACTGTTTTCTTTAAGGTAGTTTTATGGACGAGACCGAAGGAACTATTACTTTGCAGCAGCCGGGGCAGCAAAACCGGACAAATTCCGCATTCACAAGCTCGCCTGCGGTCTGCCCGCTGCCCATGATAAGAGCGCGGGCTAACACAGAGAGGGGAATCATCATGAGAACCTTAGCCGCTCTGCTGGTGCTGTCTGGCCATTGCTTCGTGAGCCATACGGCAGCGGCACAATCGCAAGACTGCAAACTGTGTCGCGAGGATTATACAGCTTGCGTTAAAGCTCACACGCAAGGTGCCTGCAAGACCAATTACGACATTTGCATGAACCATTGTCGCAAAAAATAGCGGAACGAAAACAATCAACCGGGAACTCGGCCTCACAATTCCGCGCTGGACGCATTCTGCGGCGAATGTCTCATAGGTGACTGAACAGGATAGCCCGCGGTGATTTGAGCATCGCGCCAGACTTTTGAATGGCCTCAGTCGCATCGGCCCACACCGCGCAGAGTCGCGACACGCCGCAAGTGCAGCACGGTCCAAATTGGTCTTCACCCTCGGAGGGGGAAGCTCCAGCCCGCCGTGCGGTACCACCTTCGCTCACGCGCCCCTGCATGAACTTTTCTAAGGCTTGGTTGAGAAATGATGCTTTGCCGGTTGGTTCGGCACAGACGATATCAGGCGCAGCTTCACTGATGAGCCATCGGGCCCTTAGCGCAGCCGCTTGGTTCTCAAGATACTCCGTCCAAGCGCTGCGCCAGTCCTCCCGATAAGGGCAGGAATTGCCTATGAACAACGGCAGCGTCTCAATTTCCTTGCCATCGTTGGCACTCGCCAAAGGCGTTACACCGTCCACGGCAGCGCGCACCAAGCTCCTGCTCGAGGGTCCGATCTTGTCCACGCTGCTGCGCCTGGCAGCGCCGAACGTCCTCACCCTGCTCGCATTCGCAGGCGTGATCACGTTCGACGGATTTTTTCTCGGCCGCATCGGAACCAATGCGCTCGCCGGCGCCTCGCTGGCGTTTCCCTGGGTAATGCTGGTCCTGCAGACGACCAACAGCGGCATGGGCGCCGGCGTCTCGTCGGCGATCGCGCGCGCGCTCGGGGCGGGGCGCCGCGACCGCGCCGACGCGCTCGTCTTCCACGCGTTTCTGCTGGCGCTCGTAATCGCCGCAATCTTCTCGACCGTGCTGCTGCTGGGCGCGCCCTTCATGTTCCGGTGGATGGGCGGACGCGACGAAATGCTCTCCGACGCGCTCGCCTACGCGAACGTGGCGCTGGGCGGCGCCGTCTGCATCTGCGTGAGCAATCTGCTGGGCAATGCGGTGCGCGGCACCGGCAATATGAGCTTCCCCGCGGCCGTGCTGGTCGGCTGCGTTGTTGTGCACATCGCCATCTCGCCCGTGCTGATCTTTGGCGTCGGACCGTTGCCGGCGCTCGGTCCGGCCGGCGCGGGCTGGGGACTGGTGATTCCCTTCGCCGGCGGCAGCGCGGTGATGATCTGGTATCTACGATCGTCACGCGCCCTCGTCCGGCTGAACTTCCGCGGGGTCATGCCGCGCTGGGAGCTGTTCGCCGACATCCTCAAGGTCGGCGTGCCCGGCTTGATCAACATAGCCATCACCAATCTCTCGGTCGTCGTACTGACGGGAATCGCCGGACGGTTGGGGCGCGACACCGCGCTGGGCTACGCGATGGGCGCGCGTCTCGAATACATCATGCAACCGATCGCGTTCGGCTTCGGCACTGCGATCGTCGCGATGGTGGGAACGAACTGGGGCGCGCAGCAGTATCGTCGCGCCCGCGAGATCGCGTGGACCGGCGCGACCACGGTCGCGGTGGTGTGCGGAGCGATCGGCCTGATCGTCGCGTTCCAGCCCGGCCTGTGGATCGGCCTGTTCAGCGACGATGCCGAGGTCGCGCGTCTCGGCACGCTCTACCTGCGCGTCGTCGGCCCGGCCTACATCTGCTTCGGGCTCGGCTTGGGACTTTTCTACGTCACCCTGGGCGTCGGCCGCGCTGTCGCGGCGATGAACGCCAACGCGGTGCGCATGATTGCGAGCGCGGCCGGCGGGCTTGTCGCAGTGTACTGGTTTGATCTCGGCGCCGCCGGATTCTTTGCCGCGGTGGCCGCGGGATTCTGCCTTTACGCGGCGATGCTCGTCCACGCAGTGTCCAGCGTGAAGACACCCAAGGCTGCATTCGCAACGACCTCCTGATTGCTCACCGTGGAAGTACGAAAGGCGCATTCTATGTCCCCTCGTCAATTCGTCACGACTGGAACCGTGATGATTCGGCCGCTCCTGCTCAAGCCGCAATGGATGAACGGGCTTTCAGAGCGATTGCTCGTGAGCCATTACGAAAACAATTACGGCGGTGCCCTGCGGAGGCTGAACGCCATCAGAGCGCGTCTTGCGGCTCTCGACTGGGCGCGCACTCCGGCGTTCGAGATCAACGGCCTCAAGCGCGAAGAGCTGATTGCTGCGGGCTCTGTGATCCTGCACGAGGTCTATTTCGATTCGCTCGGCGGACACGGCGACAGTCCGCCTACGGGACTTGCCGAACCGCCCGCTGCACTCGCCCAGGCGCTCGAACGCGATTTCGGGAGCGTCATGGCGTGGCGCGCCGAGTTTACCAGCATGGCCAAGGCGCTGGCAGGCGGTTCAGGCTGGGCGATCCTCGCTTGGTCTGAGCGCTTGGGCCGGTTGGTCAACCAGTGGGCGGCAGACCACGCGCACGCTCTGTCAGGTGCTACTCCGATCCTCGCGCTCGACATGTACGAGCATGCCTACCATCTCGATTTTGGCGCGAAGGCATCTGCCTACGTCGATCAGCTGATGACAAACCTGAACTGGGAACGGATCGGCGCACGGTATCGCCTCGCAATCGGCGAAGGAGCGGGAGAAGACGAGCTCTTTCTTCCATACGGCGCGCCGACGCAAGAAGAGGCGCGTATTTCGGCCGAGGAGCTGAAGGCCGCGCTCGAGAATGACGGTGATCGCCGGCCGATACTTTTGGATCTCTGTCTGCCCAGAGACCTGCCCCGACGCATCGATATGCTGGCGGGCGCGTCCATGCACGCTCCTGCCGCGCTGCCGCGCTGGGTCGAGGGCCTGCCGCGGGGCCGACCGATCGTGGTCTATTGCATTTGCGGATTTCAGGTCAGTGGCACGGCCGTGAAGGAACTGCGACAGCGGGGCTACAACACCAGGGCTCTCGTCGGCGGGATTACCGCATGGCACGCAATTGGTGGCACGACGGTGCCGCTGGATGCCTCGACCTACGAGGAAGTGGCATAAACGCTCATGCACACCGCGTGCGCCAAAATTATCTCAGCGCTTCATTCAGTAAATCTCTGGCCGAGCATCGCTTCAATGCCAAGCGAGCAATGGCGGCCGGCGCCTCCTCGGGAATAGCAAACACGCTGCTCACGTTGATTTCGCACAGGACGTAGTTGTCCTCGCCTGTGGCCGTGCGCGGTCCATAGAGAAAGTCGGCATCCCAGATGATGGGGAGAGAGGCAGCGTCAATTCCAAGCGTTTGCATCATCTGCGGCGTCCACTCGGTTTCCATCTTCGTTCGCAGTGCCTGAAAAGCGGGAGCATCGGGCCCATGCATGATGCGCGGGCCCGGCTGCGCGGCCGGGGAGTCCGGGCCGTCGGGTGGCGGCGGTATCAGCGCCTTGATGAATTGATGGCCGAAACCCACGACCTTGTCGGCGCCCATGTAACAGCGGATCATCCCGTCGGGCAGACGCGGCTGGAACGGCTGATCGATGATGCATCCGTTTGCGGCAAAGTAATTTTCACACCGCGCCATGAAGGTCTCGAGCGCGAGCTCCTCTGGCAAGCTGCCACGGCGTGCCTCCAGGACGGAAACGGTTGCTGCCAGACTTTGCCCGCTCAGGCGTTCGACTTTCCAGACGCCTTGACCGGCATTGCCGCGATTTTGCTTGAGGACGCGCGGACCGCCCGATGCAAGCCGAGCAGGGAAACCATCGCGGAATTCGGCCGTCGTGCGGTAGAGATACGTGTCGGTGCCCCAGCCGAGATGTTTCGTACGGTGCAAGACCTCCTTGACCCCCATTTTCAGGATCGCGTCGGGATGCGCACTGACCCAAGGTCCCTTTGACGCCACATCCCGCAACATCGGATCGAGCTTGTCGCGCGTCAGGCCGTCATCAATCGGATTAACCCAGACGAGGACGCCGTCGACTGCCATGAGTTGCTTCTCGACCTCATCGACCAGGTCTTCGGCAAAAACGGCGGGTTCGGCATGGATGCCGTGCGCCTCGAGCTCCTCGAAAATCCGGTGGTACCGATTGTTCTGCGGTGTCGCAGCCGCACGCTTGGCACGATCGCCGCGCCAGAGGATCGCGACCTTGTACACGGGATTCTCCATAACGGTTGCGGTTACGATCATGCTCCCTTTACGTGACCCGTGAGAACAGCACCTCTGAAGGCGCCGACGCCCTTGAATGTGACATACGATGGGCGCCTCCGCGCATCGGACGCCTTTCTCGCCAACCCATGAAATGAAGCTATAACTACAACGATAGGCCGATCGTCGGAGCTTGGAAACCCTCCCCGATAGGAATTATTTTGATGGTGATCTGAATTATTTTGATACGCAATTTTGAAGCGACATGCGCTTTAGAATGAATCGAATTTCGGAACGTTGATCCAAACAGGACTCTAGGCGCTTGACAACCAGAACTCACCTCACCTCGAATTTGTTCCTGGCGAGATATGTCCGAATGTCAGAGTTTGCCTTCAGTTCGCTCGGGGTTTACGAGCGGCATGATTTCAATGGCGGTGCAGGTGATGCATGTCGGGCGTGTGCGGATGAGCATGCTCAATCGGCTGATGCTCGTGCGAATGGGTGTGGGGCTCTCCGGGTGGATCCTCGGGACGGTGTGCATGCTGATGGTGTTCGTCATGCACATGCGGATGCGCGTGCATCATCGCCTCGTGGATGTGCTCGTGCTCGTGGCGCTCAGTGACGTGCAGCCAGATACCCAGCGCCATGAGCGCTCCTGCCGCGAGGAGTTGCGCGGTGATGGGCTCTCCGAGCGCAATGACGGCGGTAACAGCCCCCAGGAAGGGCGCGGTCGAGAAATAGGCTCCTGTTCGCGCCGCTCCCAAATAGCGGAGCGAAACGACGAAAAGCGCCAAGCTTACGCCGTATCCCAAAAAGCCAACAATCATCGCAAGAACCGCCGGAAACGCTGGGGGCAACAATCCTCCGGCCCAGAGGCCAAGCGCGAGATTGACTGGTCCGGCGACAAGACCCTTGAGCTCGACAATCTGCAGCGGATCGGCCAGCGAAACCTTACGTGTCAGATTATTGTCGAGGCCCCACGCCACGCAGGCACCGAGAATCGCGAGCGGACCTATATTGGCCTCAAAGCGAGCCGTTCCCGACCATGAAAGAAGGACAGCGCCAACGACGAGGCAAAGCATTCCGAGCGCGATGCGTCGATCAACGTTTTCGCGGAAGACAAACCATGCGATTATCGCTGTGGCCGCGCCTTCAAATGTGAGAAGCAGCGATGCTGTGGCGGCCTCCGTTTGCGCCAGCCCCAACATCATGAACAGAGGTCCGGCGACGCCGCCACTCCCAATCGCGAGCGCAAGCCACCGAATATCCCGCCGGCTCAGTGCCACCTGTGGAGCGTTCGCCAACCCCAAGCTCGGGAGAGCAAATCGGCGCAAGATCGCCACACCGATACCCGCCCCGCAATAGAGCAGGCCCGCCAGCACTGCGGGGTGAATCGATCCGAGCAGGGCCTTGGCAGCGGGCGTCGACACTCCGAACAGCGCCGCCGAGGCAAGCGCGTAAATGATCGCGGCTTTGTTCATGGCATAATGAGTGCTATCGCACGATTGCTGAACGGCGCGTGGGTGGCCCTCGCCCTGTTATGAATCGCGCACCAGTGCGATCAGTCCAACCGCAGCGGCGGCGGTTACGGCGGCGAGCACGTCGAACGTCGCCGCATAGCCCAGTCCGCCGATCAGAAATCCCGCGATCATGGGTCCTGATGCCTCGCCAATGTCCCAGATGGTCCCGAACACACCCATGGCGGCGCCCAGGCGCCGTGTCGAGGCGAGATCGGCGATGAGCGCATTGGTCACCGGCGTCACCGCGCCGACGCCGAGGCCGAGCAGCGGCGCCAGGAGAACGAAGGCGGTCAGACTTTCGCTCCGGAAGATCAACGGAAGCGCGGCAGCGCAAACGAGAAGGCCAGCGATGATGACAGGTATTCGCCCGACCCGATCAGACACGCGTCCGGTGATCGGCTTCGCCACCATGGCCATAGCCAGCTGAGCGCCGAGCACGATTGCGATCTCGGCATCGTTGAGCCCCACCTTCTTGGCGTAGATCGGCAGGAAGCCGAGAAAGGCGCCGTAGCCGAGATACATCACGGCTTCGATGCCGGCCGCGACGAAGATCGGCGGCGTCCTGAACACCTCGGCGAGGCCCTGCCGGAACTCCGCAGCTCGCGCGGCGAGAGTCTTTGCTTGACGCGCCGGGCGATCGACATCGGGGAGCATCACCACGACAAGCAACGTCAGCACCCCGAGCGCGCCGACCAGCAGATAGGTCAGCGAAAAGCTGGCAGTGAAATAGAGCACAAATCCGCCGACGAGCGGCCCTCCGGTCGCGCCGATGTCGTTCGCCGAAGAGAACCAGCCGAGCCGGGCGCCGCGCCCACTCTCGGCGAGGCTCGCCACATAGGCCGAGGCAACCGGGGAGAAGATCGCCGTAGCGAAGCCGTGGACGAAGCGGAGCGCGAGCAGCGACCAGAGATCGTGGACGAACGGATAAAGAAACGGCGGCGCCGCGAAGAACAACGCGCCCAGCACCATCATCCGCTTGCGGCCGAGCACGTCGGAGAGCGCGCCCGACGGCAGCTTGAAAAAGACGCCGGTGACGGTGGAGGCGGCGACGATCACGCCGATGAGCTCGGGCATGGCCCCGAGATCGGCGGCGAAGATGGGGAGCACCGGAGTTCGCGCCATCTGGTAGCCGAGGCGCGAAAGCAGGCTTGCGAACACGATCGCGATGAATGCGCTCACACGAACCGCCCAAATTTGCGCAAACGAGATCCTGATGTCGTCAATTGATGTTATTTCGTCTCACCATAAATGGACCGATTGCAAGTTAATTTTATTCTGCCGTGCATGAATGAAATTAATGGCGCCGGCGCAATAATTACTTCAATGGGGTCTCGCTTTGCCGACCCATCTCGGAATACGTTTTGATAGCTGCGCGAAGGTCATGTAAAGTTGATATGCAATCAAGTCACCCTACACTCAGCCAAGTCGAATTCTAAGACCCACCCTGAGCGGCGGGGTTAGTCGGCCGGTTTTTCTACGGCGACCATCAAAGGAGGTATTCGTGTTGAGCAGATTGTCTTTGCCCATGCTCACCGCCGCCTTGCTCTGCGCCGCGTTCGTGACGCAGGCGCAAGCGCCGCCGCAAGACTTCCCCGAGGGACCCGGCAGGGAGACCTTCGTGGCGGTTTGCGGTGGTTGCCATGACATCAACCGCGCGCGTGCCGGGTACACGCCGGCAGGGTGGAACATGCTCGTGAACATGATGCAGAACATGGATGCGCCGGTTCCGCCGGAGGAGTGGCCGACGGTTGCAACCTATCTGATGAAAAGTTTTCCGGAGCGACCGCGACCGCCCGCAGCCGTCATCGACGGCCCGGCCCAGGCCTCCCTTAAGATGTGGGCGGTGCCAACGCTCGGCTCGCGACCGCACGATCCCCTCGCGACCAAGGATGGCGCCATCTGGTGGACGGGGCAGTTATCGAACAAGCTTGGGCGGCTCGACCCGAAGACCGGCGCGATCAAGGAATATTCGCTCAAGACACCGCACACCGGGCCGCACGGCCTGACCGAGGACAGGAGCGGCAACATCTGGTTCACCGGCAACAATGCCGGCCTCATCGGCAAGCTTGATCCCAATACGGGCCTGGTGACCGAATACGACTTGCCCGATCCGGCCGCCAAAGATCCCCACACGCTCATCTTCGACAGGGAAGGAATTCTGTGGTTCACCGTCCAGCAAGCTAACCGGATCGGACGCCTCGATCCCAAGAGCGGCGAGATCAAGCTCGTCACTTCGCCGACGCCGCGATCGCGCCCTTACGGCATGGCACTGAACTCCAAGAACGTCGTGTTCTTCGTCGAGTTCGGCGCCAACAAGGTGTCCAGCATCGATTCCAAGACAATGGAGATCAAAGAATACCCGCTGCCGGACCCGGGAGCGCGGCCGCGCCGGATAGCCATCTCGTCCGACGATATGATCTGGTACACGGATTTTGCACGGGGCTACCTCGGCCGGCTCGATGTTACGACCGGCAAGGTGACCGAGTGGCAATCGCCGAGCGGGCCGAAGTCCGAGCCCTATGGAATCGTCTTCACCAAGGGCGCGCTCTGGTACAACGAATCCTTCGCCAAGCCGAATACGATCGTGCGTTTTGATCCGAAGGCCGAGAAATTCCAAACGTGGGCAATCCCCGGTGGCGGCGACATCGTGCGCAACATGGATGTCACGCCCGACGGCAATCCCGTGATGGCCAACAGCCTCGTCAATCAAGTCGGGCTCGTGCAGATAAAGTAAACAGAGGCGTGGCCTGGGGCCTCAAGAGCAAGCGTCGAAGCCGGAGATCTGAAAGGGCGAAGGGGCGACCCCTTTCCGGAGCCGCCCCTGCTCTATTCGCCGCTCAGCTTGCTCAGGCCATGGTCAGGCCGTGGTGCTTCAGCGGGAAGCTCCGGTAGCGCTTTCCCGTTGCCGCCGCGATGGCGTTAAGGACCGCGGGCGCCGCGACCGCTATGGTAGGCTCACCGACGCCGCCCCAGAAGCCGCCTGAGGGCATTACGATCGTCTCCACCTTTGGCATCTGAGCAATACGCATCATGTCATAGGTGTCGAAGTTCTCCTGCTCGATCCGCCCGGCCTTG
>Ga0210402_10006547_pt1 | contig 10312 bp, 9 predicted proteins | sample IncBWC7MmetaG_FD_161055 | JGI IMG/M metagenome (GOLD analysis project Ga0210402, IMG submission 161055) | Forest soil microbial communities from Barre Woods Harvard Forest LTER site, Petersham, Massachusetts, United States - Inc-BW-C-7-M | ecosystem: Environmental > Terrestrial > Soil >...
TTTCCTCATTACATCCACAAGCCTGAGGCGTTGGGGATCGCTCGCGCAGTTCAACGCACTCGACTTCTACAAACTGCGCTTTGCGCGCATCGCGCCGCTGCTCCTGTTGCTGCTGACGGTGCTCAGCGCGCTTCACTCTGCGCATGTTGAGCACTTCATTGTCTCCGCAGAAACGGGCGGGCTTGGACGCGCGCTGGTTGCGGCACTCACCTTCCATGTGAATGTGCTTGAGGCGCGGCGCGGTTATCTACCCGGCAGCTGGGACATCCTCTGGTCGCTCTCGGTCGAGGAGATGTTCTATCTCTTCTTTCCGCTTGCCTGCCGTCTGCTTGGTCGCCGAAAGCTGTTCGTCATTCTGCTGCTCTCGTTCGTTGTGCTGGGACCTTTCGGGCGCACCGTTCTCGCACATGGTAACGCGGTTTGGCGAGAGTACTCCTATCTGGGAGGGATGGACGCGATCGCGCTGGGCTGTCTGACGGCGCTGTTGACTGCGAGACGCCAGCTTTCACGCAGGGTCTTGTATCTGTTCGGCGGACTCGGTTCTCTGCTGATGATCTTCATTCTTGGTTTTTCGATTCGGGCCGAGGCATGGGGACTTGGCCGCAGCGGACTCGACATGACGATCCTTGCTGTCGGCGCCTGCATGTTTATCGCGGCGGTTGCGCAGACGAATTGGAAGAGTCCGCGGATTTTGCACCCGCTCCTGAAGCTGGGGCAGCGCAGTTATGAGATCTACCTGACGCATATGTTTGTCGTCTTCGGGATTTTCTCGGTCTTCGTGATAGCAGGCAAACCGATGCGAGGTGTGCCGGTGCTCTCTATCGCAGTCATTATCGTCTCAGCGCTGCTGGGCGAGCTTGTGGCACGGTTCTATTCAGAGCCGATGAATCACTGGCTGCGCACACGCTGGGGAGCTGGAGCGAAGAAGCTCGGTTCGGTGATCGAGCCATCGGTGCCGATTGAGAACGTTGCCGTGTAGTGAGGAGTGCGATACTTTCGCCGCACGAAAAAAAGACGCCTGCGGCAAGGGCGAACTCTCTTACGCGCCGCAAGCGCCAAACTTTTGTGATTAATTGACAGTGGTCCGAAGTTGCATCTGGCGGGTGCGTTCAGCGTGGTTGCGCCGCCTACGAGGAAGACTCCGGGAAGGTACCGCGCCTCCAGCGACGAGCTGCTTCTGGGGAAAGAAGGCGCTGCCGAAGGGCGTTGCCGAACTGATCGCTGCGATCGCCCAGATTGTCGAAGGCAATGCCGTTCGGAGTGGCGAGCGTTAAGTTGCCGGCGATGATCATAGAGCTAAGCGTCACAGCGGGAACGGGGCCGTCTGGGGATTGTCAGTGACTCATGAACAGAGCATGAAGGCGAAATGTCGGCGATCCGCAAATCGTGGAAAGCGACCAAAGGTGCGATCTTTGGCCTCGCGCGGCCCCGCAGGAGGAGATGAGGAAATGACAAAGTAGAAACAAAGGCATGACAAGTGCGAGGTGCATTTCTCCTATCGTCGGTCCGGGTCCCAAGAGGGGGCCATGTCTGTCGCCGGATGCACCGGATGTAAGTCTGCCCGGTATTGTCCCGGCGCCGCCCCCGCCCCACGGTGAGGAGCCAAATGCAAACGTTTCTGAATGCAAAATCCTGGAGACTCAGGGGAGCGCTTTCGCTCGTCCTCGTCTCAATTGCGGCTAACTCCTATGCGCAAAACGCAAGTCCTTCGCAGCACTACAAACAAACCAACCTTGTTTCCGACATGCCCGGTGTCGCTCCCGTCACCGATCCGAACCTGGTCAACCCCTGGGGGCTTTCCCGCAGTTCCACCAGCCCGTGGTGGGTTTCAGACAATGGGACCGGAGTTGCTACGCTTTACTCCGGCGCAGGCGCAGTCGTGCCGCTCGTGGTCACCATTCCGTCATCCGACCCGTCCACCACGTCCGGAACGCCAACGGGCACGATCTTTAACGGAGGCACGGGCTTCGAACTGAAACCAGGCCTTCCGGCGGTTTTCATGTTTGTGACGGAGGATGGAACCATCTCAGGATGGAATCCCAAGGTCGACGGCACGCATGCCATTGTCATGGTCAACCAAAAAGGAAAGTCGGTTTTCAAGGGCATGACCATGGCAACTGTGAATGTGCCATTTTTTGGCCCACAGAGTTTTCTCTACGTCGCCGACTTTCGGAAAGGCCGAGTGCAGATCTACAATTCAAAGTTCCATCATGTGCCCAACATGGAAGAGCTGTTCGATGACGATAGCCTTCCTAATGGCTTCGCTCCATTCAATGTGCAGAACATAGGGGGAAACATCTATGTTTCCTTTGCACAGCAGGACAGCGATAAGCACGACGAAGTAGACGGCGCGGGCCTTGGCTACGTGGACGTTTTTTCTCCGGAAGGTCGCAGGTTGCGGCGTCTGGAACACGGGCCATGGTTTAACGCTCCATGGGGCCTTGTGCAGGCATCGAGCGACTTCGGCAGCCACAGTCACGAAATCCTGGTAGGTCAGTTCGGCAGCGGAGAAATTCTCGCCTTCAACGCCGTGACCGGACGATTCAAGGGACGCTTACACGATGCTTCCAACGCGCCCATCAAGATTGATGGCCTGTGGGGATTGGGCTTTGGCAATGACGCATCGGCAGGTCCAGCCACAACGCTCTACTTCTCCGCCGGCGCAGATCATGAGCAACACGGTCTCTTCGGCACCCTTACAGCAATCGAAAACGTGCAGGGCAACGATCAGTAGCTGTTCAACAAAGTCGAACCGTTCAGGCTCCTCAGCTAAGTTGAGGAGCCTGCATGGTATTTGGTTGCCGGTTAGACGCAGCTCAGGTTATGGGCCTGTTTTGCTTCTTGAATAAAGCTGCGTGCCGCTTCGCTGAAAGGGGGTTTGAAGTTCTCCGGCCAGTTGGCCTTGTCGGCATAGAGGCGTTCGAACCCAGCCTCGATGCCAGGATCGCCTCCGGTTAATAGGTTGACGAGATACTGGTGTCGCTCGATCAGCAAGCGGGCCTCATCGCTCGCCGGGTCGAGACCGTCTTTCGCGGCAGCTTCTATTTCCGGGATCAGCTTCGCCCATCCTTCTTCGCCTTCGCGAATTTCTGCCTTGCGAGCCTTGAGTGCGGCCTGCTGTCCGGGCGTAAAGTACTGCATCATCCACGATTTGTCCTGTTCCATCTGAATCACCTCGATGATGTGTTTCAAGGCATCCCAGTCAGTCCGTCCGGATTGGGCGAAGAGCTTCTGCGCCCGGTCAACCGCCCGCAGTGCGCGATCGAGAGTACGGCGCTTCCGCTCCAGCGCCTCATGCTGCAGCTTGAGCGTTTCGCCCAGATCCGACGACGGGCCGCTGAGAATTTCCTTGATTTCTTGCAGAGAGCAGCCGATGAATTTGAGCGTCGCAATCTGCTGCAGACGGATGAGCTCGCGCTCGCCATAAAGGCGATAGCCGGATGCCGTGCGCCCGCCGGGCCTCAGCAGGCCGAGGCGGTCGTAATGGTGCAGCGTGCGCACGGTGACGCCGGTGCGTTGAGCGAACTCCTGAATCTGCATGGAGGCGATGCTCGGGTCCATCGAATGGCTCTCGAAAGTGATGGTCAGGCGTGACGTTACGTCAGGGTCAAGCTATAAATGTACGCCCGCGTACAATTTTTTTGTGAGTTCTGGAAAGCTCCAGTGCATGGACATGAAACTGGAAACGAAGTTTGATGTGCGCGGAAAATTCTCTGCGCCGTGGCTTGTCTTCTGGGTCGCGCTGGCGGTGCGGCTCGCCTATGTGATGCTGGCGCATACCTATCGCGTGCGGCCATATGACGATCACTTCGGCTTCGGCTGGGAGATGGGGCGCATTGCGCGCGCTCTGGCGACCGGCTACGGCTACGCCGATCCCTTTCGCGGGCACACCGGCCCGACGACCTGGGTCACGCCGGGATATCCGTTCATCATCGCCGGAGTCTTCAAGCTCTTCGGGATCTTCACGGAGACTTCTGCCTGGGTGCTGATCGCGCTCAACTGCCTGCTGAACGCCTTGATGGTGCGCACGACGTGGGAGATCGCCGCTCGATGCTTCAATACGAGCGTGGCGAAATGGTCGGCGTGGATCTGGGCGCTCTATCCGGCGGCGATGCAGTATGCGGTGAAGTGGATCTGGGAGATGTCGCTGACGGCGTTTCTTTTCTCGTGGGTGCTGGTGCTGACTCTGCGCATGCGTGGCATCGGGGACGAGGATGCGACGAAGGCGGCAACCGTAAAACGATGGGCGGTCTTCGGACTGCTCTGGGGATTGATTGCTCTGAGTAATCCTTCGTTGCTGCTGTTCCTGCCCGTCTGCGGGTTGTGGATTCTTTGGGAAGCGATCAAAACTCAACGAGCACAGTTGCGGTTACAAATTGTCGGCGTAGTGTTGGCTTCGGTAGTTTGCCTTGCGTGTATCGAACCGTGGGTCTACCGGAACTGGCTGGCATTCCATCAGTTCGTGCCCATGCGCGGGAATCTTGGAGCAGAACTGTACCTAGGCAACGGCCCCGGAGCGATTGGCCTGCTGATGGAGTACGACCATCCCTTCCAGGATCCCGTGCAACTGCGCCTTTACACCCACATGGGCGAAATCAAGTATGCCAAGATGCGCGGCGAGATGGCGAAGAAGGTGATCCGCGAGAACCCGAAACACTTTCTAATCTTGTGCGTGAAGCGCGCCTACTACTTCTGGTTCAGCGTGCCCCATCCGGGCGATGAAGGCTTGGTGGCGGAGTACGGACGCAGCCTGAATTTCCAGTTCACCAGCATTGCAGGATTGCTCGGCCTCGCACTCGCGCTCAAACGGCGCGTTCCCGGCGCGATGCTCTTTGCGTGGGCTTTCTTTCTGCTGCCGCTCGTCTATTACTTCGTGACCGTACATGCCCGCTTCAGGCATCCGCTCGAACCGTTGATTGGAATCCTGAGCGTCTATCTGTTTCAGTCAGCGGAAAAAAGCTGGCGCGTACGGTGGTTTCGAGCTGCCTAGCGCTTTTGACGAACCGTGCCAAATGGATACTCCTGGCGAATACAGGCGGGGCCGCTGAAGTTACCGATATCGGGTGCCGGCTCTATGGGATTGTTTCCAGGTTAAGCCGATCATAACTCCAAGAATCCGTTGGATAGAGTAGGGTGAACACATGCGCCACTCGAAGCCGGAGAAGGCTTGAATATTGGCCACCCCTGCTGCGTTTTCTTGTAGTGGTGGCCGTTGGTCACGGAGAATTTGCTACTGAGAAGAGATTACCGTAGTTGGCTTGATTGCATTTGGACTTGCTGGTGCCTTCGGGTCTATAGCGAAGTCGAAGACTCTTGTCGGAAAAAGGCTTTGGCCCCTAGGCATACACATGAGCGCATACTCTCCAGGCAGTAACGGCTCATTCGGTGTAATTCTTTGCCATTCGGTATTCCCCACCTTCTCGATGGTGAGAACAACGGTCTGGTTACTTCGTGCCGCTTTACCTGTGATCTGCGTGAAGGCGACTGTACTGACGATGCGGCGGTCCTTCTTGGATTCGACTCTCACCAGCGTTAAGTCCATTTGCGTGGAAGTTTCGGGGGATGCTGCGGCATCTTCGGAGCCTATTGCATACCCACGGATATAGATGGCTACATTCGGATCGTGCAGCCGCACACCGGCGGCAGCACCTTCAATCTCGATTGACTGCTTTGGCTTGTAGACGAAGGGAGCCATGTTTGCTTTCAAGATGTTGGAGCCAGCATGCCTATCTATTTCGGTAGGCACATATTTCATTATCGAGAAAAGTGCTTTTTACAACAGAATACATTACTGGTTTCTTTTGGAAATGCATTCCCAAACGTGCCGCAGCAGCAATCTCAAATTCGGGGGCCGTCGTGCCTTGTAAAACGGCGTCTACAGTAAGTTGCGAACGGGTATCCAAATTGCTGTCAAGTCCCTGTCTGAGCCAAACTTAGCGATAAACGTCTGATAGTAAAAGATTTATCGGATCCACCCGAAGCGCAGGGAATTATGGCCAAATTTGCTAAAATGAATAAGGCGGACGAGTCACCTCCCCTGACTCGAAATCGCAACGCCCTCCGACACGTAACTCATGTAAATTGAGTAATTTAGGCAAATATTGCGCCAAATTGCGCCTAAGTGTCTGCTAGATGAGTGATTTAGCAAAAAAGATAGGGGAAGGGGGCGAGAAGAAAGGGCCGATTCGCCAGGTTTAAAACCCCGCTCGAACATGCTCACCGATACCTAACCCCTGTGAATAGAACAATTTAGCAAAGCCATAAGGCTAAAATAGACTAAGTATCTGCTAAATGAGGAATTTAGCGAAAAGGTAGGGAGGGAGTCTGACCCCCTCTAAAATGTGCTTTGAGGAAGCCGCAACCGGATCGGCGTCGGGGCTGGTTCAGTTCGGCATCGCCGGAAATCTTTCGGCGGAGCGGGCCTTTGCCTTCGCAGCCTCCTCTTCGCGGTTCTTGGGCGGCGCTGTGGTTTCGAGTGAGCGCAAGAACCGGGTTGCGGCCGCGGCGACTTCGTCGATGGCGCCAAGAAAAGCTTCTTCATTCGCCTTCGACGGCTTGTTGAAGCCGCTGATCTTTCTCACGAACTGCAGCGACGCGGCGCGAATCTCTTCCTCGGTGACAGGCGGGTCGAAGTTGAAGAGGTTTTTGATGTTTCTGCACATGGGCCGGAACCCTCTCCTAAAAGTGTGAACGAAGGCGAGCCAGCGGGTCAATGCCCGATGCTTTGTCGAGGGGAGGACGCTCGATCTCTGTGGTAGAGTGGCGCTGCGTAAGAGAAGGCCAGTTTAACCACGGAGGAAATTGAGTGACGCCCCAGATCCGGACCGCATTGTGTTTTGTCTCTGCCGTAGTTTTCTCAGCAAGTTCAGTCTGCTTTTCGCAGAACACTCCAGCGGATGTTCCCCCTGTGCTCGATGTCCATGTGCACGCGATGGACGACATCCCCGGAGCAATGCCGATGTGTCCGAACACGTCGAAGTTCACGGCTTCTGATCCGAGCACGAAGGAGTCTCCCATTGGCTGGGTGCAGGAGGAGTGCACGCCGAAGCTCTATCCCGCAGCCAAGGGCGAATACATGAAGGACGTCCTTGCCGAGATGGAGCGCCTGAATGTGACAGCCGTGGTCTTCGGCGATCCGAAGGGCGTGCAGAAGTGGAAAGACGCCGCGCCGAACCGCGTGATCCCAGGCACGAGCTTCAGCGGAATGGCACCCAACTCGCGAGTTCCGCTCGACGAACTCCGCAAGGATTTCACCACCGGCGGATTCAAGGTGATGGGCGAGATCGGGCTGCAGTATGAGGGTCTGTCGCCGAGCGACCCCAGCGTGGACCAATATTTCGCGCTGGCAGAGGAACTCGACATTCCCGTGGCAATCCACATGGGCACGGGCGGCTCCGGCCGCGCCAATGTCACCACACCGAGGTTTCGCGGCTCGATGGGCAATCCCTTGTTGCTTGAGGAGTTGCTTGCGAAGCACCCCAAGCTGCGCGTGCAGGTGATGCATGCCGGCTATCCGATGATCGACAACATGCTCACGTTGCTGCAGGCAAACTCCCACGTATATGTGGATGTGGCCGGGCTGATCTGGAGCTATCCGCTGAAGGAAGTGAACCGCTACATCGAGCGGCTGGTGGAGGGCGGCTTTGAAGACCGCGTCATGTTCGGCACGGACCAGCTGATCTGGCCCCATCTGATGGCTTACTCAATCAGCATCATCCAGAATGCCGATTACCTGACGCCCGAGCAGAAGCGCGACATTCTGTACAACAACGCTGCGCGCTTTCTGCGACTCGACCAGAAGCAGACGAAGTAACTCAGGCTTAACGGCTGTCCTTGAGCAAGCCGAGACGCACCAGGCTTTCAGCGGTGCCGACGAGGGCGTCTTCGTTCGATCGTGGAGCCCAACCCAGCAAGCGCCGCGCTTTTTCGTTGGTCGCGTTCTTCACCTTCTCCAACTCCGGCAGGATCAGCTTGATCGCGGGATCGCGGAGCGAGGCGAGCCGCAGCAGCAGGTTAGGAAGCTCTCTCGTGGGCACTCGCTTCGCCGCAGCGCCCATCCGATCTTTCAAGATCTTCGCCATTTCGCGAATCCACATGAAGTCACCGGCGACCGCAAGAAAGCGCTCGCCCTTGGCCGCCGGATGCGTCATGGCGAGAAGATGCAGGCTGGCCACGTCGCGCACATCGACGACGCCGAAGTTAAGTTTCGGGCAGCCGGGCAGCGCGCCGTCCATGAGGCGCTGGATTAAAAGGATGGAGGCGGAGTAGTCGGGTCCAAGGACCGGTCCGAAGACGCCGACCGGGTTCACTGCCGACAGTTCGAGCGAGCCGCCTTCTTTCGTGATGAAATCCCATGCCGCGCGCTCTGCTAAGGTTTTTGACTTCGTATATGCCGTCAGGTCGTCTCCGTTTGGATCAGTCCAATCGGTCTCGTTGAACGGTGCGTTCTGTGGTTTATGGCCATAACCAATCGCCGCGAACGATGAAGTCAGCACGACGCGCTTCACTCTGGCGTCGCTCGCGGCCCGCAGAACGCGGAGCGTGCCCTCACGCGCGGGAACGATGATCTCATTCTCGTCCTTCGGCAGCCCCCGAGGAAGCGGCGATGCGACATGCAGCACAAAATTGCAGCCGGCGACAGCCTCCGGCCAGCCGGCGTCGGATGTGAGATCGGCGGCAATGAAGGACAGGCGATCGCCCGGCTCAGCGCCACCTACTTTAAGCATGGCGCGTACATCGGACTCGCGGTTGAGAGAACGCACCGTCGTCCGCACAAGATAACCAGCGTCGAGGAGCTGGAAAATGCAATGTACGCCGATAAATCCGGATCCGCCTGTGACGAGTACGAGTTCGTTGCTCATTCTTTCTCCCGTGTTTGAAGCGACCTTCTTAGCGTCTTAGATTCACCTCACATTGATATAGAACGTTAATAATGAGCCGATACTGGGCACAGCGGATCAAGCGGCATCTGGGTCTCGCCGTGCTGGCCTTTGCGATTGTTTCACTGACGTATGCGGCAACGCCGCCTCCAGACGTTCGCCATCGCGCGAGCATGGCAACGGCTTATGCGGGGCTGGCATTTCTTTGCCTCTCGCTTTGGCTGGGACCGTGGAATGTGCTTCGCCGCAAACCGAACCCTGTCAGTTTCGATTTGCGCAGAGACCTGGGAATCTGGGCCGGCTTACTGGCGGTGATCCATACGGCAGTGGGCCTTACGGTCCATCTTCGCGGGCGGATGTGGATGTACTTCTTCAAAGAGCTGCATCCGGTACGGCTGCAGAATTCGCAATTCGGGTTTGCGAATTACACGGGTCTGGTTGCAGCGCTCCTTTTCTGCATGCTGCTCGCGCTTTCGAACGATGCTTCGCTGCGTTGGCTGCGAAGCCGGAGATGGAAGTCTCTGCAGAGGTGGGCTTATATGGCATTTGCCCTGACGGTAGCGCACGGCATCGCCTATCAGTTAATTGAAAAGCGTCCCCTGTCCTGGGTTGTGGTTTTCGCAGCTCTCATCGCAGGTGCCACGATACTTCAGTTCTCCGGCTTTGTTCTTACCAGGAGAGCGGCGCGAAATAGCGAGTTGGGGTCGCTCTTTATCAGGCGAGACGATTGACCCAAACCTCGATAACAAGTACACTAATTAAGTTTGGCGATCCTGCCTGTTGCCCCGTGCGCATCGTAGTCCGGCACATATGGCTCACCGTACTTTCGGTTTGAGCATCCGGCGCCCGAGGCAAGCATGTATCTGCCCAGCTTCAATGAGTTTACGCGCCTTGGATCAAGTGCGCTGGAGGATTTATGTACGCGGTCATCCGCACTGGTGGTAAGCAGTATCGTGTCGCTCCGGGCGACGTGGTGAAGATTGAGAAGGCGACAGCGGACGAGAACGGCACGGTCGAGTTCAGCGATGTGCTGGCGGTTTCCGGCGACGCGGGTTCGGTTGCAAAGCCCGAGTCGGCCAAGGTGATTGCCACGGTCCTCGGCGAGGGACGCGGCGACAAGATCCTGGTCTTCCACTACAAGCGGAAGAAGCAGTACAAGAAGCTGCAGGGACACCGTCAGGCGTTCACGCAGGTTCGCATCAACGAGATTCAGGTCGACGGCGCGACCTATACGGCATAGCCGAAATTTTTGAAGCCGGCTCAGCGCTGGCGCAAGGAGTTGAGAAATGGCACATAAAAAAGGCGGTGGAAGTTCCAGTAACGGTCGCGACTCAAATGCACAGCGACTGGGCGTAAAGGCCTTCGGAGGCGAGTTGGTCACCGGCGGATCGATCATTGTGCGGCAGCGCGGCACGCGTCTGAAGCCGGGCCTC
>Ga0210402_10006548_pt1 | contig 10312 bp, 12 predicted proteins | sample IncBWC7MmetaG_FD_161055 | JGI IMG/M metagenome (GOLD analysis project Ga0210402, IMG submission 161055) | Forest soil microbial communities from Barre Woods Harvard Forest LTER site, Petersham, Massachusetts, United States - Inc-BW-C-7-M | ecosystem: Environmental > Terrestrial > Soil >...
CAACTGTTTCAAAGCTTCTCGCAGTGGAGCACGCAGCCCAGCAATCCCACCTATCAGACGGCTGTGATCAACGCGGCGCAGCAAACCGCCACGGCCTTTCAACAGGCCGCCGCTCAACTTTCGAACATTCGCGGGGCCACCGTTCAAGATCTTCAGTCGACAGTCGGCCAGATCAATCAGGATCTCTCGCAAATTCAGTCTTACAATGTGTCGCTCACGCACCAAACGAGTCCCGACCCTGGCGCGCAGGCCCAATTGGAAAGCACTCTGGAAGACTTATCCGGCCTGGCGAACGTCCAAGTGCTCTCAGGAATCGGTGGCAGCGTCACTGTTTTGCTGGGCGGCCAAACACCTCTCGTGATTGGGAACCAAGTGAATACGCTGCAGGTTCAGAACGACGCCTCCAATTCGCTCAACGGGCCTCCCAATCAGTTAATCGTGGATAGCAACGGGACCGATGTAACCGGCCAAGTGACATCCGGAAGTTTGTCCGGATTGTTGACCGCTGTGAACAACGTGATTCCCTCGCTGGCCGGAGGCGGCAACCAGGTTGGCGGCCTGAATACGCTGGCGCAAGGGTTAGCGGATTCCGTGAATAACGTACTGGCGCAGGGTTCTACTACTTCAACGCCCCCCTATCAGACGGGACTTCCGTTGTTCACTTACACCGCCGGTTCTCCCACGGGCGTGGCGGCAAGTATCAACGTGAACTCCGCGCTGACTCCAAGCCAACTCGCGGCTACAAATCCAGGGCCGCCGGCGGTTTCAAATGGAATTGCTTTGCAATTGGCCGGTCTCGACACGGCGAGCGGCGGGCAGATTAACGGCATGGGATTTACTCAGTACTTTGGCGCCCTGACTTCCCAAGTGGGTAACGCGGTAAATAACGCAACAACCAGTGCCACCGCCCAGACTCAGATGGTCGCGCAAGCTAAAAGTCTGCAGCAGCAAACCTCGGGCGTCAATCTGGATGAAGAGGCAATCCGGCTGGTTCAGTTACAAAGTTCTTATCAGGCGGCCAGCAAAGTGGTCACGGTAATCGATGAGTTGACCCAAACATTGATGACCATGGTCCAGTAAGGAGCGCAAATGATTACGGGATTAAATGCATCCAACAACCAATTCGTTAGCTCGGTTGATATCATGCAAACGGCCCTGAATAAGGCCGAGAATCAGCTCTCCACTGGTTACCGCGTGAACCAGGCGTCAGACGCGCCGTCGGACGTCGAGGACATATTCGTAGCCAGAGCGTCGCTGGCGAGCGAAAATCAGACCATCCAGAACCTCAACGCGGCCCAGGCGAACGTAACTGCGGGGGACAACGCGGTACAAAACGCCGTGCAATTGCTACAGAACGCAGTGACACTGGGTTCCCAAGGCGCCAGCTCAACTGTCCCGCAAGCGCAGCGGAACGCTCTCGCCACGCAGGTTCAAAGTGTTTTGTCTCAGTTAGTGGGTGTAACTGCAACCCAAGTTAACGGAGTCTATATCTTCAGTGGCGACGCTGGCGGATCCGCGCCCTATCAACTCGATCCCAGCAGTCCCACCGGCGTCGATCACCTGGTCACCGCGCGTGCCACTGCCCAGACGGCTGACCCCACCGGCATCACCTTCCCGACCTCGCTGACGGCGCAGCAGATTTTCGATGCGCGGGATTCGAGCAACAACCCAACCTCGCAAAATGCTTTCTTGGCTCTCAACAATCTCCAATTAGCCCTCCAAAGCGGCGACACTACGGCCATTTCCACCGCGATTTCTTCCATCCAATCGGCCAGCGATTATCTCAACCAGCAACTTGGGTTTTACGGCGCGGCGGAAACCAGAATCACTTCCGCGATCAACATAGCCCGGAAATTTCAGGTTCAAACCCAAACTCAGTTAAGTAATCTGCAAGATACCGATGTCACCTCAGTCGCGGTACAGGTTACCCAGGAGACTACAGCGCTGAACGCTGCCATGGCCGCTCAAGCCAAACGGCCCACTTCCACGCTGTTCGATTACTTGCCGTCTACGATCGGCTAGAGTCCCGCGCCGGGGCGACTAAGGTGGAATGTTTCTTCAACCCAGCGTGGGGATTTGCGATATGGGTATCGTATGCCAAACCATCGCCGCCCGGGAAGCCAGGACGTGGAGCGCATTGCCGGCCAGATTCTAACCGCCCGGTTCAGCGAACGGAAGGGCGGGCTGCGGAGTAAGCTGGCCCATGCCCGCAAGATACTTCCCACTATTCATCCGCGCGATACGTTCGAGCAGGAGAAACTGGAAGTGTTGCAAGGCGCGATGGAGTTTCTGGAGAGCCCGGTAATTGAACGGTCGCAGGCTGCGCTACAAATGCTGGAACAGTTGGCGAACAGTGGCGAGAGACTCGTTATACAGTTAAGTCGTCCAGCATAAACGCCCGGCGCGCCCCAGTGGTGACAATCTGGCCTGCGTGGCCTTTGACACCGTTCAGGGTGCAAACCGCCTTACGCTCCACCGGGTGATCCAACTTAACGATCTGGCCCTCGGCGAGCTGCATCAGATCCCCTAAACGCATCTCGGCGCCATCCAGCCAAACATCGATCCTCACTTTGGCCGGTAGCATTAGCTCCAATGTTTCGTCCGAAGAGCCGCCGGATTCCGATTGCGGCTGGCTCACGTCGTCGTCCTGAGCGAGAGCGGCGCCAAAGAGCGTCGCCGGGACCACCAGCGAGAAATGACCAGTATGGTCTCCGAGCGAAATGTTGAAACGCGCAACGAAGACCTGGTCCGTTGCGGCGAAGGCCCGTGCCGGGCGCTGCTCCATTTCGAGCGAAACCGTTTCCAACTGAGATTTCAGCGGCACGGCCCAGGCGCGATAGGCATCCGAAATTAGCAGGCGAAATAGCAGATTCACAACCTGCAATTCAATTTCGGTAGGTTTCCGTTCGGGTGAAGTAAAGCTTCCGGGCTTGGCGCCCAGTGCAATTCCGATGATCGGAAATAGTACGGAATAATCCACCCGTAGCAGCAATCGGCAGTGCTGCGGCCGCACGATCGCCAAGCCGAACCCAGACAGTGTTTCATCCTTCAGGAATTCGCTGAACAGCATATCGCGGCCACTAGAGTAACTGCCGCTAACCGAGGTGCGCAGAAAGGAAGACAGGCTGATGGATAAATCGCGAGCCAGCGCCTCGTGCGCGCTCCGTAACCGATCCCCAGTGGCAGCCTGCCGGCCCGAGAGATTCGTGAAGTCCACCTTAGTCCAAGTAGGTTCCATGAGTAGCGTGTGCGGTAGTCTTCTGATCGGCTGACACAGGGGAACACTTTATTGTTTGGAGAACGGAATGCAGTAAGTGGCCTGAAACCGTAAACGTTTGATGCAATGGCGTCGATATACCTGCGAGTCAACAGATTGGAGTAACTCATGATACAGCTCACGCGGCTGAACCACGTACCGCTTATTGTCAACTCCGACCTGATTGAACATGTCGAAGTTACGCCGGATACCGTCGTAGCCCTGACAACCGGCCAGAAGTTTCTGGTCCTGGAATCGGCTGAAGATGTAGTGGAACGGGTGATCCAGTTCCGGCGATCGATTCTTGCCGCCGGCTGCCCCCTCAAGAAGGATCACGACGTTGAGTCTCACAGCGCGGATCCAATAGCGGCCCCGTCTTGGACCAAATAGGAAACTCATGGCAAACGCTGGAGCGAAAAAGTCATCCCTGAAGCCGGATATAGCTACGCTCGGCGGATTAGTGCTGGCGGCCGGCGGAATCCTGGGTGGCTTGGTCATCGAGGGTGGAAAGCTCACCGACATCGCGCAGGTAACCGCCCTGATGATCGTTCTGGGCGGGACCATCGGCGCGGTGATGGTGACCACGCCCCTCAAAACCCTGCTGAAGGCGGCCAAGTGCCTGGGCAGTGTGTTCTTCGAGCACTCGCAGTCGCCAAATGAAATTGTGGACGAAGTGATTTCGTACGCCACCAAGGCGCGGAAGAACAGCATTATCTCACTCGAGTCGGACCTGCCGAACATCGCCGACCCATTCCTCCGCAAGGCGATCTCGCTGAGCGTGGATGGAACCGACTTGCAGGAACTCCGCAAGATGATGGAGCTGGATATCGCGGTGGAACATCACAACGGCGAAGCCATCGCCAAAGTTTACGAAGCGGCCGGCGGCTACGCCCCAACCATCGGCATTATCGGCGCCGTGCTGGGCCTGATTCAAGTGATGAAGCATCTCGAAAACATCGAAGAGGTGGGCCGCGGCATCGCGGTGGCCTTTGTGGCAACGGTGTATGGCGTGGCGTCCGCGAATCTTTTTTTTCTTCCGGTAGCGAATAAGATCAAGGCGCGATTCCATCACGCCATAGAAATGAAGGAACTCATGCTTGAGGGGGTGTGCAGCATGGTGGAAGGCATGAACCCGAAACTGATTCGGATCAAACTTGAGCCCTTCCTGGATGAAACTCCTGAAGCCGCGAGTAAATCGAAAGCCCCGCAAGGCAAGGCGGCCCAGGCAGCGCCGGTCCGTGGATAGTCCGCCCCTATGAAGAGACAAGCGCCTCCCCCGGAGAATCATGAGCGATGGCTGGTCTCGTATGCCGATTTCATCACATTGCTGTTTGCGTTCTTCGTAGTGATGTTCGCTTCCTCGCAGACCGATAAGTCGCGCGCGAAACAGGTTTCACAAGCTGTGGAGAAAGCTTTGAAAGACGGAAGCTCATTTAGTGTGCCTCCAGCGGTGGCGAAAATCCTGGGCGGCACTGTGGACGACAAAGGGCAGGGCAACGCCATGATGCGGGGTCCGGGCGGCACGCAGCGTGCGTTGAAAGAAACGCCGCCTGAAAATCTGGTTGAGTTACTGCCTTCTCTCAAGCTGCTCAGTAAGGAGCTCGAAGCGGAAATCAAGGCGGGTAAGTTGGAACTTCGAATGGAAGCTCGTGGCCTCGTGATCAGTTTGCGGGAGTCGGCGTTTTTCCCTTCAGGCGGCGATGCCCTGGATAAAGGTTCTTACTCCACCATGAAGACGCTGGCAACGCTCATCGGCTCGCTTCCCAATCCGATTCAATTGGAAGGCCATACTGACTCGATTCCGATCCACAATGCCCGATTCAAAAGTAACTGGGAGTTGTCCTGCGCGCGCGGAATCGCCGTGCTGGATACCTTGTGCGAGGATTTTCATCTGCCCTATGAAAGGTTTTCGGTGGTGGGGCGCGCCGACACGGTTCCCGTGGATAGCAATGAAACGCCGCAGGGCCGCGCCCGAAACCGCCGCGTGGATGTGGTGATTGTCAACAGCCTTCACGTTAATAACGTGGAGGCTATCAAATCGGCGGTAAAAAAATAGAATTATGTCGACGGTTCGACAGTACTTCGAGCGGCTTCTTCCCATACAAAATGTTGAAAAAAAGTGTGAAAAAGGCCGCGCGCACATCGACAAGATATCAGCACGCTGAGAACGGCGTGGTTCGGCGAGAGGCCGGACAGAAACGAAAAGAGGAGCAACAATGTCAATTTCGATTCAGACCAACACAACATCGTTATTCGCCGAACAGGCCCTCAGCCAGAACTCCAATCTCGAAAGCCAGGCAATTCAGCAGTTGTCGTCGGGCTATCGTATCAATCGGTCCGGAGATGATGCGGCAGGTTTGGCCGTCGCCAACCAATATCGATCCACCATCGCGGAGCTGCAGCAGGGCGTTCTGAACGCCAGCAACGGCACCAGCATTCTGCAGATTGTCGATGGCGGCTTGAACAACATTTCAACCATCCTGGACCGTTTGCAGACGTTAGCCACCGAATCCGCCAGCGCCACCTTCGCCGGCGACCGCAACACACTGAACCAGGAGTTCCAGTCCTTGACGCAGGAAATCACGCGCCAAGCCAACAACATCGGTCTGGCGGCGGGCGGCAAATATAACGGCGTAAACTCCGTATTCATCGGCGGCGGCAACAACGCCTCCAACGGACAGGTCAGCATCGATCTGAGCGGTTCGTCCAATCAAGTGGACGCGGCCGGCCTCGGTCTCGCAACAACTAGCGTTGCCGCGGGCGGCACCGAGCTGACGCAAGGCACGCCGAACGCGATCCGGTTGGATGCTCCGGGCAAAACGTTCCTTTCGGCGACGGCCCAGACATTCACCCTCAACGTCTATTCGTCCAACGGTGGAGCCCAGACGCACACGTTGTCGGTAGGCGGCAGCGGCGCACTCACAGAAGCGCAAGTGCTTTCCAGTCTGAACAGCCAGTTGGGCCAGTACGGGATTAGCGCGTCCGTGGGAAGCGACGGGCAGTTGAACTTCGGTGGTGGAACGCCCTTCACCATCACGGCCGTTGCAACGGCGGATGCGAGTCCCATCGCGACGGCTGCCTCGGCGGCCACCAACACCGGTGTTTACTCGGTAGCCGGCGCTGCCAGCTACACGGGCGCGGCGGAAACGTTGACGTTCCAGAATGGCCAGGGTACCGCGACCGTCGCGCTCCTCACCACCGATACGTTGGCTTCCGCGTTGTCCAAGATCAACGCGCAAACCTCCTCACTCGGAATCTACGCAATCGCTAACGCGGCAGGAACCGGAATCTCTGTCCAAAGCGTCAATAACTTCACCGCGTCCACCACTGCTGCGGGCGGTACTTTCACGGCCACCGGAGCCCAGGCCACCAGCGCGCCTGTAGCCGGAGCAACCGTAACCGGTAGCGCCGTGGCTGCCTTGACCGCCATCACGAACGCGATCAGCGCGTTGGGTCTGGTTCAAGGACGCGTCGGAGCCGGCGAAAACCTGCTCAACTACGCCTCCACCCTGGCCAATTCGCAAATCACCAACTTTTCGACCGCGCAATCCGCCATCCGCGACGCCGACGTCGCTTCCGCGGCCGCCAATCTCACCAAGGCACAGACCTTGTTGCAGTCTTCGATCGCCGCCCTGGCACAAGCCAACGCAGCACCGTCGGCTGTTCTGAAACTTCTCCAGTAGTCTGCAGCTAAAGCAAACTTGATGCTGGGCCGATCTTAACCAAGAACGGCCCAGTTTTTTTGTTTTCCGGCCTTTGGTATGAGGTAACTCTATGAGTTCGAGTTCCGTTAGCAGTCTGCTTTCCTCCACCGCTCCGCAAACCACGCTCACTGGATCCGGCAGTTTCTCCGGCGACCTTCAGGCCGCTGTCACTCGCGCGATTTCCATCGCGTCCTTGCCCTTACAACTGCTGCAGGCCGATCAGAATCAAGCCACCAGCAAAGCCACTGAGCTTGGACAGCTCAATTCGCTGTTCGGAGGCTTGCAAACTTCGCTGCAATCGGTCGCCTCTGGAACCAGCAATGGCGCACTGGCGGTTACCTCCAGCAATACCGCGGTGGCACAGGCGACGTTGTCCGGCACGCCTCTGCCTGGTACTTACACTGTGAACGTACTAAATACGGGCACACCAGCGAGCGCCATCAGCAGCGCTCCACAGCCGCCAATCACGGATCCGACGGCGCAGAGTATTAGCCAGGCTACCTCGTTCACTTTTACGGTTGGCACTCAAACGTTCACAGTCCAGCCTGCTGCACAAACACTGAACTCACTGGCCAGCGCCATTAATTCCAGCGGCGCCCCGGTGCAGGCCGTGGTGGTGAATCTTGGTTCGCCTTCAGCGGCGGATTACCGGCTGGTTGTTCAGGGTACCGGATTGGGAAACAACACCATTCAGTTGAACGACGGGACCAACAATTTGTTGGGCGTGCTGACCCAGGGCGCAAGCGCATCCTATCAGGTTGACGGGCAGCCGCCCGCGGGGATCACCACCAATTCTTCGAACGTTACCATCGCACCGGGCGTCAACGTGACGCTTGGTTCCGAGACCGGTCCCACAAGCATATCCGTTTCGGCCAGCCTGAGCTCGGTATCGAACGCGCTGTCGAACTTCGTGACCGCATTTAACTCCGCCGTATCCGAGCTGCAGAAGAACCACGGCCAAAACGGCGGCGCCCTGACCGGCGATAGCACGGTGTTGTCAATGGGCGTGGTGCTCAACCAGATCGGGACTTACACGGGAGGCTCCGGCTCCATCGCCAACTTGACGCAGTTGGGTGTCGAATTCACCCAGCAGGGCACGCTGACGTTCGATCCCACGGCGCTCTCTGGGCTATCGTCCTCGCAGATCACCGACGCTCTTTCATTCCTTGGAAGCCCGACCAGCGGATTCATCCAGTTCGCCACCAACACTCTGAATGGCATCACCGATCCCACCACCGGTACAATCGCCAACGAAGCGCAGGCGTTGCAGAACCAGGTCAACTCGGATCAACAGCAAATCACTACCGATCAGGCCCGAATTAACACGCTGCAAGCCAATCTACAGGCTCAGATGGCCCAGGCCGACGCGCTCATCGCCACGCTGCAGCAACAGAACACGTTCTTGCAGGGACTTTTCCAATACGCCACCAGCAACAACCCCAATGTCGCAAGCGCTGCATAAGATTTCCGTCGAGCTTCGTTCGGCGCTCCTGGCTGGCGACCACGTCCTGGCGGACCGCCTGGTCAACGAATATGCCCAGGCAGCTCGCGAGGTCTGGGAGTCGTTACCGGAAACGGAGCGCGCGACGTCCACTCTCCCGCAACAAGCCAGCGAGCTGTTGACGTGGGCGCACGAAATGACGGTGGTCCGCCGCGCCATGGCCGGCGCCCAGTTGGCTGTCGTGCAAAAGGCCGCCCATTACAGCCCCGTCAATCGTCCCACTCAGAGCGTCCAATTCCGAGGATAGCAGTGGGGCAGGCGCTTCCCTTCCGCCTGCCAACCCAACCGTCGAAATCTCAACACCAACCGTCGCGTCTAAAACGTTCTGTGTTCCCAACTCTCTGATTCTCAGTTCCCCAAGTCGCGGCAGCCAAATTGCATTGCGATGGCATCATGCTGGAGAACGCCGGTGTCGGCATCGAGCGCTACATGAATCTGGTGAGCGCCCGCCAGAAGCTTGTCGCCTCGAACATCGCCAACGTCGACACGCCTGGATATAAAACCAAAGACATCGACTTCCACGCGGAACTTTCCAACATGTTTGACAGCCAGGAACCAAATCCCGTCGAGGTATCCGGACTCAAGACTAAGAACGACGGCAACAACGTGGATATGGACCGCGAAGCCCGTCTGCTCTCGGAAAACGCGCTTCGCTTTGCGGTGGCCACCAACCTGGCACGCTCCGAGCTGGCGACCCTCCGCAGCGCCATTGAGGAAGGCAAGACAGCATGAGCCTCTTTTCGTCTCTCTCCGTCAGCGGTTCAGGCATGTCGGCGCAAAGAACGCGCGCTGAGCTCTTGGTGGAAAATCTCGCCAATGCCGAAACCACGCGCACTCCCGAAGGCGGTCCTTATCGCCGGAAAGATGTGGTGTTTGAAGAAGACCCGTCGGTAGGCTCCTTTGGATCTGAACTCAGTAACGCGCTCGGATCGAATGTCTCAGGAGTTGCCGTCAGCCAAACCACCGAAGACGATGGCGAGCCGATACAACGCTACATGCCGGGACATCCGGACGCCGACAAGAACGGCTTCGTTGCTTTTCCAAAGATCAATCCGGCCGAAGACATGGTGGATCTGATGGGTGCGTCCCGAGGCTATCAGGCCAATGTGGCCGCTATTTCCGCTGTGAAAGACATGCTCCAAAAATCACTGGATCTGTTCCGCTAAATTCATGTCGATACCAATCTCAGCCATCCGGCCCGTAAGTCTTCCCGAACTCTCCGCAACCAACAGTGCGACCGTTGCCTCTCCCGGCGGTTTTCAATCCATGTTGGAAAGCATGGTGGGAGGCGTCGAGAGATCGCAGGCGCAAGCGCAGCAAACCGTGAACAGTTTTCTCGCCGGTAACAACGAAGAATTGCACTCAGTGGCTTTAGCGACGCAACGATCGTCCCTGGAATTCGACCTGTTCATGCAAGTCAGGAACAAAGTGGTGTCGGCGTATCAGGAAGTCATGAGGATGCAAGTCTGACGCCCGCGTAGCGCCGCTCTCTTCAATCCATGAATTGACTCAAATGGACCAACTCAAAAAACTTCTGCAATCCCTCAGCGCGTCGCAACGCGTGACCATCGTGGTCTGCGCTTTAGCCGTAGTGGCGGGCGTGATGTGGTTCTCGCGCTGGCAACAGGAAAGCGGCATGCGGCCGCTCTACACGGCCTTAGCGCCGGAAGATGCCAGCGCCATGGTCGCAAAACTGCGCGAGAGTGGCGTGGTCTATAAAGTCGGGGAGAACGGTACCAGCCTGATGGTCCCCGAGGCCCGGGTAGCTGAACTGCGCCTGGAAATGGCCGGCCTGGGACTCCCCAAGACGGGACGCATCGGCTTTGAGATTTTCGACAAGACCAATTTCGG
>Ga0210402_10006550_pt1 | contig 10309 bp, 8 predicted proteins | sample IncBWC7MmetaG_FD_161055 | JGI IMG/M metagenome (GOLD analysis project Ga0210402, IMG submission 161055) | Forest soil microbial communities from Barre Woods Harvard Forest LTER site, Petersham, Massachusetts, United States - Inc-BW-C-7-M | ecosystem: Environmental > Terrestrial > Soil >...
GCTTGTTCGCCGATTGCAGACCGAGGGGCATTCCGTCCAGGTGGTGATGACGCGGGCTGCACGCGAGTTCATCACGCCGCTTACCTTCGCCGCGCTCAGCGGCCAAAAAGTGATCACCGATTTGTTTACCAGCGGGGATTCCGGCGACGCGAACCTGGAATCGGCGATTGAACATATTGCCGTGGCGCAACGGACGGATCTGTTGCTGGTGGCTCCGGCGACGGCCGATACGCTGGCGAAATTTGCGCGCGGGTTGGCCGACGATTTTCTTTCCACGCTGTATCTGGCTTCCACGGCTCCTGTGGTGCTGGCTCCCGCGATGAATGTGAATATGTGGCAGCATCCGGCTACACAGGAAAATCTTGCGATGCTGCGGAAACGTGGTGTGCGGATTGTGGAGCCGGGCGAAGGGTATCTGGCTTGCGGGATGACGGGGCCGGGCCGGCTGGCGGCGCAGGAAGAAATTCTGAAGGCCGTGCGCGAAGTTGTGGAAGCGCAGCAGGATCTGGCCGGGGAGACTGTGCTGGTTACAGCTGGGCCGACTCATGAAGATCTCGATCCTGTTCGATTCATTGCCAATCGGTCTTCGGGGAAGATGGGATACGCGGTCGCGGAAGCGGCGGCGAGGCGGGGCGCGAAAGTGATTTTGATCAGCGGGCCGACGGCGCTGGAAACTCCCGAGGGCGTCGAGCGGATTGACGTGCGAACTGCTGATGAGATGCTGCGGGCGGTGCAGGCACGATTTTCGCCGGTTTCAATCGCGATTTTTGCGGCGGCGGTGGCGGATTATCGCCCCGCGGAACCCGCGAAAACGAAACTCAAGCGGACGAAAGAGCCGCTGACCATTCACTTGGAACCGAATCCGGACATTCTGGCCACTATGGCAAAAGAAAAGGGCGAACGCCTCGTGGTGGGCTTTGCGGCAGAAACAGATCACGTCGCCGAAAACGCGCGCAAGAAATTAACGCAGAAGAACGCGGACTTGATTGTGGCCAACGACGTGACAGCCGAAGGCGCCGGATTCGACGTGGATACGAACATTGTGACGATTTTTTCACGCGACGCTCGCGACTTGCCCTTGCCGCGGATGACAAAGGCGGAAGTGGCCCAGCGGATTCTCGATGAAGTGTTGCGTTTGCGCGGCGCGCTTCGCAGCAAACCCGCTTCCCACCGCGCCGGCGACTGAACCCATCATGCCTGAACGTTTCCCCGCATCCCTGCAGCAGAAAATCGAAGACCGCCTCCGCTACTACGAGGATCTGGGAATTAGTTTGTTCTACATGGACCGCGGCCCGGGAAGCGCAACTCTCGTTGCTACAGAACCGATTGCTCCCGCATCTTCATCCGCGCCTGTTACTGAGGAGACCGTATTGCCAAAGCCCACGCCGAAGCCCTCGTCTGCGAAAGTTGCGCCGGTCGCGCCGCCTTCCCCACTGGTCGTCCCGCCCACCGGCCCATCGCTTTTCGAAACGATGGACAAAGTGAAGGACGAGACGCTGCTGAAGATTCGCGAGGATCTGGGCGAGTGCACGCGCTGCAAGCTGCATAAGGGCCGCAACAAAATTGTGTTCGGCGATGGCAATCCCAAGGCGCAGCTTGTTTTCGTCGGTGAGGGCCCCGGCGCGGATGAGGACGCGCAGGGCCTGCCGTTCGTCGGACGCGCGGGAAAACTCCTGACGCAGATGATTGAAGCGATGGGCCTGCAGCGCAAAGACGTCTACATATGCAACGTGGTGAAATGCCGCCCACCGGAGAATCGCGCGCCCGAGCCGGACGAAGTTGCCGCGTGCTCCCCGTTCCTGATGCGCCAGATCGATTCCATTCAGCCCAAAGTGATCGTCTGCCTCGGCGCCACCGCCGCCAAGACGATTCTGAACACCACGCGCGGCATCTCGCAATTTCGCGGCGAGTGGCTGGAATGGCGCGGCTACAAACTGATGGCCACGTACCATCCCGCGTACCTGCTGCGCAATCCGCCCGCGAAGGCCGACGTGTGGAAAGACTTGCAAAAGGTCATGGCCGAGCTCGGCTTGCAGCTGCCCAAGAAATCCAAGTCCTGAAAATTTGCCATGGGAATTCTTTTAGGCCTAGCCACCGCATTGTCCTGGGGATCCGCGGATCTCTTCGCACGGTTTGCCACCCGCCGGATCGGCACATTCCGCACGATGTTGTACATGCAGATGTGCGGATTCTGCTTGGTGACCCTGGCGATGCCGCGCCTCGGGGGCTGGGGACATCTCTTCGATGGCTCCGGCTGGCAGCCGTGGGCCTGGGGCATTCTGGCCGGCGTACTGAACACGTTTTCGACGCTGGCACTCTATCGCTCGTTTGAAATTGGAAAGCTGTCGATTGTTGCGCCGATTTCCGCGTGCTATCCGGTGCTGACGATGGTGCTTTCGGCATTCACCGGGGAGCGGCTAACACCCTTGCGCCTGGCCGGCCTGGCGTTGACGATTGCCGGAGTGGTAGTGGTGGCGCGCGGGGAGCAGGCGCCGAGCGACGCGAATACAATCGACGAGCAGATGCAGCCGGCAAAGAAGCGGTTGGGGGTGAATTGGGCGATCTTCTCCGCGGCTTGCTTTGGGGTAATGTTCTGGCTGCTTGGATTGCGAGTGGTGCCGCTGCTTGGGAGCGCGCCTTCGGTGTGGATTATTCGTCTGACGAGTGCTCTGACCACAGCGCTGGTGATGCTGTTCGCGGGACAATCGCGGGCGCTCCCCCTGCGGCGCGATATGCCGATGCTTCTCGGCGTGGGCTTGCTCGACACTTGCGCCTACGTTTTCAATAACTATGGCATGGCGCATGAACAGACTTCGGTGGTCAGTGTGCTCGCATCCTTGTACGGGGCCGTAACCGTCGCTTTGGCTGCGCTGCTGCTGCGCGAAAAGGTCGCCGCGTCCCAGTGGCTCGGCATCGTCGCCATTTTCATCGGGATCATTCTGATCAGCCGTTGATGTCTGCAGCTTTTAGCAGCACAGCCATTCCTGGCTGTGCGCCTTAAGTCGTTACTGCACTCCTCGATTTTTTGCGTTCCTCCGCCTGCTGCTACACTACCCACGGCATGTCCGCTTCCTTCTGCAACGTCGCGCTTCCCGTTCCGCTGCGCAACACATTCACGTATTCCATCCCGGAGGCGCTGGGCGCGCAGGTGCAGCCCGGTTCCCGCGTGCTGGTGCCTTTTCGCAAAAAATCGCTGGTCGGCGTGGTGGTGGAGCTTGCCGATACGCCGCCCCCGGATACGAAAATCCGCGAGCTTACGAAAGTTCTTGACCTGATTCCTGCGCTTACGCCGAAACTCATCGAACTTGCCCACTGGATTGCTGGATACTACCTGGCGCCCATCGGCGAAGTGTTTCGCGCCATGCTCCCGCCGGTCACGGAGTTAACCGCGCGGCGCCAAATCGTGCTGAGCGAGACCGGGAAAGCACTCGCCTCCGATCTGCAACAAGGAAAATTTCTTACCGACTTATCCGGAAGCGAGGCTGAGTTTCTGCAAAAGGTTCTCCAGAAGAAAGGAATTCTCCAATTCACTTCGTATCCGAAGCTTGGGATCGACCTGGAAGCTCTGCAACGATTGCAGAGGCGCGGCTATGTACAGATTCAGGAGACGGTGCAGGGACGGAAACGCAAAGTCCACAACGTGATCGCGTGGAAGGGCAGGGAAGCCGGCTCCGAGAAGCCATTGGCCGAAAAAGAAGAACGCATCCGAGCTCTCCTCGAAACCGAGCGCGGGCCGCTCCCCTTGCCGCAACTTCTGAAGCTTGCGGGTGTCTCTCGTGCTCTGATTGAGCGCATGCTGCGCGACGGGTTGCTGGAAAGCTGGGAGGAATCGATCGATCCGGCCGAAGATCCGTTCGACGTCGGCTACTCGCCGCCCGCCCATACGCTGAACGAATCGCAGGAACGAGCGTTTGGCTCCGTTCGCGCGCGATTTGAATTGGGTGAATTCGGGGCGCAGTTGATCCACGGCGTCACCGGCAGCGGCAAGACCGAAGTGTACCTCCGCAGCGTGCAGGAGACGCTGGCGCGCGGCAAAACAGCGATCGTCCTCGTCCCGGAGATCGCGCTGACACTCTGGATCGGCCGCCAGTGCCGGGCGTGGTTTGGCGCGCATTTTGAGGGCGTCGCGGTTCTGCACTCGGCGTTAAGCGACGTGGAGCGGGCGCGTGAGTGGTGGCGCGTTCGAAACGGGCAGGCGCGCGTGGTAGTGGGCACGCGCTCGGCGGTTTTCGCGCCACTCGAGAATCTGGGCCTCGTCATAGTGGACGAGGAGCAGGAAAACAGCTTCAAGCAGGAAGAGACGCCGCGGTATCACGGCCGTGACGTCGCCATCGTCCGCGCGAAACTGGAAAATGCCGTAGCCTTGCTCGGTTCCGCAACTCCGGCGCTTGAAACCTATCACAATGCCACCACCGGCAAATTTGAACTGTTGACGATGGCTTCGCGCGTGGAAAACAGGTCGCTCGCCGCGGTCGAAATTGTGGATCTGCGCACGGAATTCCAGCAGACGCACCAGACCAGTCCCATCTCAAAAATCCTGCACGACGGCATTGCGGAATGCCTTTCGTTCAATACTCAGGCACTGATTCTGATCAATCGCCGTGGCTACTCGTGGTCGGTGCTGTGCCGGAGTTGCGGCGCTTCCGTGCAGTGCGCCAACTGCAGCATCTCGATGACGTACCACAAGAGCCGCAACCGGCTGGAATGCCACTACTGCGGCTTCGTCCAGGCGGTGCCGAAGGCCTGCCCGAAATGCGATTCGAAGTATGTCTATTTTTTTGGCGAGGGCTCTGAGCATCTAGAAGAGCGCTTACGCAAGGAGTTTCCCGGAGCGCGGATCGCGCGGCTGGATCGCGACGCCGTCCGCACCAAGCAGCAATATCAGGAAACGCTGGGTGCTTTTGCCGGCGGCGCGCTGGACATTCTTGTCGGCACGCAGATGCTCGCGAAGGGACACGATTTCCAACGCGTTACGCTGGTAGGCGTAATCTCCGCCGATTCCTCGCTGACGCTGCCCGACTTTCGCGCCGCTGAGCGAACGTTTCAGCTGTTAACGCAGGTTGCCGGTCGCGCCGGCCGAGGCGAACTTCCTGGACGCGTGCTCATCCAGACGTATTATCCCGAGCACTACGCGATTCAGGATGCCGTCCGGCAGGACTATGTTTCTTTCTACGAACGCGAACTGCACTTCCGCCGCATGATGGCCTATCCGCCGTTCACTTCACTGGCCAACGTGATCGTCCGTGACACAAACCTGGAAAACGCGATTCGCTGGTCGCGCCGCCTTTCCGAATATTTTTCGCCGTCGGACGGAAGGGGCATTCGAATTCTCGGCCCCGCGTCCGCGCCGCTCGCCCGCCTCAAGAAAGAGCATCGCTTCCAATTTCTGCTTAAGTCGCCGAAACGCTCGGTCATAACCAAACTGCTCAGCGGCGCTCTGTCTTTCTGCGACGCCAACGAAATTCCACAGACCGCCGTCCTTGTGGACATGGACCCGCTCTCGTTGTTGTAGCACCGTTGCGGGGCCCGGTGCGCCGGTCGCTCCCAGCGGCCCGGCAGGGGCTCCTCCATTCGAATGCACCCTCCAAAAATTACATTTTTATTGGGCTTTTTTCAATAATGTCGGCGCGCCGACATGAAATCTGCCCGGCCACCACTCCCGAATTAGACCTGCCTTTATCGCAAGCCAAAATGGCGTCGGGATTCGTACCGGAGGGTGGCGACGGGTAAGGTAGTCTGCCGATACAATCCGAGGGACTGGGAAAATCGCCGCTCCCAAACCGAGGATCACCATGGAACAAAACCTCCAGCAGACAATTGCGCTTCTCAGCCGCACCCCTGCCGCGCTCAATGTATTTCTGCGCGAGTTGCCGGATTCGTTGACGCGCCAGAATGAAGGGGGCGACACGTGGAGCGCCTATGACATCGTCGGCCACCTCGTTTACGCCGAGCGCACCGATTGGATGCCGCGCGTGAAAATGATTCTGGAGTTTGGCGAGACTTGGGCGTTTGAGAAATTTGACCGTCTGGGGCAGGTAAGAGAAAGCCAAGGCAAATCGCTTGGGCAATTGCTGGATGAGTTTGCCGGCGTCCGCGCGGAGAACTTGGACGAATTGCGCGCGTTGAATTTACAAAAGAAAGATCTCAAGCGGCGCGGGCGGCATCCCTCGCTGGGCGTTGTCACGTTGTCCCAGTTGCTGGCAACCTGGGCCGCGCACGACTTAACCCATCTCCATCAACTCTCAAGAATTATGGCCCACCAGTACCGCGAGGCAGTTGGCCCGTGGAGCGCATACCTCGGCGTCCTGCAGTGCTCCGGCCACAGCTCATCTTAGAGAATCAGTGGGATTCGCGGCGGCTCCAGAAGAAATAGCCAGGCAGGCCGAGGAGCATCAGGGCGATTGCGACAAGCAGATACGTAAATTCGTGCGGGTCTTTCACCGCTGCGTAGATGGCGTTCCCCACGATGGCCAGCGCTGCAACCACAAAGAGAAGCGGTGTGAATGGATAGCCTGGCACGCGATATGGGATTGGTTTTCCCCCGTTGGCCCGGCGAATCGGGAAGATGCTCGCGGCTCCAAGACCGTAAAAAATCCACCCGATAAAAATCGCCCCGCCGGCCAGTTTCGCGAATCCCGCCGCGGATGCCAGCACGCACGACCACGCGCCCAGCGCCAGGACTGCCGCCGCCGGAGTGCCGAAGCGGGGATCCACCTCGGCAAGTTTCTTGAAAAACAGATTGTCGTTGGCCATGGCAAAGAAAACACGCGGTGCGGTGAGCATGACGCTGTTTGTGGAGCTAAACGTGGAGATCAGAATCATTGCCGCGACGAGTTTTCCTGCCCATGGACCGAGCACCGCGCGAGCTGCGGTGGCTGCGATCGCGTCGCTGGCCGCAGCTTGCGCTGGGCCTAGCGCCACCAGATAGGCCACCACGGCGAAAAGATAGAGGCCCATCAAGATCAGCGATCCAAGCAAGAACGTCCGAGGAAAGCAACGCTGCGGGTCCAGCACTTCGCCGGCGCTATAGGTTCCAAACTGCCAGCCTTCATAGGCCCAGAGGACGGTGATCATGGCAAAGCCGATGCCGGAAAAGAGAGCATAGCCGCTCTGCGAACTGCTGAGCGCGGCGGGAATCCCGGCTGTGTGCGTGCCTTTTGAAAAGCCCAGGACCAGCAGGAAGCTGCCGAGAACGACGATCAGCCCGACTTTGATGATCGTCGTAACGTTTTGCAGGTCGGAGCTTTTCCGCGTTCCCCAGACGTTGACGCCGGTGACTACAGCGATCATGAGGATGGTCACCTGGGATGCGCCCAAAGGCGATAAGGGGATGATCTCCTGCAGGTAAGTGGTGAACGCGTGGGCCAATGCGGCAATCGTTGCGCTGGCAATCACCAGGAACAAGCACCACCCGTACAAAAACGCGGGCAAGCGGCCGAAGCCATCCCGAATGTAGCAGTACAATCCACCCGCTTCGGGATTCGCTGCGGCCAGCTCGGCATACGTCAACGCTCCCAGGAGCGAGAGCACGCCGCCGAAGAGCCATACCAGCAGCGACCATCCAACCGAACCTCCGACTTGCCGTTGAATCAGTCCAGGCGTGAGAAAAATTCCCGACCCAATCACTGAACCAACGAACAGCAAAAGCAAATCGCGTTCCCGCAAGCTGCGGGTCAACTCTTTTTTGGCTGTGGTGGGCATTCCCGCTACTTTACAGCAATCTTTCCACGGGATAGGGCATGAAGCAGAGGATGAATACCGCGAATGATACCGCCGCGGCAAATCGCCGGTTGGGATCGATAGGAGTGGGATCGTAAATCGGCGCCATGCGAACGAACTGCAGCCCGAAGAGAATCAGCGCCCAGATCCACCAGCCCTGCCACTGAAAATATCCGAGGGGCACAAGCGCGATGGGCAGGGCGAGCGAAATCCAGCGGTGGAGTTGCGGGCTGACGGAGCGCACAATGTGGCCGCCGTCGAGTTGCCCGACCGGCAAGAGATTCAACGCCGTGGCAAACATACCGACCCAGGCGGCGCGCCCCACGGGATGCAACAGCAAATCCGTCGCGTGAGCGTTCGGCTGAAACGTCGCGGTCACGATGCGAAGAATCAGCGGGACGCCGAAAACGAGGTCGGCGTTGTTGTCGGCGGCCAGCGCGGGAATCACTTTGGCGTGCAGCACGCCGTAGCTCATCGCCGGCAGCGCGACCAGGAAGCCGACAAGCGGCCCGGAAGCGCCGACATCGAACAGCGCACGCATGGAGCGAATCGGCGAACGAATCAGAATGAACGCTCCGAACGTACCGATCAACGTTGGCGCGGGAATGAAATACGGATAGCTCGCGCGGATGTGATGATGGCGGCAAGCGAAGTAGTGCCCCAACTCATGCGCCAGCAAAATTCCCAGTAGCGTCAACGCGAACGGAAGGCCCGCCAGCAGCGCCGCCGGATTGCGATACACCAGCCGGAACGTTTGGATAAACGCATCGAGAGAAGCGGCCTGATTATGCGCATAGGCAGCGGCAAAGTGCGTGCCCGCAATTAACGAGGTGACCAGTGTCAAAACGAATAATCCCGAAGACAACACCAGCGAACGCATGGACGGATGCGGCTGGTCCGCGGCGTAATACCTTCCTTGCGGCGGACGCCCCTGCCACGCAGGCACCTCCAGAAATGGGGGAGTGCTCCGTTCTGATTTCGGTGGGGTCACAATAAATTATTTGGCTTGGCTGGCGGCGTGGTCTTCGAGGCCCTGAAGTTCTTTCCCAGGCTTGAAGCGCACCGCTTTTCCCGGAGGAATGCTGACTTCTTCGCCGGTGCGGGGATTACGCCCGATGCCGGTCTTCCGTGGCTTCACGCTGAATACGCCGAACTTGCGCAACTCGATGCGCTGCCCGCGCCCCATCGCGTTTTTCAGAGACTCAAAGATCGTCTCCACGGCCTGCTCCGCTTTTGTGCGGCTGATGTTTGTCTTGCCTACGACGGCATTCACAATGTCTAGCTTAATCACACCGTCCTCCCGCTCTACGTGGCCCGATGCTAGAGGCTAAGGCCCGGGTTGTCAAGAAGTTCCGCCTCATCTACACTTTAACCCTTTGCGAGCCCAGTTTCTAAGTTTTCTGTCAGGAGGATTGGATGTCCGTAAAGCCAGACCGTTGGATCCGCCGCATGGCGCTGGAACACAAAATGATCGAGCCGTTCACCGACAGGCAGGTTCGGGAAGGAGTGATCAGCTACGGCGTGTCCTCGTACGGCTACGACATCCGGGTGGCCGACGAATTCCGCATTTTCACCAACGTGAATTCCACCATCGTGGATCCGAAGAATTTCGACCCGCGCTCGCTGGTGGAATTCAAGGGCGACGTTTGCCTGGTGCCGCCGAACTCGTTCGCGTTGGCGCGCTCGATCGAATATTTCCGCATCCCACGGAACGTGCTGACGATTTGCCTTGGCAAGTCCACCTACGCGCGGTGCGGGATCATCGTGAACGTGACGCCGTTTGAGCCGGAGTGGGAAGGCTTTGTGACGCTGGAAATCAGCAACACCACGCCATTGCCCGCGCGCATTTATGCGAATGAAGGATTGTGCCAGGTGTTGTTTTTCGAAAGCGACGAAGATTGCGAAGTCAGCTATAAGGATAAGAAAGGAAAGTATCAGGCGCAGGCCGGAATTGTCTTGCCACGCCTGTAGTCTGGGCGCACACCCGCATTTTGTAGGGGCCGGGCTCGCCCGGCCCTCTTTTATTGCAAGCGCTAAATTCTGGTCTCAGCGCGAATCGGGAATTGGTGCTTTTGGTTTACGCCGCAAAAGCGGCAGCTTTGCTGCCGCACTCAGAAGGGCTGATCACGCTTTGGTGATTGGTTCGTTTTCGGCACTGACCGACAAGACCTGCAAGGGATAGCCGAGATCGCGCCACGCATCGAGGCCTCCTTGCAGAGGACGAATACGTTTCACGCCTCTATTTCTGAGGAGCAGCGCCACACGGGCGCTGGTGGCTTCGTTTGGTCAAGTACAGTAAAGAATAACTTCGCGGTCGCGCGGCAGGCGTTCGTCAGTTTGCTGAAGTTCGCTGGCATCCATGCGAAACGCGCCGGGAATCGTTTCCGGGTCGGCTTCGAAATCAACGGAGTGGCGCAGGTCAACAATCGTAAGAAGTTCGCCTGCGTCCAGTTTTTCTTTCAGTTCTTCCGGACGGATGCGCATGATTCTCAGTTCGCGCAGGAATTTCTGACGAGCCACGAATTTGTAGCTGATATAAAAGGCCAGTGCGGCGCCGAGCAGCACCATTAACCCGCTGCCCAGTTGCTGG
>Ga0210402_10006553_pt1 | contig 10307 bp, 7 predicted proteins | sample IncBWC7MmetaG_FD_161055 | JGI IMG/M metagenome (GOLD analysis project Ga0210402, IMG submission 161055) | Forest soil microbial communities from Barre Woods Harvard Forest LTER site, Petersham, Massachusetts, United States - Inc-BW-C-7-M | ecosystem: Environmental > Terrestrial > Soil >...
CCAGACGCAACCATCGATACAGTCTGTCCCAAATGATACTGGCTCTGGTCTATCCTATTGTGCTGGGGTTTGGACCGCTTGGAGACCGCGTCATTCTTACGTTTCAACGGTACTTTCCAATACCTGACTGGCCTGCCGAGCTTCCCCGATCCGCAAACGTTGCGCCGTTTCTTGCATCAGGCTCCCGACTCGTTCTTGGAACAGATGCACCGGGTGAACGATCGACTGCTGCAAAGTTTCATTCACCGGCCAGACCACCGTTCCCGCTTGATCTTTGATCTCGACAGTAGTGTGGTCACGGTGTTCGGGCGTCAGCAAAAGGCCGAGGTCGGCTACAATCCCCGTCATCGGGGTAAGCGTTCCTACAACCCGCTGGTGTGCCTGGAAGCCAACTCCTCCTATCTGTGGGATACCGAACTGCGGCCAGGCAATGCTGGCACATGGGATGGCAGCGTTGAATTGATGGCGTCCTGTTTCGTCAACGTACCACCAGATATTCGAGAACTGCGTGTCCGGGCGGATGCCGGTTTTGGTTTCAATCCGGTCCTGGAAATCCTCGAAGCCAGAGCCGCCCAATATGCAGTCGTGGCCCGCCTGACCCAAGCATTCAAGCGATTGCTTCCAGGCTTACGGTATGAATCCGTCAACAAGCAGTGGGAGATGGCCGAGTTCGATCATCGCTCCCACGGTTGGCCGCACGCCCGTCAATCCGTAGTGGCGCGACGATTCATTCCCAACGATGAAGCTGAAACCACGCTCTTCACCATGGGTCGCTACATGTATCGCGCCTGGGTAACCAACATGGATCTGACGCCGGCCGGCATCTGGCATTTCTATGATGGGCGGGCAGCAATGGAGCCGCGGATCTGTGAACTGCGTGAAGATTATGCATTGCGCAAGATCCCGACTTCTTCATTTGCAGCCAACGCGCTGTATCTGGAGATCATTCGGCTTGCCTACAACCTGGTCACTGCGTTTCAGCGGAATTGCCTGGAGGAATCCTGGCAGAGCTTGACTCTTCAAAAGCTGCGCTACAAACTGTTCCTGCTGCCGGGTGAACTGACTCGCCCGCAGAACCGCCCGGTTCTTCGCCTTCGAGAGTCGCCGCTGCTGCAGGATCTGGCTGATGGCATCCTGTGCAAGGTTCACCGACTGAAACCGATCCAGCCCTAAAATCGCAATCTTCATGCCGGATTCAGGTTTATAGACAAGTTGCGACGCAGATGTCTTTAGGCGCTTGCCGCATTAGACACGATACAATGACGCCAGAGCCCCCCAATGGAGCTCTAAGATTAAGACAATGCAGGACATGTACGGCAAAGTCATCAAGCACCTGAGAGGTTTGCTAGCATTTCCCAAGAAGGAACTGTGCATGACGAGGAATCCCTTCTTCTGGACTGCATTGACCACTTACACCCTGATTTTGAACATAATCGAATTGCAGGTAGTCCATATCTATACTCCTGAAATTGTCGGAGTCATGATCTTCCCGAACTTGCTATTCTACGTATCGGTCAAGGCACTGGTCTACAACTTCCTGTACTTCCCGGTAAACTAGAACTTCCTGCGGCGAACAGTTTCATCCTATCTGGCGATACTAGTGATCTTTTGCAATCTGTACTTCACGCTTCTGCTTATGTCATCTACTCCGGGAACGCCGTTCAATGGAATCCACCATCCTTGGACATTGCTTAAGAGCGGCGAGCGCATTCTGACGGTTCCAAATGCTTGCTTGTCATATCTGGATTGCCTCCACTACAGTTGTGTGACGATAACTACTCTGGGTTACGGAGACATGTACGCAACAGCATGGTATTCGAAGCTGCTCACTGATACCGAAGTGCTGCTCGGACTTGGCGTCTCCATTGTTGCCATCGGCAGATATTTTTCGTCGGGAACGAAGTGATCAATCAATGCGACTCGGCCGAAGGTATCTCCAGGAGTCGCCGGATAAGCCGGTAGACGGAGCTGTGGAGAAAGAGAAACTTCCGAGGGCTGGAGAAGCTAAGGTTACAATGAATCTGCCAGGGAAACGGAAGCGGACTCTGCTGGGAAGCAACCATGCCGAGGGATAGCCTGGTGGGCTCATCGAGCCGATGACCGGAGCGCGGCGGCCTCGCTTCCGCGCTCTTCAAAAAAAACACATCGGATCGGCGCTCCGAAACCCAAACAGCGCTCCTTGTTCGCGGCCTGCCGAAAGTCTATTCTCATTTAGAGAAGGAACAGCCCATTAGAGAAGGAACAGCCCAAATGGTAAATCGAAGATCGTTTGCAAAGCAGATTGTCGCGTATTTGCCGGTGTGTGCCACGGCGGCAGGAATTGCAGAGGCGCAGCAGGGAGCCCCGCAAGGCGCCGTGCAGTATCCCCCGGGCCGCGGCCCGTTCGACGGCAGTCCGGTCGGCTCCCGGTTGTCCGATCAAAAATGGCTGGCGCATGACCATTCGCGGCCTCAGCCGCGCAAGGTGACGCCCGGCCTCCCGATTCCAACGCCCTCCGCGCCCTCCGATGCCATCGTGCTGTTCGACGGAAAGGATCTCTCGAAGTGGAACGCCGTCAGTTTCGGTGGTCGCCGCGGGGGCCGCGGGCCGCAACCAGCAGAGCAGCAGCAGCCGCAGCAGCCCCCGCAGCCGCAGTCCACCGAACCCCAGTGGAAGATCGTGGATGGCCACGCGGAGATGCGCGGCGGCATCGTTACCAAGGAGAGTTTCGGCGACATTCAACTCCATGTAGAATGGATGACACCGCCGGTGGAGGACCCGATGCGCGTCGGGCAGCAGCGCGGCAACAGCGGCATCATCTTCATGGGGCGGTATGAAGTGCAAGTGCTCTCGAGCTACGACAACCCCACCTACGCCGATGGCGGCGCCGGCGCCATGTACGGCGTGTATCCGCCGATGGTGAATCCCTGCCGCCCGGAAGGGCAATGGAACACCTTCGACTTTGTCTTCGAGACAGCCAGGTTCGAGGGAGACAAGCTGGTCAAGCCCGCGTTTTGCACGCTATTCTTCAACGGCGTAATGGTTCACAACCGGGCGCAATTCCTGGGCTCGACGTCTCAGCTACCCCTGGCAACGTACACGCCGCATCCGCCGGAGCTTCCCTTGCAGTTGCAGGGGCACGTCGGGCCGGCCTGGTATCGCAACATCTGGGTGCGCCGCATCTTGGGCTACGACGCCTAGCCCCTGGGAGACATCGTGTCGAGACTCCGCTCATCCTCTGCATACCTGACTGCGGCTCTACTCGCCGGGCGGGTTTCGCCGGCGGGCAGACCGGCGCCCGGCGGCAAGAGCAACCTCGCGATTTCGCCGGGGGCTCGCCGAGGCCGAGAAGGAGCCGCGCCCGACATGAGCTCGTGGCGTCGCAATTCCCGCACGGTAGCACTGGCATACTTGTAGACTAGGCGCAGGAAGCTTGTGGGAAAACCGGGACGCGCCAGGATTCCACCTGACGATTGGAGGCGGGCGTGTCGACCGCACGAGCGCATTCGCTTCTTCGGGCCAGAGACCGGCCTCCACACGCCCCCCCAACTGAACCAGAATCTCGCCAATCTCTTCGCCGTCGATCGGTTGCGCCTCCAATGTTCTGATCGAAAGCGTCGGCTAGCCGCAGGATGCCAGCCTCGATTCGAGTGCCGTCCCCCTGCCGGGAACATCGTAGGCGTTCAAGACCCCGCGGACTACGACGGGGACAGGGTCCTCCACGACGAGAGCGGTGCATCTACCTCGAAGACGTCTGCCACGAGCCGTTCCACGCCTCTCGGCGCGAGTAGGCCGATACTGCGGTGGTGCAAGAGGCATGAGGCACAGAGGAGGTCCTTTTCTTCAGACGGCAAAAACAGGTGTGAGCAATAAGTTTGGCGACAGCGGCAGTCCGCCGGCAGTGGACATCCACTGCAGCCGGAGAGGGCGCGGCAGTTTTTCGGTATGGCTGCATGATCGGATCGGGACTCCTATACAAGGCTTATCGGCCAGGGTCTGAATAAATAGAACCGTCCGTCCAAAGCACGGCCGGAGGCAGCCCTGGATCGAAAGCTGCGCCTTGCCCCGGGCGTGCCTTCTGCATCCAGGGGCCGTGCGAGTGGGCGAAACGCCCACGACGAGGCCGGTGAAACCGCTCGCTCGCCCAGAAGCAGTCGCGGCGCGCCCCTGCGTGATACGCGCGACCGCGGCGAGCCGCGCGTCGTGGCTCGGCCCGAGATCGACGATTGCACCACGCGGCGCGCCGAACGCGGGATCGGGACGCGATATGCGCCCGGCTCCTCGCCCCCGACGCCGGGCGCGCGCCACGCGCCCGCAGCGACGAACGGCTCCTTTCCGCGCGGGATCTGGCCCGAATCATGCGAGCGTGCGCGACGGCCACGACGAGGCCGGCGAAGCCGCTCGCGCGCCGAGAAGGAGCGGAGACGGGAGACCGCGGGTCGTGGTCCGGCCCGCGATCGACGACGGCGCCGCGCGGGATCACGGCTCGAATTGCGCGAGCGGGCGCGGCGAGATTGCGCGCCTCCGCGCCGCAAATCGACGACGCGACGTGGGCGCGCAGAACGCGCGATTCAGGCGCGCCCGCGCGCGGCTCCGCGATCCCGACGTGCACGCGCAACCACAATAAGGGCCCGCCGACAGTGTTTCCGTCTTGCGCGATTGGCCCTGTTCGTCGGGATCGTCGCCGACGCTTCCCCCAAGGCCGTTTCCGGCCAATCACTGGGTCACCGGGGCGGAGGGATCGATCTGAGCCGACCAACCGCCCGGAGTGGACCTCACGCTTTCATGGTCGGAATCGCAGTTGGAAGGCACTTGAACCACAGGGGCACCTGCTCGGCCTATTTGGCAACCGTGCGCGGAACGAGTTCAAATGGGAAATGGCGCATCGCTGGAGAGTTCCGAAACGGCTCCGACGGACAACACCGCCGCCGATTGTCCTTCCCCCTCGGGGCGACTCGGTCTACAAGTACTTCTCGGAGCAGACGCACGCGGACGGGTTCTTGGACGGCCACTTGCTTTTCCGCACGCTCGCCTACTTTCGGGATAACGAAGACGCGGTCCGCGGGGACGAATATGAGGGCACCTCCAAATTCCTACCGGAGGGCGGCCTCGTCGTGCACAATCAAACTCAAGGCACCACGTTCACCCTACCGATGGCGTTCGAGTCGAGCGTTAGGGCATATGAGATTTTCGTCTACTGCACAAGCTTGAGGCTGAGCGCCGACCTCGCTGAAGAGTTCAGGTCTGTCGCTTGCGTCGAAGTCACTAATGTGAAGAGTCTTTGCGAGCGAATTCGCTCCGCCTTACCTCGTTCGGCCAAGTTTACAGCCCGTCCAGTTGAGTATTACTCTTCCGTCCAAGCCTGTAGCCCTCGTTGGGCTCTGCCCGATCAAATTGCGACATCAAAGCTCGACAGATGGACCTCCCAAAACGAGTATAGATTCCTGTTTTCCTTAACCGACGCATTGGGATTCGAGAAGGTCACGTTGCGCCTCGCTTCCCGACAGAGACGATCACCTTTCAGAGTGGACGAGCACATTGACGATCTCCTTTCGATCGGCTCGATCAGAGATATCTGCGTACTGTACGCCTGCAAAACGCTATGATCGCGGAATGCGGGACAGCAGGGTTACCTCCCCGAAGGCCGTTTCCGGACAATGTCCGAGTCGCCGACCATCCGGCCGGAGCACGGCCCTATTAGGCGCGTTTCGCCGTCAAAAGGCATTGGCCAGCCTATTGAGTCCGGTTGTCCCCGTGCCTGCCCACGTGTGGCAATACTCTGTATGCTGAGCCTATTTCGAAATACTTCCCGGGTGAATCCCTTCGCCCAGAGTGAATCCGCCACCCACGGCCGCCACCGCGGCGGTCTTACGCGAAAGACCACATAACTCGCGAATCCGATAGGTTGCCTCAATCCCGGTGCAATGGGCGCCCAGGAAATTCTCTACCCCGAACTCCTTCAGCTTGCCTGCGGTCCATTTAAGGTGCTCGTCGTCAAGCTGAAAGAGGTGAAAGCCTCCGATTACGGCATGCACTGGCGCAACCCGGGTCTTCGTGCGCGCGTACTCAAGGGTGTTGACGATTCCCGCATGGCCGCAACCCGTTAGAACGACCAGACCGCGATCCGTATCAATCACCAGCGACATGTCCTCGGGAATTGTATCTTCGACCGACGATCCGTCCGTCATCTGCACCTTCGTGCCGGGTCCGATGCCAAAGTTTCTTTCCGGGTAAACGCGCGCAATCGGGCCTGTAACCCAAATCCCCGGATATAGTTGCAGGGGGATGTCGTGCACGATCATTCTCCCGCCCAGCCCCTCGTACATCGTGCGAACTCGGTTCATCGGTTCCCAACCAAGGCTTGTGCCGTCGCGCTTTAGGAAGATCCCCTCGCCTACATGTGTGACCGCAAGGGCGGCTGGATTCTTGTCGCGCACCGCTCTTCGGAGTGTAATGAGCCCCCCGGTGTGATCTCCGTGATTGTGGCTGAGGATCACGTCGGGAACGTTCGTCAAATCGACTTTCAACTCGCGGGCGTTGGTCAGCACGGTCTCAGGCCGCGCACCGGTATCGAACAGGATCCGATGCCCGTCCGCCACCACGAGCGCAACAGTATCGCCTCCCGGCATTGGCCCTTCTCCTACCCGATCCGATTACAGTCCGGGAGGTCCACCTCGATGGTCTGCCCGGCGTCACGCTGGAGGGAACGAAGGTCTTTCGGCCGGGCCTGCACGTCTATTACTCGACCTGATATCGCGGAGCAGAATGCGGGTTCGCTGTGGACCTGCAGAAGACCAAGCAGGAGATCCGGAAACAGCAGTTGAATGGGTGGCTCTTCTTCGACCGCCACCTGCGCGACCGCTGGCCTACGGGTTCTCGGATTCACACCGTCGGGCACGCCCACTCGTTGGTGGTACTACCAGATCCCCGCAGAGGCACCGCGCCCATGCTGCCCTCGTCGAACTTTGAGGTGACGACAGTGGGCGGCGAGTTCCGCCGGTATCACGCGCCACTCGTACGAAGCTCGGAGTGGGACGGCTCGGGCAAGGAGTCCGATCGCAGGAAGCTCACTAGGGGAACTGGGGCTACAGCATTTCCGAGGTCGTCCTTTGGAACCCAAAGCCGGCCACAGGCTGGTCGGTTAAAATCGGGAGATGAAGCGGACTAGATTTGTTTTGTTTCTCTTGCTGACGGTTGGCGCGTGGGGGCAGCAGGCGGATATTCCGAAAAGCTTCACGCCTCCGACAAGTGATTACGACTACGAAAAGCGCGAGGTGATGATTCTGATGCGGGATGGGGTCAAGCTCCATACCGTAATCGTGGTGCCGAAGGGCGCGCTTAATGCTCCGATCTTGCTGACGCGGACCCCGTACAACGCTTCCAAGCGCGCTTCGCGCAACGAGAGCCCGCACATGCTAGCCACGCTGCCCTTGTCGGACGAGGTGTTCGTCAACGACGGCTATATCCGTGTTTATCAGGATGTGCGCGGCAAGTACAAATCAGAAGGCGCGTATCTGATGACGCGTCCCGTTCGCGGCCCGCTGAACGATTCATCGACCGACCATGTGACGGATGCCTATGACACCATTGACTGGCTGGTAAAAAACGTGCCGGAGTCGAACGGGAAGGTCGGCATGATTGGTTCGTCCTATGAAGGATTCACTGTTCAAATGGCGCTGCTGAATCCGCATCCTGCGTTGAAGGTGGCCGCTCCGGAGAGTCCCATGGTGGACGGGTGGATGGGCGACGACTGGTTCCACTACGGGGCGTTCCGCCAAACTAATCTGGATTACTTCACTGAGCAGACCACCAAGCAGGAGGAGGGTTCGCCGGTGGTGCGCGGGGCACTGGACGATTATGAAGCGTTCCGGCAGGCGGGATCAGCGGGCGACTACATGCGGGCGCGCGGGCTGGATCAACTGCCGTGGGCACGCAAGGTGATGGAACATCCGGCGTACGATGCGTTCTGGCAGGGGCAGGCACTGGACAAGCTGATCGCGCAAAAGCCGCCTCAGGTTCCGACCATGTGGCTCCAGGGGCTGTGGGATCAGGAGGACATGTGGGGTGCGATTCACAGCTATCTGGCGCTCAAGGAGAAAGGACAGATCGATCACAACTATCTGGTGATGGGTCCGTGGCGGCATTCGCAAGTGAACGGGGAAGGATATGGATTGGGACCGTTCAAATGGGACGGCGACACGACGCAGCAGTTCCGGCGGGACGTACTGAAGCCGTTCTTCGATCAGTATCTGAAGGACGGCGCGTCCAAAGTGGAGACACCGCCGGTGTACATATATAACACCGGAGAGAATCATTGGGATCGGCTGAAGAGCTGGCCGCCTGCGTGCGAAAAAGGATGCGTGTCGCCTTTGAAGGCTCTGTACTTGGAAGCTGGATCTGGGCTCGGATTTACGAAGCCCACGGGAACGGGATCGGATTCCTATGTTTCGGATCCGGCCAAGCCAGTGCCCTACATCCCGCGCCCGATGCGGCTGAACGATGGAGACCGCTGGAGGCCGTGGCTGGTGACCGATCAGCGGTTCGTGGCGGATAGAACGGATGTGTTGACGTATGAGACGCCGGTGCTCAAGTCGCCTGTGCGAGTGAGCGGCGCGCCGATCGCGGACTTGCTCGCCCAAACCACGGGTACTGACGCGGATTGGGTGGTGAAGCTGATCGACGTGTATCCGGACGAGGTTCCGAGCCAGACGGAGTTGGGAGGATACCAGTTGGCGGTCGCCATGGATATTTTCCGAGGGCGGTATCGGGATAGCTTCGAACATCCTTCAGCGATTCCGGCCGGAAAGACGCAAGAGTACAAGTTCACCCTGCCGACGGTCAACCATGTGTTCGAGCCCGGCCACCGGATCATGGTGCAGATCCAATCGAGCTGGTTTCCACTGTACGACCGCAATCCGCAGAAGTTCGTTGAGAACATTTTCAACGCAAAGCCAGCGGATTATACGAAGGCGACCCAAACGGTGATGCGCTCGGCGGCGGAGGCCAGCGCGGTGTGGTTACCCGTGGTGGGTGACCTGAAGTAGGGCGCTATCCGGCGTCGCTCGGGGCGAATGACGCGCGACTCGGACATTGGGCTGGAATTCCTGCCCAGACGGCGTTCTTGGCCAAAAGGTCGCTTTGGTGAAGCGTCGCCATCAGGCGCTGACGGCGGCATCGTGATCTCCTCGAACGCCGTTTCCGGCCAATGTCCGAGTCGCCGACTTTCCACTCGGATAGCAACGGCTACCGCCCAATGCCGGCAGCTTCCGACCCTTTTGCTGGTGGGAGGCTGTTCCCGCTAGCTACTGGCAGAAACTCCTTCTCCAGCGCTCGTTGCCTGTGGGGACCCTGTCGGCGCTAATCGTTGCGCAGAGCCCGGGCGGGATCGAGGGATGCGGCCCGGAGTGAGGGCTTCAGCATCGCGAGAATTGAAATCGAGCCGAGCAGAACTATAACAATCGCAAACGTGAGCGGATCCCTAGAATGGATGGGAATGGGCGTCAGGCGCATAAATCGTGCCAGAGACTCCCCGACTGCCAAGGCAAGGGCAACACCTGCCGCGAGCCCAAAAGCGATGGGCCGAAAGCCCACCGCAAATACCGACCTCACGATAAGCGATCGGGTTGCGCCAAGCGCCATCCTGATGCCGAGTTCTTTCGTTCGCCGGCTGACCGCAAATGCGACTACTCCATAAATCCCCAGGGCTGAAAGCGAAAGGGCCAGCAGGCCCAGCACGCCGGTCATGCGCACAAAGGGGGTCACCTTTTCCGCCTCCTCATCCATCAGACTGCGAAGCGTCATCGGGAGTGCGTTGATATCGGGATCGAACCCACGAACCACATCGCGCACCTGGAGGGCCACGTCATGCGGGTTGCCTTCAAAGCGGACAACCAGCGAATCCTCGGGCGAGCCCGGGCCCTCCCAACGATAGAGAACAGGTCCGTCTGCCATCCCCGCATGCTCTGCCTGGAGATTGCGTGTCACACCGATGACAACAAGAGCGGCGCCGCCGGATAGGTTAACGGTTTCTCCCAGGGGGTCCTGCCCCGGCCAGAATTGTTGTGCGAACGCCTGCGACACAACGGCTTCGCCCGGATTTCGCAAAGTATGTCCACGCAAAAAGCCGATCCGCAGGGTCTCGAAATAATTGCTCGAGACAGTGCTCACGCGGCTTTGTTTCCCCGACCCCGGTTGCTGCCCACGGGTCCTGACCTCTTCGAGATCGTTGCCGAATTCCCCTATCCCCAGAGGCGAGCCCATGGCCACGCTCTTTGCCTGCGGAATCCTCCCGACCCCGACTGATACCGCGGTGGCATCCACGCCCTTGC
>Ga0210402_10006554_pt1 | contig 10306 bp, 7 predicted proteins | sample IncBWC7MmetaG_FD_161055 | JGI IMG/M metagenome (GOLD analysis project Ga0210402, IMG submission 161055) | Forest soil microbial communities from Barre Woods Harvard Forest LTER site, Petersham, Massachusetts, United States - Inc-BW-C-7-M | ecosystem: Environmental > Terrestrial > Soil >...
TGTTCACATTGGATTCATTAGTATCATTAAATTTCTCAGTGATACAATGTAACAAAGTTTGATCACTTGTGGGGTTTACATTGTCAATACAGGTCAGGTAACATGGGGGCAATGTGCACTTACTAACAGTGAGCCTTGAAGTTTCCCAAGGTCCCATTGTGGTCCAAACAACATCTGACTTCCCAAAACTAAATGGCTAAACATTAGGTTACACAACAATTAACAGAATAGATCAACTTACACCTGTGGCTCCAGCTGTTGTATCTGAGGTTGAAGCCTCTGGAAGTTGCTCAGGTATAAGTGGCAGTAGTTGGGGTACTGCTGGCAGTACTGGGGTAGCAGGTGGATAAAAGTGGATGTGGCAAGTTGCAGGACTCTCTGTTTGATACTAGACTGCCATGAAAGATTAAGACCACTTTGCAAGGTAGAGTTTGCTGGTGATATCCCATGATTGATACCAATATTGTGCCAGTCATAGAGAAAAAGCTCTCAAATTGGATGCACTATAGAGTTTCCTGTTGCCTTGGCACTACTGATCTGACATGAGCCACTGGGGTTACCTTCTATCGTGTCTTCAGAGGTTTGCAGAGGTTATTTGGCCTGCCATGCAGTGGTCTTGGAGATAATACCATCATCATTGAGAGTAGGATGTAGTCATTGATGTAGTTTAGTCAGTGTTGTGTGGGGAGATGCCTTATGACAAGGTTGACCTATTTTCAAGGCTCAGATTGGCCTCCACCAGTTTGTGACATTGGCATATTAAGAGGTTGGTCAATACCTGACCCATGCTCCATGTCTTCTTCATCTTCATCATCCTCAAATTTATCATCCTCCTTCATATGTGTTCCTTTCACAACAGCATTGTGTTCAGTGGAAAAAAGGTCATCTGCTGCAGAGTACATTATATCCTTGAATAAAAACAGCAAGTGAAAGTCCAAGGAGAGTGTACTCTGACACACCAAGAGAGAACAAGTCAATGAACCAATCCATGAAACTGGTTGTGTTCATAGTTGCAGTTGAATGAGAACCACTGTAGAACTTTACTGAGACACAGATCCACACATGTTAGTGCTTGTCAATGTCTGGTAGAAGGCTTCAAGACAAATAATGACAATCACTGGCAACTGGCCTGGCCTGGGGCATCTACCAAGTTAATCACAATCATGGAGGCTCTTACTTTCATTCACTCTTCTCTGCCACATGAAGTTCAGGTGTTACATGCTTGGGTTCATTTTTGTGAATTATATGATGCATACAACTTGAAACTCCACCTCCTACTGATTTTCAGAGGCTCTCAAAAACAGATCATCGGAAGTGGTAGCCCAGGAAGTGGCTGACTGATGTGAGGTGAGCCTCAGATGATATGCTAGAAGTCCAAAGCCAATTGTATTTACTATTTAAATTCAATGACATTAATAATATAGAACACAGTACACTGTGTCACACAGTTGAAATCCCACTTATTTTATATGTTTGCAACTTTGTCATTACAATTAATAGTACTTATTCTACATGGATTTAAAGGCCATCCCAGCCCCTGCCCACTCAGGAGTGAATTTCCGAGCTGGAGAATGTGCAGAAAATATGCAGAGTTTGTCCTGGTGGTGGCCACTGCTGCTGCCTGTTTGTCCACATTGCGCATTGGGCCAATGTGTTTGTTGGGGTAAAATGTTGGCAGGCTATCAGGGCACTTCTTGGGTGTTGCTGGGGATGGCCATGGGCAATGTTGGCTAGAGTTAGAGTTGAGTCCTTGATTCTTGAATTTGAACATGATTATGATTACTAATAATAAATTATTAATTCGATTAAAATCTTGTAAGTTACTTATAAGGTGGTGTCTGACCTATTATAGTATACTTATAATGTTATTGTAATACACTTATAATGTTGATATCCTTATAAGGTCATCTGGAAATTTCCGACATCTATCACAAGTAAAGGAAACTACTACTTAGATGCATGCCTGGCCTGAGGGTCACAGGTGGCTACTGTTTTATCCACTCAATTTAATTAGGGGTTAGTGGCTGCCACATTTGGGAGGCCAAGGTTGGACGTAGAGGCTGGAGGTACCAGAAGTAAAAAAAAACAAGGATGCCTGCTGCTCCACCCTACTTACTTCCCACAGTGGCAGTTTGTATAGCAAAGATATTTATATGGCAGTTGCACCACACATTAACCCACTCCACTAGTAATGATCAGCCAGACTCTTCTCCCATTTCAGGCAACTCATCATCAACACTAGAACATAATTTAGCCCTTTTATGTTGCACGGAGGAACAATGGAGACCTTACTTGTACTCTTCTTCATCCCAGTGCATCATGTAGTGGATGAGTGAAGGGCACACATTTGGACCCTCTCATGGTGGTAGCTCATCTGGGAGGCTGACCCTTTCCCCAGGAATTGTTTAAGGATCTGAGAGGTATGAGTTTCTTGAACCATCACTATGGGAACATAGGTACTCACCAAACTGAAAGTGAGTGCAATTACTTCAGGCCACAAAGGTTTGGTTTTCTTAATGACAATTTCTTCCTCAATCTTGTTGTCCATGATGGCAACATGTGCAAATAAGTCTGACTGAAATAAAACCTCAATCAAAAAAATTTGTAACATAAATGTAGCAACTTCTGCCAATATTGGTAACAGTATAACACAACCAAAGGTTCTCGCCTGAAAGGTTCAACTCCAATGTGCACTGGTTCTTCCCAAAGTGCTTTGAAAAAATCTTTTCAGCTGTCTTGGATAGATTGTTTGTCTACTGAGCAGTTTCTCCGCTAATTAAACTAGACTGAGACTCCAGGCAAGGTAGAGGTTAAGCTGTTGGTGATCACAAGGGATAACACAGGGTTAGCATTGGATCATGAGTACTCATAGATAATACAAAGGCATGGACACTCCTGTGGGAAATCCATGCTGGCTATGCCCAACAGTTCTGAAAAGGTTATGTGGACTCATTTAGGCAAGTCCTGTTGCCATGCTATTCTGTTTTGTTTGTAGACTAGGTCATTGTAAGGTCACCAGTTAGAGGGTGTGTCATGATGGCCCAATGAGACTAGGAGGGCAATTTTATAGGAGTGTGTAAGCCACAAATCAGGGTGGATGTTCACAAAATGGCATAGAATGTGCCAATGGTAACAGTAAAACCTCCAAAGTGATGGTCAAACTCGATGATGCTTCTCTCATCCTGGCTTGTGAAATTTCTGTTGCACTGTTCCTGGTGGACAGGCCAATGGGCTTTCCAGCAGTTCTTACCCTGTTTATAGGACTTTGGAATAGTGGTCAATATGAAGAAAAAGAATTAAAATGTACATAGTAATATGCATTGTGGCAGTTGCTACAATGGTTAACTTTGTGCTGTGCAAGGCCACAGTGATCACAAAGTGTTATAGTAACCTGGGCAGGAGATATCATTAGAGGAGCATGCTGGATAGTCAACATTGACTTGCTCACCAACTGTGGCTGGGTCGACATAGTGTGGATTTGTAAGGATAATTCAAATGGATGGGAGTTTGACAGACTCAGAGGCACCCTGAGAAAAGAAGACCAACATGAGTGATGTACATTTTGGGGACTACCAATGAGGATTCTCATTTGTGCAATGAGAGGCATGAATACTCCTTGTTTAGGATAATCCAGGACTCATATGAGGCTCCTGCTTATATAAGGTAGTCAGACAGTTGGCTTCTCCCTGTCAATGACTTAGCCAATGAGAGGCTGAATAAAAAACACCTACAAACAAGAAAACATACAGGGTAAGTGCAATTGTTGCTTGAATGTGGAAAGGAAGTCACCAAGAGGTTACCATCGTTCCTCCCATCCCAACAGTACTATATTCAAGGGTGTTTGCAGGTTGATGTTTTTTTGTGATTGGGTGTACATCAATAACACTTAAAACCAACACAAGTTTTATACTGATACATCAACTACATTATGGATCATCCAGCAAAATATTTGACATTAGTTGACCAGACCACAGCAAAATGTGCATGGAAATCAAGCTACAATAGTAGTGAATGATGGGCTCCTGACAGTTGGATTAATTGCACAAAACTGATCAGTTATCAGGGGTAAAGTTGTTCATAGCCATGCAGGTCATACCCATACTCCCAGGCCCATAGTTGTCTACAACCCAAGACTGCTAGTTCATTGTCTACAGCTGCAGTACAAAATATGAACACCAAACTTCCAAACCTTGAGGTACTGCCCATTTCTATAGTTTCCCTGGCATCAATTGCCATACCCCTTGACTCCAGCCTCTTTCGAGAGGCTCTCCACAGTGCTGACAATTTGGACAAAATAGAGGTGGCCTTATATGAAGACGACCCACCATATGCTCCAATGAAATCCCCATCTAACACACCAAGTGTGATGAAGTTCATGGAGAGGATGACAGAGGTGATGAGTGGGAGGATGTTATGGCAACAGTGAGAATGGGATGAGGTGAGAAGGGTATGTTACCAGGGAAATGATCTAAGGGTTGCACTGTGGAGGGAGTTAGTTCTGGCATTTGATGAGTGGGATCATCTGGACAACTATTTGTCAGAAGCACACAGACAGGAAGGGATGTGGGAGACCATGATGGCCTAACATTTGTTGGAGTGCTGGGCAAGAATTGTTATTCACTTGCATGAGGAACTCACTTTACTACTATAATGATATAGTTGATGAGATGATTTAATTGTCTTGATGTATACTATGTGCTTGTGAAACAATCATATGTTAGTCTCTCAGTCCCCTCAAAGTGTGACAGTGATTGCATGTGGTACTGTATGGCTAGTAGTGGGGACAGGCAATCTCCGGTTAAGTCACATGATGCTTATATAATTGGCTCTCAGCCCATTTTGACAGAATTGAGTGACACAAAATTGTTTTAATTGTTTCTCATTGAATATGTGATGGTTTGTCACAAACCTTTTTTTTAACATGGACTATATACCTCAGGGATTATCATGAGATGGTGTGAGAAATATTATATTGTGGGTTATGTACAATTATTGTGTTCAATACACTAATTACATCATTTTTCATTTGATTATTCTGCTTCATCAATGGCTGTCATATCTGCTGTACCAAGGACCTCAGAGTGTGCCTGATACTTCCTAATAGTATCCTTGAGTGCTTCTATCATTTCTGCCTTAAGTGGCTCTTCAAAGGCACACCCTTTACAAACCCTCTGAAAATTTGTAACTGATCCTTCAGTTTTATTGCAGTCAGAGTGGCTGTAACTTCCTGTACATCTGTAATACGGTTAATGCCAGCAAGTCTGGCTTCCTCCTCATTCTTCTGCTGTATCCTTTGCATTGTTTTCTCTTGTCTTTCTATCACCTGTTTGTCTTTATGTGCAACAAGGGTGGCCTTCTGCTGTATTTCAAGATGGTGACTATCCATGTTGCATGCCAGTTGGCAAACATATGCATGGTCCTCTTTTTCAAAAACATCATGCACAAATGCAGCTGTATTATTAAACTTGAACATTTTAAGTGCATTGTATTGATGCATAGTGGTATTGGGCTTTTTTCAAAGATATGAATGGAGTGCACCAAGTGCACCCTCATTAACATCATTGGTTGGTGGCATCCAAGCTTTCTCTTTTTCTTCAGAAGTAGCACAGTCTATCATACCCCCTTCCTGAAACTCTGCTGTAAACTGCTTCCAGGTTGTTAATGCCCCATTGAAAAATGCAATTAAAACAGAAGAAAGATGTGGCAGAGAAGAGGCAAGCTTGTAAACAGCTTCTACAGCATCAGGAGTTTCCCATGGCTTTCCATCCATTGCACCAAGCTGATATGATCCATGTGGTGGTAGAATAATTCCAGGATCTGCTATCACCTTGTCCATATGTGCCTGCACTTTGAAATGAAATGGGCCTAGGTCAAGCATATTAACTTGTTCTGTTCCTGGTCCTCATACACATCTCATATATGGATGACTGATCACTTGAGCATAAAGAGTAAGGACAGCAAGCTCAGTTTGTGTTGGAATATCTTTTTAAGCCCTTTATAAATATGCTTTTCCATATTTGTTAATCCTGGCTTATCCTTCAAATTTTTTATCCACTCCATAAATGTGACATAAAGATTGTTGTTTGTAATAAGTTCTGCTGCTGCTCCACATTGTGACTGATAGCAAGTATTACTTGTATCAGGAAATTTATGCTTGCTTAGACCTCAGGACAAGAAAAACTGCTGATACATGTCTTGCTGTCCAATCTTGTCATTTTTATTATTGAAAAGCATTCCAGCAAGACTTGCCAACTTTATGCCTCCACCTGATGAGACATCATAAGCTCTCTGTTCAGCTGATGTAAAGTCATCTGAATCATCAGCTTGTTCCAAGACTGCTGTATTATCTTTATTTGCTAGAAGAACAGGGCCAGTAACATGATTCTCATCCCACCAAGCTGTCATTTCAGCATTGCCACCTTTAACACAATTCAAGTCTTTATGCATTGCACATCCAACCCAAATGAAAAAATCAACCCTACATTTCTCATCTTCTGGTAAATGAGAATATGCTTCATGTCCAAGTCGAAGAATGATAGCAGACATGGCCTTTGCATTTGCCTCAAGCTTCTCTGCATCAGACAGGGCATTCCACTTGTCTAGTCCACCTGCCTCTGCTATTTTCTGATTGTCTGCCTTAATTAAAAGATTATTCACATCAGATATGTTCATTTCTAGCAGTTTTTCCTCTCCAAGAGTTTCATGTATGAAATACTCCTTTATTTCCTTTAAAAGCTTTGCAAGCTTCTTTTGATCTTTTGCATGGTCTCCATTCATACCATGCAACGGGGCAAAAAAATCTGCAAGTTTAATAGCTACTTTGGAGCACTTGGCTAATGGACTCTGACTATAAACTTCCAATATCTCCTGAATTTTTTGCTTCCACCCCTCTGCTTGTGTTTGATTGGAATGATCTGCAGCAGAATCAACTTCAACAAGTCGGCCATGATGTTTAGCTGCAGCAGGGTGTTCTGAGTCATATTCAGGCACTTTCATATTCAGATGCCTTGATTCATAGTTAACATTTTTATGAGTTGTTCCATCACTACTAACAGTTAGGCTATCTGTCTTGGAGATTTCATGACCCAATTGGATATTAGCCATAACTCCACCTTCAAGAATGGATTGAGCAACTGTTCCTTTGCTCATCTTTGGTCCAACAACTAGAATACCAGCTCCAGTCAGTACTTCTTCAATAACACTCCCAACAAGTTTCTGTGAGCATCCTGCTTGAACAAGAATTTGGCACAATTCTCGGGCCTCTTCTGTATATACACCTTTTTCCATCAAGGCAAATTTATGACCCTCTGTCTGTGCTTTTGCAACTGCCCTTTTTAAAACATCAGGTGAGCACACACATTTTGCTTTTAATGCACAAATTTGTTGCCTGCACTGTTGCAATGTATCATCAGCAACTTTGGTATCTTCTGCCCACTTTTCCAATAACTCAGACATGGTCATTTCCAGTTGCTCATTTTTCAATGTCAACTGTTCTAATTGTAGTTCCATCTCCTCCAAAGCATTTTCAGCCTCATTAGCATTTTCCTCAGCATGTTCTCTGGCAGCTTTAGTTTGGCTGACTTTGCATGCCTGTACACAGAGACTTTGATACAAGTCTTTGGAATGAGCCTGCTCAGCCTTTAACTGAGCTTTGGTTTTCTGCAATGCTAGCTGTGCTCGGTTCCATGCAGATTCTGCACTGTCCAGCTGCTCTTTAGCAATCAGTGCATCTTCTAATGTTAAATCTGAAGAACCAGTTCCTCCTTCCTGACAATGTTTTGCATTCATGGCAAGAAACTGTGCCTTTTATGCCTGTGATCTGGGTGGCATTCTAAAAGCTGAAATTACTAGAACTAGAATAATAACCAAATGAATCAGCGATAGGATATGTAATATTTCATACCTCAATCCCCTAGATATCCTTCACTTGATACTGTGAATTAATCTAGCTTCCACCCTTCAACTTCATCAACTAGCATGCACTTACCAGTAATAGGTATGCTGTAAATGCTGATGTTTGGGTGATGCAAAGAGAAACAATTAAGAATTCTCAAAGAGTGTGTGAGGAAACCTAAGACACAGACTTGTCAAGATTGTCCACTTTACAGAAAAACCAAATTATAAACCAGTCCACTTTATCAGTGGTTTATCAGTGGTAGAGATGGGATGCAGTAGTGAAATGCATTCTAAATGAGATATTGAACATTATATTACACATACCTAGCAGTCCAAAGGGCTGTATTGGGATAAAAAGCAGGTTTTCTGAGAGGCAGAAGAAAGGGAATGGAGGTTGAAAGCAAGTGGCATGATAATTTATACCCATATTACCTGCAGGCAGCCATGAGGCACTCTGGACACCCAATATTTGCCCAAGAGCCAAATATGAACAAACAAAGTAAGCAGCAACTTCTGCAACACATTTTTTGGCCTCTACATCAACTTTAGAGCTTAGTTTTGGTGATGAAAAATGTTCCTAATAATAATTAGAAAAAAATGTCTGAGGCTGATTTTTTTTTAAATTCCCATTGCAAAGATATTGAGACATAAACAAGGTTTTATCAACGGTGAGGAAAAAAATGGAAAATCCATCTTGGAGAAACCCTTTATTTTTTTATTTTGAACAACTTCTACACTCAAAATTTTTTGCAAAGTGTTGTGTGGAAGCCACAAAACATGTTGCAGAAGTTGGGTCAGTTGTTTAGTGGTGGCCACAACAAAGACAAACAATGTCACATTGGCAGAGATTGCCTGTCCCCACTAGTAGCCTCTCAGCATTCAGCACTAGTCAGTACTTCCCCTGTGTCTCCTTTTTTTCAGACAAATTGACAAAACCTCAGGCTAAATGCCTACAAATAGTTAGTACATATATGATTGATCTATCAAAATCTACTAATCAAAATCTAGTACAAATGCTGAAGATTTTTGGAGATAATGGTTTGATCATTTGTGACCAAAGCAATTTTCTCAAATCCCTTGCAACACACTTTGCAAAAGCTTAACAAGAAGGCAAAGAGGTTTTTTTTTTGAAAAGCTTTTCATGATTTGGTACAACCACTACCCTATGGAGTTTGACACTGGAGGTGAGCATGACCCTGACTACCTTGTGTGGTTGATCAAATGCTGGAAACAGGTATGGCCCATCACCTTGATTTGATGTCAATCTCCTGAATGTAGTTCAGAGAGTTTGAGAGCATGTGCAATGAATTGCCTGCACCACAAGGAAGACAGCACTAAATAGTATTGTCCTGGAATGGGAAAATGAATTGAATTTGATGGTATGTAATATTCTGTCATTTCCAGATCACTCAATCGTGACCCCCATTTGTCCTGCATTAGTTGAGCAAGTGCAAGGTCTGGGCTGGGAAAATGTTTTGACTTCAATGGTGTGTGATTCTGTTTACAGTTCATTGATCTGAAGGTCTTGCAATGGCAGGCCAGAACAATGGTTCACTTCAACTACAAGTTACATGATTGACAGATTATGAGAGTGGGAGATGAATGATTATTTTGTACATTTGACTGTGAAATAATCCCATGTCATTCTCGGCAAGCCCCATAATATTTGAACCTCAAAGTGTCACTGCAATTGTAGCTAAGACCCAAAGGCCAAAATTATAAGAATTAGTCTGCACTGCTTCAGACTGTAAGGTAAAACTTGTGAAGCTGATCAGTAGCATTATACTGAAAATAACTTATGGAAATTGGGTGAGCCACCCAACCTTTGATTACAACATAGAGAGGGTAGGCATGCTGGTTGGAAAGCATCACCATCCATGTGATGAGAGTCATGATGTCCTATGTGGAAGCAACATTAGCAGTGGTAGTTGGTGGATCACAAATCACCTTACCTTTATATTGTAATGCCAAGGTTTGCATGCTGAAATACTTTGAAGAAGTATAACTTTGATGAGTGAAAAGAAGCACACAAAGAATCCAGTGTTGATTTGCAGGGCAATTGATGGGGATTATCCATGTATCCTTTTCCCAGTATAATGTTAGTTTTACCATTCTCCAGAGGTGTTCATCAGGGGCACCAAAACAAGCATGGGGGAGATCAAATATTGATAGAAGGCAACATTGTTGGCAATGCTGTGATGATGCAAAAACAGGGGATGAGAAAAGTTGGTAGCACTGCTGTTCATGCATACATCATTGAGTTGGGCAGAAAGCAAGGAAAAAATGCTTAGTTCATTTGCCTCAAAGTGGAAGGTGGGGTTGGCAACACAGAGAGAGCATGTGTTGGTGGCTGTAGTGTGCACATTACTGATGTAATGAATATTGGAAATATTGTTGATGAGTCAGACAT
>Ga0210402_10006555_pt1 | contig 10305 bp, 9 predicted proteins | sample IncBWC7MmetaG_FD_161055 | JGI IMG/M metagenome (GOLD analysis project Ga0210402, IMG submission 161055) | Forest soil microbial communities from Barre Woods Harvard Forest LTER site, Petersham, Massachusetts, United States - Inc-BW-C-7-M | ecosystem: Environmental > Terrestrial > Soil >...
GACAAGCAAGCACCTGCAACCGAATCATGGATAACGACGCCACGAGAACCGCACAAGGAGTAGACAATCCACTGAACATCTGAAATTCAAGGGGGCTTGACAAACGCCCTCATAGAAGCGCCAATTCGATTTCTGAACCAGCTGCCGTTCGATCAGCTCTTTACGTGGCTGGGGTCACCAATCTTTGAGCGCCCGCTTTGTAGGGGGTAGCCACGGCGGATTATTCGGGCGGATGGTGGGGCAACGGTTCGGGGGCGTCAACTCGACCTAAAAAATGCCCCGGCATTGCTGCCGAAGCTGTCACCGCTCCACCGGTGCCGCGTGAACCGCGCCCTATGCGTCGATACAAGTCGGTCGGGCCTTGGTAGAATAATGACGTATGCAGCGGCCATTCCCCCTCGTGCGTCCGTGTTCCTTCTTCCGTTGGTGGCGGTAGCCCGCCACGTCCGTACTTTGCCCCAGTGTGCCCGCAGCCCCAGCGGGTAGCAAACCGAACTGGGGGTATCCAAGGGGGTATCCGGTGTTAAAATTCTTGACTGATCAGCTATAGAATCAGTCGGTTAGGAGTCGCCATGCTGCTGCTGATCGACAACTACGACTCGTTCACCTACAACCTCGCGCAATACCTGGGTGAGCTGGGCGCCGACGTGCACGTGCACCGCAACGACGCGATCGACCTGGAGCAGATCAGTGCGTGGCGGCCGGAGAAGATCGTCATCTCGCCGGGCCCGTGCACGCCCAACGAAGCCGGCATCTCGGTGCCGCTGGTGCAGCGTTTCGCGGGCGACATTCCCATCCTCGGCGTATGCCTCGGACACCAGGCCATCGGTCAGGCGTTCGGAGGGCGTATCGTGCGTGCCGGCCGCGTGATGCACGGCAAATTGTCTGCCATCGCCCATCGAGGTGAAGGCGTATTCGAAGGACTGGCGAGTCCGTTCACCGCGACCCGCTATCATTCGCTGGTGATCGAACGCGACACCTTTCCCGAATGCCTCGAGGTCACGGCGGAAAGCGAGGATGGGGAGATCATGGGCGTGCGTCATCGCGAGTTTTCGGTCCAGGGTGTTCAGTTTCACCCGGAAGCGATATTGACCGAGCATGGTCACGCGTTGCTCTCGAACTTTCTGAAATCTTCGCAGTAGGGCCAATCCAGGGACGATCATGCCGATCGATATTCAGGACGCGCTCCAGCGCACCATCGAACACCGCGAGATCTTTCACGACGAAATGCTCTCGCTGATGCGGAAGATCATGAACGGGGAGGCGTCGCCGGTGATGATTGCGGCATTTACCGTCGGCTTGAGGGTGAAAAAGGAAACCGTCGGCGAGATCGCCGCCGCGGCACAGGTCATGCGCGAATTCGCGACCAAGGTCGAAGTACCCGATCGCGACCATCTGCTGGACATCGTCGGCACCGGCGGCGACGCGGCACACACCTTCAACATCTCCACCGCGGCGATGTTCGTCGCCGCCGCGGCCGGAGCGCGGGTCGCCAAGCACGGCGGACGGTCGGTGTCGTCGAAGTCGGGCAGCGCCGACGTGCTCGAGGCGCTGGGTGCCGAGATCATGCTCAAGCCGGGACAGGTCGCGGCATGCATAGCCGAGACGGGCATCGGCTTCATGTTCGCGCCGAGCCATCACAGCGCGATGAAGCACGCGGCGCCGGTGCGCAAGGAGCTCGGCATCAGGACCATCTTCAATATCCTCGGACCGTTGACCAATCCCGCCGGCGCGCCGAACCAGCTGCTGGGCGTGTTTCATCCGGACCTGGTCGGCATCCTGGTGCGCGTGCTGCAGCGACTGGAAAGCAAGCACGTCCTGGTTGTCTACGGCAAGGACGGCATGGATGAAGTGTCGCTCGGCGCCGCGACGCTCGTCGGAGAGCTGAAAGATGGGCAGATACGCGAGTACGAAATCCACCCCGAGGATTTCGGTCTCAGAATGATCTCCAACCGCGGGCTCAAGGTTGCCGGCGCGATGGAATCCAAAGCGATGCTGCTCGAGGCGCTCGCCAATATCGAGGGCACACCGCGAGAGATCGTTGTCCTCAACGCCGGCGTCGCGCTCTACGCCGCGAACGTCGCCGGCTCGATCCCTGACGGCATAGCACGCGCGCGCTCGGCCGTCGCATCGGGGGCTGCGCAAAGGAAGCTCGAGCAGTTCGTTGCCGCGACCCGGAAGCTGGCGGGCTCGGCGCCTTGATCGTGGCTTCGCTGCCTGACTCGCGCACGAGCGCGGACGGACTCACCTTTCGCGTCGCCGCGGCAGCCGACCTGCGGCAGCTGGCTTTGTGGAATCAGCAGCTGATCGAAGACGAAGGTCACGACAATAGGATGAGCCTCGAACAGCTTGTGGCGCGCATGCGCGACTGGCTTGTGACCGAGTACCAGGCGCTGATTTTTGATGAGCCAGCCACATCGGCAGACCCAGCTTTGCTTAAGAGCCAATGGATCCCCGCCTCCGCGGGAATGACGGCAGTGAGGAGTGCGCCGGCCGCGCACGAACGGATTCCCGCCTCCGGGGAAATGACGGCAGTAAGGAGTGTGCGGGCCGCGCACGAACGGATTCCCGCTTGCGCGGAAGTGACGGCAATGAGGAGTGCGCCGGCCGCGCACGAACGGATTCCCGCTCGCGCGGGAATGACGGCAGTGGGGAGTGCGCCGGTGGCGTACGCATTGTTTCGCGACACGCCGGAATGGATACACCTGCGCCAATTTTTCGTGGCTCGGGATCGCCGTCGGCGCGGCATCGGGGCGCGCGCGGTCGCGCTGCTCCGCGATTTGGTATTTCCGCCCGACAAACCGGTCATCGTCGAGGCGATGGCGTGGAACCAGCCCGCACTTTTGTTCTGGCGCGCCGTGGGGTTTGCCGACCGCTACATCGGGCTCGAGTCGCGTCCGGCGGCGGCGTCCGTTCGGCGCCCATAGCGCAGCGTGCCACGGTGACCACACGCGACATCCTCACCCGGATTCTTGCCACAAAGGCCAAAGAGCTTGCCGCCGCGAAGGCAGCAACGCCCTTGAGCGAGATGCGCATCCGCGCCGCGGCATCGCCCGCGCCCCGCGATTTTGCTGGCGCGCTTCGCGCCAAGATCGCCGAAGGGCGCTCCGCCGTGATCGCGGAGATCAAGAAGGCGAGCCCGAGCAAGGGCGTGTTGCGGCCGATATTCGATCCGGCCGCGATCGCCGCACGTTACGAAGCCGGAGGAGCGGCGTGTCTTTCGGTGTTGACCGATCGCGATTATTTCCAGGGACGCCCGGAGCACTTAAGCGCTGCTCGCGAAGCATGCGGGTTGCCGGCATTGCGCAAGGATTTTGTGATCGACGAGTACCAGGTGCTGGAGTCGCGAGCGCTCGGCGCCGATTGCATTCTGTTGATCGTTGCCGCGCTCGATGATGCGCGGCTGGCCGAGCTCGAAGCCCGCGCACACGAGCTCGGCATGAGTGTTCTGGTCGAGGTGCATGACGAAGCAGAGCTGGACCGGGCCCTCAAGCTTGCGACGCCCTTGATCGGAATCAACAACCGCAACCTGCGCACGTTCGACGTCACGCTCGAGACGACGCTCGACCTCCTGCCGCGCATCCCGGCCGACAGGCTGGTGGTCACCGAAAGCGGTATCCTGGCACCGGCGGACGTCGAGCGCATGCGCGCTCGCGGCGTACACGCATTTCTGGTCGGCGAGGCATTCATGCGCGCGGCGGACCCTGGCGCGGCGCTGGCGACCCTTTTCACCTGAACCTTTCGCGTGACTTGTCGGTGGGTTTTTCGCCGGATTTTGCGCGCGCGCCGCTGGCGCTCGGCACCTTTGCTATCATTCAGCGCCGGGCGCGGTATCAAGGTCGCTAAAGCCTCCCGGCGGGCAAGGTCACCAAACCGCACGTCCCGTTCGCCCCGGGCTACCGCATACCGGGACAGGCGCCGAGCCGCAGAGAGCGCTTCACTCGCGGGTTGAACATCCGTTCGTGGTTCGGCAAGCTTGACCGCGAACGAGCTGAAGTCAAAGGCCTCCTGGTGTCGGCAATCGCTGTCGAAAACGTCAGCAAGCACTGGACTACCGCAAGCGGGCAGGTTCGCGCCGTTGATAGCATTTCCTTCGCGCTCGATCCAGGGACGCTCAATGTGCTTCTCGGCCCTTCGGGCTGCGGCAAGTCGACGACGCTGCGGCTCATCGCCGGGCTCGACCACGCTGATACCGGCAGGATATGGATCGATGGTCGCGACGTGACTCATCTGCCGCCCGCGCGGCGCAAGATTTCGATGGTGTTCCAGTCCTATGCGCTGTTTCCACATTTGAGCGTGCTGGAAAACATCGTCTTCGGGCTGCGCGTGCGCAAGACCGGGCACGCCGACCGCGACCGGCGTCTGAAACGCGTCTCGGAGCTTCTGGGATTATCGGCGCTGCTCGATCGCAAACCCGGTCAGCTCTCGGGCGGGCAGCAACAGAGAGTCGCGCTCGGTCGCGCGCTCATCGCCGAGGCGCCGGTTTGCCTGATGGACGAGCCTTTGTCGAACCTCGATGCGCAACTGCGGCAGGAAATGCGTCTCGAGATTCGCAACCTGCAGCGGCAGCTTGGCATCACCATGGTTTACGTAACGCACGATCAGGTCGAAGCGATGTCGATGGCCGACCGCGTCATCCTGTTGTCCGGTGGCCGGATCGAGCAGAACGGCACACCGGCCGACCTGTATGAAACGCCAGCCAACACCTTCGTGGCGCGCTTTATCGGCACGCCCCCCATGAATCTGCTTCGATTGGATAAGGCAAGCGGCGAAGCGGTGATCGCCGGTACGGAGGGTCCGGGCGTTGCTCCACTCGAATGGGCCGGCGGCATGCTCGGCATTCGTCCCGAGCATGTGCTGTTGTCGCGCGATGGCGCGTTTACCGCGCGAGTCGAAAGCGTCGAATACCTGGGCGCCGACTCGCTTTTGCTCTGCCGCATCGGCGAGCAGGTCCTGACCGCGCGCGTTCCCGGCCGCGTCGGCGTGTCCGCTGACGATTCCGCGCGCTTGGGCTGGGCACGCGGGGCGAGCCATTTCTTCGACGCCGCAACCGGGATGCGGCTCGCGACCGAGCCGATTCATCAAAACGCAACCATGTTTGCGTAGTTCTGAACATTTTTCTACGAGGAGGAAGCATTATGAAATGCAGCAGGCTCTGGGGCTGGTTCATCGCCGTCGCCGCTGCCGCGCTCTCGGGCGCGACGCTCGCGCAGGCACCGGTCGAGATCTCTTTTTATTACCCGGTCGCCGTCGGCGGACCCATTACCAAGCTGATCGACAACTTCGCCGCCGACTTCGAAAAGGAGAATCCGGGAATCAAGGTCAAGCCGATCTATTCCGGCAGCTACCAGGAGTCGATCACCAAGGCGTTGACCGCGGTCAAGAGCAACGACGCGCCGACGACGTCGGTGCTTCTGTCCACCGACATGTTTACCTTGATCGATGAGGAAGCGATCGTTCCTTTCGATCCCCTGATCAAGACGCCGGAAGACCAGGCCTGGCTCAAGGGCTTTTACCCCGCGTTCATGGAGAACAGCCAGACCGGCGGCAAGACCTGGGGCATTCCGTTCCAGCGCTCGACCATCGTTCTCTACTACAACAAGGAGATGTTCAAGGACGCGGGGCTCGATCCCAACAAACCGCCAGCGACGTGGAAGGAAATGGCGGAGTACGCGCAGAAGCTCACCAAGCGCGATGCATCGGGCAAGGTCACCCAATGGGGCGTGCAGATTCCCGCATCGGGATTTCCCTACTGGCTGTTCCAGGGGCTCACCACCGAGAACGACGTCCAGTTGATGAACGCCGCGGGAACCGAGACCTACTACGACAAGCCCGCGGTCATCGAGGCCCTGCAATACTGGATGGATCTCACCGCGAAGTACAAGGTGCATCCGGAAGGGATCGTCGAGTGGGGTACGACGCCGAAGGATTTCTTTGAGCGCAAGGTCGCGATGATATGGACCACGACCGGCAACCTCACCAACGTCAAGAACAACGCCAAATTCGACTTCGGCGTCGCGATGCTGCCGGCTAACAGGCGCCGCGGCAGTCCGACCGGCGGCGGCAACTTCTATCTGTTCAAGCAGGCCAAGCCAGAGCAGCAGGCCGCGGCGTTCAAGTTCATCAAGTGGATTACCTCGCCGGCCCGCGCTGCGCAGTGGGGAATCGACACCGGCTATGTCGCGGTGCGGCCCGACGCATGGGAAACGCCGGTAATGAAAAAATATGTCGCGGAGTTTCCGCCCGCCGCGGTCGCACGCGACCAGCTGCAATATGCCGTGGCCGAACTGTCCACCCACGACAATCAGCGCGTCACCAAGGCGCTCAACGACGGCTTGCAGGCGGGGCTGACCGGCACCAAGAGCGCCGAGCAGGCGATGAAGGATTCGCAGCGCGAGGCCGAGCGGCTCCTTCGGCCATATCGCAAATGATGCATGTGGGCATATGTTGCGCATGACGAAAGTGCGTGACGCCAGCGTTGGTAATGTCGTCATTCCCGCGAAGGCGGGAATCCATTGTGATTTAAGCGTCGAAAAATGGATCCCCGCCTTCGCGGGGATGACGGGAGTTTTGGGCGAGCATTTGACAATTTCGGTGATGTGCGTGCGAGACGATTAGATTGACTCGTTCCGCGCAATGGCTGTATGGCTGGCTGCTTCTGCTGCCAGCCGCGGTATTGCTCGCGCTCTTTACGCACTATCCCGCGATCGCCACGCTTTGGCACAGCTTCCGTTCGACCCCGAGAGGCTCGCGGGCCGCGGAGTTTGTCGGTGTCCAGAATTATGTTCAGCTTGTCGACGATCCCATCTTCTGGCAATCGCTGACCAACAACCTGTGGTTCGCGCTGGGCACGATTCCGCTGTCGATCGCGCTGGCGCTGCTGATGGCCGTCTGGGTCAACGGCAAGATCGCCGGACGCGGGTTTTTGAGGCTCGCCTACTTCACGCCCACGGTGTTGCCGATGATCGCGGTCGCCAATATCTGGCTTTTTTTCTACACGCCCGAGTACGGGCTGCTCGAGCAGATAACCGGCGCGTTCGGCCTGCCGGCGCACAATTGGCTCGGCAGCAAGAACAGCGCGCTGGCTGCCCTGATGGTGGTCACCGTCTGGAAGGAGGCCGGGTTTTTCATGATCTTCTACCTGGCGGCGTTGCAGCAGATGTCGCCGCAGCTCGCCGAGGCCGCGGCGATCGAAGGCGCGTCGCGTGCCTATTTTTTCCGGCGCGTGACATTGCCCTTGTTGATGCCGACGACCTTGTTCGTGCTCGTCAACGCCGTCATCAATGCCTTCCGGCTGGTCGATCATGTCGTAGTCATGACCCGCGGCGGTCCCGATAACGCGACCGAGCTGTTGCTCTATTACATTTACGAAATCGGCTTCCGGTTCTGGGATTCGGCGTACGCCGCTGCACTGACCATGGTGCTGCTGCTGCTCCTGGGTGTGGTCGCGCTGCTGCAGTTCTGGTTTCTGGAACGGAAGGTGCATTACCAATGAGCTCCGTTCATCCATCGCGTGCCGCGTACCTTGGGCACGGTCTGGAAACGGCCGGAGCGTGGCTCCTCGGCGCGTTGTGGATACTGCCGCTGGCGTACGCGGTCTGGACCGCGTTCCATCCGGGCGAGTACTCGACGCACTTCGTCCCGACGGCGCCGCTGACTCTGGACAACTTCGCGCGGGCGTGGCTCGCGGCGCCCTTCGCGCGCTATTTTCTCAACACGGTCCTTTTGTGCGCGATGATTCTGGCGGCGCAGCTCGTGCTATGTACGCTGGCCGCGTACGCGTTCGCACGGTTCGTGTTTCCCGGCCGTAACCTCCTCTTCGCGCTGGTTCTGCTGCAGCTGATGGTCATGCCCGACGTGCTGATCGTCGAGAATTACCGCACCATGGGCGCGCTGGGGCTGCGCGATACCATTGTCGCCATCGCGTTGCCGTACATGGCCAGCGCCTTCGGCATCTTCCTCTTGCGGCAGACGTTCAAGACCGTTCCCAAGGAGCTCGACGAGGCGGCGCGGGTCGAGGGCTGCACGCCGCTGCAGGTGTTGTGGAAAGTCTACGTTCCGCTGGCGCGCCCGGTGTATCTCGCGTATGCGCTGGTCAGCGTGAGCTTTCACTGGAACAATTTTCTCTGGCCGTTGATCATTACCAATTCGGTCGAATCGCGGCCGCTGACGGTAGGCCTGCAGGTATTCTCGGCCACCGATCAGGGCATCGACTGGTCGATCATCACTGCCGCTACCTTGCTGACCAGTGGACCATTGCTTATCGCTTTCTTGCTTTTTCAGAGACAATTCGTACTATCGTTCATGCGCGCAGGCATCAAGTGAAACTTATTACCTGGAACGTCCAATGGTGCCGCGGAGTCGATGGCAAAGTCGATCCGGCCCGCATCGTAAGGCATGCGAAAGCGATAGCCGACTTCGACGTGCTGTGTCTGCAGGAGATCGCGAACAATTATCCCGCGCCGCGGCTTGCCGGCAGTCGCGGCGAAAATCAGTTCGCCGAGCTTGCACGGTTGCTTCCCGGCTACGCGCCGGTGCCGGGCGTGGCGGTCGATGTGCCGGCGGACGATGGCGGCCGCCGGCATTTCGGCAACATGGTGCTGTCGCGGCTTCCCGTCGGTCAGGTTTTTCGTCATCTGCTTCCATATCCCGTCGAGGCTGGCATCAATGGGATGCCGCGGATCGCGCTGGAAGCGGTCTTGTCGGTCGAGCTCGCGGCGGTCCGCGTCATCACCACGCATCTCGAATATTACGGCACCATGAAGCGCGCTGCCCAGGTCGATGCATTGCGGCGGATCTATTCCGAAGGCAGTGGCCACGCCCGTCTCGGCGATATCGTCGACACCAGCGGCGGGCCATTTCACACCCTGCTGCGTCCGATGGGAACTGTCATTACCGGCGATTTCAATTTCGAACCCGACGATGCCCTGCATGCGCGGATGTGCGAAACGTTCGCCGACGGCACGCCTGCGCTTATCGATGCATGGGAGGTGGCACAACCGGGCCGCGCTCATCCGGCGACTTTCAAGATTTACGAGAAAGAGCGGCCGGGAGAGCCGGAGCAGCACTGCGATTTCATCTTTGTGTCGGCTGACCTCGTGCCCAGAATCCGGCAAGTCCGGGTCGACCAGAAAACGCAGGCGTCCGATCACCAGCCCGTGTTGATCGAGATTGACTGACACCCCAAGCTTGGACCGGCCCGGCGGCCCGGCGTAAAATAACAGGTTGCGCCGCGCGAACGACCCCCCGGGTTCGCCGCCACACCCGCGCCGGCCCGCCGCTCCTTGACCGCCTCTCTACCATTCACCGGCGAAAGCTTCACCCCCGAAGCCAGGGGCGCAATCCGGTACCAGCGTGGGCGCCGCTCTTGTGTCGCCTTGTACCGTCTCGCAGGTCATCGGGTGCTCGATAGGGCGAGCGGTGCAGGCCGCGACGGCTGGCTGTCTGGGTCCGTAAGAGGCTCCTTCGGTGGATGGGACCGGTGACGCCGATCGACGTTATCGTCCCGGTTTACCGCGGCGTCGAGGCGACGCGGCGTTGCATCGAAAGTGTATGGTCCACCGCATTGTCCGCCAGGCAGCAGACGCCGTTCGAGCTGATCGTGGTCAACGACGCCTGCCCGGAACCCGAGCTGATTCGTTGGCTGCGCGAACACGCCGAGCGCTCGCGCCTGACACTGCTCGAGCAGCCGCTGCGCCAGGGTTTCGCCGCGGCTGTCAACCGTGCGGTCGCGCTGCACCCCGAGCGCGACGTCGTCATACTTCACAGCGACGCCGAAGTCGCCAACGACTGGCTCGATCGGCTCGTCGCTCACGCTCTTTCGGGGCGCGATATCGGCACCGTCGTCCCGTTCACCAACTATGGCGGCATTGCGGGTTACCCACGCACCGGTGTCAGGAACGCGATGCCAGCCGAGTACACGCTCTGCTCCCTCGATCTCTTGTTCCGCCGTGCCAATGCGGGCTCCACGGTAACAACGCCGCTTGCCTGCGGACCCTGCGTGTTCTTCCGTCGTGCCTGTCTCGACGCGGTGGGCCCGTTCGATGGCGGTCCACTGGGCAGCGATTACGGCGTCGAGCAGGATTTTTGTCTGCGCGCGTCAGGCGGCGGATTCCGGCACGCGCTCGCCGCCGATGTTTATGTCTGGCACTGGGGTGCGACCGCCTTCGGATCGGCCGACGCACATGCCCTTGCAGCGCGCGCCGAGAGCGCGTTAGGCAAGCTCTATCCGCATTTCCCGGCGCAACGCGCGGAGTTTGCGACGCGCGATCCGGCGCGGACCTTCCAGCGTCGCGTGGATCTTCT
>Ga0210402_10006557_pt1 | contig 10305 bp, 10 predicted proteins | sample IncBWC7MmetaG_FD_161055 | JGI IMG/M metagenome (GOLD analysis project Ga0210402, IMG submission 161055) | Forest soil microbial communities from Barre Woods Harvard Forest LTER site, Petersham, Massachusetts, United States - Inc-BW-C-7-M | ecosystem: Environmental > Terrestrial > Soil >...
GTCCTTGTTCTGATAATAACTGCCGAACGAAGTCGGAAACAAAATCAGCGGCAACCCGCCCCCGTCGCCGAAAGCGAGCATTTCAAATTCGCGGCTCAGATAAGGCGTGTACCATTTGATGTAGCGTTCATTCATCGGTGTAGTGTAGCGCGACCATCTTGGTTGCTGGCCGTTGAAATCGCAAGCCAGGAGCTTGCGCTACCTTTCATCTTCAACGAAGCGTCTCGTTTTGAAACCTAAACACACGCTGACCGGAAACATCAAACGGCACCGCGCCTTTCACTCCGAGGTTCTCGGAAACCGGCGCGATGTGCTGGTGTATTTGCCGCCCGGTTATTCGCGACTTTCCCGGCGACGCTATCCTGTTTTGTATTTGCACGACGGGCAGAACGTTTTCGACGCCGCCACTTCATTTGCCGGCGTTGAATGGGGCGTCGATGAAGCCGCGCAGCGCTTGATCGGGCGGAAACTGGTCGAGCCGCTCATCATCGTGGCGGTTGCAAACATCGGGGAGGAACGTATCCATGAATATGCGCCTACGCCGGGCGTGATCGAACCGAAAGATAAGCCCAAGAAACGCAGCCGCGGCCTCGCTCGCATTTATGGACAGTTTTTGATCGAAGAGCTCAAACCGTATATCGATAGAAAATATCGGACGCAACGCGAAGCCGAATTTACGGGACTGGGCGGATCATCCCTCGGTGGTCTGGCCACCCTTGCGATGGGAATTTTATTTCCACAGGCATTTACCCGTTTGATTGTGATGTCGCCGTCGATTTGGTGGGACGACTTCTCGGTTTATCGGCTAGTGGACATGGTTGAAGAAAAACCACCGCTGAAAATTTGGCTCGATACCGGCACGGCGGAGCCTGGTTGGGAGCAAGCACGCCAATTGTGCAACCGCTTGGTGGAGAAAGGCTGGAGCCTCGACGTCGATCTCAGTTATCTCGAGATTAAGGGCGCGGACCATAGCGAAGCGGCGTGGGCGATGCGCGTCGAGCCAGCACTGCGCTTTTTGTTCCCGGCGCATCGATAACCGAACATCGAAGTTCACTGGAGCCACTTGCCGTAAGCTTGATAGACGCGCACAAAGCCGCCGATGAAGTCTATGTCTTTCTGGTAGGAAAAGGCACTGTTCCGGGGCGACCAGGTCAACTCCCGCGGCGCTTCGGCATGGTTCGGATCGTAAACGAGATAATGTTCGATTTGGTTTCCGTCACGACTTGGTTTTCGGGTGTAAAATAGCACCGCGTGATTAATGCTTAGCTTTGGATAGGTGGAAAGATAACCGACGAACAGGTCGCCGCGCGTTAGGGCGGCATCGAGGTTGGCGTGAGTTCTTTCCTGATATTTCTCACTATGCTGGAAAAACATGCGGGCATTGCTAGGCCGAAAGTAAGTTAGGAACCCGCTGCCGATATTTTCTTGCAGCACGTGCGTGCGCGCTTTGCTCATCTCGCGCAGATTTGCATAGCCTGGAAAAACGACGCGCTGATTTTCTAGCAATGATTCGCGCCAGGGCGCGCGCTGCGCGACCGTGCGAACGCGCGCCGCAAGTTGCCTGTCGTCCAACGGAGCGCCATCGGGATCGAACCGGGCGAATTTCCGGAATTGCATCGTGGTGCGTGTCATGACGAAGCAGCGGCGGGTGTATTTGTTGGGCGGATCGTCGCTGTTCGATCTCGCGCGCAGAAAAGGAACCCCGTTTTTATATTTGAGGACGGTAGCGTTTTGGAACGCGAAGGTGTCGCGCTCGAAACTGAAAGCGGCTGCAAAGCTGCTGCTTTGTGTGAGCGCGACAAGAACGCCAATCCGGAATATTTGCGGGAATACCCGCCGGTCGCTGCGAATCATCTCACGAACGGATCGAGGCAGCTGCGCTTTTGCCTTCGGCGAAATTGCCCAGTCCCCGGAATTTTTCGTAGCGTTTCTTGAGCAACTGTTCGACCGGCGTTTCAGTGACGCGCTGTAAATTTTGCCGGAGCGCCGAGCCCAGATTCGCCGCCGCCAGATCGTGATCGCGGTGAGCGCCGCCTTCGGGCTCGGGGATGATTTCATCGACTACTCCGAGCTTCAACAAATCCTGCGCCGTCAATTTCAGTGCCTCAGCGGCCTCGGCGGCGTGACGCCGATCTCGCCATAGAATGGCCGAGCACGCTTCCGGACTGATGACCGAATAGTAAGCGTTCTCGAGGATCAATACGCGGTCGGCAACGCCAATGCCAAGCGCGCCGCCGGAGCCGCCTTCCCCAATAACGGCGGCGATAGTTGGCACGCGCAGGTTCATCATTTCGCGCAGGTTTACCGCGATCGCTTCGGAAATGTGGCGTTCTTCCGAACCGATGCCGGGAAAGGCCCCCGGCGTATCGATCAGCGAGATCACGGGCATGCCAAATTTTTCCGCCAGTCGCATCAGGCGCAACGCTTTGCGATAACCTTCCGGATAGGCGCAGCCGAAATTGCGCATTACGTTCTCCTTCGTATCGCGCCCTTTTTGGTGCGTGAGGACCACGCAACGCTGTGCGCCGAGCATGGCAAGGCCGCTCGGCATCGCTTTATCGTCGGCGTAAAGACGGTCGCCGCGCAGCTCGATCCAATTGGTGAAACAGCGTTCGATGTAATCCAGCGCGAAGGGGCGTCGCACATGCCGCGCGATTTGGACGCGCTGCCAGGCGCTCAGATTGCTATAAATTTCGCGGCGGGTTTCGTGGATCTTCACCTCAATTGCCTCAACTGCCGAGTCAAGATCGACATCGTGCTCGTTGGAATGATCCTTCAAATCTTGCAAACGCCGTTGCAGTTCGAAGATTGGTTTTTCAAAATCGAGTGGATGCGATTCCATTTTCGCTAGTCTGTAATGGTGACAGGCGTCTGCTTGTTTACAAGAGCGCTCAGCTCTTCGAGATCGGAAGCGGCCAGGCCAAGGCCTTGGGGTGGCGGCGGCTGCGCGAGAGTCGGATGCGCGGAATCGGCCACCGAATAAAGGGTGTAAGCCGGCACGCCAAGCCGGATCCAGCGGGTGCTGCCGATGTACTCCTTGCTGCCGAAACCAATGCGCTTTCCGTCCCTCCACGCCATCGTCTCCGCAACCTTGGTGGTGAGTTTCGGAGGCTGTTTCGCTGCCAGTTTTTCATCGCGCACGTGATATTGCTTGAAGAACGCGCCGTGCTCGAGCAGCACGACGAGTTTCGCTTTGCGTTGAATGACGATGGAGAAATCGGGATGCGAAACAAGCAGGCGATCGCCAATGTGAAGCATAGTGCCGCTAAGATTGTTCATGCGCATGATCAGTTCGGGCGTTGATTTGGCCTTACGTGCAACTTTCGCCAGCACGTCGCCTGGCTTGACGATGTATTCCTGTTTCTCCGGGGAGGGAGTGCGTGAAAGCAGGACGTCGATGTTTATTTCGCCCAGCAGATCCTTGGCTTCTTCGACATGCAGACCAGTGGGATATTGTTGAATGAACGCGGCCAGCGCGTCGCGAGCCTCGGCCAGTTTGCCCTCCTGGCGTAATTTCGCCGCAGCCTGAAACTCCGGCAGGCTGATGTCCGGCGTTGGCTCAGGCGGAACGTCGCCGTGCTGCTCGTGACGCACAGCGATCTCCTGTTTGAAGAAAAGACGATAACTAAAGAAGGCGGCGCCGCCGAATATGATCAAAGCCAGCAATAAAACGAAGAGCCACTTCATGGATGGAACAACGCGACGATCAATCTACGAATCGTGTCGCCCATGAGTTTCAGACGCGACCCCCGATGCGACAAGCAAATGATCGAGCGCCTTAGCTCTTGTCCAACTCGCGACCGGGAAAGAAACGGCGCCAAAGGCGAAAGAACGCGCGCTCCTCTTCAAGACTCCAGGTGAAGTGGCAATTCTCGCAGTAAAATTCCTTCTGGAAAATCTTGAGTGCGAAAAGAACGCTTGCCACTGCCGGCGTGAGAAACTTTCGCGTCAGCTGTGGGTACTCGATACTCGAGGAACCGCATTGTGGGCAGCGAATAAGGGCCGAGGCGATGCCCGGATCGGTGGCTTCCCATTCGACCATGAGGTGTTGTGCCTCCTCGAAATCCTTTTCTTCCACTTTCACTTTCACATTTGCCCGTGGCTTTGACATAAAGGCGACCTGTTGCAGGTGCATCTCGTTATGAACATCAGCGCGCAGGCCGGCTTGTTGAAAGCGCTCCTTCAGTTGCTTCGCTTTGGCCGGCTCGTTGAACGTTGCGATCGTCACCATAGTTTCATTTGCCTCGAGAGCGTCCGTGGCTTCTGATCAAACATCAACTACTGGCCAAGTGCAAGATTCGGCGGCGGGAACCATTTGTAGAGCATGAGATAAACGAGCACGCCTGTAACGGAAACGTAAAGCCAAATCGGAATCGCCCAGCGCGCGATGCGCCGATGGCGGTCCCAGCGACGGCGAAAAACCTGGACGAGCGTCACGATCACCAGCGGGAGAGTGACGAAGGCGAGCAGAACGTGTGAGATGAGCATCGGAAAGTAAATCCACGCGATTAGTCCTCCGGCCGCGAAGTGGGTCGATTTTTCGCCCACATGCGCATGATAAACGATGTAACCAACCAGAAAAAATGTCGATGAAATCACCGCCGTGATCATGCAGGCCATGTGCCGCCGCCACGCGCCGCGGCGGATCAAAAACCAGCCCATCGAGATAAAAACGGTGCTCACCAGATTGAGCGATGCGTTCAGGGCTGGAAGATCGCGAATAGAAAGCATAAGTTGGTTGAAGCGATAAAGAGTTAAAGCGTTGAACCATTAGATCGACAATCGCTTCAACGCTTTAACGAGCTCCATGCCGCCCGTTCTCGAACAATCCCAAACTCCAGCTCGCGCGCAAGATCGACAATCGCCTTTCGCGCGCCGCGTTTTTGTGAGCGCACTGCGTTTGCTGGCTATTCTAGCCGTCGCGGCCCTGCCAGGCGGTGGATTGTATCTGGCCAAGAAAGGCTTTGGCCGGCAATGGCGTTCCCGCGTCGTCGAAGAACTGCACAAGCGTGGCGTCGAAGCGTCCGTCCGCCGGCTGACGCTCGATCCGTTCCGCGGCCTGGTTGCCAAGGACGTGCGGATCTTCGATTACAAGAACCGCGAAAACACGCTCGCTCTCATCAGCGAAATCTCACTCGACATCAATTACGCCGCGCTCATCCATCATGAGCCATTTCTTAACGCCCTCGACGTGCGCAACGCGCAAATCACGCTGCCACTCAAGGGCGCCGCAGGAAAGATTGACAAGGCGCAGCTGAATAATTTCCGCGCCCACGTTTATTTTCCGCCCGAGCAAATTTACGTCAGTCAGGCTGAAGGAATTTTTTGCGGAGTGCGGATTTCCGCGACCGGCCAATTAATCAAACGCGAGAATTATCAGCCATCGCCGCCAGCCTCCGAGGAAGAGTGGCAGAAGCGGATCTCGATGTTGCAGCGATTGGTGGGGGAGGTGCGGCAGTTCACATTTCCTGGCGCTCGTCCCTGGCTACAGGTGAAATTCAGCGGCGACTTGGCCGAGATGGAGAGTGCGCGCGTCGAAGCAACGCTGAGCGGAGAGCGACTGCGGCGCGGCAATTATGAAATGCAGAGCTTGTTCGTGGCTGCGGAATGGGCCGATCAAGAACTGAATATCACTCGATGCGAATGGGCAGATGGCGCCGGAAACTTTGCCGGTCGCGCCAGTTGGAGCCGGCAAAGCGGTGACGCGAATTTCCAAGCGCGCAGCACTCTGGCATTAAAAGCTTTTCTCGATGCCTTCGGGCTGGGCGATTTCCTCGCGGACGCGACATTTTACGTGCCGCCCTTGGTCGAAATCTCCGGTTCGGCAAAGTTCGCACAAGATCATCCGCAGTTAAAAATTATCGGTCACGCCGCGGCGGGCAGCTTTGCCTATAAGACGGCGCCGTTCTCCGATTTGAGCCTCGATTTCTCCTGGGATGGCAAGCGCGCCTTGCTCCGCGATGTGCGCCTTAGACATCAAAGCGGTGAGCTCCGTGCGGATCTTTTCGATGCGCCAAAGGATTTCCGTTTAAACATCGAGAGCACAATCAATCCAGGCGCGCTGCGGATATTGGCCCCTCCCGACCTGAGTCAATTCCTCAGCGAATGGGAATGGCAGCGTCCGCCCTCCGTTCATCTCGTCATTCGCGGCCAGGATCGACATCCAGAGACGTGGAAAGGCGAGGGCACCGTCGCGCTCGGCCGCACTCGATTTCGCGGCGTCTGGATGAACTCGGGAAGCGCCAAAATCCACTTCGGCGACGGCGCGATCACTTACGACGACTTCCGCGTGACGCGCGATGAAGGCATTGGCACCGGAACTTTCACCTACGATTTCAAAAATCATGAAGTCCGCGTCGCAAATGTCAAAACGTCAGTACGTCCCGTCGATGCGATTTTTTGGATTGACCCGACGCTGTGGAAGGCGGTTGTGCCGTATAAATTCCGGCAGCCGCCCAACATTACTGCAAACGGTGTTTACCAGTTTCGCGGTGGCAAGAATACGAGGCTCGAAATTACGGTCGATGCGTCCAACGGCATGGACTACGTTTTTCTGGGCAAGACTTTGCCATTCGATCGGACCTCTGGACGACTTCTCTTCACGAACGACCGGTTGCAAATTGTAGATCTTCGCGGCGCGCTTTTTTCTGGAAACGTGCGCGGCAACGCCGATATCTCCCTTGCGAAAGACAAACCGCGTTATCACGCCAGCGTCGTCGTCACGGATATCGATTTCCCTCGCCTGACCAATCTTTATTTCAGCTACTATCACTCTCGAACGGTGCGCGGACAGTTGAACGGCGCATATGATTTCGATGGATTGGGCACCGACGCACGCAATATGCGCGGCACTGGAAGAATCGGACTCACCAATGGCGATGTCTTCGCCATTCCTGTCTTCGGACCGATTTCAGAGATCCTCAATCACATTGTGCCGGGTGCCGGCTATAGCGTTGCGCGCGCCGCTGGCGCGAAATTTACGATCAGCGACGGAATCATTCACACCGACGATCTCGATATGTCCGGACAACTTTTCAGCGTCCTGGGCCACGGCGACATCTATTTTCTCGACGACAAGCTCGATCTTGACGTGCGGATCGATGCGAAAGGCCCCGGTGTCGTACTTGCGCCAGTTTACAAACTTTTCGAATACAAAGGTGAAGGAAGCCTGAAGAAACCGGAGTGGCACCCAAAGAGATTTTAGATTTTCGATCTTCGATTTTCGATTGAATGAAACCAGCAAGACGTCGGGCGCGGTCTTCGCCGGCCAGATCGAAAATCGAAAACCGCCAATCGAAAATTTTGTTGGGTTCCCACATGTCGATCGGTGGCGGGGTGCATATGGCGATCGAACGCGCCTGTTCAATCAACTGCACCGCCATGCAAATCTTCGTGAAAAACAATATGCAATGGTTCGCACGACCGCTCGTGAAGGAGGAAATTCGCGCCTTTCTCAATCACCGGCGTGCCGAGCTGGCGTCGGTTTTTGCTCATGCGAACTATTTAATCAATCTGGCCGCGACTAATCCGCAGTTTCACGCGAATTCATTGCGCGCTTTGTCGGAAGAGTTGACCCGAGCAGACCAGCTAGAATTGCCCTTCCTCGTTTTGCACCCCGGCGCGCACCTCGGCATGGGCGAGGAAGCCGGACTCGAAAAGATCATTGCCTCGCTCGACCGGGTGCTCGCCGGAATTCCGAAAGTGAAGACCCGGATCGCGCTCGAGACGACGGCTGGCCAGGGCTCATGTCTGGGCGACAAATTCGAGCATTTTGCCCACATCATCAGTTGCGTGCGCGAACCGCAGCGGCTTTGCATTTGCCTCGACACCGCTCACGTTTTCGCCGCCGGTTACGACATTGGCAGCGAAGCCGCGACACGAAAAATGTTGGCGCAATTTGACCGGACGATCGGTCTCGATCGCCTTGTTGCGATTCACGTAAACGATTCCAAGACGACGCGTGGTTCACGCGTAGATCGGCATGAACACATCGGGAAAGGGCGAATCGGACTGGACGCCTTTCGCTTCATCATGCGCGATCGGCGGTTGCGCAAAATCCCAAAAGTGCTCGAAACGCCAAAAGGCAAAGACCTCGCTCAGGACGTGATAAACCTAAGTACGTTGCGAGCGCTCGCAGACGAACAATGACGAATGTCTAAGACGAAGGAATACGAAACCCCGATAGCAATACGTGTTAGTGACGGTTTCGCCATTTGAGCATTCGTCATTCGTCATTTTGTGCTTCGTCATTTACTTGATCAGCCGGATCGTAATCGGATAGCGATAAAGCTTCCCCTCACTTGCTTGAATAGAGGCAACGATCACCAGCACCAGATTCAAAATGTGGAGAATGCCGAGGATCACAAACCCGATTAGGACGAGGCATAGCACGCCAGCGATCAAGTTGTAGATCAACATCGAGATCTGAAAATTAAGCGACTCCTTGCCGTGGGCGTCGATTTCCGGGGAATCGCCGCGCTTGGCCAACCAGACAATAAGCGGACCTAGAATATGGCCGGCCCATGGGACAAAAAATCCGACTAAAGCGCTGGCGTGGCAGAGCACCGGCCAGGTCCGAGTGTTTGATGAAGATGTCGATGTTTCCATTCTTTTAGCCTTTCTTCCGCTCGCCGCGGCGGGATCGAAGCTTGCGCTACGTTCCTTTCACACGCTCAATGTGCGCGCCGAGCTCGCTCAGCTTTTCATCGAGATGTTCGTAACCCCGATCAATGTGATAAACGCGACTCACTTCGGTAATTCCCTCCGCCTTCAATCCCGCGAGCACGAGGGCGGCGGAGGCGCGAAGATCGCTCGCCATCACCGGCGCGGCAAACAGACGATCGACGCCCTGGATCACCGCGGTCGCACCTTCCAACTGCATTTGCGCACCCATGCGTTTGAGTTCCGCAATGTGCATATAGCGTTGTGGAAAAATATTTTCCGTGATGACGCTGATTCCGGCGTTCGTTGAAAGTAGCGCGCACATCTGCGCCTGCATATCCGTCGGGAAACCTGGATAAGGTTCGGTCACAAGTTCAAGCGGTGAGGTCGCGCCGTTCGGCGAGACCGTGATCGAATGAGCGGATGATTCGATTCGAAATCCACAACTACCCAGCGCGTTCGTGACTGCTTCCACGTGTCCCGGCTCGACCCGTTTAACTGTGATTCCTTTGCCGCAAATCGCGCCCGCGACGAGAAACGTCCCCGCCTCGATACGGTCGGGAATGATGTCGTGCTCCGCACCGTGCAACTCGCGCACGCCTTCGATGATCAGGCGACGTGTTCCTGCGCCTTCGATTCTCGCGCCCATCTTGTTCAGAAAATTTGCAAGATCGACAACTTCCGGTTCCTGCGCGGCGCCTTCGATCACGGTTGTTCCCTCCGTGAGCACCGCGGCCATCATCACGTTGTCCGTGCCGAGAACTGTCGGCCCAAATTTCCCGCGCAGATTGATGACGGCGCCGCTCAATCTCGGCGCAAAGACTTTTACGTTGCCGCCTTCTACGCGAACCGCCGCACCGAGCGCTTCGAATCCTTTAAGATGCAGATCGATCGGCCGATCGCCGATGATACACCCGCCCGGCATTGAAACCGTCGCCTCTTTGCAACGACCGAGCAGCGGACCAAGCACACAAACCGAGGCGCGCATCTTGCGCACCACCTCGTAGGGCGCAAGCGATTCCACCCTGTCTGCCGTCACGCTCACCGTCCCGCTGGCGCGTTCCACTTCCGCGCCGAGGTGCGTCAAAATTTGCACCATGTAATTCGTGTCGCTCAAATCTGGCACGCGATGAATGGTGCATGGCTCGCGTGTGAGCAGCGTCGCGGCCAGGATCGGCAGGGCCGAGTTCTTCGAGCCGCTGATCTTGATCGAACCGGAAAGCGGATGGCCGCCGTGGATGCGAATTTTATCCATACCTGGCAAACATGAAACGGGTCGTACCTGAGTAATCGTTTTTCGGGCAAATGTCGTGGTATTTTTTTTGCCCGAGAAGCTCGGAGAGTGCTTCGGCCTGGCCGATTCCGAGTTCGAGAGCGAGCCAGCCGCCCGGCCGAAGATGCGGCGGCGCCTGCTCGATCAGTGCGCAGATTAGTTCGTCCCCTTTTGCGCCGGCAAAGAGGGCGATCTCCGGATCGTGCAGGACCTCACGCGAAAGAAGATGTCGATCTTGTGTCGAGATGTAGGGCAAATTCGCGATCACAAGGTCGAACACTCCATCGACCTCTAGGAGAAGATTACTTTTCGCGAATTGAATTCGCGCACGCAAACCAAGTTGCTCTGCATTTTTTCGCGCGAGCGCCAGG
>Ga0210402_10006559_pt1 | contig 10303 bp, 7 predicted proteins | sample IncBWC7MmetaG_FD_161055 | JGI IMG/M metagenome (GOLD analysis project Ga0210402, IMG submission 161055) | Forest soil microbial communities from Barre Woods Harvard Forest LTER site, Petersham, Massachusetts, United States - Inc-BW-C-7-M | ecosystem: Environmental > Terrestrial > Soil >...
GCCCGCCGCCTCATCCTCAAAGACGGCTCCTATCAGCTGGTCACGAAATATGAGGTAAAAGGCGATCGCGTGCGCTACATGAGCGCCGAGCGCGATGACTGGGAGGAACTGCCCACCTCGCTCGTCGACTGGCCTGCCACCGAAAAATACGAGCAAGAGCGCGCCGCCGGATCCTCGGTCCCTGAAGCCGCGCAACTCGACAAAGAAATCGAGCAGCAGAACGAACGCGAGGAAGCCCAACGCCCTGAAGTCGCCCCCGGACTTCGCCTCCCTGACGATTCCGGGGTATTTCTCCTCGACAGCTTTCAGGGCGAATCCGAAATCGTGGAAGTCCAGCAGACCATGGGAGACGTGAGCCGCAACACCAAGGCCAACATCTTGCGCGGCGCCATCAACCCCATCGCCGGCCTCAAGCAAACCATCGAACTCTACGGCGCTCACGCCCCGGTGCAGGCCCACGTCGGTGTTCCTTCGCTCTACATCAATATTGACGCGGCTCCCGACCGCCCGGACCAGCCCGCCACGCCCAAAGATTCCACTCGCGCCGCCCCCGGCCCCCAGCAACCGGAGCAGCCGCAACAGCCTCTCGTTCCTTTTGATCGCTTCCGCATCGTTCGCGCCGACGTCAAAAGCGGCAAGCGCATCGTGGGAGACGTGAAGCGCCAGGTCACCGGCAAAATCAGCCAGGAACAGCACGTCGTCAAAACCACCATCACCCGCGTCAGCGGCGGCTGGCTCAAACTCACTCCCACCGAAAGTTTGACGCCGGGAGAATATGCCCTCGTCGAAATGACCGGCAAACAGGGAACCCTGGGCAGTGAAGGCATGAACCTCTACGTCTGGGATTTCGGCGTCAACCCCAAAGCCGCCGCCAACCCTAACCCTTGGAAGCCCGACGCCAAACCCGCCCCCACCTCAAGGCCAAACTAGCGTTCCGTATCATAAGTTATGTTAATATGTTCGCCAGTTTGCCCCTTGTGGAGGATCATTGGCCAACCATTGTCGAGCAATCGTTCTGTCGGAAGATGATCGCGTCGAACTTGAACGGATTGTGCGCTCGTCGTCGGGTGCAGCTGGCCTGAGTCGGAGGGCTCGGACCGTATTGCTTATGGCAGACAGTATTTCAGGAGCCGAGGCGGCGCTGTTGACCGGCTATACGACGGTTCAGGTCAGTCGTATTCGTCGCCGCTTCGCCGAAGCTGGATTGGACGGATTGCAGGACAAGCCGCGGAGCGGCCGGCCGCGCGAAGTGAGTTCGCGTAAGACCGCCCAAGTTGTGGCGATGACCCTGAAACCTCCCCCATCCGGCATCAGCCATTGGAGTTCGCGAGATCTGTCGACGAAGGTGGGACTGTCGCACAGCACGGTTCATCGCATCTGGCAGGCTCATGCTCTCAAACCACACCGGATTGAAATGTTTACGTTCAGCACGGATCCGAAGGCGGATGAGAAAATCTACGATGTTGTCGGCCTGTATTTGAACCCTCCCACCAGTGCGGTCGTTCTCAGTGTCGACGCGAAGACTCAAATCCAAGCGCTCGCTCGAACTCAGCCGATATTGCCCATGCGGCCCGGCTTGCCAGTTCGCCAGACCCACGATTACACCCGGAATGGCTTGCTCAACCTGTATGCCGCACTGAACATTGCTTCCGGTGCGGTCCCGGGTGAAGGCACGGCAACCCATACGGGCGCCGATTTTCTGAGGTTTCTTCAGGCGCTCTACCGGCGCGACAAGAGACGAGATTTGCACGTCGTCCTGGACAACTCCTCCACCCCCAAGACACCACAGGTGCTGTCCTGGCTGGAGGCCCATCCGACAGTACACTTTCATTTCACCCCGACTGGTGCATCTTGGCTCAACATGGTGGAAGCGTGGTTCAGCATTCTCATCCGCAGGTCGGTTCGGCGCGGCTCCTGTGACACGGTCAAGGCGCTTGCCCGCCATATCCGAAACTACCTCGAACACTGGAATGACAACCCAACCCCTTTCGTGTGGACCAAGGATCCGGCGGCAATGATTTAAGAAGGTTGTGCGCCGTCCCGCTCGACATGACTCTCCAGACGGAACACTAGTTCTCAGTATTTGTGTGCAAAGCCCCCAGGAGGGGACTGCGCTTTTCCTTCCGCCCATTCATTCATAGATTCTCGGGACCGCCACTCCATCAGCAATTGCGCTCCCGAAACGACCCGCTGCGGTTTCCAGCTTTTTGCGCCCTGGTCCAGGATTCATAAGTTTTCGGTGCGTCCATTGCCTTGAGTTCTTCCCACGCTTTCACCGCCGCTTCGCGCGATGCTTGCTGATTGGCTGCCGTGAAGTCAGAGATGAAATTGATATAGCGCGCATGCTCGATCCGTAGTGGCCCGTGCCTGGTCTTGTTGAGTTCGATGGCTTGCTTGACCAGATCCTGATAGGTGATCGGCTTACCGCTTGCGAGTTGTGCCTCGCGCCAGCGATTCAACAGGTAGCGTGTGCCCGACGCTCGCTTGAACCCAGGCTCGAGCTTTGCGGCCTCACGCACTATGAATTCTTTGGTCTCCTGGTTGCTGGTGTAGTTGACGACCGGCAGGTCAAGACTCAGTCCTTTGTCGACATCTCGAACCCCCGCCTTGGTGAGACCTCGCTGGGCAAGAGTTTTCGATTCTCCAGTGCGGATGAAATGCTTGAGGGCCCTTTCAAGTTCGTCTTTGCGCAGCTTGTTGGCCGACGGAATCCCGACTTTGGTTGCGAATGCTTTCAGTTCAGTGGCATACCAGTAGCCGTTGTCGAACTCTGTCTCCGTCATGGAGTCCGATAGTGTCGTCTTCCTGCCCATTTCGATCTTGAACTGACCTGGCCGGTAAACCGATGGGGGCTTTTACTGAGGAGTCGATGAGCGGATCATAACACCGCTTTTTTGAGGCGGAAATTACAGTTGGTCAACATATTCACATAACTTATGATACCGAACACGAGCAGCCCCGCCGCGGCCGCCGCGGGTGGTGGTTCCGTCACCAGGCGCATGAGACTTCGATTGAGCCGGCGGAATCAGACGCCGTGACGGCGAGAGAATACGCGGTGCAAACGGCGTTGAGCGATCGCAGCCAGTCTCCTTTTGACCGCGTGGCTCACGGGGAAGTACCGCGAACAAGTGGATGAGGAACTGCGAAAGGTGCGGGAACCCTACCCTTAAGCGGTCGTCGTCCATTTCACGCTCGGAAGGCCCCCGGAGCCGGTCTGAGGAGAGGGAATGCTGATGCCGCATAAATCACCGCGGCGATGATGATCAGCGACTTCAGTCCGAACCACAAGGACAGGGATTCGAGCACCCCCCCAGCCAGCGATCCGAAGAGGTTCGAGCCTAGCGCGCTTCCTTGAAAATTTACTTTCCTGAAGCTCGAGACGAAAATAATTCCGGCAAAGAATACCGGTAGGCAAAGCACGATCGTGGAGGCACCGACCCGCGCGATCATCGATTCGAAGAACAATCTTTGCAGCGGCACCGCGAACGAAACGATCAGAGAAAGAAACAGACCGGCGTAGGCCCAGGGCAGCGGGATTTGCGGGAATCGCTGGTAGACGACGTTGGCCGCAACGATCAGACACAAGAGTCCCGATATCACAATCGAATTCACTACCCAGGTTGTGCCGAACAGCAGCGCCATGCGGCTGACGACCTGTGCTTCGAGCAGCATAAATCCCGCACCCAGGAGCAAAAAATGAAAATCCAGGCTGCCTTCGGAGCGACGCGTCTGCCGCAGAAACCATCCGAACGTAAGCAACACCGCGATTGAAACCAGGATGACGCTGATAGGAAGACCGGGTTCGTGCTGATAGAAGTACGGCCAGTCATCGGTGGTTGGACGAGCCGTCTGCGTGGCCATGCCGGAGTGGCCGCGAACGAAGGCGGCCAGCGCGGAGTTCGACATCGCCTGATCGAGTCGCTGGCGAGAGCCGGCGATGAAGAAACGCCCCCCGGTGTCGTAGGGGATGGTGTCGACCTGAAACTGTATCGGATCCTCGCCGAACGTCGCTTTCATCAGCGCGTAGAGGCGCCCTACCACCCAGGGAGTTTCCACCTGGAACTTCACCACGAAGAGGCCATCCGGCTTCATGAGATGGCGGGCCTTTTCCATCGCCTCTAGCGTGTAGACGAAGTTATCGATGCGAACATTGGAGAAATATGAGGCGGTCGTATGTGAATCGAGCAGGGAGAACACTACTAGATCGAAGGTCTCTTTGCTGTTCTCGATATAGCTGCGAGCGTCGTCGAGAACTACGTGCACCCGCGGTGATTGGTACGGGTGTTCAAAATGCAGTTCGCGTCCCAGCTTGAGGATGAGCGGATCGATTTCGACAGCCACCACCCGGCCCGCGCCATTGCGCAGCGCCGCGGCAACGTCGTTGCCCATTCCCGAGCCCAACACCAGCACCGAGGGCGGCGATGGATAGAACTGATAAGGCAGGTTGTAGGCTCGCCACTCCGCCGGCCGCCGGCTGAATTCGTTGGCATGAGACTGAACAAAGCGCGGCGACAGGTCAACAATCTGCTGATACCAGGAGTCGTTCACGTTCAGCGTATAGGTGGCGATCTGGCCATTCTCATAGTTGGGATGCAGATCAAGTTTTTGATAGGGCGACCAGTAGGTTACGGTCTCGGGATAGTCACGAACACTCAGCAACAGAACACAGGCGAGAAAAGTCGCGGCCAATATCCAGCGGGCTCGCCACTTTCGCCAAAACGTCAACCCGGCGAGCACCCCCGCCACCAGCATCCACACCGCAGGCGGCTGATACAGAAAGCAGAGCAGCGTGTAGGCTGCGATCCCAGCCAGGCTGGCCAGCACATTGACGCTGTACGCGGTTACGCCGTTGGGAGCTTTTTCGAAATACCAGCCCACCAGTTGGCCGGCTGGAACGAAGGCCATGGCAATCACGGCAAACAGGGGAACCATGATGGCGAGGGCGAGCAATGTCCCCGGCCAGCTTGTCGGCAAGGCAGGCACACCCCATATACGGACTTCAGTACTCCCACCCAGCAACTGCGGCAGTGCAGATACGATGTCACGCAGTGGGGAGAACGGCGATTTCAGGATGATGGTCAAGATCAACAGCGGAGCCATCATGGCCATCAACTGAATGCGGCGGCGGCACAGATAGCAGCCTAGCCCGAAGCCGAGAAAGCAAGCGACCAACACCAGATTTTTGAAGTACGCGAAGACCCGAATCTCTGAGGAGATCCAGCGAATCATCATCATTTCAAGGAAGAACGAGAACGCGCTGATGAGGGCCAGCCGCCCGTAGCCGAAGCCGCCAAGCTCTTCGGGATCAACCTTGAGCGCCCCCGACCAGCCGGCGACGGGAACGGCATTCCCTTGATAGAGCTTGAACAACCAATAGACAAGCCAGGCGAGAATGCCTGAGACCGCGAAGAGCAGAATGAGAAGCGGCGGGGAATGGGCGATGTTCTCCATTTGTACGGTCCGTCACAATATAGCCTACGGGTGTAGCGGGTACGAGGCGTACCCTAACGGACGCTTGCGGAAGCGATTCATGAAGAAACTGACCCGCGAACGGGTGGTCCCCGCCATTTCTGCCAGTGGTCTCCTGACTTAGTTTTGGGACCACACTTTCGGAGACCCCCTCTGGGCCGAAATGCGCCATCCGCCCGCCGCGACCAAGTCCACCCCTACTCGGCCCCCACCCGCGAAGCCATCGCCGAATCACTGAGGTTTGCCGAGATCAGTTTGGGTGGCGCAGCGCTCTGAGCGCTGCCATAAGCTGCGTCTTTTTCAATGCGGGCCGCCCGAGTTGCATTCGCACCCGAAGCCACAGCCATTCCCAAACACAGTGGAATGTGGGGACAGCCGACCCCGGCTGTCCATCGAGCGAAGCTCGACCCCGCCGACATGGAGCCCCTCTTAAAGAGATTGTCTGTGAAATTTCCGAAAGCCTAGAAATGAGAACCGGGCCCGAAGTCCGAGGTCGGAAGTCCAAGGTCGGAAACCGGAAGCAACCAGCCGAGCCCCTACTCCTTCAACATCCCCCGCTGCGCAATCCCAATATTATCCCGCGACGAGTTCTTCACCACATACATCATTTCATCCGCCTGCCTGATCACATCATGCGCCGTCTGCGCATCATGCGGGAACGTGGCCAGACCAATCGATGCCCGCACATTCAGGTTCAGCTCTTCTTCGCGGCAGAAACTGCTGGCTCGCATGGCATCGCGCAGTCGTCTCGCCACCACCAGCGCCTGATCTTTCCCCGTCTGCGGCAGCAATACTACGAACTCATCTCCCCCATAGCGAAACGCAAAATCAATCAACCGCAGCTGCGCCTTGATCAGATATCCAATCTCCGCCAGCAATTTGCTTCCAATCAAATGCCCGTGCGTATCATTGACCGTCTTGAAGTGATCCAGATCAATGAACAGGATGCTGAACTCGTATCCAAATCGCGACGAGCGGTAGACCTCGGTTTCCAGCGTCTTATATAGATGCCGCGCGTTGTAGAGACCCGTGCAGTCGTCCGTGATCGTCAGTTCCTGGATCTTCTCCACCCAGCGTGCGTTCTCAATGGCAATCGCAGCGTAATCGCACAGCGATTGCAAGAAGAACAACTCCGCATCCTTGAACCGCTCCATGTCGACATTCACCAACTGGATCACGCCCAGCACTCGCAGCTTCGACCGCAGCGGCACGCAAATCACCGATCGCGTTTCCCATTTCGTCGTCTCGTCGACGCGGCTCGCAAAAAACGGATCCGCCGCCACATCCGGCACAACCCGCGCCTCTCCGTGTTTCGCCACCCAGCCCGCAATGCCCTCTCCCACTTTCAGCCGCACATTCTTCAGCGCCTCTGCTTTGTCCCCCACCGCAATCGCAAAGTAGAGTTCGTCGTGTCCCTCGTCGACCATCAGCAACGACCATGTGTCCGGACGGAAATATTCCGCCATCTTGTCCATGATCGTCTGCAGAATGGAGTCGAGATCCAGCGACGACGTCAGCGCCTTTGCCACGTCGTGAAAGATCGTCAGTTCCTGGTTCTGGCGCGTCAATTGAGTGCCGGCCTCAGGCATGCAAGAAATTCCGTTGTTCCTCGATAATACGGGTGGTGTTCAAAAATTATATGCGCCACTTTCGTGCACCGGCAATGAACGTTGGTAACCGGAACCCCTAAAGCCAACCACCTGAATCATTTCCCGCTTTCGTGGCCGCAGCCTCAAGGGTGGCAGCGCTGGCGTCTGGCGAGGCGAATCTGGGGAGTGCCATTGGGGGGGAGGGCTCATGTGTGGCAGAGCTCGAGTGAGGCACGGCAGGTGTGAGACGGACACCCCTGTCCATCCGGGGTTTTGATTTTGATTCTGATTTTCCGATCCATGCCCGGCAGGCGCCCCGCCTGCGGCCAGCATTTCCACAAAGGTCGCGGCCAGACGAATCCGCGAAGCGCACGACTTCAGTCGTGCCGTAACCGCGAATGGTCTTTGCCGGCTTTAACCCGCTGAAGGCACGCTGCAGGATGGTCGTCTCGCGAATTGCACTCCGGGGAATAGCACAGCCCGTTGGAGACGGGCACTCTGGTCCGTCGCTTTTGACTCTGATTCCAGGGGACGCGGGCGCCCCCGCCCGCGTCTGATAACTCGCCCTCGATCTCACGCTCCAAAAACCGACACCCCTGCGCAAAGCCGCAGAATCATTGAGCCCCTTGAGCCCCGCCGCGACTTCTCTCCATCAGAGGCGTACTCTAGAACAAGCATGACCACGAACAGCGTTAAGACCGGCTCGCTCGGCTTGTTCTTCTTAGCTCTCGCTCTCTCCGCTCTCTCCCAGACAACCGCACCAGACGATTCAAAATCAATCCCCGTCGTCGACGGCGGCATCGGCACCTGCTCCGCTGACTTCACTATCACCGACACCGCAGACGCCCCCGTCTACGCCGCCAAAATCAAAGTCCACATCGCCTACGGATTCATGTACGCCCGCAAACTCGATCTGGAAGTCGGCACCAACTCCGAAGGCAAAGCCCGCTTCATCGGCCTTCCCGAACGGGTCAAGCGCGGACTCTTCTTCGAAGCCTCCGAGGGCAACCGTTCGGGCAACGCCTTCGACGATCCCGCCACCACTTGCAAGAACCAATTCACCGTTGTCCTCCGCCAGAAACCGTAGCCAGCAGGGAGACCCGCATTCCAGGTTTTGTCATCAGGCGGGATTGCGCCGGTGCCCCTCCCTTGTGGCGTTTTTCGTGACCGGGTGGGGATTTTGACGTTAAGTCTGCAAAAAGCGACCCCCCGTTCCCGCCCGGCCTGGAGTCATCCCGACCGGAGCCGTTTTTCAGGCGGAGGGAGGGATCTCGCGCACCGCTCATCGTGGTCCGGACTCTGCCCCCTCCCCCCTTCTGCGGGGGTGCCGCATCCCATCTCGCCATCGCCCCACGGGTGTCGCATGCGCGAGCTTTCCCACTCTGGTTACCCCCTTCTAGAACTCTTGGCAGTGGCAACCCCACGCCGCTTGTCCTATGATGTTCCCGTTATCTCGGGGCAGACACCGTGGGAGAATTCGGCGACAAATTCCGCCAGGCACGCGAGAAAAAGGACCTCTCGCTCGATGACGTTTCCAACGTCACCAAGATCGGCTCGCGCATGCTCCAGGCCATCGAAGAAGAACACTTCGATCAGCTTCCCGGCGGCGTCTTCAACAAGGGATTCATTCGCGCCTACGCCAAGCACCTCGGACTCAACTCCGAAGATGCCGTCACCGACTATCTCGCCTGCCTGCGCCAGGCGCAAATCGATGCCCACGAAGTCTGGGAACCGGAGCGCCCGCGGCCCCCACGCCCGGCGCCGCCTGAGAAGCGGCCACTCGTCGCCGCCCACCTCACGGCGCCGAAACCACGCGCCCTCGAAGAAAAGGAGCCTAAAGAACAACAAGTCGAGGAACTCCCTGAACAGCAACTTGCCCGCGCCGAAGATGTTCGCCTTCGGCAAAGTAATTTTGCCGAAAATTCTCTCCACGAAATACCGTGGAGAATCGTTGCCATCGCTGCGCTGGTCATCGTCCTCGGAATCCTGTTCTGGACCCGCCGCTCCCATAACACCACCACCGCTGCCGCCAGTGCGTCCAACAGCGAGCAACCGAAGAACGCACCTTCTCCCGCGCCTGTGTCCGCGCCCCAGAATCAAAGCTCGAAAGCAGCGATCTCCAACGGCGCAACAACCGCGGCGCGCCCCTCTACTCCCACTTCCCAACCGCCAACTCATCCCGCCCTCGCGCCGGCAAAGCCCCCCGCTGCGGCTGCCACCTCGGGCGCGGCCAGCACCGCCCCTGCCGACGCCGCCGGCGGCGCCGGGAATGACCAGAACGATGACAAGAGCAGCGATGAGAACGACAACCACGACAAGAGCGATGTGACGGTTCGAACTTTCCCCAAGTCGACTCCGAAAGCGTCCCCGTCGGCAGCGCCCACGTTCACGCTGGTGATCCGCGCTACGGAAACTTCCTCGATCTCCGTCCTCGCCGACGGCCAGCCCGTCAGCCATGAAACTCTCATCGCCCCCGCACACACCTCGGTCCGCGCCACTCGCGAAATCGTCGCCCGCGTCGGCAACGCCGCAGGAGTGACGTTTCTCTGGAACGGCCAGGAAATCCCAGCCGATGGCGCCGAATCCGAAGTGAAAACCTTCGTCTTCGACTCCCACGGAATGCGCGTCATCCCCTCAACTCCACCCACCGCACAAAACCACTAGCCCCTCCACTGGCCCGCCGTTTCCTTCCATCCACCTCGGCATTTCCGCTATTGAATTCATCCAAGGGCATTTAGGGTCAAAAACGTTGCATGCCACAGAGGGGTCTGATAGCCTTTTTGGAGGACTTCCTTTTCAACGCCGTTCGCTCGGTCGCGGCCGCGTGGATTTCCGCGGGTCCCCCGTTGTTAAGTCCGTAGGTTTTCTGCACACAAGCGTGCACGAAGGAGACACACAACTTGGCTTCAAGGAATCGCTATTTATTCACCTCTGAATCCGTGACCGAAGGCCATCCCGATAAGATCGCCGACCAGATTTCCGACGCCATCCTCGACGCCTGCCTGACTGAAGATTCCACCAGCCGCGTCGCCTGCGAAACCCTCACCGCCACCGGTCTGGTCGTCATCGCCGGAGAAATTACCACCAAGGCCTACGTTGATTTCCAATCCGTAGTCCGCGGCACCGTCGCCGCCATCGGCTATGACAACGCCCTCTACGGCTTCGACGCCAACACCTGCGCCGTCATCTCCAGCATCAACAAGCAATCCGGCGACATCGCCATGGGCGTAGACACCGGCGGCGCC
>Ga0210402_10006560_pt1 | contig 10303 bp, 9 predicted proteins | sample IncBWC7MmetaG_FD_161055 | JGI IMG/M metagenome (GOLD analysis project Ga0210402, IMG submission 161055) | Forest soil microbial communities from Barre Woods Harvard Forest LTER site, Petersham, Massachusetts, United States - Inc-BW-C-7-M | ecosystem: Environmental > Terrestrial > Soil >...
CGAGGCGTCCGCCGCTCCACGAGCATCTTCATCCCGTGCTTCGACCGCAACGTGATCAGCGGCTCAGGCTCCACCTGATGCCCCGGCACCAGCCGCAACCGCCACTGCTGCCCCAGCGTCGCCAACAACAGCACGCCCTCCATCCACGAAAACGATTCTCCGATGCACTGCCGTACTCCCGCGCCAAACGGGAGGTACGTGAATTTCGCCCGCCGCGCCTTGGCCTCAGGAGTGAATCGCTCCGGATCAAATCGCAGCGGATCAGGGAAAAATCTCGCATCACGATGCGTCACGTATTGGCTGATCAACACCGTCGTTTTCGCGGGCAGAAAGAATTCTCCCAGCGGAAAATCATTCAGCGCATACCGCCCCATCGCCCACGCCGGTGGATACAGCCTCAATGACTCCGCCAGCACCATCTCCACATAACGCAGCCGCGGAAGATCGTCGAACGCCGGCAATCTCCCCTGCAACTCGCGGTCAATCTCTTCGTGAAAGCGCCGCTCGCATTCCGGATTCTGCGAGAGCAGATACCACGTCCACACCAGCGCATTGGCCACAGTCTCATAACCAGCCAGAAAAATCGTGATGACCTGATCGCGCAGCGACTGCTCCGACTCCGCAGTCTTATCGGGAGACGCCGCGATCATGAGGTCGAGCAAGCTCCCGCCCTCAGCCCCGCGCCGCCGGTGTGCTTCGATCATGCGGTAGACGACCGCGTCAATCCGCTTGCGCGCCCGGACAAACGCGGCCAGCCCCGGAGGCCGCACATGCACCAGCCACTCCGCTGCCGGCAGCATCACCAGAAAATTGTAGAGGCCCATGATGCGGTTGATGGCATCAGTCAACTCGTTGACTTCGTAGCGCAAGTCGGTGGCAAACAGAGTCTCCGCCACAATGTTCAGCGTGAGCCGCATCATGTCGAGAGCAAGGTCGCGCTCTTCACCGGCCTGCCAACTGTCGCGCGTGCGAACCGCTTCGCGCACCATCGCGCTGGCGTATTCAGGAATGCGCTGCCGGTGAAACGCGGGCTGCGCCACTTGCCGCTGCGCGCGATGCGCGGCGCCCTCGGCGGTGATCATGTCCTCGCCCAGCAGCATCTTCGAGCGCTGCACCGTGCGCTCCTTGATGAAGTTGTCGTTTTGTACCACCAGCACTTCGCGGATGTAGTCCGGATGGTTCAGATAAACAATGTGGTGCCAGCCAATCTTGTAGTGCGCGATGTCGCCGTAGTCTCGCGCCAGTTGCTGGAACAGCAGGATGGGATTCAGCGGCCGAAACTTGCGCAGCGCAAACCAGACCAGGTTCCGCTCAAGGCCCGCCGGAAAGCGGTACTTCGCGCCCGCGCCATGCGCCTTCCCTACCGCGTCCCTGGCTGCAGTGGCCATCTGGATAGTGTACTTCGTGGGAGGTGGATGAGCGAGACTGTGCCGAGGCCAACGAGCGCTATGGCGATGTTACGACAACTGAGGCTCTCACCCAGATTACCGCGTAGCTACTTCGACGCGGGATAGTGAGGCGGGAATGGCGTCTCAACACGGAAGAGTTGGTTCCATGCTCTTATGCCATTCATTAAGCCCACTGCTAGTGATATGGCTCCGAACATCGTTGCCCCGTAGCCCCAATCATAGCGACCACGGCTCACCATCAGGGCTATGCTGATTCCAAGCCCATAGCCGAATCCGCTACCAAGCACACCGAATAGCAGGATGTATCGTAACCTGCCCATTTGAAGAATGCGCTGCTTTCTGGCATTGCGTTCTTCTGGCGTACGCATTAAGACCGGAACTCCAAAGCCACGCAAGGCGAGCGCCCATGCCGCCATCCAAGCGAAAGCAATCGCGACACCAATGCCGATGGGAATGACCAACTCGCGCACGGCGAGATTTTACTCCATAAGGCGCGTTTGGTCGTCGAAATCAGACCATTTCGGTCATTGACCGGATTGGGCCGGGGCCGCAGCCTTCTGCAGCCCATCCAACTCCGCCAGCACTTCGGCGCTGTGCTTCACCGGATCCACGCTGGTATACGCCTTCGCCACCTTGCCGTTGGGATCGATCAGAAACGTATGCCGCGCTGCAAACTTCACCACGCCGAGATTTGTCAGTGATCCGTAGGAGTCGGTGACTTTGTGTTCGGTGTCGGCCAGCAGCTTGAAGTTCAGGCCTTCCTTGGCGCAGAACTTTTTGTGCGAGTCCACGCTGTCGAGGCTCACGCCCAGCACCACCGCGTTGCGCTCGGCGAACTTCGGCTGATCGACCTGGAAGTTATGCGCCTCGCGCGAACAGCCTGGCGTCTGATCCTTGGGATAAAAATAAAGCACCACCCATTTCCCGCGATAGTCCTTCAGGCTGACGGACGTGCCTTCCTGCGAAGGCAGCGTGAAGTCGGGAGCGGCGCTGCCCGCAGCCGGTGCAACTCCGCGCGACAAGAGCCGCGGCACGAGCATCACCAGCACAATGACCACCAGCACGACCAGAACAATTCGCAGCATGCGTCGTCCTCCAGCCCAGAACCGCCGTCGCGGCGATTCTAAACCAGACAAGGAAATGACGCATGCCGAGATCCCGATTAAGCCTGCTCCATCGCCAGCAGCGCCTTCTTCCGCTCGATGCCCCAGCGATAGCCACCCATGCTGCCATCCCCGCGCACCACGCGATGGCACGGGATCGCCACCGCCACCGGATTCGTCGCGCAGGCCCGAGCCACAGCCCGCGCCGCGCTCGGCTGTCCAATGCCCTTCGCGACCTCACTGTAAGACTGCGTCGCGCCAAACGGAATCGACTGCAGATACGTCCACACGCGCCGCTGAAACGCCGTCGAGCGAATGTCGAGCGGCAGAGAAGAATCGAGATCCTTCCCGCGCATGTGCTTCAGTAACGCGTCCGCCCACGACCGCAGCCCGCCGCCGTCCGTCTTACGAGTCGCGAACGGAAACTCACGCCGCAGTCCCGCGATCAACTCATCGTCCGTGCGCGCGAACTGAATCGAGCAGACCCCGCGGTCCGTGGCCGCGATCAGCATCCTCCCCAGCGGCGAATCCGCGCACGTGTAGCGAATCGCGGCCGCGATCGCGCCCCGGCGATACTTGTCGGGCGTCATGCCCAGCTGCGACGCCGTCTTTTCATACAAGCGGCTGCTGGAGCCGTATCCGGCGTCGTACATCGCGCGCGTCACTGAGTCGCCCGCCTGCAGATTGCGCTTCAGCAAACGCAGCCGGCACGAGTCGGCATATTCGCGCGGAGTGATTCCAAGCGCCGCCTTGAACCGCCGCTGCAGATGAAACGGGCTCTGACGGAATTCCTTGCCCAGCCGCTCCAGCGTCACCGGCTCGTCCAGATGCTGCTCGATGAACCGGCAAATCGCCTTCACACCATCAGCCGCGCCATTCCGAGCCGACTTGGGCTTGCAACGCAGGCAGGCGCGATATCCGCCGCGCTCGGCGTGTTCCGGCGTCAGAAAGAACTCCACGTTCTCCCGCCGCGGACGCCGCGCCGCACACGACGGCCGGCAATACACGCCCGTCGTCGCAACGGCAAACACGAACTCCCCGTCGTGCGCCACGTCGCGCGCGCACAAGGCGTTCCAGCGCTCGTCGTCTGTAAGCAGGTTAGGTTGAGAAGCGACCATTTCTTTCAAGCTTTCCTCTGCGAGTATGGCATCGGTTGTCATAGTAAGGAAAGCCTACGGCCACGGGGTTTCAGCGGACTATCCGATTCTTGCGTTCAAAGCAAAATTGCCGAATCGGCGCGTGCTATGAGTCCGGCGAAGTCGTTCAGACGTTAGGGGAACGGCAAAGGGGAGAATCAGCCGTCTGGTAAGCAAGACCTATAAGGCAATGAAGTGCAAATATGCAGCGAGTGCAAGCTGGTACGCGAAATAGAGCGCGCACAGGCCAGCCCCCAAGAGTAATGCGCGGTGGTGGTCATATTGAACCTCGCAAAAAGACGGAACGTTCACCGGTATGGCCTTGACGATGCCTTCATCGCTGGATTCGCGCTGGTTGCGCCATTCTGGATGAGCCTGCAAATACGTAGTCGTCTCCAGTTCCGCATTTGACATTTCACTGTCAAACACTTCGACACGCACACGGAAATGGTTGCGCCACCATACGGCTGGGACCGCGACCACCAAGCCTGCCGCAGCTGTAACGAGAGCCTCCGAGAGACTCGACGCAAGCCTTGCCAAAGCAGCGGATTTCGACCCGGTGGTTCCCTGGAAGGCATTCATGATGCCGTAAACCGTGCCCAGGAGGCCGATGAAGGGTGCGGAGGATGCGATGCTGGCGAGAGTACCGAGCCCACGCGCCAGCTCGGCGGCGGTTGTGGCGCGGGTGCGCCGGAGAGCGCGTTGTGCGACCTCGAGCGCATCCTGGTTCGAGAGCTGGGACGGCGCGAAGGTGAACGCGATCAGGCCAGAGCGGATGACACTTGCGACGTGGCTCTCCGCGTTTTCCTCCGCGATGGGCAGCAACTGATGAATCCTGCGACCGGGGAGCAGGGAAGTTGCCCGGCGGACGAACGCACGAGATTGTCGCTGGGCTCTGTGATAGCGGTACAAGCGATTACAAGCGACGAAGAGGACATTGACCAGCATGAGCGCGAGGAGACAGAGATCGGCGCGGCCGAGCCAGTCCAAGGAATTCCAAAGGTACCCGAAATTCCACGGACATCCGTCGGCATGCAATGAGTTGAGACAGACTTCCGGCATCGGCGGCAGCGGTCTCCGGCTGGACGGGCCTACCAAGTTAGAGACACCGTGTTCGGCTTTATGGTTCCGATTGTGGCCTGAGCGGGGGACTTCCTCCGAAAATGCCAGCGCGATGGAGCTTTTAGCGGAAGGCGTACATTCACGAACAAAAGAACGGTGACCTTCGTAATCGCCTCTCGGCGTTACCGCATTGCTGGGGGTGGGGGGCGCTCCTAGAATCGGAGCAGGGATACTCCGCCCAAACTCCGCATGCCTGAGATTACAAAACGTCTGGACAGAGCCGAGATGGCAAAGCGCGTGGAGCGCGCGGAAAAACTGCTGCAAAAAGGCAAGACCGCCGAGGCCCTCGAAGAGTACCTGCTCGTCCTGAAGGATGACCCGGAAAATGATGTAGTGCGGCAACTTGCGGCCGATTTGTGCCTTTCGCTGAGCCGCAATGCCGAAGCCGTGAAACTGCTGGGCGAACTGTTCGAGCGGCAGGTGAATGCCGGGGATGCCACGCGCGCCAGCCTCACTTACAAGAAGCTGGCCCGGCACGGAAGCCCGACCTGGCAGCAGAAATTCCGCTTTGGACAGCTGCTGGAGGGGTCGAACAAGAAGCTGGCGGTCGGAACGTACGAAGCCGCGCTGCTCGATCTGGTGAAGCTGGGTAAAAAAGCGGAATCATCCGACATTCTGGCACGAATTGTGGCGCTTGAGCCTACCCAGGCGAATCATCTGCGGGTGGCAGAACTGGCTTCGGAGGCCGGCAATCACAAGGCTGCCGCAGGCGCATTTCAGAAGGTGGCGCAGTTGGCGGCCACTGAGGGCGGCGACGCGGCGCAGTGGTATGAGCGCGCGTATCAGGAAGACGCATCCGACCAGAGCATCGCACTGGCCTACGGAAAATCGCTGCTGGCGCAGGGGCAGGTGGGTGCGGCGATCTTTATCCTGGAGCCGCAACTTAATTCGGGACAAGTCACGCCGGAGTTGCGTGAGACGTATGCCTCAGCCCTGGTGTCCGCGGGCCGATACGCCGAGGCCGAGCCGCTGGTATGGCAGTTGTTTGAGGCAAACCCAGCGCGCGTGCAGCAGGTAATTGCGCTGATCGGGAACCTGCTCGATGGCGAACAGGATGACGCAGCGGTCGCCCTGGCACGTAAGCTGGAACAGTTCCAGCGGCGGCGCGGGGAGCGGCGGCAGTTTATAGCCATCATGGAAGACATCACGGCGTCGCATCGCGCCTCGCCGCAAATTCTGGAATTTCTAAGCGAGCTGTATAACGCGTCCAACCGCGAAAACGATTATTGCCAGACGTTGCTGAAGCTGTTTGATCTCTACTGCAGCACCGGAGATTTTGCGAAGGCGGCCGAGTGCCTGGATCGTGCGGCCGAAGTCGATCCTTATGAACCCGGCCACCTGAAACGGCTCGATCAGTTGAAGGGCAAGGTGGACGACGCCCGCTTCAAGGTGATTGCGTCCCGATTCAACTCCGTCAGCAAGACGCCGGAGGAGCCGGCTCAAGTCGAAGGTCCGACGCTGGGCGCATCGACGCTTCAGGACTTAATGTTGCAGGCGGAAATCCTGGTGCAGTACGGGATGCGGAGCAAAGCAGTCGAGAGGCTGCAGCGAATTCAGGAATTATTTCCGCGCGAAGAAGAGCGGAATGAAGATTTGCAGCGGCTGTATCTGTCTGCGGGAGTGACTCCTCGATATGCGGGGTCCGCGCCGTTGCCTCCCGCGGCGGCGCCGGCTGCACCGGTCGCGTCTGCACCCCCGGCGCCTGCTGCTCCGGTGAGCGATCCGGCAGCCGATGTACGCAGCTTTACCCGAGTCGCGGAAATTACGCGCAAGCTCTACCACCAGGGCACGGCTCCGGCGGTGCTCAACACGGCAGTGAAGGAAATCGGCGGGCACTGGGAAGCGACGCGTTGCGTAGCCGCGATGGGCAAGGCGGGATTGCCTCCGACCGCGATCGACGAATACTGCGCCGAGGGTTACAAGAAAACCAGCGGCGGCGCGCTGGTGGAATTGATCGCCTGCCTCAATCAGGCGGTGGACGGCCATGAGCCACTCGCGATCAGCGACCCGAAATCGCCGGTGCTCCAGTCGGCGAAGAAGGCCGTGGCTGAGTTGAATCCCGCTTCGATTCTGGCGATTCCGCTGAGCGACGGCGAAGAGACAGTCGGCATTCTGATTCTGATCCACAATCGCGTGCGTAGCTGGCAGCCGTCCGACCTGGTAGTGCTCAAGACTCTGGCCGACCAGATGGTGATCGCGCTCAACAACGCGGGCCTGCGCCGCCTGGTGAAGAATCTTTCGGTGACGGACGAGAAGTCCGGGCTGCTGAAGCGCGCCTCGTACATCGACCTGCTGCTGGCGGAAAGCAAGCGTGCGATTCAGAATGCGTCGTCACTTTCGGTGCTGTTGCTGCAGTTTGGCAAGAGCGCACTGATGATCAAGGAATATGGCGAGGCGGATGTGCAGGGCGTGATGGAGAAAGTCGGGCAGCTCTTCGCGGCCAATATTCGCTCGAATGATCTGGCCTTCCGCTACGACACGACCACCATTGCGATCCTGCTCGGAGAAACCGCGGAAAAAGAGGCCATGCTGGCGGTGGAGAAGTTGCGAAAGATTATTGCCGAAGTACGGTACCCCGCGAAGGATGACAGCGGCAAAGGGCCGTCCGCACAGTTTTCCGCTGGGTTGGCCGAGGCCGTGATCCGCACCGAATACGATCCGATCGACGTGGTCACCGAAGTGATCAATCGCGCCGAGCACGCCCTGGCGCAGGCAATGACTCAGGGACCGGGGAAGATCGTCGCGCAAGGTCCGGTGCTGGCCGCGAGCGCGGTAGCGTAACCCTCAACCCTCGGCTGAACCTTAACGCACTCTTCGAGTCTGAATTCTTCTATCCCTAAAATCCCATCGTATCGTCGGCCGAGGGGCCATAGGTCGCGGGCAGCGGTTTGTCATTTAAGCGAAGATAAACGCCAAGTTGAGCGCGGTGATGGACGAGGTGATTCAGGAACATCTCGCGGTACGCGAGAAATCGTGGTCCCTCAAAAATTTGCTTGCCCTGAAAGCTCAGCTTCCAGTTCTCTTTCCACGCGGCATCAGGAGTGGATTGCAGGGCCGCCCGTACTTTCGCCGCACCCCCCTCGAAAGCCTGCACCAGCTGAGCGGACGACTCGAGCGGCAATCGCTTCGTGCTTCCCTTGGAAAAATCCAGCTCCGGGGTGGTCAGAATGGTGAGGCCGAAAGATGCAAGCTCTGCCACGTGAGGCGCCAGCTTTCCCAGAGGCATGGATTTGGGGTGAGGCGCGAAATCGTTCTTGCCTGAGGGAACCCGTTCCAGAATTGCGCGCGTCTTCTTCGTTTCTTCATCGAACTCAAGCAGTAGGAATTCGCTGATCGACATGATTTCCTCCGAGGATCGAGTATAAACGCGATCTCCCAGTATGGGTTGGTGGAGAAACTTTCTGCCCGCTGCTACACTGACAAGTTTGGCTCATCCGTTCTAATCGATTCTGAGTTCTGCCGGGAAAATCATGTTGAAGCCAGGTGACATTGCCATCGTGAGTGGGGCGCGTACGCCCTTTGGCCGTTATTGCGGCAAGCTGAAGGATTTCACCGCCCAGGAGTTGGGCGCGGTCGCAGCCAAGGGCGCGATTGAGCGCTCGGGAATCGATGCAAAAGAATTCGATCACGTCGTGATGGGCAATGCGCAGCAGACTTCCGGTGATGCGCTGTATGGCGCGCGGCACGTGGGACTGCGGGCTGGGATTCCGATTGAAGTTCCGGCGCTCACGGTGAATCGGCTTTGCGGTTCCGGGATGCAGTCGATTGTGAGCGCGGCCCAGATGATCCAGACCGAGGAAGCGAAGATCGTGCTGGCCGGCGGCATGGAGGCGATGTCGCAGGCGCCGTTTGTGATTCGCGGGCGCGATGGCTTCACGCTGGCTCCGGGCGGCAAGCTGGAAGATTCGCTGATGGTGGCGCTGCTCGATTCGTATTGCGGGTCGTATATGGCGAACACCGCGGAGTTGTATGGATCCGAACAGGGCATCACGCGCCAGATGCAGGATGAGTTCTCGCTGCGATCGCAGCAGAAGGCTGACGCCGCGTATAAAGAAGGGCGCATTCAGGAAGAGTTAGTTCCCGTGCCTCTGCGGAATTCGAAAGGCGAGCCGACGGGCGAGTCGCTGACCGAGGATGATCACCGGCGTCCGCAGACGACGATCGAGGGTCTGGCAAAGTTGAAAGCGGCATTTGGAAAGAATGGAACGGTGACCGCGGGGAACGCGAGCGGTATTGTGGATGGCGCGGCGGCGGTGGTGCTGATGTCGCTGGATGAAGTGCGCAAGCGCAACATGGAACCGCTGGGGCGGATTGTGAGCTGGGGCGTCGCTGGAGTGGAACCGAAGGTGATGGGGCGCGGTCCGGTGCCGGCGTCGAAGATTGCGTTGCAGAAGGCCGGACTGTCGCTCGACTACATCGACTTGATCGAAGTGAACGAGGCATTCGCGGCGCAGTATCTGGCGGTCGAGAAAGAGTTGGGCTTAGACCGCGAGAAAGTGAACGTGAATGGCGGGGCGATTGCGCTGGGGCATCCGCTGGGCGCGACCGGCACGCGGTTGGTGATCACGCTGCTGTATGAGTTGCGGCGGCGGAAGAAGAAATATGGGCTGGCGACGGCGTGCATCGGCGGCGGGCAGGGGATTGCGATGGTGGTGGAGAGTATGAGCTAGCAGGAGACTGTCATGAAGAATGTGCTGCTGATCATCTGTGCCCTTGGTTACGGAGTTCTGCCCGCGATGGCTGCGTTCCAGAACGCAATTCTCATTGTGCTCTTTCCGATTTTGCTTGGGTTGATCTACTTCGTATTTTATCGGCATGTTTGGCCACCCAGACTTGTTCCATGGTTGTTTGCCTGCGCGGCGGTCGGCAGGGTCGCGGCGTACTGGTGGATGAACTTGAGACATAGGCACGCTGGCCCCGTCGTTGACTCGGAAGTCTGGGTTTTTGGTGGACTGGCTGCCGTTAGTTTTGCATATACGTGGTGGAAGTGGATGACACGTCACACTGAGACGTCGACATCGGCAAGTCCGAAGTCTATGTAGTGTTTTGCGTAACGCACCCCGGCGGCAAAGTGCACAGGTCCTTCGCTTCTCTCAGGATGACAGAAGCTAAACTTTTCGAGGCGGCAATTATGGAGATCAAGAAAGTCGGAGTTCTCGGTTGCGGGTTGATGGGATCCGGCATTGCACAAGTTTGCGCGATGGCTGGATTCGACGTTGCGGTGCTTGAGGTTGAGCAGAAGTTTCTCGACAAAGGGTTTGCCGGGATTGAGAAATCGCTGGCGAAGTTTGCGGAGCGGCCGGTGGAGAAGGGCGGCATCACCGCCGAGCAGAAGAACGCGGCCCGAGCACGTTTGAGGGGCACGACGTCGAAGCCCGACCTCGCGGATTGCGACATTGTGATTGAGGCCATTATCGAGAACGTGGAAGAGAAGAAAAAGATGTATGCGTCGCTCGATGGCGTGGTGAAAAAAGATGCGATCTTCGCTTCGAATACTTCTTCGATTTCGGTGACGGAGTTGTTGACCTCGGTG
>Ga0210402_10006561_pt1 | contig 10302 bp, 7 predicted proteins | sample IncBWC7MmetaG_FD_161055 | JGI IMG/M metagenome (GOLD analysis project Ga0210402, IMG submission 161055) | Forest soil microbial communities from Barre Woods Harvard Forest LTER site, Petersham, Massachusetts, United States - Inc-BW-C-7-M | ecosystem: Environmental > Terrestrial > Soil >...
CGGCTCGGTCTCGGCTTTATCTTCCTCCGTCAGGCCCTTCTTGAAGGACTTGATGCCCTTGGCGAAATCACCCATCAGCTCGGAGATCTTGCCGCGCCCGCCGAACAGCAGCAGAGCCACGCCCAGAACCAGAATCCAGTGCCAAATGCTCAGTGAACCCATGCGCACATCCTCCGCGTCGACGAGATCGCACGCCCGTCCCGTCTCTCGCCTTTGCCCAGGAAACTAGGCTCCGCGCCGAGCAAAAACAAGGACTCCGCCCGTTCACCTTGTCTCGACGGACCGCACCCGTTGCGCCGCGCCGGTGCGTTGGAACCGCTCGCGTTCAGCGGCCTTTCGCCGCATTAACCACAACGGTGCCTCGAGCAGCCGCTAGCTGCACCGCGCCATAGAGGGGCGCCTCTCGCCGCCATTGCGCGGCAATTCATGCGATTGGAGACCACGTCTCGCGATGCACGGCCGCCTCAAGCCCGGGATGAGGAGACGAGGAGCGCAACCTCGCGATTACTCTTCGTCGGTGCGCTCCGGCGGCGGGGCAAGACCCAGATCGAGATCACCGGGTTCCAGAGGATCTTCGTCCTCGCGCAATGCCGAGTCGTCAGAAGGTATCGGCACGGAGAAGCCGGGCGGGAGCCGGCCGTCGAGCAGGCCCGAGCCTTTGAGCTCGTCGAGGCCCGGCAAATCGCTCACGGCGTCGAGCCCAAAATGCGACAGGAACCCCTCGCTGGTGCCGTAGGTCACCGGTCGACCGGGAGACTTGCGCCGGCCGCGCGGGCGGATCCAGCCGGTCTCGAGCAGGACGTCGACTGAGCCCTTGGAGGTCGTCACCCCGCGGATCTCCTCGATTTCCGCCCGCGTCACCGGCTGGTGATAGGCGATGATGGCCAGCGTCTCGATGGCCGCGCGCGAGAGCTTGCGGGTCTCGACGGTTTCTTTGCTCAGCAACCAGGAGAGATCGCCGGCGGTGCGAAACGTCCACTTGCCGCCGATGCGGACGAGATGGACCCCGCGCGTCGCATAATCCTCCTGTAGCCGCAGGAGCGCCGCGTGAACATCGACCCCTTGCGGCAGCCGCTCCGCCAACGAATTCTCGTCGAGCGGCTCGGAGGAGGCGAACAGCATCGCTTCCAACAGCCGAAGCTCCTCCGCTCTCACCTCCCCCGCATGATCCGGCTCGTCGTCCGGCACAACCACTTTCAACCTCGGCATTGCTGGCCTCCTCTAACCCTTGCCGTCTCCCGGTGGCGCCGCCACGCCACCGGTATCGGCCACCCCGTTTCCAGATGGTTGGCGTTTGCGCACATAGAGCGGCGCAAATGCCCCCTGCTGGTGCACCTCCATCACGCCCTCGCGCACCATTTCGAGCGTGGAGGCGAAGCTGGACGCAAGCACCGTCGCCGCCAACGACGGCTCGACTACGTACGCGATGAGAAATTCGTCGAGCCGCGCCCAGTCGGAGGACTGGCCGATCAACCGCTCGAGCGCTTCGCGCGCCTCGGCCAGGGACCAGACGGTGCGCTTGGCGAGCCGCACATGCGCGAGCGCCGCCTTTTGTCGCTGCTGCGCGTAGGCCGAGAGCAAATCGTAGAGCGTCGCGCTGTATTGCGGATGCTTGATGTGCGCAATCGGCTCGGGCTGACCGCGACGGAACACGTCGCGATCGAGATGGGGGCGGCCAAACAGCCGCTCGGCAACATCGCGGATTGCTTCGAGCCGCTTGAGCCGGAGCGCCAGCGCGATCGCCATGTCCTCGGCGCTCTGCCCTTCGGGCGCGTTGGCCTCGGGCAATAGCAGCCGCGATTTCAAATAGGCAAGCCACGCCGCCATCACCAGATAGTCGGCCGCCAGCTCGAGTCTCAGCTTGCGCGCCTCCTCGATGAAGGCGAGGTACTGGTCTGCGAGCGCCAGGATCGAAATCTTGGCGAGATCGACTTTCTGCTGCCGGGCGAGCACGAGCAAGAGATCGAGCGGGCCTTCAAAGCCCTCAACGTCGACGACCAGTGCCGGTTCGTCGCTCGCTCGCTCAGCGGCAACTTCGGTTTCAAATGGGACATCGTTCATGAGGTCGCCCTCCGGGCCGCGGCTCCTTCGTTGACCAGCGCCGCCCATTCAGCACGCAGTGCTGCAAGGTCCTCCTTGCGGACTTTGGCCCGCCGGCCGAGGGCGGCGTCCGTCCGTGCCGCGGCTTCGCCGGTGAGCACTGGCACCGCGGACGCGACTGCCTGCATTTCCGCGAGTTCGCCGTTGCAATGGAGGATCACGTCGCAACCGGCCGTTATGGCCGATCGCGCACGCACCTCGATCGAGCCGGACAAGGCTCCCATGGAGATATCGTCGCTCATCAGCAGACCGGCAAACCCCAACCAACCCCGAATCACATCCCTGACCAGAGTGACCGAAGTGGTGGCCGGAGCAATAGGATCGATCGCCGTGTAGACGACATGGGCGGTCATGGCCAGCGGTAGATCCGAGAGCGGCCGGAACGCGGCAAAATCGCTCTTCCTGAGGGTTTCTTGGTCGGTCTCGACCACGGGAAGCGCATGATGGCTGTCGGCCGTGGCCCGGCCGTGGCCGGGGATGTGCTTGAGCACCGGCAGAACGCCCCCTGCGAGCAGGCCGTCGGCCACCGCGCGCGCCAGCACCGCAACCTTCTCCGCGCTCCGCCCATAAGCTCGGTCGCCGATGACGGGATCGGCGCCGCTTGCCGGCACGTCGGCAAGCGGCAGGCAATCGACGTCGATCCCCACGGCGGCGAGATCGGCGGCGATGAGACGCGCACCGAGATAGGTCGCCCTGATCCCGGCCCCAGCATCACGGTCGTACAGATGGCCATAGGCGGCGCCCGGCGGATAGGACGGCCAATGCGGCGGCCCGAGACGCTGGACGCGGCCGCCTTCCTGATCGACGAGGACGGGCGCGTCACGGCCCACCGTCTCGCGCACAGAGGCGATCAGACGGCTCAGCTGCGAGGGCGTCTCGACGTTGCGCTTGAAGATGATGAACCCCCACGGCTCGCCCTCGCGCACGAACGCGCGCTCGGCGGGGCTCAACGTCGTGCCCGCAAGGCCAGTGATGAAAGCACGTACCGCCATTGGCGCGGATTAGCCCGCGCCTGACGCGAGGGTCAAGCGCAGCTCAGTTGTTAGGAACGACGCATTGGCCGCCGGCGGCCTTGTAGTTCGCGCAGAACTGGCCGGCGTCCTGCGCCGATGCAAAAGGTCCGACCATGGTACGATAGAAGACGCCCTTGCTGCCCAGATCCGCACGGCGAATGACCGGCTGCATCCCCCCGAGCTCAGTGGGGAATTTTGCCTGGAGGCTCCGGAAAGAGGATTGCGCTTCCGCTTCGCTCTTTTGCGAGGACAGCTGCACCATGAAGCCGTCCCCCGCGCTCTCCGTCGCCTCAGGTGCCGTGCGAGCTGGAGCCGGCGGCGCGGCCGCCGTGCGCGTGCGCGTCGTTGCCGCCGCGGGAGCCTCGCTCTGTGGATCGAGCGAGATCGGACCGCTGTTGCGCGCTGGCGCCGCTTTCGCCGCTGCCGGTGCTTGGCGCGGCGCGCTCGCCGCGGGCGGCTGTGCAAGGGCTGCCTGTGCGGCGGACGCAGCCTGGCCGGTCACCGGTTTGCCGCTCATATCGCCGCCATCCGGGCGAATGGTCACCGTGCGGACCTTCTTCGGCTCGTCCGATCCGCTCGCCGTCCCGGCCGCGGGCGCCGGCAGTGCGCGCGGAGCGGCCTGATTGGGCGGAGCGGCCTGATTTGCAAGGTCCTTGAGTGTGACCGGCTCCTCCTGCTTAGAGATGAGCTGTTCTCTCTCTGTGTTGGCGACCCGATCCTGGACCGTCTTGCTCGCCTGCGGGTCGCCTGCGGGAACGATCTTGGTCGGCGTCGAGGTATCGGCCGTGATGACCGGCGGCGGCTGGGTCGCGCCCGGGCTCGTGTAGTAGGTACGGAAAGCATAGGCGCCGGCGGTGCCGAACACGGCGCAACCCACAAGCGCAAGCACGGTGGCGAGATTGCCGCCGCGCCGCGTGCGCGGCGCGTCGTCGTACATCGCCTCGTCCTGGGGATCGAGCGGCGCTTCATCTGCGTAATATTCTGGGTCGTAGCCGGCCTCGCTCGGTTGCGGCTGCTGCTCCTCACCGTAATCCGCATCCTGTTGCGCATCATAATGTGCGCCCTGGTCGGCATCGTAGTACGCGCCCTGCTCGGCGCTCGAGCGCGGCTCGTCATAGACGGGGTCGTCGAAGCGGCGGCTCTCCGGCTCGGGCGAATTCGCGTAGTCATGGCTCGGCCGTTGCGCTCGCGCGCGAATGGAATCAGCGGCGGCAAATTGCGGCTGCCGCGCCGGAGCGGATCGCCAATCGGCCGGCGCCGTCACCGGGGCATCCTGCGCCTCGCGCGACCGCGGATTGCTTCGCCCGAGTTCGGCAAATGGATCGCTCTGCCCGAGCAGACGGGCGAGCTCCGCCAACGGGTCGCGCACGCCTGCTTCCTGGCTCGGGGGAGCCGGCTCGGCGGCGCGGCGATAAGGATCATTGGAGCGATAGGATCGTAGCCTGCTGTCGTCAGCCATACTCATCCCGTTTCCGGTACTGGCATCGCACTCGGCTGATTTCGCGACGGGTCCATCGATCTGCCCTCGCGCCGAGCGGGACTAACGCATCTCGTCGGGGGCCTCGACGCCGAGCAGCCCTAGCCCCGACGCGAGCACGGTGACGACGCCCTGCACTAGCGCAAGACGCGCCATGGTTATTTGTGGATCATTCTGGATAATGAAGCGTAAATATGACGCATCTTTCCCGCGGTTCCACTGCGCGTGAAAATCGCTTGCAAGATCATACAGATAGAAGGCAATGCGGTGCGGCTCGTGGGCGACCGCGGCGGATTCGATCAGGCTCGGGTAAAGCGCAAGCCGCCGCATCAGCGCGAGCTCGCCGGTATCATCCAGCCGATCAAGCGGTGCGGCCGCGAGCATGGCCGCGCGCGCTGTGTCATCGCTCGGCAAGTCCGGAACGACCTCGCGCGCATTGCGGAACACGGATTGACCGCGAGCATGTCCGTATTGGACGTAGAACACCGGGTTGTCGCGGGACTGCTCGATGACCTTGGCGAGGTCGAAATCGAGCACTGCGTCGTTCTTGCGGTAGAGCATCATGAAGCGCACGGGGTCCTTGCCGACCTCGTCCACGACTTCGCGTAACGTCACGAAGTCGCCGGCGCGCTTGGACATTTTGACGGGCTCGCCGCCGCGCAAGAGCTTGACCAACTGCACGATCTTGATGTCGAGCTCGGCGGCTCCGGCATTCGTGATCGCCCGCACCGCGCTGACCGCGGCCTGCACGCGTTTGACGTAGCCGCCGTGATCGGCGCCCCACACATCGATCATGCTGCGGAAGCCGCGGTCGACCTTGTTCTTATGATAGGCGATGTCCGAGGCGAAGTAGGTGTAGCTTCCGTCCGATTTCATCAGCGGGCGGTCGACGTCGTCGCCGAAGTCGGTGGCACGAAACAACGTCTGCTCGCGATCCTCCCAATCCTCCACCGGCGCGCCCTTGGGTGGCGGCAGGCGCCCTTCGTACACGTAACCAGCGCGCCGCAGCGCGACGATTGTTTCGCCGACCTGATCGCGCGCGCCTTCGATCAACGAGCGCTCGGAAAAAAAGACATCGTGCACGACGTTGAGCGCCCGAAGATCATTGCGGATCTCTGCCATCATCATGTCGACGGCGCGGTTGCGGACAACGGGCAGCCACTGCGTCTGCGGCTTGTCCTGCAGCGCCGCGCCGTACTCAGCAGCGAGTGCCGCCCCGACCGGCTTGAGGTAATGGCCGGGATAAAGGCCTTCCGGTATGGCGCCGATGTCCTCGCCCAGCGCCTCGCGGTAGCGCAGGAAGGCGGAGCGCGCGAGCGCGTCGACCTGGGCGCCCGCGTCGTTGATGTAGTACTCGCGTGTCACGTTGAAGCCGGTGAATGCCAGCAGATTGGCGAGCGCGTCGCCGAACACCGCGCCGCGGCAATGACCGACATGCATCGGGCCGGTCGGATTGGCGGAGACATATTCGACATTGACGGCGGTGCCTCCGCCGACGTCGCTGCGCCCGTAGTTCTCCCCCGCCGCAAGGATCGCGCGCAAGGCGTCCACCCATGCGGCCGGCTTGAGGGTCAGATTGATGAAACCTGGTCCGGCGACCTCCGCCTTCGCCACCAGATCGTCGCGGCGCAGCTTTGCCGCGATCGCTTCCGCGAGTGGACGTGGCTTGGCGCCAGCGTCCTTGGCCAGCACCATGGCCGCATTGGTTGCCATGTCGCCATGCGCGCTCTCGCGCGGCGGCTCGACCACGATGCGGGATTGGTCGATCCCGGCAGGGAGCACGCCGTCGGCAATCAGCGCGTCATTGGCGGCACGCACTTTGTCGAGGACCGCGGCAAAGATGTTCTGGTCGCCCATGGTCTGCGGATCGGCGTCGGGTCGCGCCGCCTAACGCAATTCCGGAGTCGAGTCAAAAAGCCGCGCGTGCTCCAGGAGCGCGTAGCGGTCTGTCATCCCGGCAATGAAATCGGCGATGTGGCGCAGCCGCGCCGCTTCATCGGCCTCGTCGGCGGTCTGCGCCCACTCCGCCGGCATGTCGCCGCGCCGTTCAAGGTAGCGGGCGAACAGGCCGCAAACCAGGCGCTCCGCGTCTCCCATGATGCGCATGATGCGCTCGTGCCGATACATGCGCGGATAAAGAAAGCCCTTGATGGCCCGGTCGGCCTCCGCCATCGCGGGCGAGAAGCCGGCGACCGGCTGCCTGGCACGACGCACGTCATCGGCCGAGTGCGGCGCCAATCTCCGCAGGCGGCCTGCCGTTTCCGCAGTGACGTCCTCGATCATCGCCGTGATGAGGCGACGCACCAGTTCATGCACCAGCCGCGGGGCGTCGAGAGCGGGATGTTGCTTGCGGATCGCTCGCAGAATGTCTCGGATCAATGCCACGTCCGCGAGATCCTCGAGCACAAAAAGTCCGGCGCGTAACCCATCGTCGATGTCGTGCGCGTCATAGGCGATATCATCGGCGATGGCGGCGAGTTGCGCCTCGGCACTGGCGAAGCTCCACAACTCAAGCTCCTGCATCCGGTTATGCACGGCGACCGTGTGCGGCAGCCCGCGCTCGCGATAGGCCTGGACGAGGCTGCCGTCGCGCGCGGTGAGCGGCCCGTTGTGCTTGACGATGCCCTCAAGCGTTTCCCAGGAGAGGTTCAGTCCATCGAAGGCCGGGTAGCGCCGCTCGAGCGCGGTCACCACTCGCAGCGTCTGCGCGTTGTGATCAAAGCCGCCGCAGGCCGCGAGGCAGCGATCGAGCGCGCGCTCGCCGGCATGCCCGAAAGGGGGATGGCCGAGATCGTGGGCCAGCGCCAGCGCCTCGGCCAAGTCCTCGTCGAGCCCGAGCGCGCGGGCTAACGAGCGCGCGATCTGGGTGACCTCAAGGGTGTGGGTCAGCCGGGTGCGAAAATGATCGCCTTCGTGGAAGACGAAGACCTGGGTCTTGTGCGCGAGTCGACGGAAGGCGGTGGCGTGGATGATGCGGTCGCAGTCGCGCCGGAAGGCGTTGCGGCTTGCGCTCACCGGTTCCGGATAGAGCCGGCCGCGACTCGTGCCGGGAGCGGATGCGTAGGGCGCGCGCACAAGGGCTGCATCAACCGCCATGCCGGACTGCCCAATTGACCAAACCCCTCCTCGCACTTAACTATCCGTCAGGCCCGCTGGCAATCATTGGTGCGCGGATGGACGACATTACCCTCACCCAACGGGCGGCAAGCCGCATCGGCGAGATTTTGCGCCGCGAGCCCCCAGGCAGCATGCTCCGCGTGAGCGTGGAGGGCGGCGGTTGCTCCGGTTTCCAGTACAAGTTCGACATCGACCGCGCCCAGGCGGCCGACGATCTCGTCATCCGGCGCGAGGGCGCGACCGTGCTGATCGACCAAATCTCGGTGGGTTATCTGGCCGGCTCCGAGATCGATTTCGTCGATGACCTGATCGGCGCGTCATTCCGCATCAACAACCCGCAGGCGACGGCATCCTGCGGCTGCGGAACGAGCTTCTCGCTCTGATTTGATTCGGTTTACTCGGCCGCGACAGCGGTCGGGCGCTCGCCATGCTCAGGCAGCTCGCGCAGCTGCGGCTCGAGCCGATACCGCAGCATGCGGTCGAGACGGTCGAGGTAGATGTAGATGACCGGCGTGATGTAGAGCGTCAAAAGCTGCGACAAAAGAAGCCCGCCGACCACGGCAATGCCGAGCGGCTGGCGCAACTCGGCGCCGGCGCCGGTGCCGATCGCAATCGGCAGCGTCCCGAGGATCGCGGCGAAAGTCGTCATCATGATCGGCCGGAAGCGCAGCAGCGCCGCCTCGCGGATGGCGGCCTGCGCGCCCATGCCCACGCGCCGGCGATCGATCGCGAAGTCGATCATCATGATCGCGTTCTTCTTGACGATGCCGACCAGCATGACGATGCCGATCATGGCGATGACCGACAGATCCATGTTGAACATCATGAGCACCAGCAGCGCGCCGACGCCAGCAGAAGGCAGGCCGGAAATGATGGTGATCGGATGAATGAAGCTCTCGTAGAGAACTCCGAGCACCACGTAGGCGGCAAAGATCGCGGCCAAGATCAGCACGCCTTGGCCTTTGAGCGAGTCCTGAAACACCTGCGCCGAACCCTGGAAGCCGGTGCTGATGGTGATCGGCAGACGGAATTCGCGCTCGATTTCCTTGATTGCGTCGACCGCCTGCCCGAGCGAATAGCCGGGCGCAAGATTGAACGAGATGGTGACGGCGGGCTGGTTGCCCTGATGATTAACTTGCAACGGGCCAACCGCGGGCAGCACGCGGGTGACCGCTGAGAGAGGGATCGCCGTTCCTGAGGGGATGCCGTTGCCGTTGACGCCGGCGCCGGGCCCGGTTCCAGTCCCGGCCCCGCCGGCCACGTTGGTCTTCACGAAGATGTTCTGCAGCTGCGAGGGGTCGGCCTGGAATTGCGGCTGGCTCTCGAGGATGACCTGATAATCGTTGGTCGGCGTGTAGATGGTCGCCACTTGCCGCGCGCCGAAGGCGTTGAACAGCTCCTGGCGGATCTGGTCGATAGTGACTCCGTAAACGGCCGACTTCTCGCGGTCCACTTCGACCGACATCTGCGGATTCTTGATGTAGAGATCGGTCGTGACGTCGCGCAGACCGTCGATCTCGGCAATCCGGTCGCGCAATTTCGGCGTGATGTCGTATAACAGCTGGGTGTCGCTGGACTGCAGCGTGTACTGGTACTCGCTCTTGGAGATGCGGCCGGTAATGTTGATGTTCTGAACGTTCTGGAAATAGACCGCCATTCCGGGAACGGTATTGGCACTGTTGCGCAGCCGCTGGATCACGGCCGTGGAATTTTCGTGGCGCGCGTTGCGCGGCTTGAGGGCGATGAACAGGCGGCCGATGTTCAGCGTCGGATTCGGCCCGCCGGCTCCGACCGTGGAATTGACGTAATCGACCGCCGGATCGGAGCGGATGATCTCCGCGACCTCGCGCTGCAGATCTACCATCCCCTGGAACGAAATATCCGACGAGCCTTCCGTCGAGGCGGAGATGAAGCCGGTATCTTCGGTCGGAAAGAAACCTTTTGGAACGATGATGTAGAGCCACACCGACAGCGCGAGCGTTGCCAGCGTCACCACGAGCGTCACGGCTTTGTAGCGCAACACCCGATCCAGCGACCATTCGTAGGCGCGCAGCCAGCTCTTGAATACCGCCTCGAAAATTCGCAGCACCACGTTCTGTTTCTCGCCTTCGCGATGCGGATGCAGGACGCGGGCGCACAGCATGGGCGTAAGGGTCAGCGAGACGAAACCGGACAGGATGATGGCGACCGCGATCGTCACCGCGAATTCGCGAAACACCCGCCCGACCATGCCGCCCATCAGCAACACCGGAATGAACACCGCGATCAGCGAGAAGGTGATCGAGATGATGGTGAAGCCGATCTCGCGCGCGCCCTTAAGCGCGGCCTCGAACGGCCGCATCCCGCCTTCGACGTGGCGTACGATGTTCTCCAGCATGACGATGGCATCGTCGACGACGAACCCGACCGAAAGCGTCAGCGCCAGCAGCGTCATGTTGTTGATGGAAAAGCCGAACACGTACATCGCCACGCACGTGCCGATCAGAGACACAGGAACCGCGAGCGAGGGAATGATGGTGGCGGAGAGCGAGCGCAAGAACAGGAAGATCACCATGATGACCAGGACCACCGCGATAAGAAGCGTCTCCTGAACGC
>Ga0210402_10006564_pt1 | contig 10301 bp, 3 predicted proteins | sample IncBWC7MmetaG_FD_161055 | JGI IMG/M metagenome (GOLD analysis project Ga0210402, IMG submission 161055) | Forest soil microbial communities from Barre Woods Harvard Forest LTER site, Petersham, Massachusetts, United States - Inc-BW-C-7-M | ecosystem: Environmental > Terrestrial > Soil >...
GGATCAGCTTTTTTGCCACCGCCAGGTGCGCTCGGAATTCGTGCAGCGCGTTCAACTCTTCCAATTCTTTCTTCCCAGCTTCCGTTTTTCCCTGCGCGCGCAACGCAATCCCCAGGTTGTAGTGCGCATCTTCAAAATCAGGTTTCAGCGCTATTGCTTTCTGGAACGCTTCGATCGCCCCCGCAGTATCGCCGTTGGCTTTAAGCTCCTTCCCAAGGTTGTATTGGGCTTGGGGGTCTTTCGGGTCGAGTTCACCCGCCTTACGAAACTCCGCCAGCGCTCCGGAATGATCTCCTTGCCGCCGCAACGCCACGCCCAACATCAGATGCGCTTGCGCAAAACCGGGATTCGCCTGCAAAACCTGACGAAACTCGGCCGCCGCCCCAGTCAAATTGCCGACCTGTCCTTCAATCAAACCTAGTTCAAAATGCAATTCCTGGGACGGCTTAATCTGAAGCGCGCGCCGCAATTCGCTTTCCGCAGCAGAATAATTATTCTGCTGCGCATAAATCCGCGCGATCAGCCGTTGCGCCTCGGCATTCGCCGGATCGAATTGGACCGCTAAGCGAAGCTCCTTCATCGCGCCATCCGGCTCATGCATGTCATACAGAGTGGAACCCAGCCCGTAGTGCGCATCCGCCCATTTCGGCTTGAGTTTCAGCACAGCTTGGAATTCATCGGCGGCCTGCTGCGGCTCGCCTTTATATTTCAGCGCTAAAGCCAGATTGTAGTGCGTATCAGAGTTTTTCGGTTCGAGCTCCAGCGCTTTGCGGTAGTTCACGATTGCCTGGTCCCAGGATTTGTTGCGGGAAAACTCCAAGGCGTGTTGCCGATAGTTTTCCGCAGTCTGCGCAAGACAAACTGGGCAAATTAACCAACCGACTACAAGGAATCGAAAAAGCAGTCCCATGCGGTGAAGCATATCAGGCGGAGCAAATCCTTGCGCTCCGCCTGATAGCCCGAACTACCAGTAGAATTTCGCGCTGATCTGCCCAATGCGGGGAGGCCGGGCAACAGTCACTATTCCGAAGTTCTGGTCATCGATGTTCCCTGTCGGGTTCTGGAACTGTGCGTGATTGAATATGTTGAAAAATTCGACGCGGATATCGAAAGCATAATTCTCATGAATCGTGGTTCGCTTCAATATTCCGAAATCGGTGTTGTTGAAACCCGGGCCATGGAAGAAGCGCCGGTTCGACGTGCCAAATGTCCCCAAAGTCGTATTCGGAGCAAATGCACCGGGCAAGAAATAGCATCCCGAAGTCGGTAGTGTGGGATTATTCGGGTCAGCATGGCAATCTGGATACACCTTCCGGGGATCGACAATCTTCACCGGACCCACCCGATCCGGCATATCCGTGGCAGAGCTGTCCGCCAATGAAATATCATCGTTGCTCTGGCTCATCTGTATGGGAAAGCCGCTCGCGAACCTCGTGATTCCCTGAACCTGCCATCCTTGCGTCAAGCGTTTCGGCGCCTTACTGAAAGCCCTATCGAATGGAATCGCCCAAATGTAGCTGGCCACGAAATTGTGCGTAACGTCGGTCGACGACAATCCGCGGCTAATCTTGGCATTTACGAAATTCACGAGGTCGCCGAAGCCAGAAGAATCGTCCAATCCCTTGGAGAAGGTATACGCCGCCAAAAACGTAAAATCATTGGCCTTACGTTCGACGGTGATTTGCCCTGCGTTGTATATCGAATTGGCAGAAAGGAGCGTGTTGGTATTTCCCGTGGCAAAACACACTTGGGGAGTCGCGCCGGCACAGAAATTGGGATTGTTCAGTGACTGCTTTGTGCTGTAAACGCAGTTTGGATTAAGCGTCGCGCCGCACGGTGCCGCTGCGACTGTATTGAAGACATCATTCTCCTGGCCAGGTCCACAACCGAAGGTTTGCTGGGTCGTATCCCAAGCGTTTTGTGCATTCAATTGCATACACAGCGCCGCGCTACCCGGGTTGGCCTCCTGCTCTGTGATGAGGTGGTGACCTGTGGTTCCGACGTAAGCGAGCGTCAATACGGTTGATTTGCTCAGCTCGCGTTGGATGGAGAGATTGAAGTGCTCGGCATAAGACAGCTTGTTGTGAGTATTGTATCCCGGGAAAAAGTTCATCGGTTCGTAGATCGAGAAGTCCAGCGTCTTGTTTGACGCAGCGCCCGGAACCGGTGCCGAGAAGGGGAACCGTTGTCCTATGGAATCCCCAGTAGCCCGAATCCGGAAGGGCTCGTCAAACAACACAGATACTGGCGAGGTCCAATAGAGACCGAACGGGGCATCCGCGACCTCGAAAAACAGGTTTAGGTCTTCGATCGAAGTGTAGTAGATGCCGAAGGACGCCCTGATACTGCTCTTGCCAGGTCCGCCAAAAATCTTGCCCAACACTCCTTCGCTGAAACCGGGCGAATAGGCAAGACCGAGGCGTGGCGCAAAATTATTGTATCTGGTTGGAGCCAGCGTCTTGGGAACACCGGGATCACCAGGGAATACCAAACCAGTTGGAGAAAGAGGAAAGACTGTGGACGTCTCTCCAGGTACAAATGCCTGAAGCTTCCCTTGCGTGTCGTACCACGGCATGCTCACTTCCCAACGCAAGCCGAGGTTGAGCGTGAAGTTGGACTTAATCTTCCAGGAATCTTGAACGAAAGCACCGCCGTAACGAGTGCGAGAATCCAGGACCTGCAAAGCAGCTTGCGTGTAGGGAGCAGAACAGACGGTGCAGGTTGCGCCGAGAAGGAAGTCCGCAAAATCGACGCCTGTTACATTGCCATCAAAATTGAAACCTCCATTCGGGTTGGCGAAGTTCCGTTCATTCACTTGCAAGTAGCGGAATTCCCCTCCGAACTTCAGCGTATGCTTGCCCAGCGACTTCGAGAACACGTCGCTAGCCATATAGGTTGTGTTGGGCTGGAACGTATTCAGGTTGGGTACGCCGATGTTCAAGCCACTCGTGCCAACAAAGCTGACCTGAGGCACATACTCTGGGGAGGTCGTGGAGGGAATAATCCCGAGCGTGCCAGGCCCAGTTATAAATCCGAGCGAGGAAAGGCTCGCCAAACTCTGGACAGGGTTGTCGAGGTGGATAACAGTGCGGAAGACGCTAACCCGCGCCTCGTTGACCGCCGTGGCTCCGAAAGTCTTGGCGTTGCTCATGACGAACTGCTGGGCTCGGGAAGGGGTGGAAGTGGCGAATCCCGGCACACTAGGTCCGGGGTTGCCTTGGGGGACGGAGCTATTTACCGTTGCGCTATCAAAATGGTAATAGAATGACCAGTTTCCCGTTTTCTGGTTGTTGAAATCTACCCGTTCTCCGATTTTATTGTCGGTCACGCTGTTTTTCTGACTGTTACTACAAAAATTCCCGTTGCAAGTAGCGTCTGGGGTGGGGGCCGGAATGAAGGGCAAGATGGCTTTGGATGGAGCCGACCATGCCGCCTGCGGAATCACGCCACCCGGAAAAACGCAGGGGTTCGCACCAGTGTTGCTGGTGCAGCCTGCAAAGCTGTACGGCTCGCCGACAACGGTCGTGCCCGCGGGGTTTCCCATGCGCTGGTCAAGCACCTGGGCCCAGTAAGTAGCGTCAACGGTACCAGTCAAGCTGCCAGGATCGAATATGCCTTGACGCTGGTCGTCGCTTAGCACGTTCGCGGAGGCTTCGGCGCCAGTCACCTCCCTCGTGCCTTGATAGTCGGAGAACCAGAAAATCTTGTTTTTCCATACCGGTCCTCCCGCGGCGTAGCCGAATTGATTGCGACGCAGCTCCGACCTGTTGCCAAAAAAATAATTTTTTGCTTCCAACTTATCGTTACGGAGGAACTCAAAGACATCACCGTGAAAGCCGTTGGTGCCCGACTTGGTGATTGCATTCATCACCGCGCCGCTGAATTTTCCATATTCGGCGTCAAAACTATTGGTGATGAGACGAAATTCTTCCACTGAATCCAGGTTGGGGACTAAGCCTGCGCCGAGGTTGCGCCCTTCGCTAACGTCGCCACCATTCACCAGAAAGGCGTTTGCCGTTTCGCGCTGGCCATTGACGGAGACGTTCCCCGCACTCAAGCTGCCGGAGACTGGCCGGTCGCCACCGATTGTCGAGGCGGTGGATGGTGCAACGCCCGCCTGCAGACCCAGCAAATCTATGTAGCTGCGTCCGTTCAAAGGCAGTGCAAGCATCTTCTTCGAATCGATCACGTCGCCGAGCTGCGTATTTTCCGTCTGCACCTGAACAGCATTCGCGGAAATTTCAACTTTTTCGTTGACGTTTCCTACGTCGAGGACGACGTCAAACCGCAATTGGTCATTGACCTTGAGCACGATGCCCGTTTCATCAAACGGCCGGAAGCCGCCCGCGGTCACGCTCAATTTGTACGTTCCAACCGGAAGCGCCAGGAACCGGAAAGTACCGTCTGCGGACGTCGTGGCCTCCTGGCTGAAATTCGTTTCTGCGTTGGTCACAACAATTTTGGCGCCTGCAATGACTCCCTGCGAGCGATCCTTCACGACGCCGAGAATCGACCCCGTGACGTCTGCTCGGGCCGCGTTGGCCCCAAAAAGTACAACCAAGGCAAGTACAAGTGCTTGCTTGAAAAAATTAGTACGAAGTCGCATGAATACACCCCCGGTCTGGGGGTACATTGTCACGATGAATAGGGCGAGTCAAGAACATGCCGCTTCACGTTCTCACAGGATGAAAACGGCAAAGCCTGCACTAACAGAACTTTTTACAAGTGCGCGCAGAAGCTTAGTTCCAAAAATCTTAGAAATGGCCAGTCAAATGAATTTTCGAATTGGGAATTCCGCCGAAGCGGTCATTTCCGGGGCTGTTTTTTTTCGGAGCGCAAGACGAACACAATATCGGGTGGGTGTGATTCAAGAAAGGTAGGGGCGAGTGGGTTTGAACAACCGTGTTCTGGTTTCGCACCAGATGCCGACTTTGCTCAGAGTTGGCAGAATTCTTTTTGATTCGGCGCTGGAACTCGCTCCTCCCCAGTATCAAACTATTTGTTGACGGTCTGCTTGGATTTGCGAGAGGTTCTTCTATGGCTCTGAATGGAGCATCCTTTGCCACACACAAATACCTCCAGACGTAACTGGCTCGAGCAATTAGGCAAACTGGCTGGCCTGCTTTCTATCGAAAGTCTGGCAGGGCCTACGGCAAGTTTGTGTCTTCAACTGATTCCGAGGCAAGGCGCACAACCTCTGGCAATAAATGGACATGACCTGACGTCCACAACAGATTCGATCAATTACAAATTCACGCCCGAGCAAGACGCCTTCCTGGAACAGGTGGAAGTGGCCAGCTTCCGGTATTTCTGGGATCACACCAATCCTGATACCGGATTGACCCGGGATCGCGCGCTTGCGATTGGGCCAGAGACGCGCGTGTTGGCGAGTATCGCCGCGGCTGGCTTTGCATTGGCGGCAATGTGCATCGCGGATAAACGCGGCTGGGAAGACAGAAAAAAAATACGCGAACGCGTCAGAAATTCGCTCCGCTTCGCGGCCGAGCGGCTCGTTCACCAGCATGGTTTCTTTTTTCATTTTCTAAACATAAACACCGGGGAGCGCGAAGGAAACTGCGAGCTCTCCTCGATGGACAGTTCGCTTTTCTTGTGCGGAGTTCTCTGCTGCGCCGCCTACTTTGAGGACGCCGAAATTAGCAAGCTGGCAGCTCAAATCTACGAGCGGGTGGATTGGGTTTGGTTTCTACAAGACGCGAAAACACTTTCTATGGGATGGACGCCGGAAAACGGATTTCTGAAAGCCCGGTGGGACTCCTATAGCGAACTCATGATGATTTACCTGCTTGGACTCGGGTCCCCGAAATATCCCCTGCCGGCGGAATCCTGGGATGCCTGGGAACGCCCGATCTTTGAATTTGAAGGCATGCGCTATATCGGAGCGCACGCGCCGCTCTTTGTAAACCAGTACTCGCATGCGTGGTTTGATTTTCGTGAGAAGCGGGACAAATACGCAAACTATTTTCAGAATTCCATCATCGCTACCAAAGTACATAAGCTTTGGTGCCTGAAGCTCGCTAAGCAGTTCCCAGACTACGCTGAAAACCTTTGGGGTGTTTCAGCGTCGGACACAATGCATGGCTACGAGGCATGGGGTGGGCCTCCGCCAATGGGATCGCTGGATGGGAGCATCGTGCCTTGCGCCGCCGGAGGCTCGCTGCCCTTCCTGCCCATGGAAACACTTCTCGTGCTGCACACGATCCGGGAAAAGTATCCTAAGGCATGGAGCAAATACGGATTCGTTGACGCATTTAATCCGCTCAGAGATTGGTATAACCCAGACGTGCTAGGTATAGATGCTGGGATCACTTTGCTGATGGCCGAAAATGCGCGGACCGGATTCATTTGGGAACAATTCATGAAAAATGAAGCGGTCCAACGTGGAATGCACAGGGCGGGATTTCGTGCCGCGTAGTTCCCAACTCCGCGATGAAAACGGCGCGGGACGCGATATCGCACGTCGCGCCCTGCGCTGTTTGCCGCTTTCCTAAAACGAGAATCGTGCCTGCACTTCGATGACTCGCCCTGCTAGACCATTCTGTGCCTGACCGAACGTTTTGTTCGCAAGGCCGTTGGCTGCCGTGGGATTGGTTTGTATTCCGGTCAACGCGTCTAGTTGAATCGTTCCGATGGTCTGGTTGGGAAGGGCGGCAAAATTTACTTGATTGAAAAGATTGTAGAAATTTGCCCGGAGGTCCAGCTTGGCTCTTTCGCCTAGTCCCGGTATGTGCGGAAATCCAAATGCCTTGCCCAGCGTAAAGTCCACGGAGGAATACCGCGGACCACGGAACGTGTTGCGATCGATTCCGGGAGCAGCAGGAATACCGCTCGCCGCCAGCACAGGTGGCGCAAAGTAAGTATCTGGCCCGTTCGGGAAGTTGCCCAGCTGCTTTTCAAACGTGGAATTGCTGAAGTCTTTGCCCGCACCACCCAAATAGGCGCCGGGCCTTACGGTGCAGTATCCGCTTCCCGGATAGATCAAGCTGCACGTATTTCCTCCCGGTGAGTTTAGGACCTGTACGTTGTATTGGGGCGTCCAAGGGAACCCAGAATGCAGAGTCCAGATACCGCTCAGAGTCCACCCGCCAATAACCTTTTCTTTCCAGTTATTTTCACCTTTAAAGATTCTGGGTGACCAGATTCCCCAAACCTTAAGGCTGTGCGTCGCGTCGAAGTCCGACGGGCCATATTCCAGCCGGCGGTCAAACGGATAGTCGCCGATATTGTAGTCAAAGGATCCGTCGTCCATGGATTTGCTGAATGTATATTGAGTGTCAATTTCGAACGTATTTGAGAAATGGTGCTGGATCTCCGCCAGCAGGGCGTTGTAATTGCTATTCACGTCGTTCGTCCAGAAGAAAAGATTGTTCACTTGCGAATTCAGCGGCGTGAAATTCCAGTTCAGATTCTCCTGCCTTGTGAAGTGGCGGCTTTGGCTGCCTTGATAACCCACGGTCGCGATCCAGTTATGCCCCACGTCATACTGCGCCAGCAGCGAGTATCGGTAGGTATAAGGCGTGGGAAGATTATGCTGGATGCCGTTCAAAGTGACCGGGCTGCCACTGATGGGTAGATGCGTTGCTGGGTCGAACGTCAGCGTCGCATTGCCGTTCATCGGCCAGCCGGCGAATTGGTGTACGTCACTCGGCGTGGCGTAGAGAATGTCAGACGCCGACGGCCCAGTGAAGTTGAAGAAGGAAACAAACGGCGGGTTGTTTAGTTCCCCAAGCAGGATGGCGTCTTCCATGCGGTTGTAACCAAGTCCGAATCCACCGCGCAGCACCAAACGGTTATGAAGCGCCCCAACCAGCGGTAAAGAATCGGGGCTCCAGGCAAAACCAATCTGTGGCCCGAAGTTGTGCTTGCTGGCGTTGTACAAATCGCCGCCGACCTGCAGCGAAAGGTCCGTCAGCTGGTTCGGACTGGCGCCCAGGATGGGATTGCTGATGTTGCCAAATTTCTCGTGAAGCGGTCCGAAATACTCCCACCGCAGCCCGAGATTGATCGTTAGATTGGGTCTCAGCTTGAAATCATCTTGTACAAATAGCGCATAAATGTTTGAGCGGAGGTAACCTGTGACGGACGTGGGAATTCCGGTCGTGGGATCGAAATTTCCAAACTCCTGAAATGGCGCATCATTCGCGAACTCCCACATGTTTCTGAAAACGTAGTCAGGCCGTGCGCCACCGCTGTTCGTCTGCTTGTTCTGTTCCTTATAAACATCCACCCCGTATTTCAGGGTGTGCCTATGTAGCACGGTGGAAAGCGTGTCGCGTATGTTGTAAGCGGTTTTGTAGAAAATCCCGGGGCCCTGCGTACCGTAGTTGCTGGGACAGGCGCTGGAGAGACAGTTGAGGAAATCGAGCGGCAATCCCCAGGGTTCCTGAGGGTTCGATGCAAGCTCGTCGAAGTACCATCGCGAAACATTGAAGCGCGCTTCGTTTAAAACGTTTGGACTAAAAGTGTGGTTCCAGAGAAGGGCTTCGCTGTAATTGATGCGATCTGAATGCCAAAGATTTGCAGGTCGCGCTGGCCCATTGAAAAAGGTCGCATCATTCGGCACCCAGTACACACTGAAGGCCACGAGATCTTTGTTTGTGACCTGATAATCCATGCGTCCGTTCCACTGCGTTGCAGTTGACTGATTCGGATTCGTTGTCTGCACAAACGCAATGTCAGGAATACCATCAAGACCGTTGCCGACGCCGAAAGGAGCTGCGGCTGAGCCAAAAGTCGGATCCGCAGCGCCACGACCGGAGGTCAGCGGGGAGCCAATGTCCAGTCCTCCCGCCACCGTCTGACAATTGGTTACGGAAAGATTTGCTTGCGTGCACGTTGCATTGAGATTTGTCGTAAAAGACGCGCCTTCACCAGGGAAGCTCAGAAGCTGGCCCGAGATAAAGCCTGTCTGCGCACCCACGGTACTCAGGAATTGTGGTGTTTCCACCCAGGCCGTGCCCGTATTCACGGAACTGTTTCGCAGCGTCTCATAGGAGAAAAAGGCAAAGAGGCGATTCTTGAGAATCGGGCCTCCCACGCTGCCCCCATATTGATTAAATCGGTTGTCTACTTTCTGAACCGATCCGGGGTTGTTGGGGTTATTCACTTTTTGAAAAGCATTTAGTCCCGGCCGGTCCATCTTGATGAAGAGGCTTCCGTGCAAATCATTGGTTCCATTCTGCGAGACCACCTCGATCTGCGCGCCGCTGTTGCGGCCGTTTTCTGCACTGTACTCATTGGATGTGATTCTAACTTCCTTTACGGACTCTTCGTTCGGCGTGATAATCGCCGCACCTCCCCAGTCCAGGCTGTTCACCTCCACTCCATCCACCTGAAAACTATTGGCGATATTCCGCTGGCCATTCGCGTTAACCTGAACCTGATTTTCCGTCGCAAAGATGCTGCTCGTGGCGCTGGAGCCTCCCGGCCCTGCGCTGCCGGGCAGATTCTGGCTCCCGCCTCCGTTGTTATGCGCCGCATCGCCGAATACGCCCGGCGCAAGGCGTAGCAGTTGATAAGGGTCGCGTCCGAAAGAGGGAAGATTCTGAATTTGCCGGTCGGAAAGCGTGCCGCTGATTGATCCGGTTTCCGTGTCAATGGGTGGAGAAACTTCTGCGGTCACGGTCACCGATTGCGTGACTTCTCCCACCTCCAACGAAATGTTCACGGCCTGTGTTTGTTCCGCAGCCACCACTACATCTTGCAGAGACCCCTTCTTGAATCCAGTCGCTTCAACACTAATTGAATAGTGGCCAGGAGCAAGACTAAGAAAGTTATAGACACCATCGGAATCGGTGACGGTCGTTTTGGAAATGTTTGTGTCTTTGGATGTCAGCGTGACTGTCGCGGCGGCAATGGTGGCGCCTTGTTGATCCGCGACCACTCCCTGAATTCCCGCGCGATACTGGGCAAAAGTTGAGGTTGAAATCGAAAAAAAGAACACAAAAGCAAGAAGGTATTTCCACTTCATGGCATCTCCCCCTTACAGCAAACTCCCAGAAGCCATCCCCTAAATCGATTTACTTCCGGAACTTATGTCGGTGAGATGCATGATCGGTGCAAAGGGTTTCGGTCGTTTTTGTACAGCAAACCATGTATGCGGCCCAACCGGGGTTCGGCAACGAGCGGCGCCCTTCGTAGATTATGTGTATTTTTAATAAGTAATGTAATCGCTATCGTTGTGGGAGGTTTAAGAATCTACTCGGGGGCAAAATTAGCCAAGACTTAGACAAAAAATGATCGGTATCTGGGGGTATCTTGAAAGAAATGGTCGGGGCGAAAGG
>Ga0210402_10006565_pt1 | contig 10300 bp, 7 predicted proteins | sample IncBWC7MmetaG_FD_161055 | JGI IMG/M metagenome (GOLD analysis project Ga0210402, IMG submission 161055) | Forest soil microbial communities from Barre Woods Harvard Forest LTER site, Petersham, Massachusetts, United States - Inc-BW-C-7-M | ecosystem: Environmental > Terrestrial > Soil >...
GCGGAAGCCGAGATCGAGTTGGCCGCTGAGTGCGGCGGGCAATGTCACCGGTTGCGGCGAAGGGCCCCAAAAGTAGCGGACGATTGCGCCGGCCATGAAGATGAGGCCGATGGTGAACAGCACCTGCTCCAGTTCGCTGGCGCCATACAGACGTGCATACAGTGTCCGTTCGAGCACCACGCTGACCAGCGCGATCAGGATGAACGCAGCCAGGAGTGCCAGACCGAACGGCACCGCATAGGTGTTCATCAGTGTGACGGTGACATAGCCGCCGGCCATGGCGAACACACCATGCGCGAGGTTGACGAAACCCATGAGCCCCATGGTCACGGAAAGCCCCACCGAGATGACGTAAAGGATCATCGCATAGGCCAGACCATGGAACAGGATGGAGAGAAGCGCGTCCATACAATCCCATTCACGCCATCATGGCCCGCGTAAACTCACTCTCCGCCCTGGGGCGGAGAGGGCCGGGGTGAGGTGGGGCTAATGCCACCGCGACGTCCCCCACCTCACCTTGACCCTCTCCGCCCCCAAGGGCGGAGAGGGAAATGCACAGGCGTCGTGATATGCGCACCCGCATCATTTTTGGTTGTTGATCTCCTTCCACGGGTCTTTCACCATCGGCATCGTCTCGAACTCGACATTCGCCAGCTTGCCGTCAACGTTCTCGGTCCGCCGTAATCTCCCTCTCCGCCCCCAAGGGCGGAGAGGCAAATGCACAGGCGTCGCGATATGTGCACCCGCGTCACTTCTGGTGGTTGATCTCCTTCCACGGGTCTTTCACCATCGGCATCGTCTCGAACTCGACGTTCGCCAGCTTGCCGTCCACCTTCTCGGTCTTGCGCATGTACTCGTTCTGCACGATGTCGCGCGTCTCGGGATCGATCATGATCGGTCCGCGCGGGCTGGCATCGTCCTTCCAGCCCTTCAGCAGCTCCATCGTCTTGTCCGGATCGATCTTGCCGTTCTGCGCGATGATGACGTGGAAGATCGCGGCCATGCCGTCATAGCCGCCGACCGCCTCGAACGCCGGATCGTCCTTGGTATTGAACTCCGCCTGATACGCCTTGACGAAGGCCTGATTGGCGGGCCGCGTGGACGCCGCCGAGTAGTGGAATGCGGTCACCACGCCGAGCGCCACGTCGCCCATGTTCTGCAGCTCTTCATCGGTGGTGATGTCGCCAGGCCCAATCAGCTTGATGCCGGCCTGCTTCAACCCGAGATCGCCGAACGTCTTCATCAGCGCCGTCGCATCCTTGCCGGCGGGAACGAAGGCGAACACGGCGTCCGGTCCGGCATCCTTGGCGCGCTGCATGAACGGCACATAGTCCGGGTTGACCAGCGGCATGTGCACCGATCCGACAATCTGTCCGCCCGCGTCGGTAAAGCCCTTGGTGAACGCCGCCTCGGCGTCGATACCGGGGCCATAGTCCGACACCGCCGTGTAAACCTTCTTGACCCCGCTCTTCGCCGCCCAGGCGCCCAGCGGATAGCTCGACTGCCACATGGTGAACGACACGCGCGCGATGTAGGGCGACTTGGTGGTGATCATCGCGGTGCCGGCGTTCATGATGATGAACGGCACCTTCGCCTCGGTCGCCAGCGGGGCGATGGCAAGTGCGTTCGGCGTGTAGACCGCTCCGGCCAGAAGCTGCACGTGGTCACGCGTGATCAGCTCCTGCGCCATGCGCTTGGCGATCTCGGGGTTGGGACCGGTGTCGTCGCGTCGGATGATCTCAAGTTTCACGCCAGGCGGCAGGTCCTTTTCATGCTGCTTCACGTAGAGCCGGATGCCGCGGTCCATCTGCTCGCCGACGGCGGCGAACGGGCCGGAATAGGTGTCGATCACGCCCAGCTTCACCGTCTGCGCCGAGGTTGCCGCGGCGAAACCGACGGTGATGCAGGCCGTCGCGACGGCAGATGCCCAGAACCTCATGGTGCGCCTCCCAGTTTGGCCGCGACTTGTGCCGCAGATCGGGCGGCGCGGCAACATGGGGTCAGGGCATCGCGGGCGGCGGGTGCCGACGACGAACCGAGTGCATCCCGCAACTTCTGCCAGGCAATCTGTTAAGACATCGGGCCGCCGGGCAGTGTCTCAGTCTGAATTTCAGGTTTGGGTGGAGAGCGGACATCCATTGCCCCTTTGCGCCGAGGATTTTCGCGCAATGGAGGCGAGTGCGGAGGAATTTGATTCTACCTGGCAACAGATGCTTCTGGGTACGGCGAACTTGACCGTAGAAATGGCGGCGGGAAGCCAACTTTCAGCGACGGTCAGCGAGTGGGATTTGTGAACAGGTCAGATCGGTGCGACCGACCTGACCACCCCAGCCACGCATCCGTTCAGGGTGGTCAGCCTGGATAGGCGCGGTGCTCTCACAATCGCAGAGCATCGCCTCATTGATCCGATGTCAATGCCGAACGGCGTCGTGCCGCCCTATAGCTATGACGGAACATCCTCCGAGGCCCGTGCCTCATCCTCCGAGGCCCGTGCCTCATCCTCCGAGGCCGGGGCCTCATCGTCCGAGGCCGGGGCCTCATCCTCCGAGGCCAGGGCCTCCTCCTCGACCTGATCGAGAACCTGCTGCACCTCCGTTGGGTCCGGCAGCGTGATCTTGGGCCGCTTCTTGATGATCCGCTCTGCGACCGGCGCGAAGTGGCCGTCGACGAACGAGCGCCGGTCGGAGCAGCCGTACATTTCCCGGAGGAACTTACCCGTGACCTGCTCCTTCACGACCGAGACAAGCTCTTTCACTTCCATTTCCGAGAGCAGGTAGTCGCTTGCCACCGCCTCGAGGTAGGTGGCCAAGAGCCTGACCATCTCCTTTGCATCATCTTCAACAAGGCCATCCAAAACATACTTGGATGCGGCCGAAGCGGCGGCGCCGGCCGAGAATGCGCCAAGAAGCCCACCGACGAATGCCCCGACGACGGTACCAATTACGGGGACGGCCGTTCCGACAGCGGCCCCGCCCGCAGCGCCCGCCATCCAGCCACCGACCCCGCCAGCGACACCCACGCCGTTGACTGCCAAGTTCTTGCTGCACTGCGCCCATGATATGCTGCCATGGACTGCTGCGCGGTAGAAATCCGGGGCCGATATGACCACTGTCGTCACAACGGCCGTGATGGTATTCGTGCGAAGCAACTTGGCGACGTGATTGGTCGCGGCAGCCCCGGACGCAGCCCCCCGCCCCAATGACGCCCTCGCAACGCTATCCACGAACCCGCGTCCGAATTGGGTCCGGGCAACGATTTTCACTCCATTCCTGGCAACCACGGCGCCGCCCGCGGCGGCCCTGGTGCGCAGGATCTGGGCTGTTACGATCCCGGTAACCAGCGACGCTGCGCCCGACTGAAGCCCCAGGACAATAGAGTCTTTTGTCGCTTCAACGGTGCCCTTCCCATCCCATTTCTGCTTCGCAAAATTGATAGAGAATGAAATGGCAAACGCGTAGCTGGTAGTCACACACTGGTTCTGCACGTCGAACCAGAGGCTGTCGATGTTGCCCGCCGCTGCGATGTTCTTGGCTTGCCTGTAGGGAACGCCAGGCTTGATCTTGGCCGCGGCATCGTCAGGATCGTGTAAGCCGGGCACCTTCCCCTGGCGGATCTTCTCTTTCATGAGCGTCAGGCATTCTTCGTACTGGTCGCTCGGCACCTCCAACAGTTGGGAGCCGTACTTATATGGGCCCTGACCATCAAATGCCGCGTTCAGTGTAGAGCGCGCGTTGTCGTAATATTTCGTTTGTATCGGCACGCCATCGACAAAACGATCCGCACCGTTCAACTCATTGGTCCATCCGACTTGTTCGACCGACGCGCCCGAGAAGCGGTCTCTCAGGGCATTCGCTTCCTCAGCGGCGAACCCGGCGCCCCCTCTGGTGTGAAACTTGTTGATCTGCGTCCCTTCAAGGGCGTCCGCCAACCGGGGTCCGATGACGAAGTCAGCGGGATTCTTCTCGTCGTCCATCGCGGTGTCCAATCTCAACCATCGAGGACACCTATTTCGCGTCCATACATGCATCATCAACTATTCGTACCGTTGATGCATTGATCTGGATCAAGCCGGGTTCGGTTGCGCGGCAGAAGACCGTCTTGACCGGGCTGATCACTCTGACCGGATGCGTCGTCAGGTTGGTCGCACCGATCCGACCTGTTCACAAATTCCCCTCGCTGACCGTCGCTGAAAGCTGGCTTCCCACCGCCATTTCCACGGTCGCGTTTGCCGCACCGAGAATCATCTGTTTTCAAGTAAAGCCGTAGCCGTGCTTTGGACCCGAGTCTGGGCCGGCCGGCCTCCGGTGAGGGGCTCACAATGCCGAGCATGCCACCGAGGAAATCCGCTCCGGGTCGAAGCCTGAAACGCGAACTGAGATACAAGCCGCCGCCGTGATCCGCGCGGCTATCTCCGAACTGCTCCAGGCCGTAGGGGTAAGGCAGGCCGCGCACCGGAATATTTTCCTTGCCACTCGCCGCCCGTTCATGGCCTTGTTGCGTCCATGTCAGCCGCAGCCAACCCCCCTGACCCAACTTCCCAGCCCGCCCCCTGGCCGGCGAGCACCGACAGGCGCGGCAACCTCACCCGCCTGCTTGGCCTCGTCCGCAAGCTCATCGACTACGGCAAGGACCTCGCCACCGCAGTCCGCGAGCGCGGCCTCACCGACCGCCCCGCCGGCGCATCAGCCCGCTTTGGCACAAGCGACATCGCGCTGATCCTGTCGCGCATCGCCGCGGCCCTGCTCCGCGCCGACGCGCTCGAAGCCAGACTCCTGCGCAGCGCTGCCCGACCGGACCCGAAGCCTCGCCCGCCACGCGCGCCATCACAGCGCGCACCACGCGCCGCCCGACAGCAAGCCGAGCCGGCCGCGCCGCCCGATCCGTGCCTGGCGCGCCTGCCCACGCCGGAGCAGATCGCCGCCGAAATCCGCCGCCGGCCGGTCGGCGCCGTGCTGGTCGATATCTGCCGCGATCTCGGCATCATGGCGGACCATCCGCTGTGGCGGGAGGTGCAGATGGCCATCATCGCGCACGGCAGTGGCCTCGGGGCGTTCTTCAAGGACATGTTCCAACGGGCGTTTGCAAACTGGCGCGAGCTTTCGAGCGCGCTTGCCGCCCCGCCCGCGCCATCGCCGCCGCTCTCCCTCGAACCTGCCTGCACCGGCCCGCCCTGAACGGGTCGCTCCGGCGCGTGACCAACGGGGCCAGCCCAGCGGCGGACCCCGCCATTTCGTGTAGGCGATCGCCTTACGCTCACCAACGCTCGGCAACTGCGCCAATGGCTAACGGCGGACGAACCGGCACGACAGGTTCTATTCGACGAGCGCCGACATCACGCTTGCCGGTCGCGCCGTTCCTCCAGCGTCAGCTGCGCAATGAAGCCGGAACGAGTCGCACCGGCGGCCCGGGCCTGCGCGTCCAGACGAAGCAGTACCCGGCGCGGCAACGTGATGTTCACCCGCTCGATCGTGCTATCGAGCGCAGCCGGATCGACCGCGATGACCCCGAACGCCCAACCGCCGAATTCGGGCCGATCACGCAACGCCTCGATAGAGGTCGGGGCGGGGATGGTGCCGCCCGTGTCGAGTGTCGCGTCGATCCAGGCGGCAGCCGCCTCCTCCGCGGCCGAAACCGCCTCGTCAATGGTATCGCCGGCGGCAAAGCAGCCGGGCAGGTCCGGCACCACCACCCCATAAGCAGTGGTCTCACTGCCGATTTCGATCGCGATCGGGTAGCGCATTGCCAACTCCTAAAGCCCCGCCTGTTTTCGGATCGCAGCAACGAGGCCGGGACCAAGGTCCTTCTTCGGGTGCGGAACGACGATGATTCCTGGCCGCAATGGATGTTTGAATACGTGGTGCGATCCCCGGATGCGATCGAGCATCCAACCGGCAGCCCTGAGCTCCCTGACAAGGTCGGTGCTCTTCACGTATGTATGATACACACTGCCATTCGGACGTCAACGACACCAAGGACGGCCGCAGTCAGATCAGACCGGGTGCTTCGCCGTCTGGTTGAACAGAATCCGCCGCTCCTCCTCGGTCGGCGGCGCGCTGCGGCGCAGCTCCTTGCCGAGGTCGATCCCGCGCTGCACCGCCGGTCGCTGCTTGATCGCCTCGCGCCAGCGCGCGACGTTCGGGAACTCATCGAGCGCCTGGCCCAGCGGCTTGCTGATCAGCACCCACGGGAACGACGCCATATCAGCGATCGAGTACTCGCTCACGATGTAATCCCGCCCCTCAAGCCGCCGCTCCAGCACGCCCAGGCAGCGGTTGTACTCGTTGGCGTAGCGCTGATGCGAATAGCTGTGCTCGCCCTGCGCGTAGTTGACAAAATGGCTGAGCTGCCCAGCCATCGGCCCGAGATTGCCGACCTGCCAGAACAGCCACTCCAGCGTCTCCTTCCGCCCGCGCGCGTCGGTCGGCATGAACCGGCCGGCCTTCTCCGCCAGATGCAGCAGGATCGCGCCCGACTCGAACACCGGAACGCCATCATCGACGATCGCCGGCATGCGGTTGTTCGGACTGATCGCCAGGAACTCCGGCTTGAACTGATCGCCCTTGCCGATGTTCACCGGCACCACGCGGTAGGGCAGCCCGCATTCCTCCAGCATGATCGAGACCTTCCAGCCGTTCGGCGTCGGCCAGTAGTGGAAGTCGATCATGCCTCGATGCCTTCCGTCTGGCCGACCTCGGCGAGGATCTCCGCGGTGTGTTCGCCGAGCGCAGGCGCGCCGCGCCGGATCGCGGTCGGCGTGGCGGAGAACCGCGCCGCCGGACGCGCCTGGCGCAGGCGGCCGGCGCCGGGATGCTCGGTCTCCACCACGATCCCGTTCGCAACCACCTGCGGATGTTCGATCATCCGGCTGCGCGTCAGCACCGGCGCGCAGGGCACGCCTTCCGCCGTCAGCCGCTCCAGCCATTCGGCCGCCGGGCGCGTGCGCAGCACCTCCTGGATCATCGCGAGGCGCTCGTTGATGTGCTTCTGCCGCAGCGCGGGCGTGCGGAAGCGTGGATCGTCCAGCCACTCCCGGCGATCCAGCGCACGGGTCAGTGCCACCCATTCGCGATCGGTCTGCACCGCGGCGCTGATGTAGTCGTCGGCGGTCTCGTAGATCAGGTCGATGAAGCTGGCGGCCTCCTGCTGCGGCAGTTCGCCGCCGACGAAGGTCTGGCTGCCCATGTCGGACCCCCAGAGGAACGCCACCACGGCGTCGAGCATGGAAAGGCGCACGTGCTGCCCCTGTCCGGTCCGTTCGCGTGCCAGCAGCGCCGCGGTGATCGCCTGTGCCGCCACCACGCCGGTCAGCTTGTCGGGCACAATGGTGCGGACGAGCCGAGGGCGCTCCTGGTCGGAGCCGCCCTGGATGCTGGCGAGGCCCGACAACGCCTGCACCAGCGGGTCGTAGACCGGCTTCTGCGCGAACGGCCCCTGCTCGCCGAAGCCGCTGATCGACACATAGATGATGTCCGGCGCCAGCGCCCGCACGGCCGGCTCGCCGAAGCCCATCCGGTCGATGACGCCGGCACGGAAGTTCTGCACGAACACGTCGGCGCCGGCGAGCAGCCGCTTCAGCGCCGCCGCGCCGGCCGGCGTCTTCAGGTCCAGCACGATCGAGCGCTTGTTGCGGTTGTTGTTAAGGAAAGAGGCGGAGAATCCGCCTCGCTGGTTCGCCGCGGCGCGCGTGTGGTCGCCGCCCTGTGGGTTCTCGACCTTGATCACATCGGCACCCTGGTCGGCCAGCAGCATCGTCGCGGAGGGCCCCGATACCATCGAGCTCAGGTCAATGACGCGGTAGCCGTGCAGTGGTCCGGGCATGTGCTCTCTCATCCTATCGGCGGATACGTGGTCGTGATCGGGCAACGGCCGAGCGAGGTCAAGTTCACGGAATTGTGTTGCTGCATGTGCGAAGAGAGTGGCAATATCACTGTCGCATCAAAAGGGGCAGGATCGTCCGCCAACGAAGAGGTTCCATCATGATCGCCGTGCCGTGCCGGTCGCAATCGTGCCCAGGATATTCGGGGCTCCACAGCCAGGAGGCCGCTGTGCGCGGTGGCGATCGATGAGGGGCCGCGGCGGCAGGCGCTCCGGCGAGCCGGCGGGAGACATGCTCGGAACCGCCCTGCTCGCCTGCATGCTGGCGGCGCTGCTGGCGAGTTCCGTGGCGATGGTCGCGGCGGCCCGGACGATCGACATCGCGCCCAAGGTCGGCGACATCCTGGTGTTCAAGCCGGGCGCGCGGATGCCTATCGAATGGGAATTCGCCGCGGTGACCACGTCGGACCAGCTCCCGGTGAGTTGCAACCTACGGCCCGATGTCATGGCATCCGCCGGCGGCAGTTTGGTGGTCGAGGAGCGCTTCGCAGGCAAGCGCATGTACCGGGTGCACTGGGCGGGACAGCACACCACCAACGGCGAGACCGATTGCGGTCCGGTTGCCGATCTACTGGTCGCGCGCGGCGATCTCCAGTTGCTGACCAACGCCGTCGGCGGCCCGGGCGTGGAACACAAGCCTCTCGGCGATCTCTGACCGCGTCGCCGCCGAACGGTGGAGCGATTGACGCTCCACCTTTCCGCGGACAGCTCGAACGCTCAGTGGTGCGCTTGGTAGTACGAGTTGCGAATCACGCGACCCGGCAGCGCGCCGGTGTGCTTGCCGTCCTCCAGCAGGATCTGGCCGTTCACGATCGTCATGTGAATGCCCACTGCCGGCTCCTTGATGCGCCAGCCGCCGGCCGGGAAGTCATGCACGACGCTCTCCGGTCCCGGCTTCACCGTGTCGGGGTCGAACAGCACGATGTCCGCGGCGAGACCCTCGCGAAGTAGGCCGCGATCGCTGATGCCGAACAGCGACGCCGACTCGAACGTCAGCCGCCGCACCGCCTGCTCCAAGGTCATCGCGTGCTTCTCGCGCACCCACTCGCCGAGCAGCCGCGTGGTGTAGCCATAGCCACCATGGAACTGCACATGCGCGCCGCCACCGCCAAGCCCGATGAACGCGTTCGGATAGGTCAGGATCTGCTTCACCGCCTCGTCGTCGATGTTGTTCTCGGCCTGCAGGAAGCGGGTCTCCAGCTTCTCTTCCACCACCAGATCCAGGAACGCGTCGATCACCCGCTTGTTCTGCATCTTGGCGATCTCGCCGATGGTCTTGAACTGCAGCGGCTTGTTTTTCTCCAGCGCCGGCTCGTTGACCCACATGTAGTCCCACCAGGTCTTCGAGAACCCGATGGCGCCCGAGATCGGCACCGACCGCTCCACCGCCTCGGCGTGCAGCTTGTCGCGCACCTGCGGGTCGGCATAGGCGCGCATCTTCTCGGCGTCGGTCGAGATCAGGATCGGATGCCAGGTCGGCAGCCCGCGGAACACCTGGCAGTTCTTCATGGTGAAGTCCTGCGTTACGCGGTTGGGCGAGCACATCGGATAGGCGCGGATGCCGGCGCGCGCGGTCTCGTCGACGCGGGCGATGTGCTGCTTCCACTTGTCGCCGGTGCGCACGGTCTGGCTCAGGCTGTTGTAGATCACCGGCCGGCCGCAGGCCTCCGCCATCCGCGCCATCAGCCCATCGGCCAGTTCCGGATCGACGCCGCCGCCCATCTGGACCGTGCCGGTCCCGAGTTCGCGCAGCACGTCGGTGAGCGCGAACAGTTCCTTGTCATCCGCCCACAGCGCGGGGATCGGTACACCCTGCGGATCGAAGTGCCCCTTCTGCCGCGAGCCCGAGAAGCCGATCGCGCCGGCCTGCATGCCGTCGCGCACGACCTCCTGCATGGTGCGGATCTCGTCGTCGGTGGCGGTGCGCTTCTGGCAGTCCTCGCCCATCGCGTAGAAGCGCACGGCGGTGTGGCCGATCAGCGTGCCGGCATTGACGCCGAGGTGGTTGTCGAGCCGGTCCATGTATTGCGGGAAGCTCTCCCAGTTGACGTCGACGGTGCGCAGCACCTCCATCGGGATGGCTTCGACGTAGGACAGGAATTCGGCCATCCGCTCCTCGTTGCCGCGGCGCACCGGGGCCAGCGAAAGCGAGCAGTTGCCGAAGATTACCGTCGTGGCGCCGTGCTGCGGCGAGAACGTGCACAGCGGGTCCCACGTCACCTGCGCGTCGTAGTGGCAGTGGTTGTCAATGAAACCAGGCGACACCGCGAGGCCGTCGGCATCGACGGTGCGAGTCGCGGCACCATTGATCTTGCCGATTTCGACAATCTTGCCGTCCTTCACCGCAAGGTCGCCGCGGAAGGCCGGCATCCCCGAGCCATCCACGATGCGGCCATTACGGATCAACAGGTCATACGTCATCTTC
>Ga0210402_10006566_pt1 | contig 10300 bp, 7 predicted proteins | sample IncBWC7MmetaG_FD_161055 | JGI IMG/M metagenome (GOLD analysis project Ga0210402, IMG submission 161055) | Forest soil microbial communities from Barre Woods Harvard Forest LTER site, Petersham, Massachusetts, United States - Inc-BW-C-7-M | ecosystem: Environmental > Terrestrial > Soil >...
CTTTGTCCGACCTCGGTCAATTGATTGATCGAGAACTGGCTGGCGGACGGAAGCATGGATACGTATTCGAACTGACGGGGTGCTCGGCGGAGTCAAATGGCGGCGCCAACGTGAAATATCGAGTGGCGGCTTATCCCATGACTGTGAACCAAACCGGCGTACGAGCCTTTTGCTCGGATGAATCTGCTGTCATCAAAGTAGACTCCAGCGGCTCGGCAACGGGATGTACGGAGAACGGCAGCCCGCTGTAGTCACCATTCCCGATCTCTTTTCAGGAGGAAACGAATGTTTTGTTCTCAATGCGGGGCGAATAACGCGGACACCGCGGCGGTGTGCGTTCAGTGCGGCAGGACACTTCAAGCGGGAACTCCGGCAACTCCCTTGCAGGTCAACGGCACGGTGGTGCCTCCTACAGCGGCGGTGCCGAACTATCTGGTGTTCGCGATTCTGGCCACGGTTTTCTGCTGCCTACCAGCGGGAGTTCCTGCCATCGTCTACGCGGCGCAGGTCAACGGCAAGTTGCAGATGGGCGACGTGGCGGGGGCGCAGGCTGCGTCCAACAACGCAAAGCTGTGGTGCATGATCTCAGCGGGACTTGGGCTTGGCGTGGTCGCGCTGTATATGATCCTGATCATGTTCGGAATTCTGAACGGCATCAGTAACCACTAGCCTGCGAGGACACTATGGCAACCCGCTCACGCCGAACCTGTCGATGCTGGAAATGCGCCCGATGGACCTGCGTACCGTGAACCTGTCTGCGATGAACCCACGCCAGCGCTCTTTGCTGCTGGCGATGTTCGCGGCGCTTGCCCTGGCGGCGTCTGTGCTGTGTGTTTTCGATCCGGCCACGTCCGGAATATTTCCGCCTTGTCCGGTTCGCTATTTGACGGGATGGTATTGTCCGGGGTGCGGGTCATTGCGGGCGATTCACCAACTCCTGCATGGGCACCTGCAAGCGGCGTGGGCGATGAATCCGCTGACGGTGGTGCTGCTGCCCTTTCTGAGTTACGGTTTAATCTCCTCCGCACTCTTCGAAATTCGTGGCCGGGGATTGCCGGAGCCATTCCTCAGGGCGGTTTGGATACGCGCTCTGTGCGCTGCGATTATTCTTTTTGGGATTGTGAGAAATCTTCCCCTGCATCCGTTTGACTTGCTGGCGCCTGGGGCGATGCTGCACTTTTGAGAAATTGTTCCTGGGCCGAACCCGGCTGGACTACTCGACTTCAGGGCAGACTCTTCGCTCCGCCTGAAGAACGGCTACGCTCAGGATGACGCCCATTGATTAGAGTGGGCGCAAGGCGTGGTCCTTCTTGCGGCAATCCTCGCAGACTCCATAAATCTGGAACGTGTGACGGGTGGCGAGGTAGTGGTACTTGCGGCCGATTTCCTGCTCCAGTTGGCCGACTTCCTGTGAAAAGAACTCGACGGAGCTGCCACAGCCGGTGCACACCATGTGGTGATGGCTACGCCGGTTGTACTGGTGCTCGTAACGGGCGATGCCGTCGTGGAAGGCGACTTCGCTGGCCAGGCCGCATTCGGCGAGCAGTTTCAGCGTGCGGTAAACCGTGGTGTAGCCGATGCGAGCGTCTTTCTTCTGTACCAGGCGATGAAGCTCATCGGTGGAAAGGTGGTCGCGGGTTTCGAGGAAGGTGTGGAGAATAACGTCGCGCTGCGCGGTTTGCTTCAGGCCCACGCCCTTCAGGTGCTTGTGAAGAATCTCCTGGGCCTCGCGGACCATCTGGCGGGAGATGGTGGGCTGATCATCGATGCGCTTCTGGAGCATGGGATTAGAGACTGAATCCGCTGAAACTTAGTCTGGTGAACCCCGTCAGAATACCATCCGGCATCTTGAAAATGAAATTCATTTTCAGCGCGGGCGGAGCTGGATGAGAGGTGGAATACAATCAGAGATTCCTCATGAGCACCCTGGCAGAGATCAGCGTACCCAAGTCGCGTCGGGCACCGATTTTCCGCATCTTGCTGTGGCTTTTCCTGGCCGTCCTTTTGATTCTGGCAGGAGCCCTGGGCTACGCCTACTATGTCGCGCTTTCCGCTCTTCCCCGGCTCGACGGGCAGTGGCAGGTCAGCGGGCTGTCCGCGCCCGTCACGGTGACGCGCGACAGTCACGGCGTTCCCACGATTGAAGCTTCCAGTCTGGAAGACCTTTTCTTCGCACAAGGCTATGTCACGGCACAAGACCGCTTGTGGCAGATGGACATGATGCGTCGTTTTGCCAGCGGAGAACTCTCGGAGATTCTGGGCGAAGACACTCTGAAGCTCGACCGTGAGCAGAGAATCCTGGGCTTGCGGGCGGCTGCAAAGAAGGCCCTGGAAATGGCCAGCTCGCGCGATCGCAGTTTTTTCGAGGCGTACGCTCGGGGAGTGAATGCATACATCGGGGGCCATGGTAGCAGCCTGCCCATTGAGTTTCGCATCATGCACTACGCGCCGAAGCCGTGGCAGGTGGAAGATTCCCTGGTCATCGCCAACCAGATGGTCAAGGATCTCAATTATCACTATTTTTACGACGCCCTCAGCCGGGAAAAGATTCTGGCGAAATTAGGGCCTGAGTTAACCGCTGACCTGTATATAAACCGCTCCTGGCACGACCGTCCCCCGACCGTCATGCGCGGCGATCTGAATGAACCGGACAGCAATACCGGCGACTCCGACGACGAGGATGACGACGATTCTCCTGACAACTCGGTCACGCGGAGAAGCGCTCCCGCGCTCAAAGTCTTGCCCATCCACGGTTTGCGAAATGAAGACCCCGCGGTGAATGGATCGAACGACTGGGTCGTCTCCGGCGCACATACAGTGACGGGCAAGCCGCTGCTCTCGAACGACATGCACCTTGGCCACCAGATGCCCAATCTCTGGTACGAGGCGCACCTGCGCGCTGGCACTCTGGATGTCGCAGGCGTCACGCTCCCTGGGATGCCGTTCGTGATCGTTGGCCACAATCAGCGAATCGCGTGGGGATTTACCAACGTCGGGCCGACAGTGACTGATGTTTATATCGAGAACTTCAACGCGCAGGGCGCGTATCAGACGCCAACTGGATGGGTGCAGCCCGAGCATCGCGTCGAGGTGATCCACGTCAAGGGCAAGCCGGATGTCAACGTAGATGTGAAGATCACGCGCCACGGACCGGTGATCACAGAAATAGTTCCTGGTGAAACCCGGCCACTGGCCCTGCGTTGGACGCTTTACGGTGAATTGCACATCCCCTTATTCGAAGTGAATACGGCGCAGAACTGGAATGACTTTCGGCACGCATTCTCACAATGGGATGCGCCCGGCCAAAACGTGGTGTACGCCGACGTCGACGGGAATATCGGATACCAGGCCACCGGCAAAGTTCCGATCCGCGCGGCGGGGGACGGCAGTCTTCCAGTGAGCGGCGCTGACAATGCGCACGAGTGGACTTCCTACATCCCATTTGAGAAGTTGCCCAGCACCTATAACCCGCCGTCGGGAATCATCGGTACGGCCAATGGACGGATCACGCCCGACGATTATCCCAACTCGATCAGCATGGAATGGGAGGCTCCGTGGCGCACGGCGCGCATTTATCACGTCCTGGAGTCGGGGCGGCAGTTCTCTCCGGCCGATATGCTCGCGCTGCAGACTGACGTTCAGTCCGAAGCCGGCTTGTTCGCGGCCGAGCGCTTTGTATACGCCGTCGATCACGCTTCCAAGGCCTCCGCGCGGGTTAAGCAAGCGGCGGATTTCATGAGAAGCTGGGATGGGCGCATGCAGGCCTCGTCGCCGGCGCCGACTATCGCCGAAAATTCGATCCGCGAACTGAGACGGTTGCTGCTGGAGCCAAAGCTGGGAAGCGCGCCAGCTGATTCCATGAAAGAAAGCGAGGTTCTGAACTGGAAGACTTATTCGTGGGAGATGCGGTCGGTGTGGATGGAAAACATTCTGCTGCACCGCCCCAAGCGTTGGCTGCCGGAACACTTCTCCAATTATGACGACCTGCTTGCCGCCGCAGTGGATGCCGCGGTGAATAGTCCGGGCGTGCCAAAGGACTTGGCATCCTGGCGTTGGGGCGCATTCAATGCGGTGGAAATCCAGCATCCGATCCTGGGGAAGATTCCGGTGATCCGCTACTGGTCGGGGCCGGGAGTGAAGGAGCAGTCGGGCAGCGGATATACGGTAAAGGCGGTGACACGGCACCACGGGCCCTCGGAGCGGTTCACGGCCAACCTTGCGGACATGGATCAGTCGACCCTAAACATCGTTACCGGGCAGGGAGGAAATTTTCTGAGCCCGTACTACATGGATCAGTGGAAGGCTTGGTACGAAGGAACGACGTTCACTCTTCCCTTCACCGCGAAAGCAATCGACGCGGCCAAGGCGCATCGATTGGTACTGGAGCCCAAGCAAGTAACTCAGTAACGCGAAAGGTGTGATGTCGCCCTTGGATAAATCCACGCGCAGAGAGTTCATGGCCATCACGTCCTCCGCCGCATTGGGCGCGGCGATGCCCTTGTCCGGCACAGAATCGGATACGCCAGTCTCGAATCCTCCCGTGGCCCCAACTCTTCAAGGGATTCCCTATTCTTCTGAACAACTTTTCGAACACGGCCCGCAGCGCACCTTCAGCGGCGACCGCGCCACTCAAGTTGCGATGCCCCTGGGAGGCATCGGCGCGGGTTGCATTTGTTTGAATGGATACGGCGGATTGCAGGATTTTTCCATCTGGAATCGTCCCGCAACCACCGCGCTCCCCGATCGCTATGCTTCTTCCCAGGCGGCCTTCGCGATTCTCCACGTCAAAGGTACGACTCCGGTCACCAAGCTGATCGAGGGTCCGTTTCCAGCTCTGAAAGTCTTCGATCAGGGACTGCAGGGAAACGGATACTTTCGCGGTGGCTTCGAGGGCCTCCCGCGCTTCCAAAAGTGCGTCTTCCATGGAGAATATCCTTTCGGAGAAGCCAAAATCAGCGACACCTCGGTTCCGTTGCAAGTCTCACTGCGTGGCTGGAACCCTTTTATCCCGCTCGATGAAAAGGACTCCGGGATCCCCTGCGCCATCCTCGAATACACGCTGCACAACACTTCGCACCGAGCAGTGGAGTATGAATTCTCTTTCCATCTTTCTCACTTGGCGCCGGGATGCGGCGAGGATCGATCGACAAGCCGCAATACCGTGATTCCCGACCACGGCGTGTTCCTGCACAACGTGGAGAAGCCAAACGCCGAGGGCTACGGCAGCGCCAGCCTGATCGCCATCGGTCATAAGCCGCTCATCAAGAGCATGTGGCTGCGCAGTCCAGGATGGGAATTCGATTCCCTGTCGGCGCTGTGGCGCGAAGTTTCAACGGGCACCTTCACTGCCAACGACGGTTCCAACGAAATCGATACCAAGGGACGGAATGGCGGATCGATCCTTCTCGCGGGAAAACTCGCCCCTGGGGAATCGCGAACCTACCCCATCGTTGTCGCCTGGCATTTCCCAAATTGTTATCTACAGGTTGGCGGAACGCCGCTTCCAGACGCGCAAGGCGCGGACGGGTGTCATTCCTATCCCGAAGGGACGCCGCCGCGATGGCGCCCGTTCTATGCCTCGATTTGGAACGATGCGCGTGAAGTAGCTCTCTACGTGGACGAGCATTACGCGTCCTTGCGAGCACGCACGGTGGCATTTAAGGACGCTCTGTTTTCCTCTACCCTGCCGACCTATGTGCTGGATGCGGTCTCTGCCAACCTGGCCATTCTCAAGTCGCCCACCGTGCTGCGGGTGGAGAATGGCGACCTTTGGGGATGGGAAGGATGTTTTCCGGACGCTGGCTGCTGCCATGGTTCCTGCACGCATGTGTGGAACTATGCGCAGGCTTTCTCTCATCTCTACCCAAAGCTGGAACGGACTCTGCGCGAACTGGAGTTAATCCGCTCGATGGATGAAAACGGCCACGTCACTTTCCGCTCCGCTCTTCCCGAGGGCCCGGTCGAGCACGACTTCCACGCCGCTTCCGACGGGCAGTTGGGCGGAATCATGAAAGTGTTCCGAGACTGGCAAATTTTCGGCGACGTGGATTGGCTTCGGAAAATGTATCCGCTAGCCAAACGCAGCCTCGACTACTGCATCCGAACCTGGGATCCGGATCATCAGGGAGGCCTATTCGAGCCTCATCACAACACTTACGACATCGAATTCTGGGGACCGGACGGCATGTGCACCAGCATTTACATTGGCGCTCTCTCGGCGCTGGCACAAATGGCGAACGCCGTTGGTCAAACTGAAGATGCCGCGTTTTACGACGAACTGGCCCAGCGTTGTGCGCGCTTCATGGAAGCGCAACTCTTTAACGGCGAATATTTCCAACAGAAAGTGCAGTACCAAGGCCTGCGCAATACTTCATTCGCCGCCATGGTCGCGCAAGTCGACGAACATAGCAGCGAGATGCAAAGGCTCCTGAAGCGCGAAGGCCCGAAATATCAATACGGCAATGGATGCCTGTCGGACGGAGTCATTGGCGCGTGGATGGCGGGGATGTACGGAATCGACACACCCTTGGCGCGTGAACATGTGCGAAAAACTCTGCAAGCCATCTTCAAACACAATTTCAAGACAGACCTGAGCCAGCACGCCAATGCGCAACGTCCCAGCTATGCCATGGGCCACGAGCCGGGATTACTTTTGTGTAGCTGGCCGCTGGGCGGAAAGCCCACGCTGCCTTTTGTTTACTCCGACGAAGTGTGGACCGGAATCGAATACCAGGTTGCGTCGCATCTCATCGCGGAAGGTTTCGTCAAAGAAGGGTTAACTATCGTTAAGGCCCTGCGCAGCCGCTACGACGGGCGAAGTCGTAATCCCTGGAACGAATATGAGTGCGGCAATTATTACGCTCGCGCCATGGCCAGCTATGCCCTGCTGGGTGCGCTGGCCGGGTTTCGTTATTCGGCTGTGCTGAAGACCCTTTGGTTTGGCCCCCAGCTCAGCGTTCGCCCATTCAGAACGTTTTTCTCTACCGCTTCCGGCTATGGCACCATTGCGATCGAGGATCGATCGCTGCGCGTTCAACTGTTGGAGGGAGCTCTATCGCTGGAAAAGCTGGTGCTCGCCGATGGGCCGCAAACGCGAACCCTCGAGTGGAAAACCACGGTGCAGCCCGGCGCGCCCGCAATCAAGAGCATTTAGAAAAAATCGATGGCTTTCACGTCGCCCACGTAGCCGACGATATCAATATCGCCCTGGGGCACGAAGTCGTTAATTAACAGAATGTCTTTCGTGGTGTCGTAGACGCGCAGGTTGCCACCTTCCGCCACGTATTCCACCGAGCGCGTCACAAATCCCTGCAGGCCGTTTACGTCGCCATTGTCCGGCGGGAAGAGCACCGAATTGTCTGTCGTTTTGAAGATGGCGAGGCACCCGCGGATCTCTCCGCCGCTGGGATTATTGACATTGCCGATGTTGGTACAGTCGTGCGATCCGACGAAGATCTGGCCATTCGCGGTCAAATCCATGCGATTGTGGTAGCCGTCGGTGATGGCGATTTCAGTGCCGGGGCTATTGAAGTACGGGTCGGTCATGGTGCTCACGTCGACAATGTCGAGCGTCCCGCAGTACGTCGCAGCGGTTTTGGCGGCGTTGGCGATTGAGGCGCACAGCGGTCCGGTCGGCGTGCCGTTTCCAGCAACATAAAGCTGCGAACCGTTTAGCAGTCCGTAGGTGGCCCCATTCACATTAACCGTGCTCGTGATCGTAAGGCTGAGCAAGTCGAGAACGGCAACGCTCGGGGTCGCGGGCGCCCCACCGCTCGTGGTGCCGCCGCATTCAAATCCGCAGTTCAGAATGTAGGCAGTGTTTCCGCTGACGACCGCGTACACCGGTCGACTTCCTTGTGGTTCCGCCACAATCGTGCAGACCGCATTAGGAGGATTGGTAAAACAACTCGTGTCGACCGGGGGAGCAGCAACGCCCGGAGACAGCACGGTAACCGAATCGGAGTCGGTGCTGAAGACGAGGAGTTGATTGCCGTTCGAACTGGCGACGACCGTTTGAGCATTGCTAACGCCGATCGTCGTGAGTGCTCCGCTGGAGAAATTCAAGACGTCCACGGCGCCTATGAAAGAAAAGCCGTTGACGGTGGCCGTGGGGACGGCGGCATAGGCGATGCCGAAGGCTGTCGGAAATATCATGCTGGAGGTAGGCCCCGGAAGGTGCATGTTTCCAACAGCGCTTTCTTTAGCCGTGTCTACCGCATAGACCGTATTATTGCTCGGGTCGAAGGCGGCTGCGATGTTCCGGGTCGGCGAGATTGCCATAAGACCGGGGGAGCTTCCCGCGGCCAGCGGGGAAACGCGCGGTAGAGTATCGTTGAAGCCATCGATAATCACCAAGCTGCCATGAGTAAAGGTTGAACTGACTCCCTGAGAAGCCAGGACGCGATTGGTCAGGCCGCTGGGTGGCCCCGTCTTCGCATAACCGCCACAGGAAATGAAGTTCAGGCTGGCCGACAATCCGAGCACAAGAACGAGGATGCTTCTCTTCAAACGACAGGCTCCTAACGACATGAAAAAGGGAGATTTAATTGCGAAATGGTGGATTATAACAGACCCGCCGCCATGCCCCATGCGGCGCATTCGGGATTGAATCGTGAGATCTTAAATATTTCCAACCTCCGCAACCTCAAGATGCACGAACCGGGGTTCATCCTGTATTCTCAGAAACTATATGGCGGCTGACTTTCTTGCCCGGATCAAGCAATCCCCCGTGTTGTGCGACGGCGCCATGGGGACCCTGCTCTACGCCAAAGGCATCTTCATCAACCGGTCCTACGACGAACTGAATCTGTCTCAGCCCGACCTGATTCGCGGAATTCACCACGAATACCTGCAGGCTGGCGCAGAAATTATTGAAACTAATACTTTCGGTGGTAACTCTTTCCGCTTGGGACGACACAGCTTGGCGGACAAGGTGCGCGACGTCAATCTCTCCGGAGTTCGCCTCGCACGCGAGGCCGCCAAAAGCTTCGATGTCTGGGTGGCGGGATCGGTTGGCCCGCTGGGTACCAGAATCGAACCCCTAGGTAAAACCTCGTTCCAGGAGGCGCGGGATGCTTTCCGCCAGCAGATTGAGGCCTTGGTGGAAGGCGGGGTCGATCTACTGATGTTCGAGACCTTCGGATATCTGGAAGAAATCCATCAGGCGATGCTGGCCGCCAAAGAGGTGAGCGCGTCGCTGCCAATCGTGGCCCAGGTCACGATCGATGAGGACGGCAACTGCCTCGACGGCTCCGACCCGCAGACGTTTGTCCCGAAGCTCGTCGAATGGGGAGCGGACGTGATTGGCTGCAACTGCAGCGTGGGTCCGGTGGCAATGCTGGACGCGATGGAGAAGGTGCGGGCAGCCACCTCTCTGCCGCTCGCAGCGCAACCCAACGCAGGCATTCCACGATCGGTGGACGGCAGGAATATTTATTTGTGTTCGCCGGAGTACATGGCCAGTTACGCGCGCAAATTCGTGGCCGCCGGAGTGCGTCTGGTGGGCGGATGCTGCGGCACGACCCCGGAGCACATACGGGTGATAAAGTCGGCGCTACGGGTGGGCGAGGCTAGGGGGAAAACGGCTTCCGCACTGGTAACCGGCGGCCAGTCCGCTCCCAAGGCCGTTCCGGCCGTGCCGCTGGAGAGCCGGTCGCTCCTCGGCGCCAAGCTGGCTCGCGGCGAGTTCGTCACGATGGTTGAGATCGTGCCTCCGAAGGGGATCGACGTTCGCAAGGAGGTCGAGGGTGCGCGCTTCGTGAAGTCAGTAGGCGTGGATGCGGTCAACATCCCGGACAGCCCACGGGCCTCGGCGCGCATGAGCAACCAGGCACTCTCGCTTCTCATTCAGCGCGAAGTCGGCATTGACGCGATTCTGCATTACACCTGCCGCGATCGCAATGTGCTGTGTATTCAGAGCGATTTGCTGGGCGCGGCCGCAGTGGGAATCAAGAACCTTATCTGCATCACCGGCGATCCCCCAAAGATGGGCAACTATCCGGACGCGACCGCGGTCTTTGACGTGGACGCCATTGGCCTCGTGAACATCGTTCACAACCTGAATCTCGGACTCGATTTGGGAGGAAATCCGATTGGATCCGGGACAGGGTTTGTGATCGGCGTGGGCGCAAACCCGGGGCTCACCGACATGGACGAAGAGATTCGCCGCTTTGAGTACAAAGTTCAAGCCGGGGCGGAGTATGTTGTGACCCAACCGGTGTTTGACCTGCGCCTGCTGGAGAACTTCCTGGAGCGCATTGAAAAGGCGAACTGCCGCATCCCTGTGGTCGCCGGAATATGG
>Ga0210402_10006568_pt1 | contig 10297 bp, 7 predicted proteins | sample IncBWC7MmetaG_FD_161055 | JGI IMG/M metagenome (GOLD analysis project Ga0210402, IMG submission 161055) | Forest soil microbial communities from Barre Woods Harvard Forest LTER site, Petersham, Massachusetts, United States - Inc-BW-C-7-M | ecosystem: Environmental > Terrestrial > Soil >...
AACATCGATTCGCATCAATGCCGACCGCTTATGGTCGCGGCTCATGGAAATGGCAAAAATTGGCGCCACACCGAGCGGCGGATGCAACCGGCAGGCCTTGAGCGATGCTGACATGGCGGGGCGACGGTTGCTTAAAGCCTGGGCTGAAGCCGCCGGCTGCGTGGTCAGAGTCGATGCGATCGGCAATCTGTTCGCGCGCCGCGCGGGGAGCGATGATTCCCTGCCCGTGGTCATGACGGGCAGCCATCTGGACACCCAGCCGACCGGCGGAAAATTTGACGGCGTGTATGGCGTGTTGGCGGGATTCGAGGTGATCGAGTCGCTCAACGATCATAAGCTGAAGACGCGGCACCCCATTGAGCTCTGCGTCTGGTGCAACGAGGAGGGCAGCCGCTTTTCGATGGCGATGATGGGATCGGCGGTTTGGTCCGGACGCTTTGCGCTCGCCTCGGCGCATGAACTCACCGATCGCGCCGGGATCAGCGTCGTCGCTGAACTAAAGCGCGCGGGCATCGCGACCACGAGTCTCGGGCAGCGCCAGGCCGTCAAGGCATCCTTTGAGGCGCACATCGAGCAAGGACCAGTCCTCGAACAGAAAGCCAAGACCATCGGGGTCGTGACCGGCGTGCAGCACATGAGCCGCCATGAAGTCGAGGTCGTGGGCCAGGAGGCGCACGCCGGACCCACGCCCATGGACATGCGCCGAGATCCGATCCGCGTGCTGGCGGATTTGCTGCCGCTGCTGTACGGCGCGGCGGAGCGACACGGTCCGAGTGCGCGCTTCACCGTGGGCTTCATCGAAACGCTTCCCGGTTCACCCAATACGGTTCCCGGAAAGCTGCGCTTCACCGTGGATATCAGGCATCCCGACGGCGAGCAGTACGCCTCCTTGAAAGCAGAGGTCTACGCCCTGGTGCTCGAAACGCTGGCGCGGCACAAGCTGAAAGGCGGCATACGCTGTTTTTGGGAAGCTCCCGGTGTGATCTTCGATGCCGAATGCGTGGCGGCCGTGCGCAGCGCCGCGGCGAAGCTCGGCTTTTCCGCCATGGAGATGGTGAGCGGCGCGGGTCACGATTCCTGCAATGTCAGCGAGGTGGCGCCGACGGCGATGGTGTTCGTGCCCTGCGCCGGCGGCTTGAGCCACAATGAAGCCGAGAGCGCGACGCCAAAGGATCTCGCTGCCGGCGCCGATGTGCTGCTGCAGGCGATGCTGTCGATGGCCGCGCCTTTGCCTTGAGACGCCGTTGACCGATGCGGACTGCATTGTGATCGGCGCCGGAGTCATCGGCCTCGCGGTGGCGCGGGCGTTGGCAGCCCAAGGCCGCGACGTGATCATTCTCGAACGCGAACGGCACTTTGGAATGCACTTGAGCTCGCGCAACAGCGAAGTGATTCATGCCGGCATCCATTACAAACCCGATTCGCTCAAGGCGCGGATGTGCGTTGCCGGCCGCGAGCTTTTGTATCGTTATTGCGCCGAGCACGGCATCGACAGCTCAAGGTGCGGCAAATTCACGGTGGCCACCAGCGAGGCGCAATTGCCGGCGCTTGAGAAAATCGCGGCGAACGCCCGCGACAGTGGGGTATTCGATCTTACGTGGCTGGATGCAGCGGAGGCGCGGCGGCTGGAACCGGCGCTATCCTGCCTCGCCGCGCTGTCATCGCCCTCGACCGGCATCATCGACTCGCACGCCTATATGCAGGCGCTCCTGGCTGACGCGGAGCGCGGCGGCGCCAGCATTGTCTACAGCACCGAGGTCGCCGCGATGCGTATCCATGCAGGCTGCATCGACCTACTCATCGGCGAGGATGCGAGTCCCGCGGTTCGCGCCCGCGCGGTCGTCAATTCGGCGGGCCTGCAAGCCCACCGTGTTGCGGCATCGATCGAGGGATTTCCGCGAGAGCACATCCCGAAGATTTTCTACGGCAAGGGCAGCTACTTTGCCCTTGCCGGTAGATCGCCCTTTGCCCGACTGGTTTACCCGGCTCCGCCCACCTCCGGCGGGCACCTCGGTATCCACATGACGCTTGACTTGAGCGGCGCAGCGCGATTTGGACCGGACTTGGAGTGGGTCGACTGCGTGGACTATGCGGTGGATGAGCGCCGTGCGGCAGCCTTTAGCGTCGCCATCAAAGAGTACTGGCCGGACTTGGACGCAAATCGGCTCAAAGCCGCCTACGCCGGCGTACGCCCGAAGCTCTCCGGTCCCGGCGAGAGCGCGCGGGATTTTCATATTTCAGGCCCTGCTGATCACGGCATTGCCGGCATCGTGAATCTTTTTGGTATGGAATCGCCGGGACTGACTTCCTCGCTGGCCTTGGGCGGTTATATTGCGGGGCTGCTGAGCTAAAGGAGCAATGCATGGATCTTCAATTGACGAAAAAAATTGCGCTGGTCACGGGCTCGACCGCAGGTATCGGCAATGCCATCGCGACGTCGCTGGCGCGGGAGGGCGCGCACGTCATCGTGACCGGCAGAACTCCCGCGGCGGTCGCGGCCGCGGTGGTGGCCATGAAAAGCGCCACCGGTGGGGATGTGGTCGGTTTCGCCGGCGATCTCGCCCAAGCGTCGGTGGCCGAAAAACTCATCATCCAGCATCCCCACATCGACGTGCTGGTGAACAATCTGGGCATTTTCGAGGTGAAGCCCTTTGTTGAGATCACCGATCAAGAGTGGCTGCGGTTTTTCGAGGTGAACGTGCTCTCCGGCGCGAGGCTGGCGCGCTTGTGCCTGCCGTCGATGCGCATGCGCAAGTGGGGACGCATCATCTTCATCTCCAGCGAAAGCGCGCTGCACATCCCGGCGGAGATGGTTCACTACGGCATGACCAAGGCGGCTCAAATTGCGGTGGCGCGCGGCTTGGCCGAAGCCACCGCCGGCACCGGCATAACCGTCAACAGCGTACTGCCCGGGCCGACGCGCTCGCGCGGCGTGGGAGATTTCGTCGCGGACTGGGCCGCCAAATCCGGCAAGAGCGCCAAAACGGTGGAGGACGAGTTCTTCAAGAACGCGCGGCCCACCTCCTTGTTGAAGCGTTTCGCCACCCCGGAAGAGGTGGCGGCGCTCGTGACCTTCGTGGCCAGCCCGCTATCGGCTGCGACCAACGGCGCCGCGCTGCGGGTGGACGGCGGCGTGGTCAAGAGCGCATTTTGAACGCCCGAGGTTGATTTCCGAGTGCAGCTGCGCCGCTGCAGCGCGGATACCCGCGGCAGTGCCGCCGCCGGCGTAGTTGATGCTGCGCGATGCGCTGATGAGCAGTCCCGCTCCCCGCGCATCCAGGCCCGCGGCGAGCAGCGCATTCAAATCGCCGCCCTGTGCGCCGACCCCGGGCACCAGGAAGGACACCTCGGGATGCTTTTCACGCAACTCACGCATTTCCTTGGGATAGGTCGCGCCGACCACGAACATGAGATTGCCGTGCTCGTTCCAGTCCCGGGCAGCGCGCTGGGCAACACGCGCGTATAGGGGCAGGCCATCGACATTAAGATCTTGAAAATCCTTGGCGCCGGAATTGGACGTGCGGCACAGCAGAAGCGCGCCGCGGTCCGGGCGCTTGAGAAACGGCCGCACCGAGTCCTCGCCCATGTAGGGATTCACGGTCACGGCATCGGCGCCGTAGCGATCGAAGGCTTCGCGCGCGTAAGCTTCCGCCGTGTTGCCGATGTCGCCGCGTTTGGCGTCGAGAATCACCAGCGCGGCCGGCGCGCGCTCGCGAATGTAGCGGATGCTGCGCTCGAGCTGCGCTTCCGCGCCTAAGGCACTGTAGAAGGCGATCTGCGGCTTGAATGCCGCCGCCAGATCGAAAGTCGCATCAATGATGCGCCGATCGAAGGCATGCAGAGCCTCAATGTCGAATCGGGCGCCGGGGTTGCCGCGAAATTCGTCGGGGAGCTTTTTTGGATCTGGATCAAGGCCTACGCATAGCAAGCTGCCGCTTGATTGTTGCGCGTGGGCGAGCCTTTCGGCAAAGGTCTGGGGCACGACCCATGATACCAAGCCGCGTGGCGCTAAGGGAGTATGCTTAAGGTCACAGTGAGTACCGCATTGCCCAGCAAAACCCGTTCTGGACCGCGATTGGTGCTGCAGCCGGCGAGCCGCCGTGCGGCGCGCCATACCAGCAGCAGCGCGCTGAAGCGGTTTTTTGCGATTGCCGACGTCTGGGAGCTTTCGCCGCTGCAGCAATGCCGGCTGCTGAAGATTCCCTCCCCGCAAGTGCTGCAGCGTTACCGCCTGGGCCAGGCGCCGCGCCTCTCCGCCACTCAGCAGGAGCGAGCCGCGCTGATCGCCAACATCCAATATTCACTGACTGTGGAACCGGGACCGAAGGACCGCGCCTGGGCGTGGGTGCACGCGCCGTCGCCGCGGCCGCCATTCGACGGCGACAGTCCGCTGTACTTCATGCTGGAAAATGGTCTGCCGGCCCTGCGCGAGGTGGCGCGGCTTCTGGTTCGCGAAAGCGAGCCTCGTTAGCTATACTTGCGGGCTGACTCATTGCGAATGTGGCGGAATTGGTAGACGCGCCAGGCTTAGGACCTGGTGGGGAAACCCGTGCGAGTTCGAGTCTCGCCTTTCGCACCAACGCACATCCGACCCATAGAGGATAGACATGCAGGTTTCCGTCGAGAGTATCGGCAAATTGGAGCGCCGCATGCAAGTGCAGGTGCCCGCCGAGCGCGTGAGCCAGGAAATCGCCGCGCGCCTGAAGAACTTGAGCCGCACCGCGCGCTTGAAGGGCTTTCGCCCGGGCAAGGCGCCGCTCAAGGTGATTCGCCAGCAGTTTGGCACCCAGGTGCACCGCGAGGTGATCGGGGAACTGCTGCAGTCCAGCTATACGGAAGCCGTAGCCCAGAAGCAGCTGATGCCGGCGGGCAGCCCGCGCATCGAGCCGCAGAGCATCGATGAAGGCCAGGATCTGAAGTACGTCGCCACATTCGAAGTGCTTCCGGAAGTGATTCTGCAGCCGATCGAGACGCTGCAGGTCGATAAGCTCACGGCAGATGTGACCGAGAGCGATGTCGACGCCATGATCGAGCGCTTGCGAAAACAGCAGATGAAGTATGTGGCGGTGTCGCGCCCTGCGGCGCAGGGCGACAAGGTCACCATCGATTTCGAAGGCACGATCGACGGCGTGGCGTTTGCCGGCGGCAAGGGCCAGAACATCGGCATAGTCCTCGGCGAAGGAAGGATGCTGCCGCAGCTCGAACAGGGGCTGATCGGCGCCTTGGCAAACGACAAGCGCGACATCAGTGTGGATTTCCCAGCCGATTATCGCGCCACCGAACTCGCCGGCAAGACGGCGATTTTCGCGACCGAAGTCAAAGCCGTCGAGGAGCCGGTGCTGCCGGCGGTCGATGAGGAGTTTTGCACGGCATTCGGGGTGACCGAGGGTGGAGTCGCAAAGCTGCGCGAGGATGTGGCGGCCAATATGCGCCGCGAGCTCGATCAGGCGCTGCGCAACCGCAACAAGACCGCGGTGATGGAAAAGTTGTACCAAGAGAATCCCACCGATGTGCCCAATGTCTTGATCGAGGGCCAAATTCGCGACATGCAGGTCGAGGCGATGCGCCGCAGCGGCGCCAAGGACCCCTCTCAGGCGCCGCCGCGCGAACCGTTGGTGGAGCCGGCGCGGCGCCGCGTGGCATTGGGACTGCTGCTGAGCGATGTCATCCGCACGCAGAACCTGGTGGTGGACCGGGCGCGCGTGAATGAGCGGCTCGACGAAATGGTAAGCGCCTATGGCGATGCCGCCGCGATGAAGCGCGCGTATCTGCAAAACGCCGAGGCGATGCGTCAGGTGGAGAGCCTGGCGCTGGAAGACCAAGCAGTGGATTGGATACTTGCGCATGCCAAGGTGCGCGAGGTGGTTTCGAGCTTCAAGGAATTAATGAATTTCGAGGCGTGAGGGGCATCTTGTCTCTTGAAAAGATGTTATGAAGCCCTCACCGAGCACGGTTGGTCTTAAAGTTAATCTCAAAGGGTAGTCAAATGAATACGCGCGCATTGAATCTGGTGCCGATGGTGGTGGAACAGACTGCTCGGGGCGAGCGCGCGTACGACATCTATTCGCGCCTGCTGAAGGAGCGCCTGATTTTCATCGTGGGTCCGGTCGAGGACTACATGGCCAATTTAATCGTGGCGCAGCTCCTGTTCCTGGAATCGGAGAATCCTGACAAGGATGTGTCCATTTACATCAACTCACCCGGCGGATCGGTGAGCGCGGGCTTGGCCATTTACGACACCATGCAGTTCATCAAACCGGATGTGAGCACCATTTGCGTGGGCTTGGCCGCTTCCATGGGCGCCGTGCTCCTGGCCGGCGGCGCCGCCGGCAAGCGCCACTCGCTGCCCAACTCCAAAATCATGATCCACCAGCCGTCTGCCGGTTTTCAGGGCCAGGCCTCGGACATCGATATCCACGCCCGCGAAGTCATGGAGACCAAATCCCGCTTAAACGCCATCATGGCCAAGCACACCGGCCAGACCGTGGAGCGCGTCCAAGCCGACAGCGACCGGGACAACTTTATGACCGCTGAACAGGCCCGCGCCTACGGTTTGATCGATTCCATGCTTGGAAAGCGCGGCGAAGCGCCCAATAAGGGCTAAAAGGGCCTCATCACGCACGCGTACCCACGTCACAGCCCGCGGGTCCTTATCTTTGCGCGAGGTCGGCCCGGTGCTATATAGTCAGTACTGTAGCTGCGTGGCTTTGAGGGTAAGGACTTGAGCCATGCGGTCAATTTGAGGACAGCATGAGCGAAGATTCGCGCGGCAAACATGATGACGGAAAGCTGTTGTACTGCTCTTTTTGTGGAAAGAGCCAACACGAGGTTCGAAAGCTCATCGCCGGACCCAGCGTTTTCGTCTGCGACGAATGCGTCGAGCTCTGCAACGACATAATCCGCGAAGAGCTCGAGGAGCGCGCCGAGCGCACCCGCGACAAGCTCCCCAAGCCCCAGGAAATCAAGAAAGTCCTCGATGAGTATGTCATCGGCCAGGAGCGCGCCAAACGCGTGCTGTCGGTGGCCGTTTACAACCACTACAAGCGGCTGCAGACCCGGGGCGCCGAGGGCGTGCGCTCCCGCGACGATGTGGAGCTCGCGAAGAGCAATATCCTGCTCATCGGTCCCACGGGATCGGGCAAAACCCTGCTGGCCGAGACCCTGGCGCGGCTGCTCAATGTGCCGTTCACCATCGCGGATGCCACCACCTTGACGGAAGCCGGCTATGTCGGCGAGGACGTCGAGAACATCATTCAAAAGCTGCTGCAGAAATGCGACTACGACGTCGAGAAGGCGCAGACCGGCATCGTCTATATCGATGAAATCGATAAGATTTCGCGCAAATCGGACAACCCCTCCATCACCCGCGATGTGTCGGGCGAGGGCGTGCAGCAGGCGCTCTTGAAGCTCATCGAAGGCACGATCGCCTCGGTTCCGCCGCAGGGTGGCCGCAAGCATCCGCAGCAGGAATTCCTGCAGGTCGATACCACCAACATCCTGTTCATTTGCGGCGGCGCGTTCGCGGGTCTGGAAAAGATCATCATGAACCGCACGCACAAGAGCGGCATCGGCTTCATCGCCGAGGTTCGCGAGCACAACGCCCGGCCGCATGGCAATGATGTGTTCCACGACACAGAACCCGAGGATTTGATCAAGTACGGTTTGATCCCAGAATTCGTCGGCCGCCTGCCGGTGGTCGCGACGCTGGAAGAATTGGACGAAGAGGCGCTGATATCGATTTTGATGCAGCCGAAGAACGCGCTGACCAAGCAATATCGCAAGCTCTTCGATATGGAAGGAGTGGAGCTGGATTTCCGCGAAGATGCGCTGCGCTCGGTGGCCCGCAAGGCGATGCAGCGCAAGACGGGAGCCCGGGGTCTACGCACCATTCTCGAGAATGTGCTGCTGGACACCATGTACGACCTGCCGTCGCTGCGGAATGTGCAGAAAGTCGTGGTCGATGAGCAGGTGATCGAAGGCCACAACAAACCATATATAGTCCATCGAACCGAGGAGACTCGGTTGGTGGCACCGGTTGAGGAACAGCGGCGCCCGACGGGCTCGGACCATCTTTGAGACGAGCTTGAAACTCATTGCAGGCGGCCGCATCTACTCAAGCGTTAGTTTGACGTACGTGCAACAACTTAAAGGCCAGCCTAGTGAGCGATGAACCTCTTGCCGATACCCCCGAACCGGTAAAACCCTTAAGCGGGACTCCGGTATTGCCGCTGCGCGATGTAGTGGTTTACCCGCATATGGTCATACCGCTGTTCGTCGGGCGGGAGAAATCCATCGTCGCGCTCGATCTGGCCATGAAGGCCGACAAGCGCATCCTGTTGGTGGCCCAGAAGCAGGCGGATGTTGACGATCCGAAGGCTGATGATCTCTACCGGGTGGGCACCATTGCCACCATCCTGCAGCTCCTGAAGCTGCCTGACGGCACCGTCAAGGTACTGGTGGAGGGTGTGGACCGCGCCAGCATCGAAACCCTGACCGAGGGCGAGTTCTTTTCCGCGCAGGTCACGCCCATGCCGGACCTCGAGCGCTACGAAGAGCGCGAAATGGACGTGCTCACCCGCTCGGTGATCACCCAGTTCGAGCAATATGTAAAACTCAACAAAAAGGTCCCGCCGGAGATCCTGACCTCGCTGGCGGGCATCGAACAGGCCGGGCGCCTGGCCGACACCGTCGCCGCGCACATGTCCTTGAAGCTTTCCGAAAAGCAGAAGGTTCTCGAGATCCCCGATGTGCGCAAGCGCCTCGAGCACATGCTGGCCGTCATCGAAGGCGAGATGGACGTGCTGCAGATCGAAAAGCGCATTCGCGGCCGCGTCAAACAGCAAATGGAAAAGAGCCAGCGCGAGTACTACCTGAATGAGCAGATGAAGGCCATTCAGAAGGAACTCGGCGAGCTGGACGACGCGCCGAATGAACTCGGCGAACTGGAGAAGCGCATCAAGGCGGCGGGCATGCCGAAGGAAGCGCGCGACAAGGCGAATTCCGAGCTTGCCAAATTGAAGCTGATGTCGCCGATGTCGGCGGAAGCCACGGTGGTGCGCAACTACGTCGACTGGCTGGTGAAGTCGCCGTGGAAGAAGCGCAGCAAGGTGCATCTGGACATCGCAGCCGCGGAAAAGGTGCTCGAAGCCGATCACTACGGGCTCGAGAAGGTCAAAGAGCGCATCGTCGAATACCTGGCCGTGCAGCAGCGCGTGAAGAATCTGCGCGGTCCCATCCTGTGCTTGGTCGGACCCCCCGGCGTCGGCAAGACCTCCTTGGGTCAAAGCGTGGCGCGCGCCACGAACCGCAAGTTCGTGCGCATGTCCTTAGGGGGAGTGAGGGACGAGGCGGAGATTCGCGGCCACCGGCGCACCTACATCGGCTCGATGCCCGGCAAGATCATTCAAAATCTCGCCAAGTGCGGCGTGCGCAATCCACTGTTTCTGCTCGATGAAGTCGACAAGATGTCCACCGATTTTCGCGGCGATCCCTCCTCGGCGCTGCTCGAGGTGCTGGATCCTGAACAGAACAGCACCTTCAACGATCACTACCTGGAGGTCGATTTCGATCTGTCCGAGGTGATGTTCGTGTGCACGGCGAACAGCCTGAACATTCCCGCGCCCTTGCTCGATCGCATGGAAGTGATCCGCATACCCGGCTACACCGAAGACGAAAAGAGCAACATCGCGCGGCGCTACCTGCTGCCGAAGCAGGTCAAGTTGAATGGCTTGAAGCAGGATGAGTTGGTCTTGGGCGACGACGCCATCATGGACATGATTCGCTTCTATACCCGCGAAGCCGGAGTGCGCAATCTGGAGCGCGAAATCTCCAAGATCGGCCGCAAGTCGGTGAAGCAGCTGCTGCTGTCGCCCGCGGAAAAAACCGTGACCGTGGATTCGAAGAATCTCGACAAATACCTGGGCGTGCGCCGCTTCCGCTACGGCAAGGCCGAGGAGAGCAATCGCGTCGGGCAGGTGACGGGCTTGGCCTGGACCGAGGTGGGCGGCGAACTGTTGACCATCGAATCCGCAGTGGTCGCCGGCAAGGGCAAGCTCACCCACACGGGTCAGCTCGGCGAGGTGATGCAGGAGTCGATTCAAGCCGCGATGACGGTGGTGCGCAGCCGCTCCACCATGCTGGGGCTCGACGTGGATTTCTATCAGAAATCCGATGTGCACATTCACGTGCCGGAGGGAGCCACGCCGAAGGACGGGCCGAGCGCCGGCGTCGGCATGTGCACCGCGCTGATCTCGGCGCTCACCAAGATTCCGGTGCGCTCGGATGTGGCGATGACCGG
>Ga0210402_10006569_pt1 | contig 10296 bp, 7 predicted proteins | sample IncBWC7MmetaG_FD_161055 | JGI IMG/M metagenome (GOLD analysis project Ga0210402, IMG submission 161055) | Forest soil microbial communities from Barre Woods Harvard Forest LTER site, Petersham, Massachusetts, United States - Inc-BW-C-7-M | ecosystem: Environmental > Terrestrial > Soil >...
CATCCCATCATCATCATCGGCCAATAATCATCTCTGTACCCCGTCCCGACTTGGTAGAACCAAAAAGGTATTATACACAGGCTCGGGAGGGCGTAGAGGTAGTTTTGGAGGGGATGGGGCGGGCTAGGCTAGGTGGAGAGGCGGAGGGACAGGTGGAAGATGAGGCAGGTTTAATGAAGTGGATGGGGAGGACGAGGAGGAGGACGAATCTCGCGCTTCATCGCTGCGAATTGGGCTGCGTAAGTAGAGGAAAGTGAGAGAGAAAAGGATGCGTACTTTGTACGTAGTACTGAATCCCAAGCGCGACACGAGCAATAATAATAATCGGACCGTCTAAACCACCACTTAGTCAGTCCATATCCCACCGATCCAAAAATGAAAGGCAGCGCTCACAGATATACATCATGCCCTTTAAACCACCACCCCTAAACGTCCTCCAGCAGAACCCTCTCCCTGTGGGGACCAAAAACCCGAGCACGGAGAGCGTAGTGTGTGCGATGATCAGCTTCTGGTAGTACTGCGCCACTCGTTCCTGATCCTGAGCACGATTCTGAGGAGCCAGAGTCGGAGCCAGAGGTGTGAGTGGGTGGAAGAAGAGATGGCTTTGGTGCTGTCGGGCGTGAACTTTCCTGAATTTGCTGAACGAGTCGCAATTACTGCTGAAGCCAAGGGCGGAGGTGCGGAATGCAGCTTGGTTTGTGTCAGAGTTGGCCTGGAAGGAGGGGATAAAGGATTTGTTTAGCACGGGAATGAAAGAAAATGCGAGGGAGAGGGAAACGTACGAGCCCGAGGTGTGGGTAGAAGAGACAGTCTTGCACAGATCTGGCGTGAACGTCTCTGAATTGAGGTGTCGGAAGGGAGTCGGGTCTACTGCTGAAGAGCCAAGGATGGATGCCGGATGCCTTTATATTCTACTTTCCAACAATTCAGGTGACTTTGCAAACGGCGATGGCAATGGTGGTGCCCAGCTCGTTCGCGCCTCAGAACGCAGAAAACCGTGAAAACGATTGCCGTGACAACCTGCAACACCTAATATTATACTGTGCCGCAGGCAGTATGAGTTATAGGTGCTGTAAGTCGAACAGAATTGATGTTTACTACAGCAAATAAAGAAAGTTTTGGCGAGCTCACCTGGAAATCCAACGATTGTCATCAGTTCCAACTCTCCTACTAGTACTAACATTCCTCCCGGCCAGTGTTTCTTTCCTCCTTGGTCTCCTGTGCTGCCTCCCAGGAGGGGTTTTGAAGATGGCGGTCGGAGCCGTCGGCAGCGACGGTTTCTTCCTCCGGATGGCCGTAGTTTAGGTCACATTGTGTATAGACGGATCGGGTGTGGAAGGAAAGGCTGTTCAGGAAAAACGAACTATAGGATAGTATTGGAACGACGAGCAACGTTCGAGTATTTATTCAAGTGCCGGACCCAGGTAGTAGCTTGCTTGCACTGCGGCCCGTCGACGAGCGTCGTATCATGGTGGAATGGAGAGGAAATTTAACAGTTTCCTGCATGGCCTGTTTATGCGGTGTTGTTGGGGGTCAAATACACTGCGGGAATAAAGATTAATAAAGATTAGAGCCTGGTGTGATAATATCGTCGACTCCGAGTGGCCGCTGTGATCGCTGTCAGTCGGAAACACGTGGTCTTGCCAGTCGAACTGTTGAGTCTTGACCTCCGAGTCCGAGTATTCGACCGCCCACAGATGGTAAGTGATCTTTTTGGATAGCAGCAAAACAACATGTTGACCCCATTTCGTTCTGTTTCCGGCTATAGACCGTGCGTGATCTCACGAGATAGTTGCAGAACGGCCCACTGAGTCACTGACGTCCGTCGTCTTCTTGTTCTACGACCGCCGGCCCTTAGTCTGTATGTGATCTCTTTGAATAGCTGCAGAATGACATTCTGATCTGATCTCACCCTTTTCCCGTCCTCAGCAAGTATGTGATCATCTTAGATAGCCAACCCTAATGTGCTGACCTCGTCTGGCCTTTTGATCACCCTCAGCAAGTACGTGATCTCATTCAACCCTAACGGCATGCTGACCTCGTCTCGCCATTTGACCTCCCTCAGGCTGTGCGTGATCTCGTGGTACGGCTGCGGAAAGTCATTCTGACCTCGTTTCGCTCTTTGACCCCTGCAGGACGTATGTGATCCCGTTGGATAGCGATTGTGGAAGAATGGATGCTGACCTCATCCCAGTGGCCACCCATCGACCACCCTCAGCCTGTGCGTGATCTTGGGTGATAGCAGCAAAATAGCAGCTGATTTTACCTCCCCCTTGATCCCTGTAGGACGTACGTGAACTCGTTGGACGGCTGCCAAACACATGCTGACCTCATCTCACCCTTCAAACCGGCCTCAGCCTGTGTGTAATATTGTTAGATAGCAGGAAATTTGCATGCTGATCTTGTCTCGACCTTTGATCCACTGTAGGATGTACGTGGTTTCGTTGGATAGCTGTAACATCATATGCTGATGTCGTCTCACCCTTTGACTGTTTAACCCCCTGTAGTATGTGCGTGATCTGATCTTGTTAGATAACAGCAGAACAGCATGCTGACCTCCTCTCACCTTTCGACCCCATGCAGGATGTTTGTGATCTTGTTGAATTGCTACCGAATCACATGCTAACCTCATCTCTCCCTTTGACTGCCCTCAGGGAGTACGTGATCTTGTTTGATAGGTGCAGAATGGCTTGCTCATCTTGCCTGCCTTTGACTGCCCTCAGTGGGTATGTGATATTGTTGGATAACTGCAGAACAGCATCGTGACCTTGTCTCTCCCTTCGACAACTTCAGGGAGTATGTGATTGTGTTGGGAACATGCAGAACAGCTTGCTGACCTCTTTTTGCCTTCAATTACCCTCAGACTGTATGTGGTCTTGTTTAATAGGTGCAGAACAGCCTGCTTACCTTGCCTCTGCCTTCAACTGCCCTCAGTGGGTATGTGATCTTGTTGGATAGCTCCAGAATAGTATGCTGATCTGATCTCCCCCTTTGACCACCCTTAGGAAGTATGTGATTGTTTTGGGTATAAGTTGAATAGCTCCCTGACCTTGTCTTGCCTTTGATCATGTTAGACTGTATGTGAGCTTGTTGGATAGATGCAGAACAGCATGCTTACCCACATCTCACCTTTGATTGTGTTAGACTGTATGTGATCTTGTTGGATAGGTGCAGAACAGCATGCTTACCCACATCTCACCTTTATCTACCTTTAGACTGTTTGTGATCTCTTCTGATAGGTGCACAATGGCTCACTGACATCAATCACTTCTGTCAGTGGGCATGTGACCTTGTTGGATAGCCACAGAATGGCATGCTGACCTTGTCTCTCCCTTTGACTACCCTCAGACTGTAGGTGATCTTGCTAGTTTTGTGCATAATGGCATGCTCACCCCACACCTTTGACTACTCTTAGGCTGTATGTGATCTCATTTGATAGGTATACAATGCCTTGCTGACATTGATTGCCCTTTGACCACTGTCAGACTGTATGTGATCTTGTTGGAAAGCTGCTGAATGGCATGCTGACTCCTCACCTTTTGACTCCATGCAGGATGTTTGTGCTCTCTTTGAATTGCTGCAGAACCACATGCTAACCTTGACTTGACCTTTGACTACCCTCAGGGAGTATGTGATTGTGTTGGGTACATCAGAATGGCTAGCTGACCTTGTCTTGCTTTGATTGCCCTCAGAATGTATGTGATCTCATTTGATAGGTGCAGAATGGTTTGCTCACCTCATCCCTACCTTTAACCACCCTTAGTGGGTATGTGATTTTTTGGATAGTCATTAAGTAGCATGCTCACTCCTCTTGCCCTTTGACCCACTCTATAGGATGTATGTGATCTTGTTTGGTGACAGAATTGCATGCTGACCTCCTTTCACCCTTTGACCCCCTACACACTTGTGATCTTGTGGGATTGCTGCCAAATCACATGCTGACCTTGTCTTGACCTTTTAACTACCCCCAGTCTGTAAGTGATTCCATTTGATAGGTGTAGCACAGCTTACTCACCTCATCTCTGCCCTCAGTGGGTATGTGATTTTGTTGGACAGCTGCAGAACAGCATGCTGACCTCATCTCTCCCTTTAACTGCCCTCAGGGAGTATGTGATTGCATTGTGTACATGCAGAATGGCTCACTGACCTCATTTTGCCTTTGCTTGCCCTCAGCAAGTAGGTGATCTTGTTGGGTAGGTGTAGAACAGCACACTGACCTTGTCCACTCTTTGACTGTCCTCAGCCTGTATGTAGTCTGGTTTGATATGTGTGGATCAGCATGCTGATTTTGTCATGCTTTTGCTTGCTCAGCTTGTGTGTTCTTTTGTTGGATAGGTGCAGAATGGCATGCTGACCTTGTCTAATCCTTTGACCACCCTCAGCCTGTATGTCATATTGTTAGAGGTGCTGAACAGTATACTGAACTTGCCTCACCTTTTAATGTGCTCAGCCTGTATGTGATTTTGTTTAATGCATGGTATGCTGACCTTATCTCACCCTTTGACTGCCCTCAGCCTGTACATGAATTTATTGTTTAGGTGCAGAGTGGTATGCTGACCTTGTCTCTGGCTATATTAGGCTCCCCCCTGCCTTTCAGGAGGTAAGTGATTCTGTTGTGTAGCTGCTGATCTGTAATTTTAAAATGGACCTTCTCTGCTCTCAGGAGGTGAGTGACATTATCCAACAGATGTGGAACTTAACAAAGCCCCCTTACACATCTTCTATTCACAGAAACACTACCAAATTTAAAAGTCTCCCTAGATTTTGCACTGACTAACTTTGAGTCCAATATATCTCCCTGGAAGAGTCCAATGGAGTGGCTTCATGCAGACATGAACCACATTGATTCTGTCATGCAAGGGATTTTCATCTTGACCAAAAGTGCTGATATTAAACAGGCAAACTTTGCTGGAGCCATGATATACCAAGTATGTTTGACACTTTCAAGATTTTGACACATGCAGTTTCACACAACTTGTTGCAGCATCTGATCATCTACATCTATGTGCATCTAATGCTTTGTGCAAGTGACAAGAAGTATTTCCTGCCAATATTTTCTCTGTGCATCATCTGATAGTATTTATAGACCACTGAATAACTTCAAGGAGACTCTGAAGCAGTGGCAAGACTGGGACAGGATCACTACCATCCAAAATCACCAGCTAATCAGAGATTACCTCCTGGAACAATTCCAACATGTCCTGCAAGTGTGTATTTACAATTGATTTCAGGTGGTTTTACCCCTGACAGATAGTTCCAGTGGGGCCCCAATTTTTCACATGATGGGAGCCTCCTCAGAAAGCTGCTTGCCCTTGATGTCATTGGACTTTCTGCCCATATGGCAGTCATGGTCACAGATGATATCAAATACAAGGAGGTCCTTGCTCAACGTGGTCCAGGTGCACAGGCTCTCTTGAATCTTCTTCAAGCAGTATGTATGTGTTCCTTGTCTTGTGTGTGTGACTGACATGGGCTTTCAATGACAGCGCTTGAGTGTTACCATTGACTCAGCATACAAGTCTCGCCACATCAAGGCCCTGATTAGACTGTCACGAGCCTCTGGACTCTATCCTGAGTGCTTGGTTCTCCAAGGAATCAACATTGAAGGTGATGCTGTAGCAGGGGGTGGTTTTGGAGATGTCTACAAGGGACACCTTCAAGGTCAAGAGATTGCTATAAAGATCTTGAGGGTTTATCAGAAGTCAGATATGGACAAGCTTCTGAAGGTGATACACTCTTCCCTGGCTCTTTGTCACTATAAGCTAATGGTGTTCAGGAATTCTCATCTGAGGCTGTTATATGGCGACAACTATCTCACCCAAATGTCCTACCATTCTATGGTGTTTATCATCTGAACAGGAATCCACCTAGGGTTTGCCTGGCATGTCCCTGGATGGAAAATGGCAATGTAGTACAATTCTTGGCCAACCAGGCTCCTGGCATGAATTGTGTACTTTTGGTGAGCTAGATGACATAGTTTTGGTATGGGATACATACAGACTAATTGTTTTCTACAGTCACTTGATGTTGCACAAGGTCTTGAATATCTGCACAATGAGAACATCATCCATGGTGACCTCAAAGGGGTGAGCTGGTGATTGACAGTATTGTAGATAGGTTGTCTAACAATAACACTCCAGGTCAACATATTGGTCTCACAATCGCGAAGAGCTTGCCTTGCTGATTTTGGTCTTGCCACTGCAAGGGACTCTAAACCGACAGTTATGACATCCATGTCAACAAACAAGACAACAGGGACGCTGAGATGGCAAGCTCCTGAACTGTTCCCTGACCTGTCAATGTCCGACACCTCAGGTACAGAACAGTACAAGACATTGGCCACGGACATCTATGCCTTTGCATTCGTGTGTTATGAGGTGAGTCGGATTTTCATTTTACCTCGGAAACTAAAGTAAATCTCGTTCCAGATGTTCTCCGGCAATTACCCATTCCACGATATCAAGAATGACTTTCAGGTCATCTTTGCGGTGAAGCATGGTAGACGACCATCCCGCCCGTCGCATGATTTGTGTCAGACCCGCGGACTGAACGACAAAGTATGGGAGCTCATCAAAACTTGCTGGGCAACAGAACCATCGGAACGTCCTTCTGCTGGTCAAATTGTGGAGCAATTGCGCGCCCTGCCCAGCCGACCAGTCGATGATAGGCCACTCGATAACTTCAACAACTTGTTCCCATCTCAGGTTTTGCATGAAGCCAACAACCCCTTTTCTCCCCTTGCCGCTCGCGTTGAAGACACTGACGACATCGTGACGTGGTAGAAATGGTTATTGAGCAATTCATTGGACTAATTTATGTTGGATTTGGGATGAGAAGAGTTTCGGGACTCACATTTACTTGATTTCCCGCGGGGTTATTTGCCAATGGATGTCGAGAAATTCAATACTTTCCTTCTCATGTTAGCGCTGTAGTTATTTACCCGTAGCAGAATGACAGAATCCGAATATCAATAAGCAACAATGTTGACCGCGATTCTACTAGGCAAGTCTCTATGTTGTCCATAGCTAGTCCAAGTAACCGTCCACGGCGTGAATTCACGCGAGGAATATCGGGAATCGGAGCGCTACGAACGTGGGACGACTCGGATGTGATCCAGCCCATTTTGGAGACAAAGCAAAGGTCAAATGAAACTCTTCTCTGAGTTCTCTATTTCACTCGCACACAAGCCGCCTGTCGACCAATCAACACACTCTGTTTAGCTCGCTTCAAAAGTCTCTCATCCAATCCACCTCCCTCCAGCTTGAAAGCCAACCCTAAACCCGAAAACTGGCATGTAAAAAACGAAAATGCACAGCCTCGAAGAATCGACGCCTTGACTGCCTCGATCGATGTGCCGCGGCCAAGGAACGACCACGCACCCTTGGTGACTAACTGCCCCGAACAACCAACCATGATTCTAATGACCCCAGCAGCAACTGAACGACCGAACGACTCAAGCGGAATCTCTCCTTCAGCGAACTCGATATTTCACCGCCCTTCGATGACAACCATCCCGACCGCCACCTGTGAGCCAACAAGACGTTGTATCAGAGGGCGCAGATGTTCATGTGTTTGTGGCTGGGCTGGGTATGCTGGATAGGAATATGAACGTCTATGCGGGTACGGCGTAAGTTGATATGGGCGGACGGGGCTGGGGAGAGTGTGCCGGGGTGAGAAGAGAACGGGGTTAGTCGTAGCCGAATGAATGCTGGGTCCGGATTAACTAAGGAAAAGGAGAAGAAAAGAAAAGAGGGATTAGAATTCAGATCCGAAGGCGGGAAGGAACACTCACGAGGACTTGGGCGTTTTTTTCCTTCAAGTGGGATGATTGCCATGACATAGCTGGGGATTGCGACCTGCGTGGCATGATATTGGCACGTATATCTAGGGGCGGTGTATGCTTGTGGCGAGCGGAGATGGTAAAGGTCGAGGGCGGTTGTGGAGTGCGTTCTGTCGGGAGAAGGATCCGGGTGTTGCGGGAAGTAGGTGCATAAGCTCGTGTGGAGGTCGGACTGGGAGTGAGAGTACCAGCGCGAGTGGTATTGGGATAATGATGGTGGCGGAGGTAGGTCCCGCATTTATTTCAAACAGCTGACGGTGGACCCGACGCATCAAAAGACCCCATCAACTACCAGATGACACAAGCGGAACCATTCCTTCAGTAAGCTCAATATCACGCCTTCCTTCGATGGCGACTACTCCGACCCGTGAGCCAACGAGGTGTTAGCCAATGTTCTGGGCTGGGTATGCAGGGTGGGGTGGGTGGTACGTCTGTGTGGGTACCGCATAGACAGGTTGGAATGAGGCCAGAGTAGGGCTAGCCTGCCAGACCGGGAATGAGGGGTAGGCGTGGATAGATATGGAGCGGATGGGAGGAGGTCCATATAGAAACTCCTTGATCCTTCATTTTGCTCGCACACAAGCCGCCCGTCGAATCCCAACCGACTCCCTACATAGCTGACTGCAAAGTCCCTCACCCAATCCGCTTCTCCCTCTCCAAAATATTACCCTCACCACAAACCTAGACTTAAACCTCTGTAAAAAAAAACCAAACTCGAAGAATTGACGACTTGACTAGTTCCACCGAATGCGCAGCGGCCAAGGAACGACTGCGCAGCCTCGACGACTAATTGCCTAGAAGGCTAGAACAACCAACATCGAATCCAAAGCTTCAAACGACCCGGAAACAACCGAAGGACCCAAGCGCAATCTTCAGCGAGCTTCTTGCACTATTATCCGTGCTCGAGGAACAGAACAAGCCGAGTAAATCAAGAAGCTCAATAACTCGTCCTCCTTCGATTACTCGCACCTGGCATCCAGCATAAGTTGGGGTGGGGCCAAAATTGGGCTAGGCAGTACGGCGTGGGTAGATAGGAAGCGGATGGAGGTGAGGCTTGTGCATTTGGGTGAGGCCTGGGAGGGGGAATGGGGTTAGTTGTCGTTGAATTAATGCTTGAGCAGGAGTAGCTAAGAAAAGGAGTGATGAGAACTATGAGAATCCAAATCTCAGGGAGGCATGGAGGGAGGAGATCTCGAGAGAAGAGGAATGAAACGGAAGGTCTGGAACTGGAAGGAACACTCACGAGTTGGAGTTCGTACATTTGATAACTCGCAGCAAGAGCTGCCTTTGGATGGGATGATTACATAGGGATTTGGGCCTGCACTCTAAGCTTATCATAGGCCCTATACGAGAAAATCCGAACGTCCACGCAAGAGCCGGCACCTCGGCAAGTATTGTTTGGTCCTTGCCTTTTTCGTCTTCACCCTGATCACCCAGGCTCACGTAACACCTTCTCACGTATACGCCAGGGCATTGCCAGGGCACACATAATCCCATATGTTGGACATTCATTTGCTACTTTTCCTCCTCGTAAGTCCCATCTCGTAGTTGTGCCTAACCATGTATATTATGATAGTAATACTACAATCCCTCGACAACTCGAAAACCCCCACCCATGCAACATCACCTGCTGACCGAACTAGGCCGATCCACTCGATAATGACACTTGATGACACCTGCCTATGAAAAGACACCAGCACATTCAACACCCACGGAAACAATGAGGTTCAAGTCATCCACCACAAAAGAGGTAGCTGTGGATGAGGCGTATCTTACATGGAACCGAATACTATCTATGCAGAACAGAATACATACACAGAAAATTGTAAGCTCAAGTGAATGGAGAGCATATTTGCTGTATCGGACGTTCGGATATTCCAATACCCACATGTCTTACATAGACTAGCTGGGTACGTCTATGCTACATCTCCACCTATAACCGTAGCGCGGCATCATGAATCATGCCGCCAGACCTCAGAAAGGTCACGTTAAAGATAAATTACTCTGAAGAGCAAATACAACCATGATGACTATGCCACTCATCATACACGTCTTCCCTGTATCATTTCATTGGACACCAATTGTAATGTATGCGGATTGTGACCGACAACGGGTAAGGTCAGGAGGATGCCTTAAGCAGGCTCAATCGAGTGTTCAGTTTTTTCCGTACCCATTTGTCGAAACGAAGAGAAGGATTAGGATTGGGGTGGCTGGGTCAACGAAACGGCGATGTCGTCGACCACGGTCGAGAGCCGACGTGTGTGGGATCTGAGATGCCAGTCCCTAATTCTGCGAGATACCGTCGGGCGTCTGACGAAAGCTTCCGAAGGGGTTGGTGAAGTGCCAGAAGTTGACTGCCCTCGGTCGACAGTTATGACCGATTGCAGGGATTTTATGTCTTGTGAAAGTATAGAAATCTGAGAGTTGATGTGTTGCTTGATCTCATCGAGAGCTGA